>Ga0315902_10002057_pt1 | contig 31900 bp, 27 predicted proteins | sample LakEriMetagenome_9_FD_203523 | JGI IMG/M metagenome (GOLD analysis project Ga0315902, IMG submission 203523) | Freshwater fungal communities from buoy surface, Lake Erie, Ohio, United States - Buoy 12 MA117 | ecosystem: Environmental > Aquatic > Freshwater > Lake > Lake biofilm | place: USA... | reverse complement strand
CTTTGGTTTTCATCGCCGCTGCATCAGATCCTGCTTCAGATTCAGATAGACAGTAAGAAAAACCTTTACCTGCTGCAAGTTGAGTTAAATACTTTTTCTTTTGATCATCATTGCCGGCAATCATTACCGGAACTGAACCTAATTTATTTACAGCAGGAATTAATGATGATGCACCGCATACTCGTGCAACCTCTTCAATGATTATTACTGCCGCCAAAGCATCAGCACCTTGTCCACCAAACTCAACTGGCACATGTGCTGCAGCAAGACCTGCTGCTTGCAGTGCATCTGCTGCTTCTTGTGGGTATCTAGAATTTTCATCAACATCATGTGCAAATGGTGCAATCTTTTTTTGTGCCAGTGCGCTAACACTTTCTCGAAGTGCTTGATACTCCTGGCCAAATAATGGCGGCATATCTGAATTCATTGACATGGCCATATTCTATTCGCGGTTATCTCTACGGTTTAACTGGGCCAAATATTGGTTGTATTGGGCTAATTCATCATCTTCGCCCATGGCCGCGGCTCGATCTGCCGCACGGTCTATTCGTGAGGCCTCATTCTTGTCATGTTTAACCCACTGCATAAACACGGCAAGCAAAGCTAACAAGATAGGAATCTCACCCATCGCCCAACCAACTGACCCACCCAGTTTTTGATCAGCAAGCAAATCTGTGGCCCATGGCCTTTCCAGTAATGCAAAGTAACCATTGTCTAGCAATGTTGAAGCAGACATGACTGAGATTGAGAAAAATGCATGAATGCTCATAGCTGCAAAGATAATAATTATTTTCACAAGGTGTGGAATTTTCCTAGGTAGTGGATCAACTCCAATTAATACTTGGAAGAATAGAATTCCGGCAAGTAAGAAATGTATGGTCATGAAAAAGTGGCCGCTATGACCTTGCATTAGATTTCCAAATAATGGAGTGAGATAAAGTGCAAATAAGGATCCATCAAATATTGCTAGTGCCACAACTGGATGTGTGTAAAAGCTAGAAACTTTTGAGTGTAGTAGGGCAATGAAGGAGCCACGTATTCCGCGCTCTTGTTCATTTCTTCCAACCGGCAAAGTTCTAAGCGCCAAGGTGATTGGTGCGCCAAGCACAATTCCAATTGGTGCGATCATGCCAAGCACCATGTGCGCAAGCATGTGGCTTGAAAATGCAAAGCGAGAATAAACCCCAAGCCCACCACTAGTTGCAAAATCAATTGCAGATATTCCTAAGGCAAATGCAATTGTTCTACCCACCGGCCATTTATCACCACGTTTACTTAGAATCACAACACCTTTTATATATAGAGCAACAGCAAAAATTAGAAGTCCAAGTATTAAGCCATCGGCATCATATGCAAGCAGAACCCGAGTAAAAGTTGGTGGCTTTGGCATTTCAAGTCCTGTTACAAGTAGTGCTGGTGATGAAACCACTTCACGATCTGGTGGACTTACCGTTGAAAGCCAACTTCCAACAAAAATCGTTGAAAACATCACAACTATTTCGCCAGTGATTAATCTAAAAACTGAAGGCAAATCAGATTTTAAGATCCAGCGTCGATGGAGTGCACCAAAGCCAATTAAAGTAATTGTCAGGAAAATCTTCAATAAAGTAATCGCGCCATACTTACTAGACCAAGCTGATATGGAATCTAATCGTGTCCATGCGGTTGCTGCCCCAGTTGCTGCAACAGCTATCGCACTCCATAAAGCTATTTCACTAAATCTAGGAAGTGCAATTAACTTTTGCGCCTTATTTAATTGGGTTAGGCCAAATAAGCCCCCTACCCAGAAACTTATTGCAATTACGTGAATAACTAGGGCGCCAATTGCTAAACCATGATGACCTGAGGTGCTGCCATGGCTTTGAAAAACTGGTGCAACTACCGCCACCAATGAGATTAGTAGCGCAAGATATGTGGAAAGAATCTTTTTAAATGAAATCGAAAGTATTAGCAAAATGCCAATTATTTGAATCAAGTAACTCTTGCCGATAGAGGTTTGTGTTAAATAGGAACGAAGAACCGTTAGATCAAATGAGGCTGAGATTGGCTGCTCAAGCAAATAAGCAATCTGAACTAAAATATAAAATACAGTTGAAAGTAACCACAGAAAGCTTAAATTCTTAGCCTTCTTGATTAAAACATTGTTAGCGACCCTGCCTTTTATATCCGTGTCTAAAAATGCGATGGCAATTATCAATCCGATACTCAGCACAGCCGTAAGCTGCATTAAACCCTTTGAAAGGGGAGAAAGTATTTCTATCAAGCCTTCACCAATTTTACTTTATAAATTTCTTACTTGTACTAGAAGCTTTCTTCACTCTACGTGGTTTTGCTGGTGTGTTAAAAGTTTGCTTTGCGTAGCGAGATAAGAAAACCAAGATGATAAAAGCAAAGATCATTAATCCGACTACGAATAAATCTGTTAGGCGATTTGGAGAATTATTTATTAAAACTTCCTCAGTCGGTGCAGGTGTTGGTAATGTCATTTCGGCAGGTGCGTTATACAAGAAAGTAAATGTTCCTGAGGTGGCTGGTTGATCAACTGCCATCAATGTGTAGGTAACTGTATATAAACCAGATGTTGTAAGTGGTTTAACCCCAACCATTAAAACTGGACCTTGAATTTGAATAGATCCATCATCAACTCTTTGACCATTTGAATTAGTCACAGTAATTTCATTTGCATCTTCAACTAGATCTTGACTTGCTTTAATTGTTACCGCAGTAGGTGAGATGCTAAGAACTGAGCCAGCTGTTGGTGAGGTACTTACGATTGAGGTTGCCAAAGCCTGTGATGGCGAAAACATGGTTAGGAAAATAAAGGTAATGGGTAGCAAAATGCGCCTCATCTGTTCACCCCCAATTTTCCAGTTAGCCCTAATCCGGCCACTTGCTTAAGATTACTCCTATGCCAACCTATGAGTATCTGTGTAATCAATGTGAGCATGGCTTTGAGGTTGTTCAGAGTTTTACTGAGGCTGCAATCCAGGTTTGCCCAAAATGCAATGGAGATGTTCGTAAGGTTTACAACAACGTTGGCGTGGTTTTTAAAGGTAGCGGCTTTTATAAAACAGATTCAAGGGGTACGCAAACTTCAAAACCAGATTCTTCTGCCTCAAAAAGTGAAAGTGCGCCAGCTCCAAAAAATGATTCTAAGCCACCTGCAAATGGGTAATGCTTAATTCTTAATTGTGATGTGGTGGCTTATCCCTTGCAATTTCATCATCTCGATAGGTATCAATTTCTAAATCAATTTCATCACTAGTTACCTTAGGCAATAGCTGGTGATCAACTTCACCAGGCTTTGGCTGCTTACCCTTTTTTAAATTTTCTTGATTACTCATTAGAATATAAGCCTACACTCTTTTAACTTAACACTTTGGATAGGCGAACATGTTTGAAAAATTAGGCTCACTTATAGTCAACCGTAAGAAACTAATTTTCACCGTTTTTATCATTTCCATTCTCTCAGCGGGTGTAATTGGCTCCTCAGTTTTTGGCAAACTAGACAGTGGTGGCTACAGCGATCCAAAGAGTGATTCAGCAAAAGCATTTGAGTATTTAACTGATGTTTTTAAAGTGAAAGATCCAGCTGTAGTTCTTGTGGTTGAAACACCAACAGAGTTAACAGATCCAGCAGTTGTTGCTACTGCAACAAAACTTGAATCAATTATTAAGACGGAAGAAGGAGTTGGATCAACACTTTCTTATTGGAGCTCAGGTGGAGCGCCATCTCTTAAGAGCTCTGATTCAAAATCTGCCTTTTTATTTGTTTACAGCGAAGATGTTGAGTGGGACACTGTTCAATCATTAGGCAAGCGTATGCAGGCAAAATACGATGGCAAATTTGAGAATTTAACTATCTATGCAAGTGGCACTGGTGTATTTGCCCATTCGATCAACAGCAAAATCGCTGATGATCTAAAGCTTTCTGAATCAATCTCTATTCCACTTACATTCATACTTTTAGTTTTTGTCTTTGGTGGGCTAGTAGCAAGTGCTATGCCATTACTTGTTGGAGTATCAGCCATCCTAGGCTCATTCCTAGTTATATACCTACTTACTTTATTTACCGGAGTTAGCGTATTCGCACTTAACTTGATTACTGGATTAGGGCTAGGTCTTGGTATTGATTACTCACTTTTAATTGTGAATCGATTCCGCGAGGAGTTTCATGCAGGTAAATCAATTGATGAAGCCATCAAGCGAACTGTTGCAACCGCAGGTAAAACAGTTTTCTACTCAGGCTTAACAATTGTTATTACCTTAGCCTCTTTAATGCTGTTTCCATTAATGTTCTTAAAATCATTTGGTTATGCTGGAGTAACAGTTGTAATCATGGCAGTTTTAGGTTCATTAGTTGCACTACCTGCATTGCTTGCGATTTTAGGTAATCGAATTGATAAAGCTGTTGTAAGAAAGAGTGCAATTACGCCAAAGGAAGATGGTCGTTGGGCACAGACTGCAAGATTTGTAATGCGCAAGCCAGTCTCTGTTGTTGTGCTTAGCCTAATTGCACTGGGTGTATTTGCAGCACCAATTTCAAATATTGTCTTTTCTCAAGTGGATTCAAGAGTATTGCCAGCCAGTAATCCTGCTGCCTATGCCTCACAACTGATTACTGAAAGATTTCCTGGTCAAGAGGGAAATCCAATTGAAATTATTATTCCTGGTGGATCTGCAAAATTAGAAGAGATTAAAAACTACACCACAGAGATTTCAAAGGTTAAAGGTGTTGTTCGAATCGGAGAGCCACAAGTATTAGGTAATGATGTTCGGGTAATTGCAATCCATGACATGGGACCTCGCACTCCCTTAGCAGAGGTCTTAATTAAAGAGATTAGACAAATCCCAGCTCCTGACCAAACATTAGTTGGAGGCGTGGCTGCAGATTATGCAGATACGCAAATAGGAATTGCTAGGACTATGCCATGGGCGCTTACCTGGATTGCAGTTGGAGTATTAGTACTTCTCTTCCTATTTACTGGATCAATCATTCTGCCGATCAAAGCGGTAATTCTTAACATCCTCTCCCTTGCTGCGACTCTTGGTGTTATCACCTGGATATTTGTTGACGGCCATTTGAAATGGTTGGTTGGGGATTTCACGGTAACTGGTGCAGTAGACACTGGTTCTATTATCTTGGTAGCTGTTGTGGCCTTTGGTCTATCGATGGATTATGAGTTATTCCTGCTCTCTCGAATTAAAGAGGAGCATGATGCAGGTAAATCAAATGTTGAAGCTGTTGCAACCGGATTACAAAGATCTGCTCGAATAATCACAGCTGCTGCTGGTTTACTAGCAATAGTTTTCGCATCATTTATATTGAGCGGTGTTACGTCAATTAAAATGCTGGGCTTTGGTGTGGCATTTGCAATTATTTTAGATGCAACATTAGTGCGCGCACTTTTGGTACCAGCTTTAATGAGATTATTTGGTGAACGAAATTGGTGGGCACCAAAATCAATGAAGAGATTTACTCTAGATCACTAATTAATTGCGTCCCCGGCGGGAGTTGAACCTGCGACCTACCGCTTAGGAGGCGGTTGCTCTATCCACTGAGCTACGGGGACAAATATTTAATTTTGCTTAAAATTTAATTACAGTGAATTGTAATTTAATTTAATAATAATTGATAACTAATCAATAACTGTGCGTAAATTTGTCTTTAAATCCACGTTCAGATAGGCTTAATTCAATTCGTTTGGAGTTAAATATCATGAAGGCCCTTGTTATAGGCGCCGGTGGAGTAGGCAGAGCGATAGCAAATATCGCATCACGACGTTCATTTATTGAATCTATGGTGATTGCAGACCGCACCCTGGCTCGTGCTGAAGAAGCTGTTGCACGTGTAAAGGATCCAAGATTTTCTGCTGCGATGGTTAATGCCGCTGAACTTGAAGATATTCGCGAATTAATTCGTAAAGCTGACCCAGATGTTGTAATTAATGCAGTTGATCCACGCTTTGTAATGCCAATCTTTTTAGCTTGTGAAATTGAAAATACAAATTACATAGATATGGCAATGTCTTTATCTCGTAAACATCCTCACTACCCATATACCGAAACCGGCGTAAAGCTTGGCGATGAACAATTTGCTCGTGATTACAACTGGGATGAACGAAAAATCTTTGCATTAATCGGAATGGGTGTTGAGCCTGGTATGAGTGATGTGTTTGCCAAGTATGCAAGCGAGCATTTATTTAGCCGTATAGATTCATGCACAATTCTAGATGGATCAAACTTAAGAGTTGAAGGGTTTGATTTTGCTCCTTCATTTTCAATTTGGACCACAATTGAAGAATGTCTAAATCCACCTCTAGTTTGGGAAGATGGCCGCGGTTGGTATACAACCACTCCATTTTCAGAGCTTGAAATTTTTGATTTCCCAGAAGGTATTGGTCCGGTTGAGTGTGTGAATGTTGAGCACGAAGAGGTTGTATTAATCCCGCAAAAAATTGATGCCAAGAAGGTTAACTTTAAATATGGTTTGGGCGCAGAGTTCATTACCATCCTAAAAACTATTAACATGCTTGGCATGGATCGTAAAGAAACGGTTGAGGTTCAAGGGGTATCAGTTTCACCTCGTGATCTATTAACCGCTTCATTGCCAGACCCTGCAACACTTGGTGAGCGTATGCGCGGTAAAACATGTGCTGGTGCATTAATTAAAGGTTTAGATAAACAAGGAAATCCAAAAGCGGTTTATATCTACAACGTCGTTGATAATGCCTGGTCAATGAAGGAATTTGGTGATCAAGCTGTTGTTTGGCAAACTGCAATTAACCCTGTTATCGCACTTGAGTTAATTCACAAAGGCGCCTGGAAGCCACAAGGAGTTAATGGTCCAGAGTGGTTTGAATCCAAACCATTCTTAGATTTATTAGAAGAGTATGGAACCTCTTGGCATATCCGTGATGAGGATGCCTCCGGGATAGTTAAGTAATGGCTACCGCACTAATTACAGGTGCAACTGCAGGAATTGGTGCTTCATATGCAAATTTACTTGCAAAAGAAGGTTTTGATTTAATACTAGTTGCCAGAGATCTACCTCGATTAAATAAGGTTGCAAAAGAGTTAAGTAAGCGTTTTGGCGTTAAGACTCAATGCATAAAGGCAGATTTAACTAAGCCTTCCCAGTTAGCAAGAGTTGAAAAAAGAGTTGCTGATTCGAAAAAGCCAATAGATGTTCTGGTAAACAATGCTGGCTTTGGTATCAAGGATAGTTTTACTGTTAGTAATCTAAATAAAGAGCAAGAGTTATTAGATGTCTTAGTAACTGCTCCCATGCGGCTAACTCATGCAGTATTGCCCGTCATGGTAAAGAGAAATACTGGAATTATTGTAAACGTCAGCAGCGTTGCAAGTTTTATTGCAGGTGGCACCTATAGCGCAGCAAAATCTTATTTAACAGTTTTCTCTGAATCACTTCACACCGAACTTCGTGGAACAAATGTGAAAATATCAGCTCTTTGCCCAGGATTTACTCGCACGGAATTTCATGCCCGTGGCCGAATGAAAATGACCGCATTGCCTAAATTCATGTGGCTTAATAGCGATGAACTTGTAAGCAAATCTTGGAAGTATGCAAAAGCAAACCGAGTAATCTGTATTCCAGGTTGGCAATATAAAATTCTAAGCGCAATAGCTAGAAATGCACCACGTCCAATTGTAAGAAAAGTTGGAATGAATGTTCGTAAAAAGCAAAGATAAAAACTTTAAGAGATAACTACAGCTTTAGTATTTGCCGTAAATTTTATTGGTTTTAATCCAGAGTTTGCCGGGCCAACTTTTAATGCGCCATTCATACCAAACTCAGATCCATGTCCACGAGGGCCTGGACAAATCCAGCCACCAGCATTTTGTTTCACTATCACTCCAGCATGAGGGCAAGATAAGTTAACCACTGCAAATCCTTTTGCAGATTTTGAAGTTCTAATTACTGCAACTTTTCCGTACTTCTTAATACTCAATTCAACTACCCCACCAACAGTTTCCAAGGCTTTATTAGCAGCAAGACTTACCTCAGTTTTACCGCCAGGTAAATTCTTAACCCCATTAGCGGCAAGGGCAGGGGTGGTTGCCAATGCTGCAACAGCTGCGCTACCGCAAATAAATTGGCGTCTTGAGAGTGCGATCACTTAAATTTCCCCAGATCTGTTCTATAAAGGTTGAGCCTATTTTACTATTGATTATGAGATTAATCCGCCGTATCTCCGGATTTTTATGGCTGACTGGCGCGTTAATTCTTACTCACCTGATTGCTAGATCTATTTTTCCTGAGAATAATGTTGCAGTTGATCTTCTTCTGTTTAATTCAATCGGAGTAATGGCCTCAGTAATCGCATTTAATGCACCACTTCATACAGATCGCATCTCAGCTAACTCATTTGGCGCAGCAGCACTGGTTTGGAGTATGGGCTCTTTTTTCTCGACTTGGAACTCTTTCTTTGAACTACAAATTCCAGCCGCAATTTCTGATATTTGTTATGCAATTTTTTATCCACTTGTATTTATCGCAATCACAAGAAGTTTTACCCAAAAGCGATCTATGTCTGCCCTTGAAGTTCTAGACACTGTGATCATCGCAGTTGGATTAACTAGTGTCTTAACCGCATTTGTATTAAAGCCAGCGATGGTTGGCTTGGATGGCTCTGCCTGGCAAGTTTTTATCTCAATTCTTTACCCAGTTGGGGATATCGTTTTACTCTCCATGGTTTTGGTTTATCTCCTACTAAATCCGCTAAGTAGAAGATCAATATTTCTTGGTCTAGGCCTACTCTCATTTGCGACCTCAGACTTATTCTTTATTTGGGGCTCTTTGAGTGCAACATATGAGTTTGGTGCGATAACAGATGATGGCTGGATAATTGGTTTGGTCCTACTTTCAACCTCGCTTTTATTTTCATCACCTGAGAATAAAACTTCAGAAAAAGTCTCATCATATGGAGCAACTGTTGCACTTATTGCAAGTGGTTGCTTATTAGGAGTTGCAGCACTTAAACCTGGATACTTCCCAAGCTTTATTTTAATCCCTGGCTTTATCACTATTGCACTAGCGTTTATCAGAATGAGTTTTGCACTCCAAGAAGCAAACACCGCTAGCAATGAAAGAGTTCTTGCTCGAACTGATGAATTAACAGGACTTTCCAATCGAAGAAACTTCTTACTGCATTTAAGTGAAATAAGAAGTGGTTATATCTTTTTGCTTGATTTAGATGGGTTTAAAGAGATAAATGACAATCTGGGACATGCGGCCGGTGATGAGTTACTAAAGCAGGTTGCTAACAGATTTAGTCGAGTCATCCCAACAGATGGCCAGATTGCACGACTTGGCGGAGATGAGTTTGGTGTGCTGGCTAGGGCTGATAAGCAAGAGGCTACTGAGTTGGCTCAAGCTTTGATTGCCACCTTGAGTTATCCAATCTCCTTGCAGATGGGTCAGGTGCGAGTAAAGGTGAGTATTGGATTTGCAGCAATAGAGCCAAATATTGATTCCGGCGATTGCCTGCGCCGGGCAGATTTAGCGATGTATGAGGCAAAGCGAAGTGGAAGTGGTCAGAGGATTTGGGATGGCCAAATTGAAAATATAGGTTAATCTTCACTGGCTAAATACATTAGCGCGACAGTTGGAGGTCCTAATTGGCAGCACGCTTTTCTAATCGAGTTCTAGTTTTAGGTGCAGGTTCAGTTTCACAATGTGTTTTACCACTTCTAATCGAACACCTAGTAGATGCAAAACAGATCACGATCGCAGATATGCGTGATAATCGAAGCCGAGTTTCAGAAGCAATCACAGCGGGCGCTACATATGTGCAAGACCAATTAACCCGCGAAAATATGAATCAATTTCTTTCAAAGTATTTATCAGCTGGAGATTTTCTCTTAGATTTGGCGTGGAATATAGATGCCAACGAAATTATTGGTTGGGCTCATGATCACGGGGTTATTTATTTAAATACCTCGATTGAAGAGTGGGAACCATACGCAGCTGGGGCAACTCGTAATCCAACAGAGCGCACACTTTATTGGCGCCATATGAAATTACGTAAGTTAACTGATACATGGGGCGGCAAAGGACCAACTGCAATTGTTGAACATGGTGCAAATCCAGGTTTAGTTTCACACCTTACAAAAAAAGCTTTATTTGATATTGCAACCAGCGCACTTAAAGATGGCAAAGCTGGTGCAGGAGTTGATCAAGCACTTGCAAGTGAAAACTTTCCAGTCCTAGCTCAAAAACTTGGCGTGAAAGTAATTCACATTGCAGAGCGCGATACGCAAATATCTGATAAACCAAAGCAGGTTAATGAGTTTGTTAATACCTGGTCGGTTGAAGGTTTTTATGAAGAAGGTATTGCACCAGCTGAAATGGGTTGGGGCACTCATGAAAAAACATTGCCAGTAAATGCTTATCAACATCCAGATGGGCCTAAAAATCAGATATGTATTGCCCAACCTGGTGCAACAACTTGGGTTAGATCTTGGGTTCCAAATATGGAAACCACTGGAATGGTTATCCGTCATGGCGAAGCATTTACGATCAGCGATCACCTAACTGTTTGGGATAAAGACAAGGCCATTTATCGTCCAACTGTTCACTACGCATACTGCCCAACTGATGCAGCGGTTGCTTCTATGCATGAATTACAAATGCGTCAGTGGGATCTAACTGAGAACCAAAGAATTATGAATGAAGAGATCATCGATGGGGATGACAGATTAGGTGTTCTACTTATGGGCCATCCATACAAATCTTGGTGGACTGGATCCTTATTAAACATTCACGAGTCAAGAAAGTTAGTTCCAAAACAATCTGCAACAACTGTTCAGGTTGCAAGTGCGGTTTATGCAGCCGTTGCTTGGGCAATGGCTAATCCAAATGCAGGTTACTTAGTTCCAGATGATCTGCCATGGCGAGAAGTTTTAGCTTTTGCAGAAAAGTACTGGGGTGGCTATCACTCTGCTGCTGCAGATTGGGATCCGCTAATGCATCGTAATGATTTGTTCAAAGGCTGGAACAATCGTAAATACGATGAAATTGATCCTTGGCAATTCTCTAACTTTTTAGTTTAGTTCTAGAACTGCCTTTGCAGCGTTATGACCTGCAATCCCACTAACGCCACCGCCTCTAATTGCACCTGCTCCACAGAGAAATACTCTTGGGTGGGCAGTTTCAACACCCCATTTAATCGAGGAGTTATCCTCTTTAAATGGAAATGATAAATCTTTGTGAAAGATATTTCCTCTTGGTAAAAAGATGTCTTTTTCTAAATCAACTGGTGATTTAATCTCAATACATAATTCACCATTTGCATCACTTGCAAGGCAGCTTTCAATTGGTTCTACTAAATACTGATTAAGTGCTGCTAAAGCTTTCTGCTTTGCTTTTTCTTTCATACCTACCGGATCTTTATCAAATAATTTAGCTGGAGTATGAAGCCCAAAGACAGTAAGTGTGTGATGGCCCTTGCTGATTAATTCATCTGAAAGTATTGAAGTATCAGAGAGGGAATGGCAATACATTTCAAGTGGTAACTCATCTGGTAGCTCACCAGAGCTTGCTTGTTTATATGCTTTTTCTAACTGGGTAAAACTCTCATTTATATGAAGGGTACCGACAAAAGCATCCTTTGGATCAACTCCAGATTTAAATTGCGGCAACTTCTTAAGCAGCATATTTATCTTTATCTGCGAGCCCTCTAAAGATTTAGGCTCTGGTGCATCTGTTAATTTAGCCAGAATTTGTGGCGCAGCATTTGATAGCAGGTATGAAGACTCAAGGCTTTCACCATTTTCTAATTTAACAACTACCTTTGAATCTTCTGCTTGAATCTTGGCAACTTTGGAATTTAATTTAATTTCAACCCCTAATGAAATCGCCTTCTTATGAAGTTCACCTACTAGTGCGCCCATACCACCTTTTGGAACCTTCCATTCTCCAGTGCCATTTCCAATTAAATGATAGAGAAAACAGATATTACTTTGAATCTCATAAGCGGAGGAGAAAGTTCCAATTAATCCATCTGTTAAAACCACTCCTTTAATCAAATCATCTGAAAAGTATTTATCTAGAGTTTGGCCTAACGAGTTCTCAATTAACATATCCCAGATCTGGTCATCAGCTAATTGCTTTTTAATCTCACTCTTTGTTGGAAGAGGTTGAAGTAATGTTGGCGCGATTACCTCTGCAAAGCGGCTGACCTGGTCGTAGAAATTCTGCCACGCCTTACTTTCATTATTTGATCCGGTTAACTCTGAGAATGATTGTGAATTACTCTCATCCCAAATTCGCTTAACTAATAAACCAGCATCTTCTTGATCTTTCTTATAAGGAGTGTAAGAAGAGATCTTGCGGGAGATACATTTAAAATCTAATTCAAGTTCTTTAACAATTTGATCAGGCAAAAGTGAGACAAGGTAGGAGTATCTAGATAATTTTGCATCTAAACCTTTAAATACATACTCAGAGGTTGAGGCACCACCAACCTCATTCTTAGCCTCAAGCATGGTTACCTTCTTGCCAGCCTTTGCTAAGTAACAGGCGGCAACTAATCCATTATGGCCTGCGCCAACAATTATCACATCTGTTTTATTCATACTAATCCTTTGGATACGCCGGCTTATTTACTTTGATCTCTTCAAGTCTTGCCAATGATTCTGCCCGCTCAACTTTATGATCAACAATTTGTTTTACATATCCATTTTTATAACCATCGGGCGTCTCCCAAGGTTCATGAATTTCAATTCCTTTAATATGGGCAAGCTCTGGCACATACTTTCTAACATAATCACCATTCTCATCAAATCTCTTGCCTTGCTCGATTGGATTAAATATTCGATAGTAAGGAGATGCATCAGTTCCACAACCTGCGGTCCACTGCCAGCCATGGGCATTTGATGCCACGTCATAATCAACTAAATGTTCACGGAAAAATCTCTCACCCAATTGCCATTCAAGATGCAGATCTTTAACTAGAAAGGAGGCAACAACCATTCGAGTTCGATTATGCATCCAGCCTTCTATTAACAACTGACGCATTGCTGCGTCAACAAATGGATAGCCAGTTTTTCCTTCACACCAAGCTTTAAATTGATCACCTGGTTTGTCATATCTCATGCTTGCAAATTGTGGTGCGTAATAATCAGTTTCAGTGTGCTGGTTGTTAAATAAAACATCTGCATAAAACTCCCGCCAAGCAATCTCTTTGCGATAGACATCATGCGCCTTGCTTTCCCCTAATGGGGCTAGAAGTGTTCGTGGATGTATTTCACCCCATTTTAAATGTGCACTCATTTTGCTTGTGCCATCAATTCCAGCAAGGTTTCTCGCTTCATCATAATTATCTAGGCCATTTTTTTGAAAGTACTTAAATCTTTCAAGAGCCGCTAATTCACCTGCTTGAGTAATCTTTGTTCCATCAGGTAACTTCCAATCCGGAAAACTTCGATCCTCTGCACTTGGTTTTACAGAGTTAACTACTTTTGGAGTTTCTGCCGGTTTGCGCCAACCATGTAGACACCATGCTTTATAAAAAGGTGTGTAAACCCGGTATGGAGTGTCATCACTTGGTTTTCTAACTCGACCTGGAGCAACTGCATATGGTGAGCCGGTTCTAGTTAGTTTAATTCCAGCTTCTTCAATCGCTGCATCTCGCTTTGCTCCATACGGCTCATACTCTGCACTGATATGCACCGAGCTCACTTGGTATCTTTTTATTAAATCATTTAAAACAGTTACTTGGTCGCCAGCAATAACATGAAGATTATTTGCTAATGATTCATCAAGTAGTCGAAGTGATTGGCCTAAATATGTCAATCTTTTGCTGCCAGCTGTTTTAATTAATTTAGGATCTAAGATAAATACTGGAACTACTTCATCACCTTCTGCAATCGCGTTAAGCAATGCTGGGTTATCACCTAACCTAAGGTCTCTGCGAAACCAGAAAATGGATCGATTGGCCATAACCCTATGGTGCCAGTACTTATCTAGTTAAGACAGATTAAGAGTGCAAAGATTCAACAGATGGATCCCAGCCCTTAACATCTTGTGGCTTTCGTGGTCCAGGTCCAACATAACGTGCTGAAGGTCTGATGATTCTTCCGGTTCGTTTTTGCTCCAAGATATGTGCCGACCAGCCTGCTGTTCGTGCGGCGGTAAACATTGAGGTAAACAAATTCGCAGGAACTTGTGCAAAATCTAAAACAATTGCAGCCCAGAACTCAACATTGGTTTCTAATACACGATCTGGTTGGCGTTGTTTTAATTCAGAAAGGGCTGCTTTTTCAAGAGCTAAGGCAACCTCATATCTTGGCGCATTTAATTCTTTAGCGGTACGACGTAGTGTGCGAGCGCGTGGATCCTCTGCACGATAAACGCGGTGACCAAATCCCATTAATCTCTCGCCCTTATCCAAAATTGATTTCACATAACTTTCAGCATTGCCAGATTTTTCAACTGCTTCAATCATGCTTAGTACTCGAGCAGGGGCTCCACCATGTAATGGACCACTCATCGCACCAATCGCACCAGATATTGAAGCTGCAACATCTGCACCAGTTGATGCAATCACTCGGCCGGTAAAGGTAGATGCATTCATGCCATGCTCGGCAGCTGATACAAAGTAAGCATCAATTGCGCGAACATGTACTGGATCTGGTTCACCTCGCCAGCGAATCATCATTCGCTCTACTACGGTGTGGGCCTTATCAATTTCTGATTGTGGAATTGCTTGTGCAATTGTTCCGCGGGCAGATTGGGCAACATATGAAAGAACCATTACCGAAACTCTAGCTAAATTATTTCTAGCCTCTTCATCTGAAATATCTAGAAGTGGCTTCAAACCCCAAGCTGGCGTAAGCATTGCAATCGCAGATTGCACATCAACGCGCACATCCCCTGTATGAACTGGAATTAAAAATGGTTCTGCAGGTGGTAATCCAGGATTGAATTCATCATCTACTAACAATCCCCAAACATTTCCAAAAGTTACTCGGCCAACTAAATCTTCAATATCAACACCGCGGTATCTAAGAGCGCTGCCCTCTTTGTCTGGCTCTGCAATCTTGGACTCAAAAGCGATTACACCTTCTAAACCGGGTTTGAAATCATCGCTCACTTGAGTGCTCCTTTTGCTATCTGATTATGTGTCCTATTCTGCTACTTGAGGTGCTAATGCACCAAACTAGATCTAAAGTGAGGTTGGATACAGCCATGAGCAATCGAGAAGATATCGCTGCAATGCGCCGGCAGTATGGCGAGGTTGGATTGGTTGAATCCAACTTGCCCAGCAATCCATTAGAACTCTTTGATACCTGGCTAAAGCAGGCAGCTGAAAATGAGATTGTGGTTGAGGCAAATGCGATGGTGCTCTCAACTGTGCAGGATGAGCAGCCAACTAGTCGAACAGTTTTGCTAAAGGATTTAACTAAAGATGGCTTTACCTTCTTTTCAAATTATGGTTCTAGAAAAGCTGAACAGATTGAAAAAAATAAAAATGTTTCACTTCTTTTTCCTTGGTATCCAATGGAGCGACAGGTTATTGTGATTGGCAGTGCCAGTAAGATTTCAAAAGCAGAATCTGAAAAATACTTTGCCTCCCGCCCTCGTGGTTCACAAATTGGTGCCTGGGCCAGTGCGCAATCATCTGAATTAAGTTCTCGAGCAGAGCTAGAAAGTAAATTTGCTGAATTTGAATCTAAGTGGCCAGTTGGGCAAATAATCCCAATGCCAGAGTTTTGGGGAGGTTATGTAGTTAATCCCACATCAATTGAGTTTTGGCAGGGCAGATATTCCCGCCTGCATGATCGAATCCGATATGTGAGAGATAACAATAATAATTGGCAGATTAAACGTCTTAACCCCTAATATCTACCAATGAGTGAAATCAAGATCCCAGATAATCTAAAACCATCCGATGGAAGATTTGGCTGCGGCCCATCTAAAATTTTGCCAGCCTCAATTGCAAACTTAGCTACTAATTACGGAAAAGTTTTAGGAACAAGCCACCGACAAAAACCAGTTAAAGAGGTAGTTGGTGCAGTGCGAAGTGGTTTGAAATCTTTGTTCTCACTTCCTGATGGTTATGAAGTAATTCTGGGTAATGGTGGATCAACTGCATTTTGGGATATTGCAACCTTTGGTCTAATTGAAAATAAATCACAGCACTTGGTTTTTGGTGAGTTCTCTTCAAAGTTTGCTGCCGCTGCAAAAGAGGCGCCGATGATCTCAGATCCTGAGGTGATTAAAACTGAGCCAGGTTCCCATCCGCTTCCAAAAGTTTCCTCCGATATTGATGCCTACGCATTAACCCATAACGAAACTAGCACCGGTGTAATGATGCCTATTGTTCGCCCTGCTGGAAGTGAAGGTGCATTGGTTTTAGTAGATGCCACAAGTGCTGCTGGTGGGCTCTCTTTAGATATCAGTAATTCTGATTGCTATTACTTTGCCCCACAAAAATCCTTTGCCTCAGATGGTGGATTATGGATTGCGATTATGAGCCCTGCTGCGATTGCCAGAGTTGAAAAGATTAAAGCAAGCGGCAGATGGGTGCCAGCATTTTTTGATCTTTCCATTGCTATTGAGAATTCAAGATTAGATCAAACCTATAACACTCCAGCTCTTGCCACATTAATTCTTTTGGCAGAACAAATAAAGTGGATGAATGAAAATGGCGGATTAAAGTTTGCTGCTGGTCGAAGTGAAGATTCATCTTCTAGGCTTTATAACTGGGCAGAAAAAACCTCCTACACCACACCATTTGTTACCGATCCAGCAATGCGATCAAAGGTAGTTGGCACAATCAATTTTGATGAATCTATTGATGCACTTGAAATCGCAAAGGTGCTTCGCGCAAATGGAATTGTTGATACAGACCCATATCGCAAGCTTGGAAAGAATCAATTAAGAGTTGGAATGTTCCCAGCGGTTGAGCCATCAGATATCGATGCCTTAACTAAATCCATTGAGTATGTTGTGGAAAGGCTTGCCAAATGATGAGTGCAAAATTCAGGCGCCGCGTAACTATTGCCATTCTCTTTGGCATGGTTGCAATGGTTCTCATTAGCGGTTTATAGGGCTAGGCTTAAAATATGAAAGAGGCCATATTTGTAATCTCAATGGGAATTGTGCTTTGGATAATTGCACTTGTATTTGCAATTGTGATGAATGCAGATACCAATGTCTTGTGGATATGTGTAATTGGTGCAGTGCTAGGTGCAATCGGACTTCGTTACACAATCAAGCGCGGTCGAAAAGGTCTTCTTTAATTCCCGTCGATCTGCGAAGCAATACCACGCAACACCTTGGCTAATCTCTCACCATCAGCAGCAGATGAGCTTCGACCACTTCTTAAACCATTACCAAAGCGATCTAGAATTTTAATTGTGTCTTCAATCATCGCAGCTAAATCATCATTCTTACCACGTGAGTTTGTAGCCATAGTTGGTGGAGCTTCAACAACTGAAACTGAAAGTGCTTGTGGACCACGTCGACCATCAGCAATTGAAAACTCTAGTTTTGTACCAGGTTTAACAGTTGTTACACCCTCAGGAAGTGCGGCAGCAGCAAGATAAACATCTTCGCCCTCATCATTGGAAATAAAACCAAAACCCTTTTCTAAGCTAAACCATTTAACACGACCAGTAGGCATTGGCATCTCCCCTCAATTTTTATTATTCGTTTAGGCCATCTCTAGATGGGCAGGTGGATAGTTTATCTCAAGTAGTGCAAATGGCGTTAGCCGATTATTCGGCCTTAATAAGCGCCTCTGAGTGCGCACCACAGCCATGATCAAAGGAAACCACGCGGGCATCTTCAGGTGAGATTGCATTGGAGCAAACACCAAATGCACCACCTAGTGAGCCGGCGATTGGAATAAAGAAACCACAAGATGAACAAGGCTTTGGAGCTGCCTGGGCAATTGGCGCACGTGGTCCACGATCACCGTCATACCATCGCTTGCTTGCCAAATCTCTACCAATAATTGAAATCACTCTTGCACGAGTTAATCCAAATTCAAATATTTGCGTGTTATCTAACTCTTCCTCACCAGGCAGTGCTGCATAAGTTTGAGTTAAACGTTCATCATCTGCCTCGGTTGGTACAACATCACCAATTCCAAGATCTCCTGGTTGAATTCTTTGTGAGTAAGGCACCCAGTTTGGTGCAAGTAATGCTTTATTTCCTGGCAGTAAAACTACATCGCAAATTGTTGCTTCACTTTGGTCATCAATCTTGGCAACAGTTACCGCCCACATCCAACCAACATAGCCAGGTAATTTTGCTTGGAATAGATAGGTTGCAATTCTTTCTTCATCAGAATCAACCGAGTAAAACTCACCAACATACTCACTCTTACCAGAGTCTTCGATTGCAGCTTGCTTAGCTTTATTAAGTGCTCCAAATAAATCTGTTTTATTAACCTGCACATCAACCTTTGCTGGATAGGTTTTTGGTGGTGCGATGTATGGTTTTCTAACAATTGCCGGCTTTACAACCTCTTCAACCTTTGGTTGTGTGATTGCATCAAGAAGTGCCTCATCAACTGGTGCCTCAGGTTCAGCCACCAGTGAGCTCTCGTTTTTACGGAGCTTTTTGAATAATGATTTCTTCTTTGCCATGCGTAGATTGTAATCTGCTAATGATTAAAATGAAAAAGCCCCCGTTTTTATGCGGGGGCTTTCCAAAGCATCAATGGAAATTATTTAGAAATCCATTCCTCCGCCATCGCCACCAGGCATTGGCGCAGCACCCTTAGGTTCAGGTTTGTCAGCAATTACTGCCTCTGTTGTTAAGAACAGGGCGGCAATAGATGCTGCATTTTGTAATGCAGATCTTGTTACCTTAGCTGGATCAATAATTCCGCTCTTGATCATGTCAACATATTCACCAGTTGCAGCATTTAAACCAAATCCAGTTTCAAGGCTGCGAACCTTTTCAACAATTACTCCGCCTTCAAGGCCAGCATTAATTGCGATTTGCTTTAGTGGTGATTCAACTGCGTACTCAACAATCTTTCCGCCAGTTGCTTCATCGCCTTCTAACTTTAATTTACTAAATGCAACCTTTGAAGCTTGTAGAAGGGCAACGCCACCACCGGCAACGATTCCCTCTTCAACTGCAGCCTTTGCATTTCGCACCGCATCTTCAATTCGGTGTTTGCGCTCTTTTAGCTCAACCTCAGTTGCAGCTCCGGCCTTAATTACAGCCACGCCACCTGCAAGTTTTGCAAGACGCTCTTGTAGTTTCTCGCGATCATAATCTGAATCACTTTTTTCAATCTCGGTGCGAATTTGGTTAACGCGACCTTTAATCTGGTCAACATCTCCGCCACCTTCAACAATTGTGGTCTCCTCTTTTGCAATTACAACCTTGCGAGCAGTTCCCAATAACTCAAGTGTGGTTTGATCAAGCTTTAGACCAACCTCTTCTGAGATAACTGTGGCACCGGTGAGGATTGCAATATCTTGCAACATTGCCTTGCGGCGATCACCAAAGCCTGGTGCTTTAACAGCAACAGATTTGAATGTGCCACGAATCTTATTTACTACCAAAGTTGATAGTGCTTCACCATCAACATCTTCAGCAATAATTACAAGTGGCTTGCCAGTTTGCATAACCTTTTCAAGTACTGGAACTAAATCTTTAATTCCAGAGATCTTGGTGTTTGCAATCAAGATGTAAGCATCTTCCATCACAGTTTCCATGCGATCGGTATCAGTTACAAAGTAGGCTGAGATATAACCCTTATCAAATCGCATACCTTCAGTCAGCTCTAGCTCAAGACCAAATGTATTGCTCTCTTCAACAGTGATTACGCCCTCTTTGCCAACTTTGTCCATCGCTTCAGCAATCATTGATCCAATTGTTGTATCAGCTGCTGAAATAGATGCAGTAGCAGAGATCTGCTCCTTAGTTTCAACTGGCTTTGCCATCTTTAGTAACTCATCTGAAATAGCAGCAACTGCTTTTTCAATTCCGCGCTTTAATGACATTGGGTTTGATCCAGCTGCAACATTTCGCAGGCCTTCTCTAACCATTGCTTGGGCTAATACTGTGGCAGTTGTGGTGCCATCTCCTGCAACATCATCAGTTTTCTTTGCAACCTCTTTAACAAGGTCTGCACCGATCTTTTCCCATGGATCATCTAATTCAATCTCTTTAGCAATTGAGACACCATCATTGGTAATTGTTGGTGCTCCCCATTTTTTCTCAAGAACAACATTTCGGCCACGGGGCCCAAGGGTTACCTTGACCGCATCAGCTAACACATTCATGCCGCGCTCTAATCCGCGACGAGCCTCTTCATTGAAGGCAATCATCTTTGCCATTTTTTATCTCCCTCTATTTTTATTGCTTAAGAACTTAGGTAGGTGTTTTATCACTCACACCATGAGAGTGCTAAAGCCAAATCTAGAGGATTTATTCCGGATAGGCCAAATCAGATCTGGCCGAAGGGGTATTGCCGAGTAAGTTAGAGCGAAAAGCCCAGTCTGGCGCTAGAACGGGATGAGGTGCGCTGCTCGCGAAGGCGCAGCAACCGCTTAACCAACAATGGCTCTGCCATTAATGCTGCTGGTCGGTCGATTAAGTTATTTAATAATTGGTAATAAGCCGGCGGAGTTAAGTTAAACAACTCTTTTATTGAACTCTCTTTAGCACCTGCATGGCGCCACCAAGTGCGTTCAAACTCCAACATCTTGATCTCTAACTCAGATAAGCCAGCTGCTGAGTCATTAATCGGCATGAATTCGGACATGGCCCTATCTTAAAAGATAGGACTGACAAAATGGTGTTTTTAAGTTAGAGCGTGGCGAGAATTGCTGAAATATCAGACTCTTTAGTCCATGGGTTAACAATTGCAAATCTTAAAATTGGTTTTCCTTTATGGGCAGAGGGAGTAACAAAGCCAATTTGATCTGCCAATAATTGATCACTCCATTTTTCATAATCAGCTCTATCCCAACCAACTCTTTCAAAGGCAACAATTGAAAGTGATGGCTCAATCACAAGCTTTAAGTTTTTATGATTTCTTACCTGATTGGCAGCATCACGTGCTACCTCCATGGTTCGCTCCATCGCCTTTGCATACTCATCAGTTCCATGGGCGGCCAGTGAGAACCAAAATGGTAATCCTCTAGCTCTTCTTGTTAAATGAATTGCATAATCAGATGGATTCCACTCATCCTCTTCATCTAAGGTTTCAAGATAGGCAGCTTTTTGCAGGTGAGCAGCCTTTGCTAATTTTGGATTGCGATAAATAAGTGCGCAGGCATCAAAGGGAGCAAACAACCATTTGTGTGGATCAACAATTAATGAATCTGCCAATTCAATTCCGTTAAACAATGGTCGAACCGATGGAGCACAAAGAGCTGCTAATCCATAAGCACCATCAACATGAAACCAAATATCTCGGCTCTTCGCACAAGCTCCTAAACCCTCTAAATCATCAATGATTCCAAGGTTGGTAGTTCCAGCTGTTGCTACCAATGCAAAAACTTGGTGAGTTGGATTCTCACTATGGTATTTATCAATTGCAGCAGCTGCTGCATCTTGCTGCAGTGATCCATCTTGATTTGGCTTAATTAAAAGTATCTCAACATCCATAACATCTGCTGCTGATTTAATTGATGAATGAGCATCAGTACTTGCTGCTATCACCCATCTGCTTACATCTTTTCGTTTTTCCCTAAAGGTATTTCGAGCAGTTACCAAAGCTGAAAGATTTCCAATCGTGCCGCCCTGCACAAAAACTCCGCCAGATGTTTCTGGCATGCAGGCTAAATCTGAAATCCACTTTAAAGCTTGGTTTTCGGCAAAGACTGCTCCGGCTCCTTCTAGCCATGAGCCGCCATATAAAGCACTAGCTCCAACTACTAAATCAAATAAGTTTGCATACTCACTTGGAGCAGATGGAATAAATGCTAAGTATCTTGGATGATCTGTTGAGATACAGGCCTTTGCTAAAACATCTTTAAATAAATTAAGTGCCTCATGACCACCTAAACCTTTGGCGGTAATGGTATTTCCTGCTAATTCATATAACTCTTGCGCAGTTTTTGGACCATCAAGTGGTGGATCTGTTCGCAAACGAATTAGCGAGTACTCCAAAACCTCTTTCGCTAATGCTTCAACTTCGGGGGTGAACTCATGCATTGCGGAGTGCGTAATCCTTTCGGTTGGCACTTCTAATTAAATTTCTAATCATGGTTGGGAAAACTAATGTGTGAAGTGGCAGAACCGCATACCAATACAACTGACCACCTAAACCACGTGGTGAGAAGGAAGCCTCTTGGGTTACCTCACTTTGACCATTTGGTAACTTCTTAATTCTAAATTCAAGCCAAGCTTTGCCTGGCAAAATCATCTCAGCATAAAGTTTTAATGATTGACCAGGAATTAAAGATTCAACCCGCCAAAAATCTAATGAGTCTCCAACACGTAAATGAACTGGATCTCTTCTTCCTCTTCGTAATCCAACTCCGCCAATCATTCGATCCATCACACCACGTAAATACCAAAGGAAATCAGCGCCATACCAACCGTTGTCGCCACCTATTTCCTCAATCGCCTCCCATAGATGTTCCATGCTGGCATCGGTAACGCGCACTCTTGAGTCTTTGTATAAAGCTTCCCCTGCCCATGATGGATCACTTTGCGCTTTTTGCCAAGGCGCTGTTTGAGTTGTTGCATCTGACCATCTTGTTTTAACAGTATTACTTGAAACATGGCTTAGCGCCAAAGTAATCGCACCTTCAACATCAATTAAACCTTCTGTAGGTTTTGGAATTAAGTGATCAATAGATTTTGCAGGATCTGCCACCACCTCACTAATTAGTGAGCCAACTAATGGCCGGGCCAATGAGGTTGGAACAGGGGTAACAAAGCCAATCCAAAGGCTAGAAAGTTTTGGTGTTAAAACCGGAACTCTAATAATTAAACGTCTTCGCAATCCAGATAACTTGGCAAACTTTTGCATCATATCTGCGTAAGAGAGCACCTCAGGTCCGCCAATATCAAAAATTCCGGCAACAGGTTTTTCAAGTGTGGCTGTTTTGCGTAGGTACCAAAGCACATCTCTAATTGCAATTGGATGTGTCTTATTCATAACCCACTTTGGCGTAGTCATAACAGGTAAGCGGTGAGTTAGGTGGCGCAACATCTCAAATGAGGCAGAGCCTGAACCAATAATAATTCCTGCTCTTAATTCAATTACTGGCACAGATGTAGTGGCAAGCTCTCGACCAGTATTTGCTCTAGAACTTAAATGTTTAGAACTCTTGGCATCATTATTAATTCCACCTAAGTAAATAATCTGCTTAACACCACACTCTTCGGCAGCCTTTGCAAAGTTGCGTGCCATCTCAGATTCAATCTGATCAAAGTTTGGTCCTAAATTAATTGAGTGAAGTAAGTAGAAAGCGGTGTGAACATTTGTTAAAGCTGCAACCGTTGATTGGTAATCAGATGCATTTCCAACTGCAATCTCAACCTGACTTGCCCAGGTGTGGCTTTGGGCTTTGTTCTTATCTCGTACAAATACCCGCACATCAGCACCATCTTGCAAAAGTGCAGTCACAAGTCGACCGCCTACATACCCGGATGCTCCGGTAACAAGAATTTTGCGCACCGCCGTCATGGTGAAAACAGTAGACTTAATTCAATGAATAAACCAAAGGTAGTTATTTTAGGTGGCGGTTTTGGCGGACTTGCCGCTGCCCGAGCGCTCTATAAAGACGCGCAGGTCACAGTGGTTGATCGCCATAACTATCAAACCTTCCTGCCTTTGCTCTATCAGGTTTCAACCGCCGGCCTTGCCGCAGATCATGTGGCCTATCCAATTAGAGGCGCACTTAGAAAAACCGATGTTAAATTTCGAATGGCAAGTCCTGTGCAAATTAATCATCAAAACAATGAGGTCAATTTAGATAGTGGTGAAGTTTTAAAGTTTGATCATTTAATTGTTGCTCTTGGATCTGTTACATCTGATTTTGGAATTCCTGGAGTTAAAGAGCATGCATTAGGAATGAAAACAGTTGCTGAGGCATTAACCATTAGAGCTGAGGTAATGCGCAGATTTGAAGAGTTGTGTAGATATGAAGATGAAACAAAAATATCAATTACTGTAATTGGCGGCGGCCCAACTGGAGTTGAGATGGCAGGGGCCATGGCGGAGTTAATTCGAGGACCACTAACTTCTGACCAAGCACAGGTTGCTAAGAATTTGAATGTTAGATTAATTGAGGCTGGTCCAAGATTGTTGCCATCCTTTGCGCCATCTTTATCTGAGCGCACTAAGAAGGATTTAGAAAAACTTGGCGTTGCAGTAATGGTTAACACTGCCGTTAAAGAGTTATCTGAAAAGAAAATTACATTGGCAGATAACTCAACAGTTGATTCTGCAATTACTATTTGGGCAGCAGGTGTTAAAGGTGCTGATGCGATGGTTAATCTAAATCTTCCAGTTGAGGCAAATCGAGTAGCGGTTGAAACTACGATGCAGGTTAAGAATTATCCAAATATTTGGGCGCTAGGTGATATCGCAGGTGCTAAAGGCAAAGATGGCAGAGCACTTCCAATGGTGGCACCTGTTGCGATTCAACAAGGAAAATTCATTGCAAAACAGATTAAAAGATTAGCTACCAATAAGAAGTTAGAAAACTTTAAGTATTTAGATAAAGGATCAATGGCAACTATTGGTAGAAATAAAGCGGTTGTGCAGGTTCGCTGGTTTAAATTAGCTGGCCCACTTGCTTGGTTAGTTTGGTTATGGCTGCATTTGTTCTATCTATTAGGTGGACGCAACAAGATCGGCACCATGGCTGATTGGACCTGGAACTACCTAACATTTGACCGTGGCAATCGCCATATTATGGATTCGTAAAAATAAATGGCAAAACCGGTTTATCAGAAATTTATTAAGGTTGGTGGCCACCAGCTTTGGTCACTTAAGTGGGCTAAAAATGGTGAGCCAGTTGTATTACTTCATGGCGGATTAAGTCACACAGCAAATTGGGCTAATCAAATATTGCCTGCGGTAAGTAAAACTCATGAACCATTTGCATATGATCGCACCGCCCATGGCTATACCAAGGTGCGCAAGGGATATATGCACTTTGATTTTCAGGTAAATGAATTAGTTGCATACTTAAAAACTGTAGTAAAAAAACCTGCTCATATTATTGGCTGGAGTGATGGCGGAAATATTGGATTAATTGCTGCAATTAAATATCCAAAGCTAGTTAAGTCTTTGGTTGCAATCGGTGCCAACTACACCTATGACGCAGGGCTTTCATTTAATCTAGATCAGGTGGATGCAAGTGAAGAGGAGTATGCAAAGTTTGTAAAGATGACAGGTCAAGATCCTGCATTATTACTTGAGATCAAAGCAAAAGCCTTTAAAGTTTGGAGAACTGAACCGAAGTTAAAGCTATCTCAACTTAAGAAAATAAAGTGTCCTGTTTTGATATTAGCCGGAGATGACGAACCATTTAAGAGTGAGATGACTTTTAAAATGTATGAAGCAATCCCTAATGGCAGATTGGCAGTAATACCTGGGGCCTCCCATAATTTAGTCAGGGAGAAGAGCAAGTTAATGCAGGCTGTAATTAAAGATTTCTATAAATCCCAAGATTTTCCCATTACTAGAATGCCAAATCGCAGAGCTAAGCAACAAGCGAAAATACTAAGAAACTCTTAACTCACCTACTGCGCCCTTTGGCACAAATGGATGATTTGGAAAGACTGGCTCAACTCTTTTATAGGTTGTATTTTGCGCAGGACGCAGATCTTGATCACCTTTATTTGGCCACATTGAAAAAGCCCGCTCTGCTTGAGCGGTAATTGTTAATGATGGATTTACGCCAAGATTTGCAGTCACCGATGCACCATCAACAACATGCATAGTTGGGTAGTTATATAGGCGGTGGTATGGATCAATTACGCCATTGGTTGGTGAATCTCCAATTACACATCCGCCAACAAAATGTGCGGTAAAGGGTGCGTTAACTAAATCGCCAATATGACCACCAGCAATACCACCATTGTTTTCTGCAATTCTTCTTGCCACCTCATTGGCAGCGGGTATGTAGGTTGCATTTGGTGTTAGTGAATCATTTTTTGAGGTCAATCTAAAACCTAAAATTCCGCGCTTTGCTTTTACCGTAATGGCAGAGTCAACATTTTGCATAATTAATGCCACAACTGTGCGCTCACTCCATTTTCTAACATCCAAAATTTTTAATACTAAAGAAGGCTTAGTGATAACTTGCTTTAGCCATTGTTTGCGTCGATCCTTAATATTTGAGCTATCGGTCATAACAGTTTGCAGTAAGCCCATAAAGTTGCTGCCTTTGCCATATCTAACTGGCTCAACATGTGTGTGATCATCTGGGAAAAAAGATGAGGTGATTGCAGCACCCTTACTAAAATCTATTCCTCCCTTAGGCATGATGCTGCCAGTTAAAGCCTCACTATTTGTTCTAGATAACTTACCTAATTGATCACTGATCTTTGGTAGATGATTATCTGATTTCATTTTATGTAATAACTTTTGAGTGTTATATGTACCAGCTGCTACAACAACCTGGGCTGCAGTAAATTCGCGTTTTCCACCAAACCAAGCTGAGCTCTTACGAGCGATAACTTGCCAGCTGCCATCTGGTTTTTGAATTGTTTTAACAACTGTGTGCTCTGGGAAAACCTTTGCTCCGGCCTTTTCAGCTAGTCCTAAATAATTTTTAGGCAAAGTATTTTTAGCATTGTGTCTGCAGCCCGTCATACATGCACCACATTGCTGACAACCATCTCGTTCAGGTCCTACGCCACCAAAAAATGGATCCTTAGATTTAACCGATGCACCATTGCCAAAATAAACTCCAAGAGGAGCTAATTTAAATGTGTGACCTACTCCCATTTGATCTGCAACCTCTTTCATTGCTTTATCAGATGGTGAAAAATATGGATTCTCAGTAACACCTAACATTCGAGATGCTTGGTCATACCAAGGAGATAGCTCTGCATCCCAATCAGTAATGTGTTTCCATTGTTTATCTTCAAAGTATGAAGCAGGTGGCTTATATAAAGTGTTTGCATAAACCAGAGATCCACCACCAACACCAGCACCTGCTAAAACTAGAACATCTGGCAAAACATGGATTCTTTGAATACCGCGTAGTCCAAGACGAGGTAAGTATAAAAATCTACTTAACCGCCAAGATGTTTTTGGAAAATCTTTATCTGAAAATCTTCTACCTGCTTCAAGGACAGCAACTTTGTAACCTTTTTCAGTTAAGCGAAGGGCTGCAACTGAACCACCAAAACCTGAACCGATTACAACAACATCAAAATCAGCAGATTTCATAATTAAACTCTACTTTGATTGAAGATAAAAAATAAGTAGTTAAAACTGGAGCCCCCCGTCAGGATTGAACTGACGACCTGCCGCTTACAAGGCGGCTGCTCTACCACTGAGCTAGAGAGGCGTGGTGCGAGGCGTAATTATTGCATAGCCGGGAAGTGGTATTTACTATCTGATTGGCCATCTAACTGGCTCAACATACTTAGCAATTCTGCCGTCGCCGGAGGATTTGCCTCGAATTCGGCGCCAAATCCATGGAAGTAAAAAAACACCCACCCAGGTGATATTTACTAAAGTTTTTACCAATTTACTTTTTTCTTTCACATCTGGCAACGGTATTCGCCAGTTTGGATCAAACTCATAATCTAGACCTTCTAAAACAGCATTGGCTAATCTTTGATGTCCCTCTGGATTCATATGTAATCGATCAAATGCAAGAAATCTTCGATCATTTAAGAATTCAGCATTTTTACCCTCAAATAAAATTGTTGGATACTTTTTAGCAACCATTCTTACATTCTCATTAAAGGCGCTAAATCTTTGATGCCAAAGAGTTGCAGTCTTTCCTTTTCCCTCAACCTTATCAATTACTGTAAAAACTATAACTGTTGCTCCAGCATCAGTTAATTGCTTGATTCCTTTTTCATATTCAGGAAGTGATACCTCTGGTTTGTAATTTGGCCGCAACACATCATTTGCACCGGCGTGAAATGAAACTAAGGTTTGTTTGCCTTCAATAAATTTAAGAGCGTGTGGTATTTGATCCTCAACCACTTGTTTAAGTAATTTACCTCTTACCGCCAAATTCATATAGGTAAAATCAGGATTTGATTTAGCTAAAGTGTCTGCAACTCGATCTGCCCAGCCGCGGTATTTACCGGCAACTACTTCATCAGTCATTCCCTCAGTCATTGAATCGCCAAGGGCGATAAAACGAGAGTACTTCATTTTATTTGTTTCTTTCTGCCGCAACCTGATACATAACTATTGCTGTTGCCACGCTGGCATTTAAAGATTCAACTGATGATTGCATTGGAATTGAAACAACTAGATCACATTTTTCTCTCACTAATCTAGATAAGCCTTTTCCTTCACTACCAACAATAATAAAGATAGATTCAGTAGCTATATTCATCTTTGCCAAGGTGACATCACCTTCGGCATCTAAACCAACTATGAAACAGCCAGCTTTTTTCGCATCTTCAATAGCGCGAACTAAATTTGTAACCTGTGAGATTGGCATTCGGGCAGCAGCTCCGGCAGAGGCCTTCCAGGCAGATCCAGTCATAGCTGCATTTCGTCTTTCTGGAATTACAACACCATCTGCACCAAATGCTGCTGCAGATCTAACTACCGCACCTAAGTTATGTGGATCGGTAATTGAATCTAAGCCAATTAGCATCATTGGTTTTTTTGCGGAGGAGATTAATTTAGGAAATTCGGTGTAATTAAAAGGCTTTATTACAAGTGCAATGCCTTGGTGATTAGAAAAACCAGTTAGATCATCTAAAGCTCTTCTTGGTAACTCTTTAATTGGCAGATCTGCATTTTTGGCTAAGCGAATAGCCTCTGAAATTTTCTCATCTATCTCTACCTTTATTGCAACAACTAACTCCTTAGCTGGAATCTTTGCCCGTAATGCCTCAACTACAGAGTTTTTGCCAGCAACTGCATCTTGGGCAGATTGCCTGCGATCAAACCTTTTCTCAGGACGATCCGGTCTGCGATCTTCACGTTTTAATTCACGATCATTTACTCGACCTGGTTTTTTAAATCCTTTACGATCATCACGTTTTTCTACTCTGCGATCAGTAACCCGAGATGCTTTCTTAAATCCTTTACGGTCATCACGTTTTTCTTCTCTGCGATCTTCTCTTTTTTCAGGGCGTGCAACAGCGCTTCTTTCAACTCGCTTGCTGCCACCACGAGAAAAAGATTTAGGACCCTTTGGACGATCTTTACGTGATTTACCTGGTTTCATCAATAACTCCACCTTGGTCCGTTAGCTGTGTCTTCAACAGTAATGCCTAGGGCTGCAATCTCATCTCGTATTTGATCTGCAGTTGCAAAATCTTTTCGCAATCTTGCCGCTTCACGCTGATCTAACGCTAATTTAATTAATCCATCCATCGCTGGATCATTTGATTTGCTGCTAGCAAATACTGCATCCTTTGGATCACAACCTAGTATGGAAAGTGCTCCTCTTATCTCACCAGCTGTTTTGGCAATAACTTTCTTATCCTCAGCAGATGAGTTTCCAATTCTCATTGATTCTGCAATGAAAGCAAGGGCTTGTGGGACTGCTAAATCATCATTCATTGCTGCTGCAAACTCAGGTGCAATTAATATTTCAACCTCTTTACCTAACACACTTTCTGCTCTGCTTAAAAAGGCTTCGATTCGTTTAAATGAGGTTGCAGATTCTGCCAAGGCTTCAAATGAGAACTCCAGCATGCTTCGATAATGCGCGCTTCCTAAATACCAACGCAATTCAATTCCACGCACCTTCTTTAAAATCTCGGCAACCTGTAATGAGTTTCCTAATGATTTACTCATTTTTTCACCGCTAGTTGTTACCCAAGCGTTGTGCATCCAAATATTTGAAAACTTATATCCGGCAGCATTTGATTGGGCAATCTCATTTTCATGGTGTGGAAAAATTAAATCTAATCCTCCGCCATGAATATCAAATGCCTCACCTAAGTAAGCGTGCGCCATTGCCGAGCACTCTAAGTGCCAACCAGGACGACCATCTCCCCAAGGAGTAGGCCATGATGGCTCACCCTTCTTTGCCGCTTTCCATAACGCAAAATCTCTTGGATCTTTCTTAAACTCTAAATCTGCATCCTCACTAGGGAGTAAGTCATCTAATTTTTGATTTGAAAGGGTTAAGTACTCTTTTAATTTTCTAACCTCTAAATAAACATCACCGTTGCCTGGTGCGTAAGCTGATCCATTTTCAATTAATTTCTCCATCAACTCGATCATCTGAGTGATATGACCAGTTGCTCTTGGTTCATAGGTTGGCGGCATAACATTTAAAGCGTAATATGCATCGGTAAATGCCCGCTCATACTTCATGGCAACTTGCCACCAAGGAATCTCTTCATGGATCGCTTTATGCAAAATCTTGTCATCAATATCAGTTACATTTCTAACAAATGTGACATCAAAGCCAGATGCAATTAACCAACGACGCAAAATATCAAAGTTCACACCACTTCTGATGTGTCCAATATGAGGAGGTGCTTGCACAGTTGCACCGCAAAGATAAATACCAACCTTGCCAGCAGTTAATGGCTTAAATGTTGATACGGTGCGAGATTTTGTGTCATATAGATTCAGCGCGCTCATCAGAGGATTTTACCTTTAAGCGCTAACTAATAATGCAGTTGCAATCGCGGATAAGCCTTTGCCTTCGCCAGTAAAGCCCAAACCATCAGTTGATGTGGCAGAGACTGAGACAGCAGCACCAGATAAGGCTTTTGAGATTGCAGCGATTGCCTCGGCTCTGCGGGGTGCAATCTTGGGTTTGTTTCCAACAATTTGAACTGAAACATTTTCAATTTTAAAACCAGCAGCTTTAACTTTGACCAAGCACTCAGCCAACATCTGCGCCCCACTTGCGCCAGCATATTTAGCATCTGCAACGCCAAAATTACTGCCAAGATCACCAAGATTTGCAGCGGCAAGGAGAGCATCACAAATTGCATGGGATGCAACATCACCATCTGAATGGCCATCTAAACCAATTTCATCACTCCAGGTGAGGCAAGCAAGTGAGAGTTTTCTATTTTTATCAGTTGAAAATGCATGGGCATCTGTGCCAATTCCAACTCTTAATTTTACTTTGCTATCTGGATGCAAGATTTCAAGTGCTCGAGATAAATCAGATTTGTTTGTGATCTTAAGTGCGCGCTCATCTCCTGGAATTGTTTTAACCTTAACTCCTAAAGCCTCTACCAAAGCAGCATCATCTGTTGCATCTTCACTTGCTTGATGGGCTCGCTCTAATACAGATTTGGTAAATCCTTGTGGGGTTTGGACTGCGCGAAGTGATGATCGATCTGGGGTATTTCTTACATACCCTGAGGCATCAACCTCTTTGATGGTGTCAACTAAATCTAAGACTGGCACAACCGCTTGCTCACCCTTTACCAACTGATCAACAACTGATTTTGCTAACTCTGTTGGCGCAAGTGATCTTGCTGCATCATGCACTAATACATACTCATACTGGTTTGGAATACTTGCAAGTGCGATTCGAATACTGTCACTTCGCAATACACCACCGGTAATTACCGTTACCTGATCTCCTAATACTTTCTTAAACTCATCTTCAAAGCCGCTAGGTGCGGTAACAACAATGTGTTGTGCGATGGGTACGAGATTTGCCACAGCATGTTCAACTAAAGTTTTATCAAGTAATTTAACTAATGCTTTTGGAAGGTTTGCACCTAAGCGATTTCCAGCACCAGCTGCAGCAATAATTGCGGCAGTTTTGTTAATCATGACAGTTAATTACTGCCAATTAAGAG
>Ga0315902_10002054_pt1 | contig 31914 bp, 27 predicted proteins | sample LakEriMetagenome_9_FD_203523 | JGI IMG/M metagenome (GOLD analysis project Ga0315902, IMG submission 203523) | Freshwater fungal communities from buoy surface, Lake Erie, Ohio, United States - Buoy 12 MA117 | ecosystem: Environmental > Aquatic > Freshwater > Lake > Lake biofilm | place: USA... | reverse complement strand
GCGCGATTCACGCCTATCGGCAGGCTTGTCGACGAGCGCGCCATCGTCAACGCCATGGCGGCGCTGCTGGCCACGGGCGGGTCGACCAACCACCTCATCCACTGGGTGGCGGTGGCGCGCGCCGCAGGCCTGCTCATCGACTGGGACGACTTCGCTGCGCTGTCCGAGGCCGTGCCGCTGCTGGCGCGCGTCTACCCGAACGGCGAGGCCGACGTGAACCAGTTCCAGGCGGCGGGCGGGCCTGGCTTCGTCATCCGCGAGCTCCTTGACGCCGGGCTCATGCACCCGGACGCCGGCGCCGTGGCCGCTGGCGGGATGCGCGCTTACGCCGATCTGCCGGTGCTGGACGACGGTGCCTTGCGCTGGCGCAAGCTGCCTGCCGACAGCGGCGACAGCGGGGTGCTGCGCAGCGCTGCCTCGCCCTTCTCGCCCACGGGCGGCCTGAAGCTGCTGCAAGGCCCTCTGGGCCGGGCGGTGATCAAGGTCTCTTCGGTGCCCGACGACCGCCACGTCATCGAAGCCCCGGCGCGCGTCTTCGACTCGCAGGAGGCACTGCTGGCTGCCTGTGCCGCCGGCGAGATGGAGCGTGATGGGGTGGCCGTCGTGCGCTTCCAGGGCCCGCGCGCCAACGGCATGCCCGAACTGCACAAGCTCACCCCACCGCTGGCGGTGCTGCAGGGCAAGGGGTTCAAGGTGGCCCTGGTCACCGACGGGCGCATGAGCGGTGCCTCCGGCAAGGTGCCTGCCGCCATCCACGTCAGCCCCGAGGCTCTGGCCGGGGGACCCTTGGCGAAAGTGCGCGACGGCGACCTGCTGCGCGTGGATGCGCGCCGCGGCCGCCTTGAGGCGCTGGTGCCCGAGGCCGAGTGGGCTACCCGCGAGCCCGCCGTCCGCTCTGATGATGCTGCCCACGACAGCGCACGCGGCCTGGGCCGCGAACTGTTTGCCGGCATGCGCCGCAACGTCACCAGCGCCGAAGAGGGCGCGGTGACGTGGCTCTGAACTCAGCAGGAACCGAGACATGGATACCCTCTCCCTTGCAGCCCACGGCCCCGTGATCCCGGTCATCGTGCTGCAGCGCCTGGACGACGCCGTCCCGCTGGCTCGGGCGCTGGTGGACGGTGGCGTGCGCGTGCTGGAGATCACGATGCGCACGGCAGTGGCCCTGTCCTGCATCGAGGCCATCGCACGTGCGGTGCCCGAGGCCATCGTCGGCGCTGGCACGGTGCGCAGCCCGGCAGACGCAGCCGCCGCGCGCAAGGCCGGCGCTGTCTTTGCCGTGAGCCCGGGCTTCACGCCCGAAGTGGCACGGGCCTGCCGCGAGGCTGACCTTCCGCTGCTGCCCGGCGTGGCCACGGCCAGCGAGGTGATGGCCGCCCAGGCCGAGGGCTACTCGTTCCTGAAGTTCTTCCCTGCCACGGCGGCCGGCGGTGCGCCGATGCTCAAGGCGCTGGCAGGCCCCTTCCCTGACGTCGCCTTCTGTCCCACCGGAGGCATCACGGTGGCCAACGCGCGGGAGTTTCTGTCCCTGCCCAATGTGAAGGTCTGCGGAGGCTCGTGGCTGACACCTGCCGATGCGGTGGCCAGCGGGGACTGGGGGCGGGTCACGGCGCTGGCGAGGGAGGCGGCGGGGTTGCGAGTGGCGTAGTGGGTTGCCTGTGACTGGCGTTGCAGCGGGCTGAATTTCGGTCACTGGCGCTGCGCGGCATCGGCGGCGCGGCGGTGGCTCCTGCGGGGGCGGTCGGCCGGAAGGCCGACTCCGCTGCGATGCTCACGGCGGGGGTGCGCTGCGAAACTCGCTGCGCTCACTTGCGTTCGCTGCGCTCGGACACTCGCAGCGAGTCAGTTGTGGAAGCGCGCTGGCGCGCGCCACCCCCGCCGCTGCGCTTCTCGCCGCCCCCCAAGTCGCCCCCACCGCACCGCCGATGCCGCGCGAGGAGCTGTGCCTACTGATTCAGGAGCGCGCGCTTGAAGGAGGCGAAGACCATATGGCCGCAACTCAGTCTGCGCACGCAGACGCGAGGAAGGCGAGCAAGGCCCATTACCGAAAACTATCGTCACCACAACCCGCGGGCAATGATCCTGTTTGAAAGGTGAGCCCGTCAGGACATAGACTCGTTTTGTCGTCGACGCTGCGCAACGCTGCCCGCATTGGCCCCGCCCCTCTTTACGCCGCCTGAAGACGGCACTCGCGCCCAGCAAGGCAGTGCGTCGCGCATGACGGCCACACCCGTCCAGGAACTGCGCTTCGCCCGGGTGCGTTCGGGAGAGCGCATCGCCTGGGCCCGGACCGGCCGACCAGGTGCACCGTCCCTGATTCGCGTGGCGCACTGGCTCACGCATGTGGAGGCAGACGTGCGTTCGCCGCTTTGGGGGCCGTGGGTGGATCGGCTGAGCCGCTCGTTTCAGCTGGTCCGCTATGACGAGCGGGGCTGTGGCCTGTCGACCGGTGACGAGCGGCGGTTGCCCACGCTCGAGTCCTGGCTGGAGGAACTCGCCGCCGTGGTTGACGCACATGGCGCATCGCGCGTGGCCTTGCTGGGGGTCAGCGGGGCCGCACCAGTAGCGATAGCCTACGCCGCGCGTCACCCCGAGCGCGTCTCGCACCTCGTGCTGCTGGGTGGTTACATGAACGGCGCGTTGCAGCGTGGTCCCAGCCCCGAGGAGCGGGCCTTCCTGGAGGCGCAGTGGCAGCTGGTGGAAACCGGCTGGAGCCGCGACGACCCGGCGGTGCGCGAGTTCTTCAACAGCCGCTTCATCCCCGACGCCTCGCCTGCGGTGCGCGCCGGCATGAACGAGCAGCAGCGCCTGAGCTGCGATGGGCCGCGCGCGGCGCTGCTGCTGCGCGGGCGGGCGCTGCTTGACGTGCGCCTCCTGGCCCCACAGGTGCGCGTGCCCACGCTTGTGCTGCACGGCGAAGGCGACCGCGCCTGCCCTATCGCGCTGGGCCATGAGACGGCCGCGGCGATTCCAGGCGCGCGTTTCGAGTCCCTCGCCTCGGCCAACCACGTGCCGCTGGGTCACGAACCGGCTTTCGAGCGCTTTTGCGAGGCGGTGGTCGGATTCATCACCGGTGCGTCGCGCCCGCCGGTGTTGACCCCGCGCGAGCGCGAGCTTGCCGCCTTGGTCGCGCAGGGGCTGGACAACGCCCAGATCGCCGCGCAGCTGGGCCTTGCCGACAAGACAGTGCGAAACGCGCTGTCCACCCTTTATGCCAAGCTGGGTGTGGACAGCCGCGCCCGCGCCGTCGCACGCACCCGGGACCTGGGCCTCTGAAGCCGCGCCGGGCGGGACACCCGCCCCGTGGCCGGAGCCGCATGCGGGTGCTGCAATCGGGCGACCGGGCCGTGCTGGATTACGGCAGGGGAGGGCAGCATGTTCCTGGACATCGACGGCAACCGCGTCTTGACACTGGCCTTCGGGTCAGGCCCGCGCACCCTGCTGGCCCACGGGGGCTGGATCAGCAACGTCGAGGATTGGCTCGCCACGCTCGCGCCGCTTAGCCAGCGCTGGCGCACCGTCACCTACGACCACCGCGGCGCGGGCCTGACCCGCGTCCCGATCGAGCGCATCTCCACCGAGGCGCTGGTCGAAGACGTCTTTCGCGTGATGGACGCCTGCGGCATTGAGCGCTGTGTGCTCGCCGGCTTCTCGCGGGGCAGCGTGACGGCGATGCGCGCCGTGCTGGCCCAGCCCGAGCGTTTCGACGGCCTCGTGCTGATGAACGGCTGCGGGGAAGTGCGCTCGCCAGGCCTGCCCGCCACCCCGCGGCGCCCGCCCTCGACTTGGCCGGGTGCCACGCATGCGGATCGGATGCGCTGGTTCGTCGAGCGCTGCACGCCCGAGCCCGACACCGAGCACATCCGCCGCTGGGGTGACTACATCCTGGCGCGTGCCACGCCCGAGGCTGCCGACCGGCTCTTCATGATGGAAGCCGAGCAGCCCCTGGACTGGCCGGACGTGCTGCCGAGGTTGCGCGTGCCCACGCTGATGGTGCACGGCGAGCTCGATCCCTTCTACGCCACCGAGCACATGCGCTACACCGCGTCGCTGATTCCCGACTGCGAGCTCGTCGTGATGGAAGGCAGCGGCCACCTGCCTGCGCTGACGCGTCCGCTCGAGGTGGCTGCGCACATCGAAAGTTTCTTCGCCCGTCGGGGAATCTGACAACCCCGCCCTCCCAGCCCACCCGTCAGGAGTCAAGCATGTTCAAGGTATCCGTGATGTACCCCAACCAGGCCGGTGCGACCTTCGACCACGCCTACTACCGCGACCGCCACATGCCGATGGTGGCCGAAAAGCTCGGCGCTGCCCTCGTGCGCTACACCGTCGACAAGGGTCTGGCTGGAGGTGCCCCCGGCTCGCCGCCGGGCTTCCTGGCTTCGTGTGCCCTGTTCCTGGAGTCGCTCGAGCCCTTCCATGCCGTGATGGCCGCGCACGGCGCCACGATCCTGGCCGACATCCCAAACTACACGAACGTGGCGCCCCAGATCGAGATTGCAGAGGTGGTGGTGGGCTGATCGAGTCCTACCTGCGCGGCGGCGAAGGTGGCGTGCCACGGGCCGAAAGGGCAACGACCCCAGCGGCCTGCAGCCAGCGTGTCCGGCGCAAACCGCCCTGACACTCGCGCCCTGGCAGCCGGCCGCAGGCCGGCCGGACGGAGGTCGAGAAGTCCCCAGGTCGACCAGGCCCCGGTGCAAGGCGGTTCAGCCCTTCTTGCGACCCCACAGGATGAGGATGTCATCCAGCAAGCCGGCCCGCCTGGGTCGATCCAGGACTTCGAACCCCGCGACCTCCAGGCAGCGTCCGAGCGTCTGCCCGGTGAACAGGAAGGTGTGCCAACCATGCCTGAAGCCGTTCCAACCGGCTCCGTGGAAGCGGTAGGCCGGTCCCCCGAGCTTGGGTGTCAACAGCGCCACCACGCCGCCCGGTGCGAGGGCCTGGTGGCAGATGTTCAACGCGGCGACGGGGTTGTGCACGTGCTCGATGACCGAGTCCATCAGGATCAGGTCGTAGGCCTGCGCTTCCAGCTGTGCCTCTTCCAAGGTCGACTGGTGGACCGTGAAGCCCTTCTCGCGGGCCTGAGAGGCGGCGATGTCTGAAGGCTCAAGCCCTTCGCAACGCGAGTAGTGACGCGCTGCCAGCTGCAACATCTCACCTGTGCCGCAGCCGACGTCGAGGAAACTTCCACTGGGCTGCGCCTGCAGGCAGCCCTTGAGGAAGCGCTCCTGCTTGGTCCCCAACCAGCGGTCGATGGCGCGTCTGCGCCATCTCTTGAAGCCGTACTGACGGGAAAGGTCCCGCTTCTGGGGAGAGAACCAGTCTCCGCCGCCCGGGTACTCCTCCGGTCGCGGAATGGGGTGCAGCAGTGTCAAGCCGCAGGCTGCGCAATCCCACAGCTTGAGGGGGATGGAACACTGGTTCCAGTGGTCTCCCACGGGAAAGTGATGCCGAAGCCGAAATTCCCTGTGGCCGCAGCAGACGCAAGGGGGTATAGGCTGTTCGGCAGCGGAAAGACCGTTGCGCTGAGCGTGATCGACAGTTCCGGAGGTCATCCGGAAATTGTCCCGACCCTGCTCACAGCAAGCTATCAGGGCTTGCAGTCTCCACTGTCGGGGAGGGGGTGTAAGGGCCTACTCGATTCAGGGGCAAACGCCGACGCCTGTGCGTCGCTGCCCGAGATCCGCGCAGCCTCAGGCCGCCCGCTGGATCAGCTCGATCTTGTACCCGTCCGGGTCGGTGATGAAGGCGATGAAGGTGGTGCCGCCCTTGACCGGGCCGGGCTCGCGGGTGATGGCGCCGCCCAGGGCAGCGGCCTTCTCGCGCAGGCCGGCGCAGGTGGCGGTGACGTCGGGCACGCCGATGGCGATGTGGCCGTAGGCGGTGCCGATGTCGTAGCGGTCCACCCCGTAGTTGTAGGTGAGCTCGATCTCCGCGTGGTCCGGGTTGGTCCCGTAGCCGACGAAGGCGAGGTCGTAATTCTGGTCGGGCCGCTGCGTGGTGCGCAGCAGGTTCATCCCGAGGACCTGGGTGTAGAAGTCGATCGACCTTTGCAGGTTGCCGACGCGCAGCATGGTGTGAAGCAGTCTCATGCGGCCTATTGTGCCGGCCCGCCCACGCCGGCGAGCACCGCCACGCCGATGGCCGCAAAGACCGCCGCCGCGATGCGGTGCACCCAGGCGATGGGCACGAACTTCACCGCCTTGTCGCCCAGCATCACCGCGGGCACGTTGGCGATCATCATGCCCAGCGTGGTGCCCGCCGTCACCGTCAGCAGCGCGTCGTACCGGGCGGCCAGCATGACGGTGGCGATCTGCGTCTTGTCGCCCATCTCGGCCAGGAAGAAGGCCACGGTGGTCACACCGAAGACGCCCAGGCGGCTGCGCTCGGCACCGGGCGCGTCGTCGGCCTCGTCGGGCACCAGCATCCACACCGCCACGGCCAGGAAAGACAGCCCGAGGATCCAGCGCATCCAGGTCGGGTCCACCATTCGCGCGATCCACGTACCCACGGCGCCGGCCGCGGCGTGGTTGAGCAGCGTGGCCACCAGGATGCCCGCGATGATGGGCATGGGCTTGCGGTAGCGGGCGGCCAGCAGCAGGGCCAGCAGCTGCGTCTTGTCGCCGATCTCGCCCAGCGCCACGACGCCCACCGAGACGGCGAACGCTTCGAACACCGCGGGGTCAGGACACCGGAACGGTGTAGTTCAGCGCCATGCGCCCGCCATCGACCACCACGATCTCGCCCGTCATGTACGACGAAGCCTCGCTGGTGAGGAAGGCCGCTACGTCGGCGATCTCCTCGGGCTCGCCCAGGCGCTTCATCGGCGTGCGGCTGAGGATACGCAGGCGCGCGTCGTCGCTGGTGAGCACGGCCTCGCGTGCCAGCTCGGTGGCGATGGTGCCCGGTGCCACCGCATTGACGCGGATGCCGCGGTCGGCCAGCGCCAGCGCCATCACCCGCGTGAGCTGGTTGACCGCTCCCTTGCTGGCGTTGTAGCTGGCAATCGACGGGATGGCCAGCGTGCCATTGACCGAGGACATGTTCACGATGGTGCCGAAGCCCTTGCCGCTGCGAAGGCCGGCCATGGCCCGGGCCACCGCCTGGCCCACCAGGAAGGCGCCCTTGAGGTTGACGGCGATCACCGCGTCCCAGTCGGCCTCGGTGATGTCCAGGAAGTCCGCCGCCTTGAAGATGCCCGCGTTGTTGATGAGCGCATCCACGGGGCCCAGCGCGGCCTGGGTGGACGCCAGCGCCGCCTCGACCGAGGTCTTGTCGGCCACATTGCAGCGCACGGCATGCACCCGGGCGCCGCCTTCGCGCATGGCTTGTGCGGCGGCGTGCACGCCGGCCTCATTGACGTCCCACAGGGCGACCGCCGCGCCGTCGCGCGCCAGACGTTGCGCACAGGCCAGGCCGATGCCCTGGGCGGCCCCGGTGACGACAGCGCAGCGGCCCTGCAGGCCGAAGTGCACCGTGGCCGAACCGGGCCGCGGCGTCTGGCCCGAGGCGCTCACGACGCCTCGAGCATCAGCGCGTCACGGTCGGCGGAGCCGCCGCCAGAGGTCTTCAGGGAGCGGCGCAGTTCCACTGCGTCGCGCATGGGCGCATCGCCGTGGCCCAGGCGGAAGACCTGCACCGTCTCCTGCACGGTGGAGGCCTGGCCCTGCAGCTGCATGGCACTGGCGGCGATCTGCTCCACCAGCGCGGCGTTCTGCTGCGTGATGGTGTCCATCTGCGCCACGGCCTCGTTGACCTGCGAGATGCCGGTGAGCTGTTCGCGTGCGCCGGTGCTGATCTCCGAGATCATGGTGCTCACCTGGCGAACGGCGGCCAGCGCGTCGAGCATGGTCTTCTGCGCGGCCTCGGTCAGGCGGTTGCCGGCGTCGACCTTCTCGGTCGACTCGGTGATGAGCTGCTTGATCTCCTTGGCCGCGCCGGTGGTGCGCTGCGCCAGTGCCCGCACCTCGGCGGCCACCACCGCAAAGCCGCGGCCCTGCTCGCCGGCGCGTGCGGCTTCCACCGCCGCGTTCAGCGCCAGGATGTTGGTCTGGAAGGCGATGCTGTCGATGACCTGGATGATCTCGCCGATGCGGTGCGAGGACTCGCTGATGCGGTGCATGGTCTCGGTGACCTGGCCCACGGCCTCGCTGCTGCGCTGGGCCACGCCCGTGGCCTGGTCGGCCAGTACGGCGGCCTGCTGCGCAGAGTCGGCGCTCTGGCGCACGGTGCCGGTGATCTGCTCCATTGAGGAGGCGGTTTCCTCCAGACTGGAGGCCTGCGACTCGGTGCGGGCCGAGAGGTCCTGGTTGCCCGCGGCGATCTCGGCGGTGGCGTGCTGCATGTGGTCCACCTCGGTGCGCGCGTCGCGCACGATGGACTGCAGGTTCACGTTCAGCTGTGAGAGCGCGCGGCTGAGCTTGCCGATGAGGTCGGTGCGCGAGACCTCCATCTTCTGGGTCAGGTCACCCGCCGCCATGCGGTTGGCAAAGCGCAGCAGGCTGGTGAGCGGCGCCATGGTCATGGCGCGCAGCAGGAAGCCGCCGATCAGCGCGGTGATCAGCGCCAGGGCAACCTCGGCCGCCACGAGGGTGGAGTTCGACAGCCAGCGACCGAGCACCGTGCCGCCGATGAGGCCCACGGCCGCAATCACGCCGGCCACCAGGAACAGCTGACCCTCGATGCCGATCTTCAGCATCCGCCCGATGCGGCCGCCCAGCGTGTCCACCACCACAGAGCCGCCGTCGAGCCGGTGAATCAGCTTGCCGGCTTCCTTCTCGGCGCGCATCTTGGCGTACAGGGCCTCGGCGGCCATGGTCGCTTCACGCGTGGGCATGGTGCGCACCGACATGTAGCCGCCGGGCTGGTCACCATCCATCAGGGGCGTGACGTTGGCCTGCACCCAGTAGTAGCTGCCGTCCTTGCGCCGGTTCTTCACGTAGGCCGACCAGGGTTGACCTGAGGAGATGGTGGTCCACATGTCCCGGTACGCCTCTTCGGGCATGTCGGGGTGGCGGATCAGGTTGTGCGGCTGGCCCAGCAGCTCTTCCTTGGTGAACCCGCTGACCGAGATGAAGGCCGGGTTGCAGTAGATGATCCGCCCCTTCAGGTCGGTGGTCGAGACGAGTGTCTCGCCGGCAGGAAAAGGGAACTCCTGGTTGATGACGGGCAGATTCAGGCGCATGGTGTGATCCTTCTCTCGGCAGGACGAAACCCCTCGTCCGGCCAGGTGTGTGCGCACCATAGCGGCTCGCAGGGCCAGCGTCCAGAGTTGGGCGGTCGCGGCGAAGGGCCATTACCCCTTCGCGTATGCGGGTTTTGCCGGATCAGGGTCGGTCCAGCCAGACCGCGATGCCTTGGGCGTTCAGCTCCAGGTCGATGGCCAGAAGCCGGACGATCTCGGTGTCGGCCATCGTGCAGCCGTGAGAGCGCAGTGACTCCAGGTACAGGTCGAGCAACCCGGTCTTGAGTGCCTCGTGCCGATCGGCAGCCTGCTGCAGGCGGCGCGACAGGGCCACGGTGCGATCGAGCAGCCCCAGCATAAGGTCTCCCAGGCGGGGTACGTCGTGCACCCGCCCGAAATGCGTGAGGTACATGCAGTCAGGGTTGCGCAGGATCAGTTTCTCCACCGAGGTGCGCAGCGCGTCGGGCTCGAACTGCACCGGGGTGGACGTGGGCAGGATCCAGGCCCCGCGCGCGGTATCGAACTCGCGGTAGCTCAGGCCGAAGGTGTCGCCGGTGAACCAGCCGCGGCTGGCTTCGTCCCACAGGCAGTGGTGGTGCTTGGCGTGCCCGGGCGTGTCGATCAGGGTGAGCGGGCGGCCCGCCAGTTCCACCGTGCCGCCGTCGGTGCTGGCCTGCACCCGCTCGGCCGGCACGCCGACCAGCTGCCCGTACTCGCGGTCCATGGTCTCCTGGCCATACACCGCCAGCGCGCCCTGGTACAGCGCGCTCGGGTCGATCATGTGCCGGGCGCCGCGGGGGTGCACCAGGGCCCGGGCGGCGGGCAGCTGCTGCATCAGCGTGCCCACGCCGCCGGCGTGGTCGAGGTGGACGTGGGTGGGGATGACCCAGTCCACCGCGTCGCGGGCCAGGCCCAGAGCGTCCAGCGCCGCCAGCAGGCGCGGCACCGCGAAGTTGGTGCCGGTGTCGACGAAGGCGGCCCGGCCGCGCTCGACGATGAGGTAGGCCGCGTCGAAGGCGTCGCGGTGGAAGCCGGTGTCGATGGCGTGCACGCCATGGCCCAGCGGGCGGACGAAGTCGGGCAGGGTCATGCGGCGATTCTAGGAATGCAGGGAGGGCGCCGTTGCGCTGCCGGGGCGTCGCGCGAAAGCGCCTCCGCGCTTTGGGTCGACAATGATCAGCCCTCCCAGGAGACCCTGTTCTCATGCGCATCGTCTGCATCGGCGGCGGCCCCGCCGGCCTGTATTTCGCGCTCTTGATGAAGAAGCTCGACCCGGCGCACGAGATCACGGTGGTCGAGCGCAACCGGCCCTACGACACCTTCGGTTGGGGCGTGGTGTTTTCCGACGCCACGATGGAGGGCATGCGCGCCTGGGACCGCGAGACGGCCGATGCCATCGAGGTCGCCTTCAACCACTGGGACGACATCGAGCTGCACTTCAAGGGCCATGTCATCCGCTCGGGCGGCCACGGCTTCGTGGGTATCGGGCGCAAGAAGCTGCTCAACATCCTGCAGGCGCGCTGCGAGGCGCTGGGGGTGGAACTGCTGTTCGAGACCGAGGTCGACTCCGACGAGGACTTCCCCGACGCCGACCTCATCATCGCCAGCGACGGCGTCAACTCCAAGGTCCGCAACAAGTACGCGGAAGTCTTCCAGCCCGACATCGTCACCCGGCCCAACCGCTTCATCTGGCTGGGCACCACGCAGCTGTACGACGCCTTCAACTTCCACTTCGAGAAGACCGAGCACGGCTGGTTCCAGAGCCACGTCTACAAGTTCGACGACCAGACCACCACCTACATCGTCGAGACGCCCGAGGACGTGTGGAAGGCGCATGGGCTGGATGAGGCCGATACCGGGCAGTCCATCGCGTTTTGCGAAAAGCTGTTTGCGAAGTACCTGGGCGGCCACCCGCTGCTGAGCAACGCCCGCCACCTGCGCGGCTCGGCCTGGCTGAACTTCCAGCGTGTGCGTTGCCGCAATTGGCACCACTTCAACGGCAAGAGCCACGTGGTGCTGATGGGCGATGCCGTCCACACGGCGCACTTCGCCATCGGCTCGGGCACCAAGCTGGCGCTTGAGGACGCGATCGGCCTCACGCGGCTGTTCAAGGAGGCCAAGGCCGCAGGCGGGGGCGGTGCGGGCGACATCCCCGCCGTGCTGCAGCGCTACCAGGCCGAGCGCGAGGTCGACGTGCTGCGCCTGCAGAACGCGGCCTGGAACGCGATGGAGTGGTTCGAGGTGGTGGGCACCCGCTACTGCGACCAGCTCGAGCCCGAGCAGTTCATGTACTCCATGCTCACGCGCAGCCAGCGCATCAGCCACGAGAACCTGCGCCTGCGCGATGCGAATTGGCTGGAGGGCTACGAGCGCTGGTTTGCCCGCCGCGCAGCGGCGCAGGCGGGGGTGCCCGCGCCGCTGACGGCGGCGGAGCCGGCGAACGTCGCGCCGGCGATCAAGCCGCCCAGCCCCATGTTCACCCCCTACCGGCTACGCGGCATGACGGTGCCCAACCGCGTGGTGGTCTCGCCGATGGCGGTCTACTCGGCGGACCAGGGCATGCCCAACGACTTCCACCTCGTGCACTTCGGCTCGCGCGCGCTGGGCGGCGCGGGGCTGCTGTACACCGAGATGACCTGCACCCGCCCCGACGCGCGCATCACCCCGGGCTGCGCGGGGCTGTGGAACGACGCGCAGCGTGATGCGTGGAAGCGCATCGTGGACTTCGTGCACACGAACTCGGCCGCGAAGATGGGCCTGCAGCTGGGCCACGCCGGGGCCAAGGGCAGCACGCAGCTGGGATGGCAGAAGATGGACGAGCCGCTGGAAAGCGGCAACTGGCCCCTGGTGTCGGCGTCGGCTGTTCCTTACCTGCCGGTGTCGCAGGTGCCGCGCGAGATGAGCCGTGCCGACATGGACCGCGTCACTGCCGACTTCGTTGCCGCCGCCCGCCGCGGCGCGCAGGCCGGCTTCGACATCCTGGAGTTGCACTGCGCCCACGGCTACCTGCTGTCCAGCTTCCTGTCGCCGCTGACCAACCGCCGCGCTGACGCGTACGGCGGCCCGGTCGAGAACCGCGCCCGCTACCCGCTGGAGGTCTTCGCCGCCCTCCGCGCCGTGTGGCCTGAAGACCGGCCCATCTCGGTGCGCCTGTCCTGCCACGACTGGTTCCCGGGCGGCAACACGGCTGACGACGCCGTGGCCATCGCCCGCATGTTCAAGGCTGCGGGCGCGGACATCATCGACTGCTCCTCGGGCCAGGTGGTGGCCGACCAGAAGCCGGTGTACGGACGGATGTACCAGACGCCTTTTGCCGACCGCATCCGCAACGAGGTGGGCATCCCCACCGTGGCCGTGGGCGCCATCTTCGAGGCCGACCACGTGAACATGGTCATCGCCGCAGGCCGCGCCGACCTGTGTGCCGTGGCCCGCCCGCACCTGGCCGACCCGGCCTGGACGCTGCACGAGGCGGCGAAGATCGGCCACGCCGAGATCGGCTGGCCGCTGCCCTATCTCTCCGGCCGCAGCCAGTACGAAGCCAATCTCAGGCGCGCAGCAGCGATGGCCGCTGGCGCTCAGGCCTGACCCCGCACGACAGAGGACTCCATGCACCACGACAAGAAGCCCTTCAAGGACTACGCTGCCCGCCACTTCCGCTGGCAGTGCAGCGACGACGGCCGCGTGGCCACCCTCACGCTGAACCGGCCCGAGAAGAAGAACCCGCTCACCTTCGACAGCTACGCCGAACTGCGCGATCTGTTCCGCGACCTGGCCTGTGCCAGCGATGTGCGCGCGGTGGTGATTGCTGGCGAGGGCGGCAACTTCTGCTCGGGCGGCGACGTGTTCGAGATCATCGAGCCGCTCACCAGGATGCCCATGCCCGAGCTGCTGCGCTTCACACGCATGACGGGCGACCTCATCAAGGCCATGAAGCGCGCGCCGCAGCCCATCGTGGCTGCCGTCGACGGCATCTGCGCCGGGGCCGGGGCCATGATCGCCCTGGCCGCTGACCTGCGCCTGGGCACCCCTGCAGCCAAGACCGCCTACCTCTTCACCCGCGTGGGACTGGCCGGTGCCGACATGGGCGCCTGCGGCCTGTTGCCCCGCGTCATCGGCCAGGGCCGCGCCACCGAGTTGCTGATGACCGGCCGCGCCATGACGGCCGAGGAGGGCGCTGCCTGGGGCTTCTACAACGCCCTGCACCCGCGCGAGGAGGTGGTGGCCAAGGCCCAGGCGCTGGCGCAGACGCTCGCCGACGGCCCGTACTTCGCCCACACGATGACCAAGACCATGCTCAACCAGGAGTGGGCCATGGGCATCGAGGAGATGGTCGAGAGCGAGGCCCAGGCCCAGGCGATCTGCATGATGACCGAGGACTTCCATCGCGCCTTCCACGCCTTCGCGGCCAAGCAGGTGCCGAAGTTCGAGGGCAATTGAGGCTTGCGCCACCCACTGCGATGACCCGCCTCGCCCACCTCGACATTCCCTTCTTCGATGACCTGCACCGCGCCCAGGCGGCAGAGCTGGACGCCTGGTGCGCGCAGCACCTGAGCGCGGTGGACCACGCCGACACCGATGCCGCATGTCGCCACCTGGTGACCCTGCTGGGTGACGCCGGGCACCTGCGCTGGTGCGTGCCGGCAGCCTACGGCGGCAGGCTGTCGGGTCTGGACTCGCGCGCTCTGGTGGTGGCGCGCGAGACGCTGGCCCGGCACGACGGCCTGGCGGACTTCGCCTTTGCCATGCAGGGCCTGGGTACGGGGGCGATCACCCTGGGTGGTGCGCCGACGGTGCAGGCCGAGGTGCTGCCGAGGGTGGCGCGCGGCGAGTGGATCTCGGCCTTCGCGCTGTCGGAGCCGCAGGCGGGGTCGGATGTGGCCGCGATGGCCTGCACGGCCCGCGACGACGGCGACCACTGGGTGCTGGATGGCGAGAAGACGTGGATCAGCAACGGTGGCATCGCCGACGTCTACACGGTCTTTGCCCGCACGGAGGGCGCCGACGGCCAGGCCATCGCGGGGCCGGGCTCGAAGCCCACGGCCTCGATCAGCGGCTTCGTGGTGGCCGCCGGCACGCCCGGGCTGCAGATCGCCGAGCGCATCGACGTGATCGCGCCGCACCCGCTGGCGCGGCTGCGCTTTGCGAACTGCCGCATCCCCAAGGACCGCCTGCTCGGCGCCCCGGGCGAAGGCTTCAAGCTGGCCATGCGCACGCTGGACATCTTCCGCGCCTCGGTGGCTGCGGCGGCGCTGGGGTTTGCGCGGCGGGCGCTCGACGAAGCCGTCGCGCACGCCAGGTCCCGCCGGATGTTCGGCCAGACCCTGGGTGACTTCCAGCTCACGCAGGCCGCGCTGGGCGAGATGGCCGCAGCCATCGACGCTGCGGCGCTGCTGACCTACCGCGCCGCCTGGCTGCGCGACGTCAAGGGTGCGCGCACCACGCGCGAGGCCGCGATGGCCAAGATGGCGGCCACCGAGAACGCGCAGCGCGTGATCGACCGTGCGTTGCAGATGCACGGCGGGCTGGGCGTGAAGGTGGGCACGGTGGTGGAGTCGCTGTACCGGGAGATCCGCGCCTTGCGCATCTACGAGGGCGCCACCGAGGTGCAGCAGCTGATCGTCGGGCGCGACGTGCTCGGCGCCTGAGGCCGGCTGCGCGGCGCGGTCAAGGCCGGCAGCGGCCTGGGATCGGGCCCAGAGGCGGGGTCAACCGCCGGTGATCACCCACAGACGCGCGATGTCGGCGGCGCCGTCGTTGCCGCCCACGCTGCGCAGCGTCTGCACGGCCTTGGCCTTGTTGCGCGGCAGCAGGGCCATGCCCAGGCGCAGCTTGGCGTCCTCGGGGCGCTTCAAGCCCCCCTTGGCAATGCCCTGCTCAATGAGGGCGATGCCCTTGTCGGCTTCGCCCAGCGTGACGTAGGCGTAGCCCACCTTGACCAGGTCGTCGCCGGTCTTCTGCGCGGCGGCCTCGCTGGCCTGGCCGGCAATGGCCGCCTTGGACTCCTCGGTCTTCTTCGCTGCCAGATCGCGCAGGCGCTTGTGGCGATCGGCCTCGGCACCGGTGCCCAGAGCGCCGCTCTTGAAGCCCTGCTCGACGATCCTCAGGCCCTCGGCGGGCAGGCCCACCTGCATGGACAACTGGGCCATCTCCATGAAGTCCTCGCCCTTGCTCAGCACCCCGTTGGCCAGGCGCAGGCGCAGCACGTCCAGACCGAAACGGTCGCCGAAGTTGGGTTTGCGCGGCAGGCGGCCGAGATAGGCGTTCCAGTAGTCCTTCTTCGGATAGTTCGCCAGCAGCTTTTCCAGCGTGGCGACCTGCCCCGCGGTGTTGCCCGTGCGCTGCTGCGCGTCGGCCAGGCGCAGCAGTTCGCCCTCTTCAGGCCTGCGGCCCGCCTGCTCGGCGGCAGCCACTGCGGCGCCGGCGTCCTTGGCGATCGCGGTGTAGTCGCCGCTGGCGCCTTGCAGATAGCTCTGCAACTGCTTGAGCGTGGCGCTGTTGTTGCCGGCCTGCTGGGCCTTGCCCGCCCATTCCTGTGCCTTGGGCACGTTCTTCAGCTGCGCATAGGCCGAGGCGATCTGCTCGGCGATCTGGCCCGCCTCGGCGCCGCTGGTCTTCGGGTGGATGGCCTCCAGCGCCTGAACCGCGGTGGCGTTGTCGCCGGCGCGTTGTGCCGCGGCCGCCTTCATGCGGTCGATGGTCAGCTGCTCGGCCGGCGTGCGGTTGGGCACGGCTTCGGCCTCGCGAACCTTTGCCAAGGCCTCACGGCCCTTGCCGGTCTTGATGTACTCGGCGGCCTGCTGCAGGGGCTTGCCGATCTCCGGCCGCATGCCCTGGGCCGAAGCGCCCACGGAGAACGCCGCCGCGGCGGCCAGCAGGAGCGAAGGCAGGAGCTTCATGGGGAGGTCACTGGAACTGTTCGTTGCCGACGATGCCGATCTTGGTCATGCCCAGGCGCTGCGCGCCGGCCAGGATCATCGCCACGTGCTGGTAGGCGGCCAGCTTGTTCGGCCGGATGTGCAGCTCGGGCTGGTCGGCCAGCGCGGCGGCCGCCTGCAGGCGTGCCTCCACCGCGGCGCGGTCGCCCGGCGCGATGACCTCGCCGTTCCAGCCGATGGTGCCGTCGAAGTCGATGTCCACGCGGATGATCTCCGGCGGCTTGGGCGGCGGCGCGGCGTTGTTCGGGATCGGCGTGTTCATCTTCACCGCGTGCGTCTGGATCGGGATGGTGATGATGAACATGATCAGCAACACCAGCATCACGTCGATCAGCGGCGTGGTGTTGATGTCGACCATGACCTCGCCGTCGTCCTCGCTCGAGGAATTGCCGACGTTCATTCCCATGGTGTCGTGTCCCCCGCGCTCAGTTCAGACGTGAGCCGCTGCCGGCCGGCGGCTCGGTGATGAAGCCGACCTTCAGGATGCCGGCTCGCATGCAGGCCATGTTCACTCGGCCCACGGGCTCCCAGCGCACCTCGGAGTCGGCACGGATGTGGACCTCGGGCTGCGGCTCCTTGACGGCCTCGACCTTCAGGCGCTGCACCAGCGCCTCGAAGTCGGGCATGCGCTCCAGGCCCCAATACACCTCACCGTCACGGTTGACGGCGATGACCACGTTCTCGGGCTTGGTCTGGGTCGGGAGGTTGCGCTCCTTGGGCAGCTCGAGCTTGATCGACTGCGTCACCACCGGGATCGTGATCAGGAAGATGATCAGCAGCACCAGCATCACGTCCACCAGGGGCGTGGTGTTGATGGTGTTGTTCAGCTGGTCCTCGCCGTCTTCGGCGGCGGCGCCTACGTTCATGGCCATCGGGTGTCTCCGCTTCGGCGGCTGGCAGGGGCTTGCCCGCCAGCTTCTCGTGTGGGCTTGGCCGGGATCAACGCTTGCCGGAGATCAGCACGTTGTGCAGGTCACCCGCGAAGGCCTTCGTCGAGTCCATGACGGCCTTGTTGCGGCGGATCAGCCAGTTGTAGCCCATCACCGCAGGCACCGCCACGGCCAGGCCGATGGCGGTCATGATCAGCGCCTCGCCCACCGGGCCAGCCACCTTGTCGATCGAGGCCTGGCCGCTGATGCCGATCTTCACCAGGGCGTTGTAGATGCCCCAGACCGTGCCGAACAGGCCGACGAAGGGGGCCGTCGAGCCCACGGTGGCCAGGAAGGCCAGGCCGTTCTGCATGCGGCTTTGCACGCTGCCCACGGCGCGGTCGACGGTCATGCCGACCCAGGTGTGCTTGTCGATCGACTCCACCATCGTGCCTTCGTGGTGGTCGTCGGCCCTGATGCCTTGCTCGGCGATGTAGTGCAGCGCCGATCCTTCCTTGAGCTGGGCCAATCCCTGCTTGACCGAACCGGCCTTCCAGAAGGCCTCGGAGCTGCGTGCGCTCTTGAGCATCTGCTGCTGCTCCAGCAGCTTGGTGACGATGATGTACCAGCTGCCCATGGACATGATGATCATGATGATCAGCGTGCCCTTGGCAACGAAGTCGCCCTGGTTCCACATCGCCTTCAGACCATAGGGGTTCTCCACGGCCTCTTCCGCGACCGCCGCCTTGGGCGCGGCCGGGGCTGCCGCAGCGGCAGGGGCGGAGGCCTGAGCGTGGGCCGGCGTGGGCAGGGTCGCGGCCAGGGCCGTCGCGGCAAGCAGCGCGGCAGCGACGGACGTGCGCAGAGCGGAAATCAGGGACATGGTGCCTCCGGGTGAAAGGCGCACTTGCCGGGGGCGGTGCGCCGTGATGTGAATCTCGTGAGTGGGAAAGGGTGGGCGGAAACGCTCAGCGCGGCAGGAGGTTCACTCGAGCTTCCAGACGTACTGGACCTCGAAGGTCCCGCCGACGGCCTTGCCGGTTTCGTCGGTGCCCGACGTGAACTTGCAGTCGCTCAATTTCGACAGCGCAATCCGGTCCAGCATGCGGTGCTCTCGCGATGAGCCGGCGGGCTTGGTCACTTCGGAGCCTGCCAGCTTGCCGGTGGCATCCACCGTGAAGCGGATCACCGTGGTGCCGGTGGCCTCGGCCCGCACCGCAGCGGCCGGGTAGTCGTCCTTGGTGGGCGCGCAGGCCGAGACGTTGCCGATGGCCGGGCGGGCTGCCACCCGCGGCGGCGGGGCTGGAGGAGCCGGCGGGGCGGGCGGAGCCGCCACGGGCGGCGGGGCAATGCGCACCGGCGCGGGAGGCGGAGCCACCTGGGTCGTCGTGATCACCGGGGCCACGGTCGGCGGCGGGTTGACCACCACCTCGGGAGGCGGCACGTAGCTCGGCGGCGGCGGCGCGAACTTCGGCGGCGGCGGCAGGTTCTCGGGCGGCGGCGGAGGGGGCGGCTTGACCTCCTCGATGATCTTGGTCTCGATCGGGCCCTTGATGACCTCGACCATGCGCTGGGCAAGCCCCGTGATCAGGGCCCAGCCCAGCAGCAGGTGCAGCCCGAGCACGAAGCCGATGCCGACCGCGTGCTTGCCGGGATTGCGATTTTGCTGGCCGAATTCCACTGCCTGTGTTCCTTGCAAGGCCCGATTCAGGAGGCGCGCACTATAGCCTGCGGGCCTTGTCGCGGCGGGTTCAATCCGAAAGGATCTCCGCCGAATGAGCGTGTAACTTTATTACTTGCCGACGCCGCGGCCCCTCGGGGAATCACCTGATGCGCGACGGCCCGTAAGGGCTTGACTTCGCCTCGCTCGGCCGAGTGAACGGGTAGGGGCTCAAGGTCTGGCTGGCGGCGGCAGGGCTCGGGCCACGCCGTCGCGGCGCGGGTCGGCCGCCCCGATCCACCGTGTGCCCTCCCGGCGGATGAACGCCTGGCCGCTGTTGAGCGGCAGGACCTCCACCTCATGGCCGCGTGCGGCCAGAGCGGGCGCGAGGGTCGCTGCCGCGGTGTCCTTTTCGAACTGCACCTTGGCACCCGCGGTGGACACGTGAGCGCGCGACACCGCTTGCTGCGGCGTGCGGCCGTTGGCCAGCATGTCGATCAGCGCGGCCGCCACGTAGTCGACGATGGGCCCGCCCCCGGCCGAGCCGCCCGCAATCACCGGGCGCCCGTCGGCATCGAACACGATGGTGGGGGCCATCGAGGTGACCGGCCGCTTGCGCGGGGCCATCGCGTTGGCCGAGACCTCGCCTGCGCGGGGCGCGGCGGCGAAGTTGGTCATCGCGTTGTTCAGCACGTAGCCGTCGGCGGCCAGGCGTGCCCCGAAGTTCAGGTTGTTCGTCGTCGTCACCGACACGACATTGCCCTCGGCGTCGGCAATGGCCATCTGGCTGGTCTGGGCGTGTGCGGGGCCGTCGTCCGGCACCCAGGCCACGCCGGCAGTTCCCGCGGGCCGACCCGCGGCCGGCGAGGCCATCGCGCGCTGTGGATCGATGAGCGCCGCACGCTGGCGCGTGTAGTTTTGCGACACCAGCCCGGCGGCGGGCACCCGCACGTGGTCGGGGTCGCCCACATGCTGGCGGCGGTCGGCCTGGGCCAGACGCCCCGCCTCGGCGTACAGGTGCACGAAGGCCGGGTCGGCGAAGTCGAAGCGCCCGCCGGCGCGGGCATCGACCATCTGCAGGATCTGCAGCACGGCGATGCCGCCGAAGGAGGGTGGCGCGGCCGTGCACACCCGCCACGCCTGGAATGGCGCGCACACCGGCTCGCGCTCGACCGGGCGGTAGTCCTGCACATCCTGCGAGGTCATCAGCGAGGGCCTGTAGCCCTGCTGCGCCGCTTGTGCCAGCCGCTGTGCCGCGCCGTCGCCCAGCCAACGCGGTGCGCCCTTGTCGGCCAGCTCGCGCAGCGTCACTGCATAGCCCGGGTGGCGCAATACGGTACCTGCCGGCCATGGGCGACCATCAGGCGCCGCATACCACTCGCTGAAGGCCTTCAGCGCCGGCGCATTGGACGGGCTCGACAGGACGGCGTGCAAATACGCCGGCATGGGAAACCCCTTCTCAGCAGCCTCGATCGCGGGCTCGAAGAGCTCGCGCCAGGGCAGCCGGCCGGTCTGGCCATGCGCCACCCAGAACACCGGCACGGTGCCCGGCACGCCTACCGTGCGGCCGCCGCGTTGGGAAGGGTCGGACGGCAGCAGCGTGCCGTCGGTGTCCACCCGCAACCCCGCGGTCGTGCGCGCCGGTGCGGCCGACAGCCCGTCCCACGAGCGCAGGCGCCGCGAACGCGCGTCCCAGTGAAGGATGAGCGTGCCCCCGCCGATGCCCGAGGCGTGAGGCTCCACCAGGCCCAGCACCATCTGCGCGGCGATTGCCGCGTCCATTGCAGTGCCGCCGCGCTGCAGCATGCGCAGCGCCGCCTCGGTGGCCAGCGGGTGGGCGGTGGCGGCAATGGCTGGCTGGGGTGGGGCCGCCGCGATAGGGGGCGACCCGGTGCGGTTCACAGCGGCCGCTGGCGGCAAAGCCGCAGCACGCTCGTCGCGAGCAGAAGGCGGTGAAGGCGGTGAAGGCGGCGCCACACACCCGGCCAGCGCCGCCGCCACGACGATCGACCCGGCCCAGCCCGCACAAGGGGCAAGGCGGGCTCTGTGTTTGTCCTTACGCATCTGCATCGTTAGCATCGCTCTCAGTCGACATGCCCCGAATGAGCGGGGTGTCGAGTTGATTGTGGTGCAAGGAGTGTCCTCGTGAACCTCTGGCTGAAGCGTCTGTGCGCCCCCCTGGGGCTGGTAGCCCTTGGCCTGCTGGCCGGACCTGTGTTGGCGTCCACCCTGCCCGGCGGCATGGTGCGTGTCACGGAGGTGGAGGGCATCACCGAATACCGCCTGCCCAATGGCCTGCAACTGCTGCTGGCCCCTGACGACGGCAAGCCCACGACGACGGTGAACATGACCTACCGCGTCGGCTCGCGGCATGAGAACTATGGCGAGACCGGCATGGCGCACCTGCTGGAGCACCTGCTGTTCAAGGGCACGCCCACCACCCGCAACGCGCTGGCCGAATTCAGCCGCCGCGGCTTGCTGGCCAACGGCACCACCTGGCTGGACCGCACCAACTACTTCGCCAGCTTCACCGCCAACGACGAGAACCTGCGCTGGTTCCTCTCGTGGCACGCCGATGCGATGGTCAACAGCTTCATCTCGCGGGAGGACCTCACCAGCGAGATGACCGTGGTGCGCAACGAGATGGAGTCCGGGGAGAACAACCCCGGGCGCGTGCTCCTGCAAAAGCTCATGGCCACGATGTACGAGTGGCACAACTACGGCAAGAGCACCATCGGTGCGCGCACCGACGTCGAGAACGTGGATATCGCGCGTCTGCAGGCCTTCTATCGCCTGTACTACCAGCCGGACAACGCCACGCTGGTGGTCAGCGGCAAGTTCGATGTGCAACGGGTGCTGGGCTGGGTGGCCGAGTCCTTCGGCCCGCTGCAGCGGCCCGCACGCAAGCTGCCCGACACCTACACACTGGACCCCGCCCAGGACGGCGAGCGCACGGTCACCTTGCGCCGCGTGGGCGGCAACCCGCTGGTCTTCGTCGGCTTCCACGTGCCGCCCGCGCCGCACCCGGACTTTGCCGCGGTCACGGTGCTGGCCCAGGTGCTGGGTGACGCACCGGGCGGGCGCCTGCACAAGCGCCTGGTGGAAAAGGGCCTGGTGGCCAGCGCCTTCGCCGAGGTCTGGGGCACGGCCGAGCCCGGGCCGATGCTGACGGGTGTCTCGCTGGCGCCCGGGCAGGACGTGGACAAGGCGCGGGCGGAACTGCTCGCCGCGCTGGACGAGGTCGCTCGCGAGCCGATCACCGAGCGTGAGCTCGAGCGCGCCCGCACCCAGTGGATCAACAGCTGGGAGAAGGGGTTTGCCGATGCGGAACTGCTGGCCGTGGCGCTTTCGGAGTCCGTCTCCCATGGCGACTGGCGGCTGTACTTCCGCGACCGCGACCAGATGCGCAAGGTGACGCTGGCCGATGTGCGCCGAGTTGCCTCGGCCTGGCTGACGCGTGACAACCGCACCGTCGCCACCTACCTGCCCACGCCGCAGCCGGCGCGGGCGCCGGCGCCGCAGAAGGTGGACGTCGCCGCGGTGATGAAGGACTTCAAGGGCCAAGCTGCGGCTGCAGCGGCTGAGGCCTTCGATCCCACACCGTCCAACCTGGAGGCCCGCACGCGCCGCGTCGAACTGGCCAGCGGCATGAAGGTCGCGCTGCTGCCCAAGACGGTGCGCGGACGCATGGTGCAGCTGCGCCTGCGGCTGCACTACGGTGACGTGCAGAGCCTGCGCGGGCTGCAGAGCGTGGCCTCGATCGCCGCCTCCATGCTCGACAAGGGTGCCGGCGACATGACCCGGCAGCAGCTCTCCGACGAGTTTGACCGCCGGCGGGTGGAGATCTCGGTGCGCGCGGGCGACCAGTCGCTGCAGGTCAACCTGTCCACCGTGCGGGAGCACGCGCCCGAGGTGGTTGCGCTGCTGGGCCGCATGCTGCGCACGCCGGCACTGCCTGCCGACGCCCTGGAAGAGGTGCGCCGGCAGGTGCTGGCCAACATCGAGCGCCAGCGCCAGGACCCTGGCGCCCTCATCGCCAACCTGCTGGCCCGCCACGGCAACTCTTACCCCCGGGGCGACCTGCGCCACGCCCGCACCTTCGAGGAACTGGCCGAGGACACCCGCGCCGTCACCGCGGAGCAACTGCGAGACTTCCATCGCCGCTTCTACAGTGCGCGCCGTGCCGAGCTGGTGGCCGTGGGTGACTTTGACGAGGCCGCCTTGCGTGCCGCACTGGACCGTGCCTTTGGCGACTGGCGCGCCCCGGCGGCCGGTGAGCGTGCCTACACGCGCGCACCGCAGCCCCGGGTCGACACCGCCGCGGGGCGTTTCGTGGTGAAGACCCCCGACAAGGCCAACGCCAACCTGATGTCGACGCTGGCGCTGGCGCTGACCGATGAAGACCCTGACCACGTGGCCCTGCTCATGGCCAACCACCTGCTGGGCGGGGACGAGGCCTCGCGGCTGTGGATGCGCGTGCGCGAGACCGACGGGCTGAGCTACGACGTGCGATCGCAGATCGAATGGAACCCCCACGAGCCGAATTCGCGCTGGGTCACCAGCGCGATCTTCGCGCCAGCGAACCGGGAGAAGGTCGAAAAGGCGATGCAAGAGGAGATCGACCGCGCCCGCCGCGACGGCTTCTCGGCCGAGGAACTCGATCGCGGCAAGCGCAGCCTGCTGAATGTGCGCAAGTGGCTGCGCTCGCAGGACGAGTTCCTGGCCCGCGACCTCGTGCGCGACACCGAACTCGGCCGCCGCTTCGAGCGGCTGCAGCGCATCGACGAAGCCGTCGACAAGCTGACCGTCGATCAGGTCAACCTGGCGCTGCGCCGCCACCTCGATCCGGCGCGCTGGGCGCTGGCGGTGGGGGGAGATTTCTAGCGTCTGTTCTTCGGCAACTCAAGGAGGGATCAAGAGATGAAGCGCCTGCTGTCGCAGTTCGGTCTGGCTTTCGGCCTGGCCATCGGGTCGCTGGCCGGTGTGCATGCCCGAACCGATTGCCCACCGGTCCCGCAGCCTCCCACCCAGGAGCAGATGGCCGAAGGCTTTCGAAATGCCCAGGACCGCGGAGCGATGTGGACTTTCACAAAGGACGGCCGGACCAGCTACCTCTACGGCACCTTGCACATCGGCAGGATGGCGTGGGCCTTTCCAGGGCCCAAGCTGATGCAGGCGCTGCGTGAATCGCAGGCGCTGGCCATCGAGCTTGACCCGACCGACCCTTCAGTGCAGGCCGAGATGCAGGCGGCAACCGCGCAGGCGGGCAAGGTGGCGCTGACTGAGAAGGACCAGGCACGCCTGGATGCTCAGGCCGATGCGGCCTGCCTGCCGCGAGAGGCGCTTCGCCCACTGCACCCGGTCATGCAGGCCGTGACCTACACGGTCTTGTCCGGCCGCCGCGCTGGGCTGGATCCCGCCTTCGGTCAGGAATTCACGCTGGTGGGCTTTGCCCGTGCCCAGCAGCGCCCGATCATCTCGCTGGAGACGGTGACGTCACAGTTGTCGGCGGTGCTGCCGCGTGAAGAAGCCGCCGCCCGCTTGAGCTTCGAGCGTGCGCTCGCCGATCTCGAAAGCGGCAAGGCGAAGGGACAACTGGTGCGTCTGAGCGAGGCCTGGGCGCGAGGTGAGATGGGCGCCCTGGACACCCTGGAGAAGCTGTGCGAGTGTCAGCCCACAGAGGAGGAGAGGGCTTTCGCCCGTCGGGTGAACGACGACCGCAACCCCCATCTCGCCAAGCGCATCGCCGAGGAGCACGGGAAGGGTCGTCCCATCCTGGCCGCGGTAGGTCTGCTGCACATGACCGGGCCCAAGGCCGTCACCACGCTATTGCAGCAGCAGGGCTTCGAGGTGAAGCGCGTCGCGTATTGATCTGGTGCCGGTGAAGAGAGTCGAACTCCCGACCTTCGCATTACGAATGCGCTGCTCTACCAACTGAGCTACACCGGCGGAAGTTGCGGATTATAGGTGGCGACCCCGCCGCAGATGCCGCACACGCCCCTGCTCAGGCATCAGCACCGGCGTGGTACGCGGTCACCCGCTCCACCTCCTGCGCAGAGCCGAGCATCACGCTCACGCGCTCGTGCAGCTTCTTCGGCTGTATGTCCAGGATGCGGCGGGTGCCGTCGGTGGCCGCGCCGCCGGCCTGCTCGACCAGGAAGGCCATGGGGTTGGCCTCGTACATCAGGCGCAGCTTGCCGGGTTTGTCGGGCTCGCGCCTGTCCCAGGGGTACATGAAGACGCCGCCGCGGCTGAGGATGCGATGCACGTCGGCCACCATGCTGGCGATCCAGCGCATGTTGAAGTCCTTGCCGCGCGGGCCTTCCTTGCCGGCCAGGCACTCGTCGATGTAGCGACGCACGGGCGGTGCCCAGTGCCGCATATTGCTCATGTTGATGGCGAACTCCCTGGTCTCCGCGGGGATGCGCACATCGTCCTGCGTCAGCACGAAGGAGCCCTGCTCGCGGTCCAGCGTGAACATGGCCACGCCGTCGCCCACCGTCAGCACCAGGGTGGTCTGCGGACCGTAGACGCAGTAGCCGGCGGCCACCTGCTGTCGGCCGGGCTGCAGGAAGTCCTCTTCGGCTACGCCGCGGGAGTGGCTCACCTTGCGCAGCACCGAGAAGATGGTGCCGATGCTGACGTTGACGTCGATGTTGGACGAGCCGTCCAGCGGGTCGAACAGCAGCAGGTACTCGCCCTGCGGGTAGCGGTTGGGCACGACGTGGATGGAGTCCATCTCCTCGCTGGCCATGGCGGCGAGGTGGCCGCCCCACTCGTTGGCCTCGATCAGCACCTCGTTGCTGATGACGTCGAGCTTCTTCTGCACCTCGCCCTGCACGTTCTCGCTGCCGGCGCTGCCCAGCACGTCGCCCAGCGCGCCCTTGTTCACCGAGATGGCGATGCGCTTGCAGGCGCGGGCCACCACCTCGATCAGCAGGCGCAGCTGGGCAGGGATGTGACCCTGCCGGCGCTCCTGCTCGACCAGGTACTGCGTGAGGCTGATGCGCTTGGCCATGTGCTGTGCCCTCCCGTGTGGCGTGGTCCGGTTTATCTGCGGATCTTGCGTGCCGATGCCCGCCAGGTCAACCGGTGGCCAGCGCCCGCGTCACGATCTCACGCGTGTCGCCGCTCAGATCGGTGCGCGCGGCCACGCGGGCGATGGCCTCGCGTGCGGCGCTGCGGCAAGGCTCAGCCAGGGCTGTCCAGCGGTCCAGGGCCCGTGCCAGCCGCGCCGCCATCTGCGGGTTGAAGGCGTCGATCTCGGCCACCTTCTCGGCCCACAGCACGTAGCCGGCGGCGTCCGGGCGGTGGAAGGCGGCCGGGTTGCCGTACCAGGCGAAGAGCAGCGAGCGAGCGCGGTTGGGGTTGCGCAGCGAGAAATCGGCGTGCTGCAGCAATTGCCTGACGCGGGCGAAGACGCGGCCGTCGCGCTCAGGGGCGCGGGCCTGGATCATGAACCACTTGTCGATGACCAGCGCCTCGCCGGCGAACTGGGCGTGCATGCGTTCCAGCGCAGGGCCCGCCAGTTCGGCGTGCACATTCACCAGCGCCTGCAGCGCGCCCAGACGGTCGGTCATGTTGCCGGCGTCCTTGAAGCGCTGGTAGGCCCTGCCCGGCCACACCGCGTCACCGTTGCGCACGGCATGGCGCACGCGCATGGCCAGGCCCAGGTTGGCCAGAGCGCGCTGGCCCGACTGCCAGGCATCCGGTCGGTAGCCCTGGCGCGGCTGGTGGGCCTCGAAGGCCCAGGCCCAGTCGTCGCACAGTTCGTCGGCCATCTGGTCCAGGGCGGCCTCGCGGGCGGCGTTGACGCGGGTGGCATCGGCCGGCTCGCACAGGTCGAAGATCTCACGCTCTGAAGGCAGGGTGAGCACCAGCTCCTTGAAGGCGGCATCCAGGCTTGGGTCGCGCAGCACCTGGCGCAGCGCCTGAAGCAAGGGCGCGTCCAGCACCTCGGTGGCGCCGGGCTCGGCCATCGCCTGCTGCAGTCGCGCGTGGATGAGCCGCTGCGCCGCTTCCCAGCGGTTGAAGGGGTCCGGATCGCAGGTCAGCAGCACGCGAAGTGCCGACGCGTCCAGCCCGTCATCCAGACGCACCGGTGCGCTGAAGCCGCGCAGCAGCGAGGGCACTGGGGCGGCCTGCAGGCCCTGCAGCCCGGTGAAGGTCCAACTGGCGCTGGCAGCGTCCAGCACCAGCACTCGCTCGGTGGCCGATGCCGTTTCACCTTCCAGCACCAGAGGCAGGGCGGCGCCATCGGCGCCCACAAGCCCCATGCGCACGGGAATGACGAAAGGCAGCTTCTCGGCCTGGCCGGGCGTGGGTGCACAGGACTGCGACAGGGTGAGCGTGTAGCACCCTTGCGCTGCGTCCCACTGCCCGCTGGCCGTGAGCCGCGGCGTACCGGCCTGGCTGTACCAGCGCTTGAAGGCGTCCAGCCGGCTGGCCAGGTCGCTGCCGGGGTTGGCACCGGCAATCGCCTGGGCGAAGTCGTCGCAGGTCACGGCCTGCCCGTCGTGCCGCTGGAAGTACAGGTCCATGCCGCGGCGAAAACCCTCGCGGCCCACCAGCGTGTGCATCATCCGCACCACCTCGGCGCCCTTCTCGTAGACGGTGGCGGTGTAGAAGTTGTCGATCGCCTCGTAGCGGTCGGGCCGCACCGGGTGGGCCATCGGGCCCGCGTCCTCGGGGAACTGGGCCATCCGCAGGCTGCGCACGTCCTCGATGCGCTTGACGGCGCGCGCCGAGGCGTCGCCGGCCATGTCCATGCTGAACTCCTGGTCGCGAAAGACGGTCAGGCCTTCCTTCAGCGACAACTGGAACCAGTCGCGGCAGGTGATGCGGTTGCCCGTCCAGTTGTGGAAGTACTCGTGGCCCACCACGCTCTCGATGCCGGCAAAGTCGACGTCGGTGGCAGTGGCGGGGCTGGCCAGGACGTACTTGGTGTTGAAGATGTTGAGGCCCTTGTTCTCCATGGCCCCCATGTTGAAGTCCTCCACGGCCACGACCATGAAGCGCTCCAGGTCCAGCGGCAGGCCGAAGCGGGCCTCGTCCCAGGCCACCGAGGCCACCAGCGAGTCCATGGCGTGGTCGGTCTTGCCGAGGTCGCCCCGGCGCACCCACACCTGCAGCAGGTGATCGGTGCCGGCGCGGCTGCGGATGCGCTGCTCGCGCGCCACCAGGTCGGCCGCCACCAGGGCGAACAGGTAGCTGGGCTTGGGGAAGGGGTCGTGCCACTTCGCGTAGTGGCGACCGCCGTCCAGGTCGCTCTGCTCCAGCAGGTTGCCGTTGCTCAGCAGCACGGGGTAGCGGGTCCTGTCGGCGCGCAGGGTGACGGTGTAGACCGCCATCACGTCGGGCCGGTCGGTGAAGTAGGTGATGCGGCGAAAGCCCTCGGCCTCGCACTGGGTGAACAAGCCGTTGCCGCTGGTGTACAGGCCCGACAGCTGGGTGTTCTTCTCGGGTGCGCAGGTGTTGCGGATCTCCAGCGTGAAGCTCGCTGCGGCAGGCGGCTCGATCACCAGCAGCCCGTCGTCGTTGCGGAACGACACGCTCTGCCCGTCGGCCAGCACGCGCAGCAGGTTCAGGTCTTCGCCGTGCAGGGTCAGCGGCGTGCCCTCGGGCGTGGCCGGGTCGCGCTCGACCTGCATCCGGCTGGCCACCAGGGTCTTGCCGGGCTCGAGATCGAAGGTCAGCTCGACCGTGCGCACGCGGTACGGCGGGGGGGCGTAGTCGGCACGGTGCACGACGACGGGGGCGCTTCCATCACGCATGGGGGGTCTCCTGGTGCCACGCGCAAGGCGCAGCGGTTGTGCGGGCCGGCCGCGGGCTCAGAGGCCCTGCTTGAGGCTGGCCGTGATGAAGGTGTCGAGGTCGCCGTCGAGCACCTTCTGGGTGTTGCTGATCTCCACGCCAGTGCGCAGGTCCTTGATGCGGGACTGGTCGAGCACGTAGGAGCGGATCTGGTGACCCCAGCCGACGTCGGTCTTGGAGTCTTCCAGCTTCTGCTGCGCCTCCATCTGCTTGCGCATCTCGTGCTCGTACAGGCGGCTGCGCAGCATGGCCCAGGCCTCGTCGCGGTTGCGGTGCTGAGAACGGTCGTTCTGGCACTGCACCACGATATTGGTGGGGATGTGGGTGATGCGCACGGCAGAGTCGGTCTTGTTGATGTGCTGGCCGCCTGCGCCGCTGGCGCGGAAGGTGTCGATGCGCACGTCCGCCGGGTTGATCTCGATCTCGATGGAGTCGTCCACCTCGGGGTAGACGAAGAGGCTGGCAAAGCTGGTGTGGCGGCCGCCCGCGCTGTCGAAGGGGCTCTTGCGCACCAGGCGGTGCACGCCGGTCTCGGTGCGCAGGTGGCCGAAGGCGTAGTCGCCCTCCACCTTCAGCGTGGCGCTGCGTATGCCGGCCACATCGCCCTCGGTCTCTTCCAGCACCTCGGCCTTGAAGCCCTTGCGCTCGCAGTACTTGAGGTACTGGCGCAGCAGCATTTGCGCCCAGTCGCATGCCTCGGTGCCGCCGGCGCCGGCCTGGATGTCGATGAAGCAGCTGCCTGGGTCGGCGGGGTTGTTGAACATCCGGCGGAACTCGAGCTGTTCCACCGTCTCCCGCAGGGCGTTGGCGTCGTCACGGATGGCTTGCAGGCCGTCGATGTCCCCGTCTGCCTTGGACATCTCGTAGAGCTCGGCGTTGTCGTCGAGATTGGTCGTCAGGTGGTCGATGGTCTGCACCACCGTCTCCAGCGTCTTCTTCTCGCGGCCCAATTCCTGGGCCCGCTTGGGCTCGTTCCAGACCGCGGGGTTCTCCAGCGCGGCGTTGACCTCGTTCAACCGCAGCGCTTTGCGGTCGTAGTCAAAGATACCCCCGGAGCTGCTGGGTGCGCGCCTTCAGATCGGCGAGCAGCGTGCCGATGGCGTTGATGTCTTCGATGTCCATGTGATCCATAAGTTGGATTTTCTCACGCGGACACTGCACATGCCGAGGTGAGGTCAGGGCTGCAGAAAGGCCGAGAGCTGGGCGGCCAGCTGCTGCGGCTGGTCGTGGTGCAGCATGTGGCCGCAGGGCGATAGCGTCACCTTGCGCACCTGGTCGACCACCGACAGGCGCTGGTGGAACTCCTCCTTCGAGTAGCGCTGCCCCCACCAGCCGCTCAGGTCGGTGCGGTCGCCCTCCACCCACAGCAGCGGGGCGGTGATCTGCCGCCAGGTGGCCAGGGTCTCGTCGACACGGTACAGCACGGGGTTGACGCGCTTGTGTGCCGGGTCGCCGAGGATCTGCCAGCGCCCCGACGCATCGGGCTTGGACCAGTGCGGGGCCAGCCAGGCGGCCTTGTCGGGCGTGAGCAGCGGATCGTTCTTCAGCAGGCGCTGCGCCACCGCGTCCACGCTGTCGTAGTCGCGAAGCGACTGCGGCGTCTTCAACTCGTCCAGCCACTGGGCCATGCGCTTGGGGGCCTGCTCCGGGCGCGTGGCCGGCAGGCCGAAGCCCTCCAGATTGACCAGGCGGCGGATGCGCCCGGGGCGGGTGCCGGCGTAGGACATGACCACATTGCCGCCCATGCTGTGGCCGGCCAGGTCCACCGCGCCCGAGGGGCACAGCGAGTCGATGAGGGCGTCCAGGTCGCCCAGGTAGTCGGCAAACCAGTAGCTGTCGGCGCCTTCGGGCCCGACGGTCAGGCCGTAGCCGCGCCAGTCGGGCGCGATCACGCAGCGCTCGAAGCCGTCGGTCTGCAGCAGCGCGTCCACGACGAACTGGAACGACGCGCCCACGTCCATCCAGCCGTGCACCATGAACAGCGGCGGCCGCTCGGGAGAGCAGGCCGAAGGATCGCCCCAGACGTGGACGTGGTAGCGCAGGCCGCGCAGAGGGATGATCCGGGGCTGCGACGCCCGCACGGGGCGGTAGGGTGGGGTCGACATGTCGCCACTGTAGGCGAGGGCGTGGAGAATCCACCCGATGAGCACCGACTTCACCCTGCGCGCGGCCACCCCGCGCGACCTGAGCGCCATCGTCGGCCTGATCCGCGAGCTGGCCGAGTTCGAGCGGCTGAGCCAGCTGGTGGTGGTGACGCCCGAGTCGCTGCATCCGCACCTGTTCGGCCCGAAGCCCGCGGCCGAGGCCGTGGTCGCCGAGTCCGGCGGCCAGGTGGTGGCCTTCGCCCTGTTCTTCACCAATTTCTCCACCTTCCTGGGCCGGCCCGGCCTGTACTTGGAGGATCTGTACGTGCAGCCTGCCCACCGCGGCCGCGGTCTCGGCAAGGCCATGCTCCAGCACCTCGGCGCGCTGGCGGTGGAGCGCGGTTGCGGCCGTTTCGAGTGGAGCGTGCTGGACTGGAATGAGAACGCCATCCGCTTCTACGAGAAGATGGGCGCCACCGTCATGCCCGACTGGCGCATCTGCCGGGTGACGGGCGAGGCCCTGGCGGCCCTTGGCCGCGGCTGACGCAGCTCACCCCGGAGAGCCGACCATGCCCGAGCGCCGTTCCGCCCTCCGGTCTCCCTCTCGCCCTGCCGCACGCGGTACCCGGCGCCCAGGCCGTGATCGGCAAGACCGTTACGCCGCGCTCCACAGCACCTTCCGCTGGCACGTGCCGGCGCAGTTCAACATCGCCGAGGTCTGTTGCAGCCGCTGGGCGCGTGACACGCCGAGTGCCGTGGCCATCCGCTGGCAGCACGAGGATGGCCGCGAGGCGGCCTTCACCTACGGGCAGCTGCAGCGCGACGCCAACCGCCTGTCGAATGCGCTGAAGCGCCTGGGTGTGCGGCGGGGCGACCGCGTGGCCATCGTCATGCCGCAGCGCTTCGAGACGGCCGTGGCGCACATGGCGATCTACCAGCTCGGCGCGGTGGCCATGCCGCTGTCCATGCTCTTCGGCCCCGAGGCCCTGGAGTACCGCTTCAACCACAGTGAAGCGCAGGTGGCCCTGGTCGACGAGAGTGCCATTGCCAACGTGCGGGCCGTGCGCGCGGCAGCTTCTGGCTTGAAGACCGTGGTGGCGGTGGGCGGCGCAGAAGGCCAGGGTGACATCGACTGGACGGCAGCGCTGGCCGCCGAGCGGGCGCGCTTCACCGCCGTGAAGACGCACGCTGACGAAGCTGCGGTGCTGATCTACACCAGCGGCACCACCGGCCCGCCCAAGGGCGCCCTGGTGCCGCACCGGGCCATGATCGGCAACCTCACCGGGTTTGTGTGCAGCCAGAACGGGTTTGGCTTTGAAGCGCCCGCCCGGCCAGCCCACGACAGCGCTGCGGCCACGATGACAAGCGA
>Ga0315902_10002052_pt1 | contig 31917 bp, 25 predicted proteins | sample LakEriMetagenome_9_FD_203523 | JGI IMG/M metagenome (GOLD analysis project Ga0315902, IMG submission 203523) | Freshwater fungal communities from buoy surface, Lake Erie, Ohio, United States - Buoy 12 MA117 | ecosystem: Environmental > Aquatic > Freshwater > Lake > Lake biofilm | place: USA... | reverse complement strand
CTGGAACAAAAAGTAGGATCGTCCCGGACGGCTCCGCGCACAGTGCGTGCATTCTGCGCGAATCCCGCGTAAGCACCCAGCCATGCCGTCATTCCTCAAGACCCTCTTCGTCAATCCGCCCTCGTGGCAGGGCTTCGATGGCGGCGCGGGATCACGGTATCAGGCGAAGCGCGAGATCCGATCGTTCTGGTATCCCACATGGCTCGCGCAGCCCGCGGCGCTCGTGCCGGGATCGCGGCTCGTGGATGCGCCTCCGCACGATCTCACGAAGGACGACATCCTCCGCATCGCGCGCGATTACGAGCTCGTGGTCATCCACACGAGCGCGCCGACTTTGCGCGGTGATGCGGCGCTCGCGGAGTCGCTGAAATCGCAGCAGCCAGGGCTTTCCATCGGCCTCGTCGGCGCGCACGCGGCGGTGCTGCCGGAGGACACGCTGCGGGCGAGCGAGGCGATTGACTGGGTGGGGCGCAAGGAATTCGACTTCACCTGCCGTGAAGTCGCCGAGGGACTGCCGCTCGAAAAAATCGCGGGCCTGAGTTTTCGCCGCGACGGGAAAATCATCCACAACGAGGAGCGCCAGCTCATCACCGCGATGGATGAGCTGCCGAGCGTGATGGACGTTTACAAGCGCGACCTCGACATCGAGCGCTACGACATCGGCTACCTGAAGCACCCGTATGTCTCGCACTACACGGGCCGCGGCTGCCCCGCGCAATGCACGTTCTGCCTCTGGCCGCAGACCGTCGGCGGGCACAAATATCGCGCGCGTTCGCCCGAGGCCGTCGCGCGCGAGATGGCGCACGCGAAGCAACTTTTCCCGCAGGTGCGCGAGTTCTTTTTCGACGACGACACCTTCACCGCCTACCAGCCGCGCGCCCGCGAAATCGCGCAGCATCTCGGCAAGCTCGGCATCACCTGGAGTTGCAATGCGCGCGCCAACGTGAACTACGAGACGTTGAAAACGATGCGCGACAACGGCCTCCGGCTGTTGCTCGTCGGCTATGAGAGCGGCGACCAGCGCATCCTCGACAACATCAAGAAAGGCATCCGCATCGAGGAGGCGCGCGAGTTCACGCGCAATTGCCGCAAGCTCGGCATCACCATCCACGGCACATTCATCCTCGGCCTGCCGGGCGAGACGCCGGAGACGATGCGCAGCACCGTCGAATTCGCGAAGGAACTCGATGTCTTCAGCATCCAGGTGAGCCTCGCCGCGCCGTATCCCGGCACGGAGCTCTACCGGCAGGCGGTCGAAACCGGATGGTTCGGCCGCGACACGGCGCTCGTGAGCGAGAGCGGCACGCAGACCGCCGCGCTCGAATACGACGGCCTCAAGCGCGAGGAGATTTTCGCGTGGGTGGAAAAATTCTACCGCGCGTATTACTTCCGCCCGCGCCCGATCGCACGCATCGTCGGAACCATGCTCACCGACTGGAAAGTGATGAAGCGCCGCCTTCGCGAAGGCGTGGAATTCTTCCGCTTCCTGCGGATGCGCAGTGCGTCGTAAATGTAGTACGGCGCCGACCATGGCAGCACAGTGCCCGCATCGCAGACCATCGGATCAAGGATCGTCTAGCCAACGCCGCCGTGCGCGGTTAATTCCCGCGCACCCATGACTCCGACCAAGCTCCTCCTCGCCGCAGCCCTGTTCACCCTTCCCCTCCACGCCGAAGAGAACTGGCCGCAATTCCGCGGGCCGAACGGCGACGGGCACAGCGATGCGAAGTCGCTCCCACTCAAGCTCGGCGAAGGCGTGAATGTGAAATGGAAAACCGCGACGCACGGCAAGGCGTGGTCTTCGCCGGTCATCTGGGGCAACGAAGTGTGGCTCACGACGGCGACCGAGGACGGCAAGGAACTCGGCGTGATGGCGTTCGACAAAGCCACGGGAAAAGTGATGCACGACAAGGTGCTTTTCAAAGTCGAGAAGCCGCAGTTTTGCCACAAGTTCAACAGCCACGCGTCGCCGACGCCGGTGATCGAGGACGGCAGACTTTACGCAAGCTGGGGCTCGCCCGCTACCGCGTGCATTGACACAAAGACATGCGCGGTCGTGTGGGAGCGGCGTGACTTTGTGTGCAACCACTACCGTGGCTCGGGGAGCTCGCCGGTCGTCTGGAACGGACTGCTCTTCAATCATTACGACGGGAGCGACCACCAGTTCATCGTAGCGCTCGACAAAAAGACCGGCAAGACCGTGTGGGAAGTGAAGCGCTCCGTGGACTACAAGGACCTCACGCCCGACGGAAAAGTGCAGGCCGACGGCGACTGGCGGAAGGCCTACGCGACGCCCCATGTCGTCGAGTGGCAGGGCAAGCCGCTTCTGCTCTCCAGCGGTGCGAAGGCGCACTACGCGTACGAGCCCGCGACGGGCAAGGAAGTGTGGCGCTTCGACGAGCACGGTTCGCACAGCGCGGCGGCGCGTCCCGTGGTCGGAGGCGGGCTGGTCATCTTCCCAACGGGCTTTGGAAAAAAGCAGATCGTCGCACTGAAACTCGGCGGCACCGGCGCGCTGGACGAATCCTCCGTCGCATGGCGCGAAACGAAAGGCGCACCGAACAAGCCGAGCCTGATCCTCGACGGCGATTACGTTTACGCCGTGGACGACAAGGGCATCGCGACCTGCTTCGAGGCAAAAACCGGCGCAGTAAAATGGACCGAGCGCATCGGCGGCGACTACTCCGCGTCCCCTCTCCTCGCGGCGGGCCGGCTCTACTTTTTCAGCGAAAGCGGCACCGTGACAATCGTCGCCGCCGCACCGGAATTCAAAAAGCTCGGCGAGGGAAAATTCGACGACGGCTTCATGGCCGCGCCCGCAGCGAGCGGCAAGGCGCTCTTCCTGCGCACGCGCACGGCGCTCTACTGCGTGGAGGAATAATCACAGTGCCCTCGCTCGTCGAAAGCCTCGCACTGCTTGCAGACTCCACGCGTCTGCGGCTTCTGCTGCTGCTCGGCGAGGAGGAGCTGTCCGTCGTCGAGTTGCAGGAGATCCTCGGCATGGGGCAGTCGCGCATTTCGAACCACCTCGCACAGCTCCGGCAGGCGGGCCTCGTGCGGGACCGGCGCTCGGGGAAGAACATCTACTACGCGCCCGCCGGACGCGACTCGCTGCCCGACCTCGAACCGATCCTGAAGGCCGCGCGCCGTGAAATCGCGGAGGCCGAGCACGACCGCACCGCACTGAAAGTCGCGGTGCAAAAACGCAACGACCGCACGCGGGAATACTTCAACAAACTCGCGGGAAAATTTGGCCGCACTTACTGCCCCGGACGCACGTGGGAAGCCGTCGCGCACTTCCTTTTCCTCCTCGTGCCGCAGGACACGGTCGCAGCAGATCTCGGCGCCGGCGAGGGCACGCTCTCGCAGCTCCTTGCGAAGCGCGTGCGCAAAGTCATCGCCGTGGACAACAGCGAGAAGATGGTCGAGTTCGGCGCAAAGCTCGCGAAGGAGCACGGGCTCACGAATCTCGAATTCCGCCTCGGCGACATCGAAAATCCGCCCATCGATCCAGGCAGCGTGGACCTCGTGCTGCTCAGCCAGGCGCTGCATCACGCGGAGCATCCGCAGGCGGCGATCGCGGCTGCTGCAAAGTTGCTCCGCAAGGGCGGGCGCATCGTGGTGCTCGACCTTCTTCAACATCAGTTCGAGGAAGCGCGCGAACTTTATGCCGACCGCTGGCTCGGCTTCGGCGAAGCCGATCTGCACGGCTGGCTAGAGAAGGCCGGCTTCAGCGGCATCGAAGTGATGACCGTCGCGAGAGAGCCGCAGCCGCCGAACCTTCAGACGCTGCTCGCGACGGGAGTGAAAAATTGAATGACCGATGACGGATGACGAGCCGCGGCGCGGCTCCTTTCGTCATTCGTCATTCGTCATTCGTCATTCGTCATTCCGCCCTGATCTCGATCGGCGTCCCCACCCGCACCTTCTCGTAGATATACCGCGCCACATCGTCCGGCACACGGATCGAGCCGTGCGCCGCGGGATACCCCGGCAGCACTCCGCCGTGGATGCCGAAGCCCGTCTCCGTGAAGCGGCAGAAAAACGGCATCGTCGTGGCGATGTAACGCGTGCCCGCGGGCGCGGCATCGAGCTTCATGCTCACGCCTGAACGCACCGTGCGCCCAATCTTGTCCACGAAACTTCCGTAGGTTGCGGACTCGTGCTTCTTGATTCTTTCCAGCACGGTGAAAGTGCCCGCCTGCGTCGCCGCGCCGCGTTTTCCCGAGGAAATCGGCGAGTCAATGCACATCTCGCCGCCGACCAGCATCACGATGCGCTGCGTCGCGAGATTCACGACGAGGCGCGTGTTCTCCGGCGTGGACTTCAGGTAAGTCTCCGGGACGACACGCAGCGGCTCCTGTTTTTTGATCCAGTCCTTCACGCCCTTCGCTTCCGGCTCGTCCGCATCCTTTCCGACGGCCCATGCAATCGAACAGGCGAGAAGAGTCGTCGCGAAGATGGCGGCGTGGAGAGAACGGAGCATTGCACCGCGTTTGTACGGAAACGCGCGCACGCGCCGCAATGCCGGAAATCGCCCTGCTGCATTGCAAGCTGCGCGCCGCGCTGCATATATGCCCACGCACTTCCCCGTGTTCATCAAGACGCTTATCGCCGCGACGCTCGCCGCCGCCCTGCTTTCCTCCGCCGAGGCGCAGGGCCGCCGCGATTTGAAGGGCGGAGGAGTGCCTCCGCCAGTCGTGTCGCAGACCGTCGCCGCGCAGCGCGGGGAGAAAATCACCGTGCCGCTCGGCATCCACGGCACCCGCGGCGAACTGCTGGAATTCATCATCCGCACGCCGCCCGCGCACGGAAAACTCTCGCCGGTGAAAAACGCGGCGATGAACACAGCAACGGTGACCTACACGCCGTCCGCACGAAGCGACGCGGCCGAGGATCGTTTCTTCTACGCGGTGCGCGGCTCCGAAGGCGTCTCTGCTCCGGGCGTGATCGCGATCCGTTTTTCCGATCCCGTCGTCCCGCAGCCGAGGCTCGCCGCGCCGCACGAACTGGAATTTCCGCCGACGTTCCCCGGCCAGCGGAGTACGGCGGAATTGGAAATCACGAATGATGGCGGCGGGTTCCTCGAAGGCGGGGTGAGTGTGGAGGAGCCGTGGAGCATCGAGGGGATCAAGATTTTCAAAATCGCCGCGAAGAGCAGCGCACTGATCAAACTCGTCTTCTCGCCGACGCAGCCCGGCGTGCGCACCGGCGAGGCGGTCATCGGCGGTGCGCAGCGGAAAGTCGTGGCGCTGCGGGCGAGCGCGGAGCAGCGCCTCGAGGCAGCGCCGGCAATGCTGAAACTCACCGCGCAACCCGGCAACCAGACGCGCATGGGCGTGCTGAAAATCACAAACCGCTCCGATGATGACGCAACCGTGAGCATGGAAGCCGGTGGAAATATTCTGGTGAACCGCAGCATCCGCGTGCCCTCGCGCAGCACGTCATCGGTCTCCGTCTTCGCCGACGCCGCCGAGGGCGCGGCATTCGACGATGTCGTGAAGCTGAATTGCAAGGAATGGAGCGCGAGCGTGAACGTCCATGCCGTCGCAGTCGGCGCGATTTTGCAATTTGCGACCGCCGAAGTGAGCATCACGGGCAGCGCCGGTGACGCGATCGCAAGCACGGCGATTTTGGAAAACAGCGGCGGCGAACCCGTGACGGTACGCCTCGATGTGGGTCGCCCGTTCGATCTCGCGTCGCGCGTCGTCACCGCGCCCGCGCGCGGTCGCGTGGAGATTCCGATCCTCGCGCGCAGCGAAAATGCGGGTAAATTTCAATCCGCCCTGAAGGCCAGCGGAGAAGGCGGCTCGGCGACCGTGCAGGTGAAGGCGGAGATCGCAGAGCCTTTGCAGATCCGGAGGGACGCACGCGCATCCCCGACCGCGCCCGAGAAAATGCCGGAGAACCCGCCCGCGGAAGACGCATCGAAAGATGACGATTCGCCGCTGATTCCGACCGAGGCGAAAGACTTCCCGAATGCGCTTGGAAAATTCGCACGCGGCACGGGCACGAACACCGCGGTGATCGAATGGCCCGCGAGCCTCGGCCCGGTGGAAAATCTGCGCATCGAGGAGCGCGTGCTGTCCATTTCCGACGGAGACGGATTGCAGATTGGATGGTCGCCGCTGCCAACCGCGGCGATTACAGCGACAGGCGGGCAGATGACCGTGGCCCTGCGCGGGCTCAAGCCGGGGACACTCTACACGGTGCGAATCGTGACGGGCAGCGACAAGGATGCGACCGTTCTCTTTACCGCAGACTTCAAGACCACACCGAAGAAACCCGTTTTCACCGTCGCAAAAATGCGCACGCCGCTCCTCGGCATCGCGCTCTGCGTGCTGCTTTTCGCCGTCTGGCGGGCACGGCGGGCAACGCCGAAGTAAGTCCGCTCATCGCACGGCGAAGCCCTGCATCACGCGCCGATGCGCTCCTGGAGCACTCCCGCAATCCTGTCCGCGTGTGCCTCGATCACCACGCTGTCGCGGCCTTCGATGAGCAGGCGGATTTTCGGCTCCGTGCCGCTGTATCGCAGCAGCACGCGGCCCGCGCCGCCAAGGATTTTCTCCGCCTCGGCCACGAGCGCAGTCACATCGGGCATCTGATCGATCGGGATCTTCTCGCGCACCTTCAGGTTACGCTGCGCCTGCGGATACTTGCGCAGGCATTGTTTGAGTTCGCTGAGCGGCTTCCCGCTCTCAGCCATGATGCGCAGGATTTGCAGCGCGCTCACGATGCCGTCGCCGGTCGTCGAGTAGTCGCGGAAAATCATGTGCCCGCTCTGCTCGCCGCCGACATTCAGTTCGTCGCGCAGCATCGCCGCGATCACGTGGCGGTCGCCGACCTTCGTGCGCAGCACGCGGCCCTTGTGCTCGGCCAGCGTCTCGTCGAGGCCGAAATTGCTCATCACCGTCGCTACGAGCGTGTCCTTCGCAAGCGCGCCCCGGCGCAGGTGATCCACTGCGGCGATGGCGAGGATGTCGTCGCCGTCCACGACCTCGCCCTTCTCGTCACAGAGCTGCACACGGTCGGCGTCGCCGTCGTGGCTGATGCCGATGTGCGCGCCGGTCTCCCTCACGAGCCGCGCGATTTCATTCGGATACGTGCTGCCGCAATTCGCGTTGATGTTCCGCCCGTCCGGCTTGTCGTGAAAAATGGAGCACGTCGCGCCCAATTCGCGCAGAATCCACGGCGTGCTCTTGTATGCCGCACCGTTGCCCGCATCCACGGCGATGCGGATGCCTTCGAGGGTGAGCCCTTTTGGGAAACTCGCCTTTGCGTGTTCGACATACCGCCCCAGCGCGTCGTCAATGCGCTTCGCTTGGCCGATCTTTCCCGCGATGGGCCGGATGTTTTCGATCTCGCCGCTGAAGACGAGATTCTCGATCCGCTGCTCGATCGCATCGTCTAGCTTGTAGCCGTCATGCCGGAAAAATTTGATGCCGTTATCCTCATACGGATTATGCGACGCGCTGAGCACGATGCCGCCATCCGCACGCAGCGAGCGCGTGATGTAGGCCACGCCCGGCGTCGGCAGCGGGCCGAGCAGGAAGACATCCACACCGAGCGACATCAGCCCCGCGGCCATCGCATTTTCGAGCATGTAGCCGGAAAGTCGCGTGTCCTTGCCGATGACGATCACGGGCCGGCGATCCGTGCGATGCGTGAGCCGTCCGGCCTCGGTGAAGACGTGCGCCGCCGCGCGTCCGAGCTTCAGCGCGGTCTCGGCGGTGACGGGTTCGAGGTTTGCGACCCCACGGACGCCGTCTGTGCCGAAAAGTTTCCTGTTGCTGTCGAGGGATTCCGCCACGCCGCTATTTTTTGTCCCCATACGCTGTCGCTCCAAATTCGATGCTGTGCGCGCCCTTAGGCGGCGATGTTATCGTGTCGTTCAACTGGCTTTTTCGGATGACCGCCCAGAGGAGGATCGCCAGCGACAGGGACACGGTCTTCGCCAGCAGGTTGTTCGTGAGCAGTGCTTTCATCAGGGAGCATCACCAGTAGTTCGGAAAGCCGCGCACGCAAGCTCGCTGGCGTGAATTCACGTTCAAGTTTCGCGCGATGGCAGAGCGAGATGCCCCCGGTCTCCTCGCTCACGATGAGCACGATCGCGTCGCTCTCCTCGGTGAGCCCGATGGCCGCGCGATGCCGCAGGCCGAGATTGCGGTCAATGTCCTGCCGCTGGCTCACGGGAAAAATGCAGCCCGCACTCACGATGCGGTCGCCGCGCACGATGAGGCCGCCGTCGTGCAGCGGAGTCTTCGGGTGGAAAATGGTGACGATGAGTTCGGGCGAGAGCTTGCTGTCAATCATCACGCCGCTCTCGATGTGCGACTGGATATCCGTCCCGCGCTCGATGGCGATGAGCGCGCCGAGGTGCCTGCCCGAAAGATCGAACGCAGTCTGCGCCAGCTCCTCCACGATCTCCTTGTTCTCCGGCGCGATGCCGAAGATGTGATGGCTCCCGACCTGCGCGAGCATCCGCCGGAGTTCCGGCTGAAAAATTACGACCAGAGCGAGGATGACGACGGCGGAGATTCGCTGGAGCAGCCAACTGATCACCACGAGCCCGAATATCTGCGAGAGCAGCACGAGCGCCAGCACGAGCGAACCGAGGCCGGTGAGCACGCGCAGCCCGCGCGTGCCGCGGAGGCCGACATACGCAAAGTAGATCCCCACCGCGAGGATAAGGATCTCCAGCGCATCCTTCCAATACGTCCGCGCCATTTCCAGCATCATCGCGAGGATCATGTGCCGAGAATCGCCTCCGTCATCCGGAGCGCCTCCACGTTGGGCTTCACATCATGCACGCGGAAGATGCGCGCGCCGTTCGAGCGTGCATGGCACGTGAGCGCGACCGTCGGCCACTCGCGATCTTCCATCGCGGCGGAGCCAATCACTTTTCCGATGAAACCCTTGCGCGAAACACCGACCGCGAGCGCGTGTCCCGGCAGCGCGATTTCCCCCGTGCGCCGCAACAGGGCGAGGTTGTGCGCGGTCGTTTTTCCGAATCCGATTCCGGGATCAAAAGCTGTCGCTGCGGGAGGCACGCCCGAGGCTATGCATCGCCGCAGGGTCGCGCAAAAGAATTCCCGCACGACGGCGCAAACGTCACCGTAGCGCGGATCGCCCTGCATTGTTCTGGGTTCGCCCTGCATGTGCATGACGACCACTCCGGCGCAGGTGTCTTTGGCCGCAGCGAGCATCGCATCGTCGAGGAAGCCGCCGACGTCGTTGATCACCGACGCGCCCGCGCCCATCGCAGCGCGCGCGACGGCGGGCTTCATCGTGTCCACGCTGATCACAAACCGTTCGCCGTGCCCGTCCAGTTTCGCGAGCCGCCCGATGATCGGCAGCACGCGCAACAGCTCCTCACCTTCATCCACCGGCTCCGCGCCGGGCCGCGTGCTCTCGCCGCCGACATCAATGATCTCCGCACCCTGCGCGATCATCGCCTGCGCGTGCGCGAACGCCGCGTCCACTTTTGAAAAACGCCCGCCGTCGCTGAACGAATCGGGCGTCACATTCAGGACACCCATCACGATCCCGCGGCGCGTGAGGTCAAATTCGCGCGTGCGGGTCTGCCAAATGATTTGCGGATGGTCGGAAGGTTCGTGCATCTTGTCTGCCTCTCAGGACGTAAAACGACTCGGCACGACAAACCCAAGCCCAATCCCATGAGCACGACCGCGACACCAAGGACACCCGCCAATTTCACCGACCGCCAGTTCCCGCCTTTCAGCCTCGCGCGCCTGCTGCGCACCGTCTTCGCGCCGAAGCCCGGCCAGCGCGTGTGCGTCCTGATCGATCTCGAAGACCCGCGCGACATCACGGATTTCCGCTTCCTGAAAAATCCCGACCTCAGCATCCAGCGCAACGCGCACGACGTGGTCTTCTGCGGCCTGCGCGAAGGCGTGCTCGCGGAACTCGGCCTCACCGGCGGCGAGATGTTCGCGTATGAAGTCACCGGCGGCAGCAATCTCGATCTGCCGGAGAACGCATTCACGCCTGCCGGCACCGAGGTGAAAATGGCCGAGGCGATCTACTCGGAATACGACATCGTCCTCTGCGTCTCGACGTATTCCGCGACTGCGCCGCTCACCGCATTCGCAAAGAAGTTCGGCTTCCGCGGCGCGACGATGCACGGGATGAACGCGACCATTTTGCGCAGCGGCCTCGCCGTGGATTACGACGACGTGAGCCGCGAGGCGGAGAAATTGCGCCTCGGCATGACGCGCGCAGACTGGGTCGAGATTGATTTCATTTTCGACGGCCAGCGCCACACGCTGCACCTCGATCTCGGCGCGCAGGATGCGCAGAAAAGCCACGGCCTCTGCCGCGGCGGCCCGGACATCGCAAATCTCCCCGCCGGCGAAATCTACTACGTGCCGGTGGACGTGCGCGGCGAATTCCCGATGCGCTACGGCGACGGCACCATCGGCCTCCAGCACGTGAAGGGCGGCCGAATTTTCAAAGCGGAACTCCTGCGCGGAAACGCAAAGACCATCGAGGAGCACAACGCGAAACTCACGAGCGATCCCGTCACCGGCGAACTCGGTGAACTCGGCTTCGGCACGCAGCGCCTGCCGGTGAGCGGACGCGACATCCAGGACGAAAAGATCCTCGGCACCATGCACGTCGCCACGGGCCGCAGCGATCATCTCGGCGGGAAGCTCACGCCGGACCGTTTCGCCAACCGCAAAAACGCGACCCACGACGACATCCTCTTTTCACCGACGAAGACGCCCGACATTGCAGTGCCGCAAGTCCGCATGTCGCGCAACGGCCAGACCGTTGTGCTCATCGAAGGCTATGAGCCCGCGGCCTACATGCGCAGCTTGCTCGAAGCGTGATGCGTCCTGGAATTTCCCCTCTTAATCCTGATCGTAATCTTATCCTTAGTCCCCGCCGCCGAGAGCAGGAGTTCCCGAGGCAGGAGCAAGATTAGGATTACGGGTAAGATTTAGAAGCCGCCGCCTTTCCGCATGAACCCCTACGAAACAGACAAGCTCGTCTCGGAGTATCTGCTCTTCCACTACGGCGAGCCGCGCGAGGTGCTGCCGTGGGATTTCGGCCCTGCAAGCGCGCTAAACTACGCCGTCCGCTGCGTGAGCGAATGCGTGGAGGTGGCATCGCTACCACAAAATGCGCGCGCTCTCGACCTCGGCTGCGCCGTCGGACGCTCGACCTTCGAACTCGCGCGGCACTGCACGGAAGTGATCGGCATTGATTACTCGCACCGCTTCATCGATGTGGCCGCGGCACTCGCGGGCCACGGGACTTTTCCGTACGAACGCACCGACGAAGGCGCGCTCACGACGCGCTTGATCGCGAAGGTTCCGGCAGACATCGCGCGCGACCGCACGAGCTTCGAGCACGGCGACGCGCAGAGATTGCGCGAGACGCTCGGCAGCTTCGATGTCGTGCTCGCTGCAAACCTGATCGATCGCCTCAACGATCCGTCGGGATTTCTCGCGCATCTGCCAGCGCTGATCAAAAGCGGCGGACAGCTCGTGCTCACGTCGCCCTACACCTGGCTCGAAGAATTCACGCCGCGCGAAAACTGGCTCGGCGGCTTTTCCGCAGACTGCTTGCCACGCACGACGCTCGACGGACTCCGCGCGGCGCTGTCTGCACACTTCGATCTTATGCAGACAAAAGACCTGCCATTCCTCATCCGAGAGCACGCGCGAAAATTCCAATGGAGCGTCGCGCAGGCCAGCATCTGGAGGCGCAAGTAGCGATGCCGACCGACTGGGAAGAGCGCTACCGCACCGGCGACATGCCTTGGGAAAAAGGCGCGCCGCATCCCGCGCTGATCGCATTTCTCAAATCGAACCCCGTGCATGGCCGAGTGCTCGTCCCCGGCTGCGGCACCGGTCACGACGTGCGCGCGCTCGCGGCCACCGCCGATGAAGTCGTCGGCCTCGACATCGCGCCCTCGGCGATCACGCGGGCCAAGGCCCAGCCGCCAGTCGGCGGCGAGCGCTACCGGCTCGGCGATCTTTTCGCACTGCCGCCAAAACTGCGCGCCACGTTCGACGCAGTCTTCGAGCACACCTGCTTCTGCGCGATCGATCCGTCGCTGCGTGAAAGCTACGTCGCCGCAGTCGCCAGCGCGCTGAAACCCGGTGGTCATCTCCTAGCCATCTTCTACCTCGATCCCGGCCTCGACCCCGGCGAATCAGGCCCGCCCTTCGGCGTGACTCGCGAGGAACTGGACCAAATTTTCTCCCCTCGCTTCACGCTCCTCCGCGAATGGAAGCCGCCCGCGACGTATCCCGGACGCGAAGGCCGCGAGACATTCCGGCTGCTCCAACTCGCCTCGTGATCGCCGTCGGCAATCCTTGGAATTTCGCAGGAACCTCAAACTGCCGGCGGCCCCATCCGGCGGAGATCGCCGGCGGAGATCGCGCTTGCCACCCCGGATGCCGCACCTAGTCTCGCCCGCCCAATCTTCGCACCACGTAACGCATGACCTTAGGCAATCTCCTTTCGGCAGAAACGATCCTCCCGGAGATGCAGGCGACCGAACGCTATGCGGCAATCGCCGAGCTTGTGGATCTGCTCGTCACGCACAGGCAGATCGACGGCCCGGATCGCGACACGGTGCTCGCTGCGCTGCGCGCCCGCGAGGAGACGATGAGCACGGGCATCGGGTTTGGCATCGCGATCCCGCACGCATCGAGCGACCGCGTGACGAAAGTGGTCGCGGCATTCGGACGCTCGACGAAGGGGATCGAGTTCGAGTCGCTGGACAATGCGCTCGTGAAATTCGTCGTGCTCTTCGTCGTGCCGAAGGATCAGTTCCAGACGCATCTGCGCACGCTCGCGGCGATTGCGAAATTCCTGAACGACCGCAACGTCCGCGAGCGCCTCGGCACCGCGCCGACCGCTGCGGACGTCCTCGCGGTCTTCGAGAAAAGCCAGACCGCGTAGCTGCGCCTGCGGCTCGTAGCCGCGCTTCTCAAAGCGCGGGCTGATCTTCCCGCGAGAAAACAAAGAGTGCCCCCGCTTTCACAAGTGCGGCTACGAGGCGGACACTTTCTCCGTGCCCTCCGCACATCGCGCGGCTAAATGCCCTCCCCTTTTTCCATGGAAACCATCCAAAGCATTCTCGCATCGCGGCTCGCCGCCGCAGCCGGCGACACCGGCGGCATCGCCGTGACCGTGCAGTCCGCGCAGGACACGCGCTTCGGCGACTACCAGTCGAACGTGGCCATGCAGCTCGCCAAGCCACGCCGCGCAAACCCGCGCCAGCTCGCGACCGAAATCATCGCGAAGCTGCAAGTGGACGACCTGTGCGAGACGCCGGAAATCGCAGGCGCAGGGTTCATCAATTTCCGCCTGAAGCCCGCCACGATCAGCGCGCACCTTTCCGCGCTCGCCGCGGATGATCGGCTCGGCACGCCACTCGTCGCAGCGCGCAGGCTCGTCGTGGACTTCTCGTCGCCGAATGTCGCAAAGCCGATGCACGTCGGCCACATCCGTTCAACGATCCTCGGCGACTCGCTCGCGCGCATCGGGCGTTTCCTCGGCCACACCGTCGTCGCGGACAACCACATCGGCGACTGGGGCACGCAATTCGGAATGCTCTGCCTCGCGTGGAAGACGCTGCTCGACCGCCCCGCGCTCGACCTCGATCCGATCGCCGAGCTGGAGCGCATCTACAAAATCCAAAACGAGCGCTGCAAAACCGATCCCACCGCGCTCGACGCCGCGCGCGCGGAACTCGTGAAGCTGCAATCCGGCGACGAGGAAAACCTCGGCATCTGGCGCGAGATGATCCGGCTTTCGCAGGCGCAGTTCGACACGATCTACGCGCGCCTCGCGATTCGTTTCGACCACGTGTTCGGCGAATCACACTACAACCCTTGGCTGAAGCAGACCGTCGCCGCGCTCGTGGAAAAGGGCATCGCGCGCGAGAGCGACGGCGCGCTCTGTGTCTTCAGCGACGGCTCCGTGCCGCAGAAGGATGATCCGTTTTTGATCAAGGACGAGAACGGATGGAAGGATGCGCCCGCGCTCGTGCAGAAGGCCGACGGCGCCGCGAACTACACGACGACCGACCTCGCGACGCTCGATTTCCGCCGCCGCGAATTTTCCCCCGACGAGGTCATCTATGTGACCGACGGACGGCAGCAGCTCCACTTCCGCCAGCTCTTCGCGATCTGGCGGCGCTGGCAGCCGGAGTCCGCGTTCAAGCTCTCGCACGTGTGGTTCGGCAGCATCATGGGCGAGGATGGCAAGCCTTTCAAAACGCGCAGCGGCGACACGGTGAAGCTCGGCCAACTCCTCGACGAAGCCGAGGAGCGCGCGTTCGCGACCGTCACGGCAAAGAGCCCCGAGATGCCCGAAGCCGAGCGCCGCGACGTCGCACGCATCGTCGGCATCGGCGCGGTGAAATACGCCGACCTGCTGCCAAACCGGCAGAGCGACTACGTTTTTTCGTGGGACAAAATGCTGAGCTTTCAGGGCAACACCGCGCCGTATCTGCAATACAGCTACGTGCGGATTCGATCGATTTTTCGGAAGGGCGGGATCGATCCGGCGTCGGTGCGACCAGGCGCGGAACATCCAACATCCGACGCTGCGGTGCCGCTCACGGAGGCCGGTGAACTTTCGCTTGCGAAGAAGCTCGCGCAGTTTGGCGAAATCCTTCCGATGATCCTCGACGATCACCGCCCGAATCTCCTCTGCAATTACCTCTACGAACTCGCGGGGGCGTTTCATTCATTCTTCGAAAGCTGCCCCGTACTCAAGGCCGAGGAACCCGCGCGCAGCACGCGTCTGCTGCTGTGCGACACGACCGCGCGTGTGCTCGCCAAGGGCCTCGAACTCCTTGGCATCGGCGTGCCAGAGCGGATGTAGGGAAGTGGTGATGACTCGGTTTGGTCGGAGTGCTGCGCGAAAGAAGAATTGCCCGATTCGCAGTGCTCAGGGCTCACACTCGAAGTAAGTGCTCGTCAGATCGTAAAGCAGCACATCGAAGCTCGCGCCGAACATGTCCTGCCATCGCCCTTGGAGATGCGTGAAGAGCGCCCGCTTGTGCTGCACCAGCTTGTTGAGCACGCGGTAGAGATTATCCTTCGCCACCAACGAAAAGTCCTCCTCGAGAAGGTCGCCCATCGCCGATTGATCAAACCACAACCGATGCAACCGCCACTCGCTGCCAGGATTGACCAAGCGATACGCGCACGAAGTCGCCAGCGTGTGATACCAGGAAGTCCCCTCGCGACTCTCCGGCAAGAGCGGACGCCAAAACGCATCGAGTTGCAACTGCTCCGACAACTGCATGAAGAGCCAGCACGCACCCCATTGCCGGGGCCGCACCAGGTATCGTCATTCGTCAGTCCTCATTCGGAATTCGTCATTTTGATCAGCCCGCCTCCTGACCAAACTGTGTGAAAAGTCCGCGTGCGGCGGAAAACAGCCGTCCCGGCTGTGATGGCAAGCGGGCCTCCGGCCTGCCATGCACTGAGCCGACAGGCTGGAAGCCTGTCTGCCATGACAGGCGAGGACGCCTGTCTTCCGGCCCTCGGCGACTTTTCACACAGTCTGTGCCGTCGGCAGCTACGGGGCACTACGCCGCCGATGCGTCCCTGCGGCGGATCGCGCTCACTGCGCCTGAACCCCGCTTGGTCTTTGTTTCCTTGTCGTCCGGATACGCGACGCGCGAATGCATCATGCTGCTCAGTGTGTGGCGGAAAGCCTCGGCGATCAGCTCGAGATCCTTGAAGCGCAGATCGCAGTCGTCGAGTTGCCCGTCGGCGGTGCGCTTGCGAATGATGTCGGTGATGAGCTGCTCGATCTTCTGCGGCGTCACGCGCTCCAGGCTTCGCGCGGCACTCTCGATGGAATCCGCAAGGCTGACGATCGCGGACTCGCGCGTCCGCGGCTTCGGCCCGCCGTAGCGGAAGCTGCTCTCGCTCACCTCGGGCAGTTCCTCGTCGTGCATCTGCGCGATCTTCCCATCGGTGTGCGCGGCCTGCTGCTGGTCCAGCGCCTTCTTGTAAAAATAGTACACGAGCGACGTGCCGTGGTGCTCTCGGATGACGTCAATGATGTCCTGGTTCAGCTTGTGTTCCAGCGCGAGCGAGATGCCCTCCTTCACGTGCGCGACGATAATGAGCGCGCTCATCGTCGGCGCGATGTCGTCGTGCGGGTTGCGGTCGTGCCGCATATTTTCGGTGAAATACTCGGGCTTCACGAGCTTGCCGATGTCGTGAAAGTAGCTGCACACGCGTGCCATCGCCGGGTTTGCGCCGATCGCCTCGCACGCGCCCTCGGCAAGGTTCGCCACGGCGAGGCTGTGCTGGAAGGTGCCCGGCGCCTCGATGGTCATGCGGCGGAGCAGCGGATGGTTCAGATCCGCGAGTTCGAGCCAGCGCACGCGCGTGGTGATGTGGAAGAGGCTCTCGATCCAGGGCAGGCCGCCGACGATGATCAGCGTCATCATGATCGGTGCGCCGATGGCGACGATGCTCTCGGCAGCGAGGCTCTGGTAGTTCAGCGCGGTGCCCTCGACCCACATCTGCAGGAGGTTGATTTTGCGAAACGCGATCGCGAGCATCCACGTCGTGAGGCCGACGAAAAGCCCGGCGCGCGGGAGGTCGCCGCGCTTGCGCACCTCCGCCGTGAGGAAAATGGCGATGAAGCCGCAGACGAGATTGCACGTCACATTCGTCACGATGAACACGGTGTCGTCGTTCAGGCTCGCGAAGATCGGCAGCAGGAGCAGCGCGCTGAAGACGGAGACGAAAATCGCCATGGTCCGCCCGAGCAGCACGCTCGCGAGCACCGGGCCGAGGCCGAAAGGAATCGCGAGCAGCCACATGTTCCGCTGCTGCAGCGCGCTGAACTGGCCGCCGCTGCTGTGGACCGCGGCGGCGGACTGGAGCACGCACAGCTTCGCCAGCGCGAGGTGGCCGAGGACGATGAGAAAGGTGAGCAGAAGCCGCGAATTGCACGTCCAGACTTCACGGCGGTTCAGGCACAGATGGCCGACGGCTGTGGAAAAAATCAGCACCACGACGACGTATGCCTCCTTCGCCACGGCCTGCCTGCCAGCAGCCAGCAGCCACACGAGCACGGCGACGGCTGCGATGATGAGGCCGACGCGCGTGATGACGCCGTGTTCGAGGGTCTCGACCACTTCGCTCTGGGTCAGGCGGCGGCGCGTTTTCTGCGGTGTGATGCCTTTTCGGGCAAGGCGTTGGCGTTCAAAAAAACCGAGCATGGATTCCCCGAAGGGAGGGAGAGTGTCCCCCGTGAAGGGCTTTTGTTCAAATGGAAAATCCGGAGTGCGGGGGTGGCGACGCGACGCCTGCTATCCGGCAGCCGATTGGCAGTACCCCGGTTTGGCAGGAGCACTGCGGAAAAGGAGAAGTGCTCAGTTCTCAGTTCTCAGTTCTCAGTTTCAGAATGTGCGCCTTCTGAGCACTGAGAACTGCGCGCTGAGAACTCCATTTTCACTCGCGCCAAAGAAATCCCTTTGCCCCAGCGGCAATGCCCTCTACCTTCCGCGCCCCAATATGACAGAAGACATCAAGAAGGCAGTCGAATCCGGCAAACTCACTTCCGTCGCCGGGGCCGCCCTCGCGAAACTCCCGCCGGGCACTTTCGTGCAGCACAAGAGCTGGGGCTACGGCGTCATCGTCTCGCACGATTTCCTGCTGAGCCAGACGACGATTGATTTCAAATCGAAGAAAGGCCACTCGATGCAGATCCAGTACGCGGGCGAATCGCTCGCGGCGCTGCCTGCCGATCACATTGCTGCGAAAAAATTCCAAAACCTCGATGCCGTGAAAAAGCTCGCGCAGTCCGACCCGGCTGCGCTCGTGCGGCACGTGCTCCACAGCCTCGGCGGACGCGCGACCGCAGATCAGATCGCCACGCAGCTCGTGCCGGATGTCTTCGCGGATGCGCCGTTCAAGAAGTGGTGGGAGACCGCGAAGCGCGCGCTGAAGGCCGACGCGCTCGTGGGCGTGCCCGGCAAGAAGACCGATCCTTTCATCCTCCGCGACGAGGCGCTCTCGCCGACGGAAGAAATCCTCACCGCGTGCAAGGCCGCGCGCACGCTGAAGGAGCAGATCACCGCGCTCGACAATCTCACCAAGGCGCTCCCGGCGTTCACCGATGCCGCGCAGCTCCAGCCCGTCATCGCGACAATCGAAGACGCGGCGAAAAAGAACCTCAAGCTCAAGACCGCCGAGACGCTCCAGCTCCTCGCGCAGCGCGACGAGATCCTCGCCGCGCACCCGTCGCTCACCGCCGCCGCGAACACGCCGAGCATCGCATCCATTCTCCGCGACAACGACCGCAACCTCACCACGCTCCTCGGCGAACTGCCCGTCTCGAAGCTCAAGAAGGTCATCCTCGCGATGCCCGAGGCGTTCAGCGACCACTGGAGCACGAAGGCCATCGCGCTCTTCATGCGCGGGAACCCGAAGGTCGTGCCCGAGGCCGCGCGGCTCCTCATTGAAAAGGGGCGCATGGATGAATTTGGAAATGCGCTCGACAAAGCGCTGCGCGAGCACTCCGTCGAGGCCGAGGGCCTCCAGTGGCTCTGCGGCGAGCGACACGGCGTGTATGCCGAGATCGCGCAGCACCCGCGCGTGCTCAGTGCGATCCTCACCACGATGGAGCGCGACCAGTTCAAGGAAAAGCGCGACCGCCGCCTGCAGGACATGCTCGCGAACGATCAGGATCTCATCATTGACCTGCTTGCCGTCGCCACCGACGAGGAGCTGCGCGAAGTGATGCGCAAGCTCATCGGCTCGCCGCATTTCGAGGAGCTGAACAAGCGCTCGCTGCTCGGCCGCGTCGTCCGCACTTACCCCGAGGTGGAAGTGCTCATCACCGGCAAGGGTGAGGATGACAAGAAGAACGAGCTCATCGTCTCGTGGAAAAGCCTCGAAGTCCGCAAGGAGGAATACGACGACCTCGTGACGAAGAAGATCCCGCAAAACCGGCAGGACATCCAGATCGCCCGCAGCTATGGCGACCTTCGCGAGAATTTCGAATATAAGAGCTCCAAGGAGCAGCAGCGCGTGCTCATGCGCCAGAAGAGCGAGGCCGAACGCGATCTCGCCCGTGCGCGCGGAACCGATTTCGCCGGCGTGACGAACGAGAAGATTGCCATCGGCACCACCGTGAAACTCCGTCGCGTGAGCGATGGCGGTGAGGAAACCTACACGGTCCTCGGCGCGTGGGACACGAACCCCGAGAAGCACATCATCAGCTACCTCTCGCAGATGGCGCAGGTCCTCATCGGCCACACCGTCGGCGAACACGTCACCGTGCCGAAGGAAATCGGCGAGCACGAGGTGGAGATCGTCAGCATCGAGGTCGCGAAAATTTAGTGTAATCGCCTAACGACCAAAACTTAGGCGTTTCGGCTGTTCGGAGTTTGACTTGAAGCGTCACAGGCAATGGTGGCGCGCCGCATACATGCAGTAGAGGCCAAAGACGGCGATAAACGCCCAAATGGATGCGGCCAGCACGAAGTAACTGCAATAGCGTGAGACTGCGCTATCGCACGGCTCTTCTGTGCTGAGCAAGCGCTTGCCGAAAACGCCTGCCGCGACTGGCAGCAGCTCCTATGAAGGTTTGTCAACGGTCCAAGTGAGTGCGCCAGCCTTTTTTTGCCGGTTGGGGATAGGAGCTTTGGAAGTTAGATGCGCATCAATGATAAGTGCCGCTCCTTGACAGCCGTAGGCTGCCGGAGGGTGGCTGTTCCCCTCAGCGGCGGGGGAATGGCGGCGGGGTTGGGGTTGGTCCATACGGCTTGCCAGACGGCCTTGGGCGGGTGACGGAGCCGCAGGGACTCCAATCTCCTATTCGAGCGGCAGCGGACCTTCCCGCCGCCGCGCGAACGGCGATGGTCGCGTGAAAGTCGCGTGAAAGCCGCGTAAAAGCGCTTGCCAAGGCGCGGGGGGCTCCCGATATTCCGCGCCCGCAATTTGCGCAACGCCAGAGTAGCTCAGTGGTAGAGCAGCGGTTTCGTAAACCGCAGGTCAAGGGTTCAATCCCCTTCTCTGGCTCCAGCGTGTGGGAGGCGGTCGGTGTCGGCGGGGAGGGAAATCAGGATCGCGTGGAATGCAAAGCAGACAAAGAACGGGCCGGGCGTCTTCGTGATTCCGTCATTCGTCAGCCCTCATTTTTCCAGCCAGCCCGCCTCATTCCGTCGGCGGCTGGGAATGTGTCCTTTTCGCATTGCGCGAACGGCGCACACTCCGCACAAGTCGCGCATGTTTGCACTCGGCGGTGATGCGTTTCCACATGACACAGTGAGCCTCTGCGCGGCGCTCACGCGCGGCGCGATGCCGCTGGGGGCGCGCGAGGATGCGGTGACGACGGAGGGGGAGTTTCCCTCGCTCAGCGCGCTGCGGATGAATCTCACGGGCGTCCGACTGGACGGGAGTGCGCGTCACACGGTGGCTTTGGAGAATGCGGCGGGCGGATTTTTTTCCCGCACGCTGGAGATCGAGGCGGAGCCTGCGCTGCTCGGCCCGGTGCAGGTGCAGGTGCGCGTGGGGGCCGAGGATTGCGTATTTGCTTTCGGGACGACGGGGGATGGTGCGCGGACGATGTCGCTGCAAAGTTGCACGAACGGGACGTTCGAGGCGTCGGCGGCGACGGCGGATCTCGATGCGGCGCTGCTCGGCCTCGCGCGCGATGCGGCGTCGAAGCACGGTGCGGAGGTGGAAAGTGTGCAGCTCACGCTGGAGTCGGAAGGGCCGCACCGGATCGGGGTGACTGCGGTGGCGGTGGCGAAGGCGATGTTTTTCAAGGCGACGCTGACGATCCGCGGGGACATCGTGATGGATGAGGAATTCAACCTGTGCCTGCGCGATGCGACTTGCACGGGCGACGGGATGATCGCGAATCTCGCTGCGTCGCAACTCCGCCCGCGGCTCGCGGAACTTCAGGCGCGCACATTTGCGCTCCGCACTTTCCTGCCCGCCGGGATGCAGCCTGCGGAGATCACGCTCGCGGGCGGCGCTGCGCTGCGGGTCGCGGCGACATTCGGGGCAGAAGGAAAGATAAAATCTTAGTGAGTTTCGCAATTTTTACTTTCAATCGCCGGGGACATGCGGAAGAAAGGCGAACCCACTCCGCTCTGCCGGAAAGGACATCAACTCCGCCCCCAGTATCGCCCATGAAGATTCCAGCGTTTGCTTTTGCAGCCCTCAGCCTCGCCGCCAGCGGCGCGGCATTCGGCGCGCCGACCATCCCGGCTGCGCCCATCACGTCGAAGAATGTGAAGATTGAAAAAATCCAGCCCGCTGTGATCGGGACGCCGGAGTTCGTCGTGACGGGGACGACGGTCAAGCGCTCGCAGCCGCAGAAATGGCTGGAGATCGAGGTGGAGTTCGCGGTGGAAGGCGTGGAGATCGTGGATGAGCTGACGTTCAAATTCGACGTGCTGCTGAATGGCAAGCTGTGCCCCGGCGAAATTACGCACATCAACCTTCCGAAGGGCAAGGATCGCTACACGATCATGTATGTGTCGCCACGCAATCTCGAACGCATCACCGACGGGCATCCCCTGAACCCGGCGATGATTCAGAATGCATGGGTGACGATCCTGCGGCAGGGACAGGTGCTCGCACTTTCCTCGATGAAGGGCAAAACCGTGCCCTTGCCGAACATGGCGCTCACTCCGGGGATGCTCTCGCCGAAGGCCGACACACCGTTCGCGCCGCTCTGGTCGGACCGCTACGAGGCGGTGAAGCCAACCAACCGCTAGGCCCGCACTTTTACCGACACGAATGGCCGCACCCAAAGGAATTCTCGCGCTGAACCTCGGCACGCAGACGATCAGTCTGGCCGAGTTTGAGAGAAATGAGGACGGGGGCCTCACCCTGTCCCGGCTGAAGCAGGGCGAGATCCTCGGCGACCCTTCCGCCGATCCCACGCGGGCGGCGCAGACGAAGCTCCAAGTCGAGCAGATCGTGGGCGAACTCGGAGTGAAGGGCCGCAGTGTGAACTACGCGATCGCATCGCACGTCATTTTCACGCGCCCGGTCACGCTGCCGAGTGTGGGCGATGCGACGCAGGTCGAGCAGCTCGTGGCGTTCGAGGCGCAGCAGAATGTCCCTTACCCGATTGATGAAGTGGTGTGGGACTGGCAGCTTCTCGATGCGGGCGACGGCGGGCAGGTGGAGGTGATCCTCGCGGCGATCAAGTCCGACCTCCTCGACGAGATCAACACCTCCGCACAGGCAGGCGGCCTGAAGCCGGCGGTCGTGGAGATCGCGCCGATGGCGCTCTACAACGCGCTCCGCTACAATTACCCCGATGTGGAGGGCTGCACCATCCTGCTGGACATCGGATCGCGCACGACGAACCTGCTCTTCTGCGAGCCGGGCAAGATTTTCCCGCGCCGGCTGAACATCGGCGGCAGCTCGATCACCACGGCGATCGCGAAGGACTTCGGCATCTCGTTTCCCGAGGCGGAGGTGCGCAAGGTGCAGGACGGCTTCGTGAGCCTCGGCGGCACGTATGCGGAGCCGGACGACGCGGGGATCGCGCGCATCTCGAAAATCACGCGCAACCAGATGACGCGGCTGCATCAGGAAATCGCGCGCAGCATCACGTTTTACCGCAGCGAACACGGCGGCTCGCAGCCCGTGCGCGTGCTCATCGCGGGCGGCACCGCGTCGCTGCCGTACATCCGCGAATTTTTCCAGGAGAAGTTTCCCAGCATGGAGGTGGATTATTTCAATCCGCTGCGCAATGTCACCGTCTCGGAGACCGCGAACACGGACGATCTCGCGCGCGCCACGCACACGCTCGGCGAACTCGTGGGCCTCGCATTGCGCGCCCTCGGCAACTGCCCGATGGAGCTGAACCTGCGCCCGGCCAGCGTCGTGAAGGCAGGCAAGCGCGCAGCACAGCGGCCGTATCTCATCGCCGCGGGAGTCTGCATCCTCTCGGCGCTCGGCGCGTGGTGGCAGTATTACGAAAATGCCGCCAGCAGGACGGACGAGGTCACCGAGAAGCTGAAGCAGAAGGCCGCGCCGCTCGTGGCACTCGACAAGGACATCAAGGCCGCACAGAGCGAGGTGGACGCGCTTATCAAGTCCGTCCAGCCGCTCGCGCAGGTCGCGCAGGAACGCGAATACTGGGTGAACGTCCTGGCCGAGCTTAATTCAAAAATCCCGAAAGACTTCATCTGGATCACGGGCCTCGAACTCGCGTCCAATGCCGGGAAAAAGGAGGAACCCGAGGCTCCCGCAAAGCCGGGCCAGAACAAGCCCAAGACCCCCAAGGCTCCGGCCGTGATCCTCATGGCGAAGGGTCTCTACCTGAGCACCTCCGCGGGCAACAATGCGGGCCCTGCCGTCGTGGATGAGTTCATCGCCAATCTGAAGACTTCCAAGCTCGTCGAACCCATCGAGGACGCTCGCGCGGGCTACATCCGCCAGAACGACGACACCGTGGACGTGTGGGCCTTCCGATTTGTGCTCCCATTGAAACTCACAAACCCGATTTCCTTCCAATGAACTGGGTTTCCGAAAATAAATTCCTGACCGGGTTTGGCGTGGTGATGCTCGTGGGCGTCGGCACCCTCGGCTACTTCACGTATTCGGCGATGGACAAGGCCGACGCCGCCACTTCGGAATACAAATCGGCGAATGCGCAACTGCAGAAACTTAACGAGACGAAGCCGGGCCTGATGCCGGGAAACCTGAAGGAACTCATCGCGCAGAAGACGGAACTCGCGGACAAAATCACGAAGTTCAAAAAGGAGCTGAAGGATCGCGTGCTGCCGACCGAGACGATCACAAAAGTGGCCTTCCAGAATTTGCTCAAGGAGACCGTCGGGATGCTCGCGACAAAGGCCGCGGCCGCAAATGTCGAGCGGCCGAAGGACTTTTACCTCGGCTTCGACCGGTACCAGTCGCAGCCGCCGGATGACAAGGCCACCACGGCGCTCGCCCAAGAGCTTCGCGCGATCGAGGCGGTGATGAATGTGCTCATCAAGACGGGCAACATTGACCTGCAGGAATTCCAGCGCGAGCCGCTGCCCGAGGAGGGCGGCGCGAAAGCCGGGAAGCAGCGGAGTTCCGGCGCCCACGGGATCGAGCGCAACACTCTCAGGCTCAAATTTGCTTCCAAAGACGACGCGCTGCGCGGCGTGCTCACCGGCCTCGCGAATCACAAGCAGCAGCTCTTCGTCATCCGCACCGTCGCCGTGCAAAACAAAGCGACGGAATCCCCTCCGCGCACCGCCCCCGCGGGCGCTGCTCCAATTCTCCCGCAGAATGCGCCGACGCCCGCGCCGACAACCGCTCCAGCGGTCGCTCCAGCGGCCGCGCCGACAACCGCGCCCGCTCCGGCACCGGTGCCGCATGATGGGCCGCTCTCCTACATCTTCGGCACCGAGAAAATCACGAGCACCATCGAACTCGAAATCCTGAACTTCTCGGAACCCAAGGCGGGCTCCGAGAAACCCGCGAAGGGAAAATCGAAGGACAAATGACGATGGACTGGATCAAGAAAAACTCCGCCCAGCTCACGCTCGCCATCGCGGCGTTTCTCGGCATTTCCGCGACCGCGATGCTGTGGATGAAAGTCTCGGACTTCGATTCCAATTTCAGCGCCAGCCGCGGCGGATCCGTCTCCAGCGCGAAGGTGGAGAAGCTCAACACGCAAACGCTCGACGCCGCGCGCACGTCTCTCGATGCGACGCTCGCATGGCCCGCAGTGAAGAAGGACGACCCGCGGCTGTTCATCAGCAAGCCCTACGTGGCGATTGACGGCAAGCTGGAGCAGTTACGCGGAAAGACCTTTCATCCGCCCGTCCCGAACGACTGGCTCGAAAAACACGGCCTGAACGTGATGAGCGCGAACGTGCTGAACGACGACCCCAGCCAGAAGGGTTTCACGGTCTTGGAGGATTGGCTCGGTCTCGATGCGCGCGCGCATCTTGACATGAACGGCCAGCCCATCATCGGGCCGGACGGCAAGCCGCTGCCCGATGATTCGACCGATCCGAAGGATCCGAACCAGCACCCGCCGTATCACATAAAACTCGAACTCTCGAAGGTGGACTTCGTCCCCTTCCGGCTCATCATGAAGTCTTGGGACGGGCCGACGAAACCTGCGAAGCCAGCGGATATCACCGTGCAGATCAACACCAAGGATCTCAGGGATCGGAGCCAGTATGTGACGGTGGGCGATGACATTCTTGGAACGAAATTCAAAGTGGAGTCATTCCGTTACAAGGAAGTTCCCGGTCCCGACGGAACCACGGTGGACGTCTCCGAGGCCACGCTCCTGGACAAGGAAACCCAGGACAAGATCGTGCTCCCGCTCAAGAAGGAAGTGAACTCGCCGGACTCCTACGCCACGTTCCGTTACAAATGGGTCAAGCCGGGCGGCGCGAAGACCGCGGGCTTCACCAAGCGCCGGGGGTACACGTTCACGCTCGAACCCGAGAAGGATAAGACCTACAAGGTTCTGAAAATCCGGGCGAATGAGGCGGACATCGAACTGCCCGACGGAACCAAGAAAACCTTGACCCTGACTCCGTAGCAGGCGACACGAACCACCCCTTTTCCCCCGACACGCCGCAGCACTTTTTTCCAGCAGGAATCCCAGCAAATCCAGACCGAGACCCCATCCAACATGAATCGCACCCCGCTCACCGCAAGCATCGCACCTCTGCTCATCGGAAGCATGCTCATCCAGCCCGCAGCAATGTGGGCGCAAAATCTCGCCGGCGAATCCGTGGATGCCGCTGCAAACCGCGAGATGGTCCGACGCATCGCGCGCGAAAACAGCGCCCGCGATTCGATGGAGAAGGGCAATGAGGCGCTTCGCAAAAAGGATTACGAGGCGGCCTTCGCGCACTTCAAGAACGCGTGCGACAGCATCACACCCGGCGCGCCGGCGACGGCGCAGAGCCGCAAGGCGGCCGAGGACGGCATCAAGCTCGCGGGCATCAAATTCGCCGAGCAACGCGTGACAGAAGGCTACTACGCGTTCGCCGTGCAGGTCTTGCAGGAAGTACTGCGGCAGAATCCCTCGGATCGCGCGTCCGGCCCGTACGGCGTCCACGCCACTGCGCGGCTGCTCAAGAACATCGAGGCGCCGGATTATTTCAACAAGCAGATGACGCCCCAGCACCGGACAAAGGTCGAGGATGTCAAGCAGCTCTTCATCGAGGCAAAAGGCTACACCGACCTAGGGCGTTACGATCTGGCCGATCGGAAATACCAGGAAATCATCACCCGCGATCCCTACAATCAGGCCGCGCGCGACGGTCGGCAGGAAATCGCGAACATGAAGATGCGTTCCTCGCGCGCCGGCTACAACGCCTCGCGCGCCATCGCGCTGTGGGAAGTCGAAAAGGAATGGGACCGCCCGGCCAAGCGCTTCGATCGCAAGATCAAGGACGTCATCACGTCCGGCCCTTCCACGGCCCCGAGCACGGTCGCCATCAGCTCGAAGCTGAACAACATCCGGTTCCCAAAAATTGATTTCCGCGACACCACCGTGCGCGAGGCGATCGAATTCCTCGTGGACAAGTCGAAGAAGCTTGATGAGAAAGGCGAGGGCGTGAACATCGTCCTGCGCCTCGGCGATGAAGGCGGCGGTGGTGCGGCTCCCGCGGCCCCTGCCCCGGCCCCGGCCCCCGGCATCCCCGGACTCGAAGCTCCGGCTCCCGGCGGCGTCCCAGGCATACCCGCCGTTCCCGGCGGCGGCGGTGGTGGAGGCGGCACGCGAATCACGCTCACGCTGAACAATGTCCCGCTCATCGAGGTCATCAAATACATCACCAACCTCGCGAACCTGAAGTACAAGATCGAGCCGTTCGCGGTGAACATCGTCCCGCTCGGTGCGCAGACCGAGGAGCTCTTCACGAAGCAGTGGAGGGTTTCGCCGAGCATGATCTCGCAAGCGCCTGGCGCCGTTCCTGCTGGACCAGCTCCCGCACCGGGACCCCTCGGAGCACCGCCCGCGGAAGCAGGCGTTCCGTCCAGTGCAAGGGACTGGCTCATCGCGAATGGCGTCGCCTTCCCTCCAGGCTCGGTGGCGATGTACAGCAAGGCGAGCAGCACGCTCATCGTCAAGAACACCCAAGACAACCTCGACCTCATCGAAAAAATCATCGAAATCGGCCAGACCGAAGGCGGTGCGAAGCAGATCGAGATTCAGGCGAAATTCGTCGAAATCTCGCAGAACAACCTCAAGGAACTGAGCTTCGACTGGATGCTCGGCCAGTCAAACATCCCGCGGAACCTCAGTGTATTCACCGGCGGCGGAACAGCCGGAACCGGAAATGCGTTCAACGCGCAGAACTTCGCCTTCCCGCAGAATATCGGAGATGCTCCTGTGACTGCTGGAAACCGAAGCGGCAGCACCGCCATCTCCGGAGGTGTCATTGACGCCCTGCTCGCCGGCACCGGAGCCGGCGGCCTGCTCGCGCCCGGCATCGCATCGCTCATCGGAGCCGGCACCGATCCGACATTCCAGCTCATCATGCGCGGACTGAACCAGAAGAAGGGAATTGACCTCCTCTCGGCCCCCCGCGTGACAACCAAGAGCGCCCAGATCGCGAAAATCGAGATCATCCGCGAGTTCAGATATCCGACAGAATTCTCCCCGCCGCAGATCCCGCAGACCTTCGGCGGCGTCGGCGGCGTCGGCGGCGGCATCGGCGGCGGCGGCCTACTCGGCGGCGGCGGCGGTGCCGGCGGCAATTTCCCCGTCACGCCCACCACGCCGACCGCGTTTGATAAGCGCGACGTCGGCGTCACCCTCGAGGTCGAGCCGACCATCCTTCCGGACGGCTACTCGATTGATATGCATCTCTCGCCGCAGGTCGTGGAATTCGAAGGCTTCATCAACTACGGAAGCCCGATCCAGACGACGAGCACGAACCCGTTCACCGGCGTCACGACGACGAATGTCCTCACGCCGAACATCATCAACCAGCCAATCTTCAGCACCCGGAAAGTCACTACGAATGTGACCGTTTTCGACGGAGCGACGATCGTGCTCGGCGGCCTCATCCGCGAGGACGTGCAGAAGGTCGAGGACAAGACTCCCATCCTCGGCGACATCCCACTCATCGGTCGCCTCTTCCGCTCCAATGCGGATCAGCACATCAAGCGCAACCTCGTCATTTTCGTGACGGCACGCCTCGTGAACCCCGAAGGCGCGCCGATCACTTCCGACGAAGAAAAGGAAGAATCCGTGGACGCGATGCCGCTGCCTGAGATCGCGCCGCCCTTGTTGCCAAACATCGGTGGGGGTAAGACCTACCGCCCGGTCGAAATGCCCCGCAACTACCGCGCCAGTCAGACATCCGCGCCTTTCAGCGGCGTTCTGAACCCGGCTGCCCGGCGCTGATTTTTTCGCCGCACCTTTCCCCCGCTTCTCCCGTGCCTGTCATCGGCATCACCGGCGGCATTGCCACTGGGAAAAGCACATTCACCCGGCTGCTGCGCGAGCAATTGCCGGTGGAACATTTCGATTCCGACCGCTGCGTGCACGACCTGCTCGCGGCGGACGACAAAGTCCGCGATGCCATCGTCGCGGCATTCGGAGACGCAGCCTGCGACGGCACCGGCCGCCCCGACCGTGTGAAATTGCGCGCGCTAGTCTTCGCCGACGAAAGCCGGCGCAAGACCCTCGAATCCATCCTCCATCCCATCGTCCGCGCCCGGTGGACCGCCCTCGCAGAAACCGCGCGCACCACGGGAGGATGGCTGCTCAGCGACATCCCGCTCCTCTACGAGACGGGTGCCGAGGCGCAGATGGATCGGGTCATCGTCGTGGCCTGCCACCGCGACACGCAGCTCTCCCGCCTCACCCAGGAGCGCGGGCTTGCACCCGGGACCGCGATGGCGATAATGGCAGCCCAACTCGACTTAGGTGAGAAGACACAGAAAGCAGATTACGTAATTTGGAATGACAGCACTGTCCAAAACCTCGACGGACAATCCCGAATCCTCGCAGCCAGCCTCCGGCGACATTTCGCCTGAGCCGCTGGCCGCGCCCTCGGAGACCACGCCCGCAGAACCCGCACCCGCACCCGCACCGCCGGCTGACTGGAGCCCTTCGCCGCAGGGTGAAGCCCCGGCTTCCGCATCCGAGCCGCCGCCGCCCGTGCAGTACGAAAGACCGCCGGAACTGCGCCCGCGCGATCTGTGGGTGGACGAACTCCACGCGCTCACGCACCGTGAGCTTCTCAAGCGCGCCGACCTTCTCCGCCTCCGCGTGAATGCGGAAAAAAACCGCCACTACCTCGTGTTCGATCTGCTGCGCGCCTACCATGCGCTCGGCTTCACGCTCCTCGCGGAAGGCATCACGGAATTCATCACCAGCGACGGCTGCGGCTTCGTGCGATTCCCGCGTCACAGCTTCCGCCCCGGCCCGCAGGATCCGTTCATCAGCTTCCAGCTCGCGAAGCGGCTCAAGCTCAAGGGCGGCCACCTCGTCACCGTACGCTTCCGCCCGCCGAGCCATCGCGAGAAGAACATGTCGGCCGACGAAATCCTCACCATCGAGGGCACGCCCATCGCGGAATGGAAGGAGCCGAAGGATTTCGACACACTCACCGCACGCTTCCCCGACGCACGCGTCACGCTCGACAACGGCTCCGGCAGTTCGCTCACCGCGCGCGCCGTGGACCTCATCGCCCCCATCGGCCGCGGCCAGCGCGGCCTCCTCGTCGCCCCTCCGCGCGCGGGAAAAACGATCCTCATGGCGGAACTCGCGCAGGCGGCAGTCCGCTGCAATCCCGGCCTGCACGTCATCCTCCTCCTCGTGGACGAACGCCCCGAGGAAGTCACCGACCTCGTCCGCAGCGTGAAGGGCGCGGAGATCTATTCCTCCACCTTCGACGAGCCCAGCTCGCGCCACATCCAAGTCGCCGAGATCGTCGCCGACCGCGCGCGCCGCCTCGTCGAACTCGGCAAACACGTCCTCATCTTCCTCGACTCCATCACGCGCCTCTCGCGCGGATATAACAACGCACAGCCGGGCCGCGGACGCACCATGTCCGGCGGCGTGGACACGAAGGCATTCATCAAGCCGAAAAAATTCTTCGGCAGCGCACGCAACACCGACGAAGGCGGCAGCCTCACCATCCTCGCCACCGCGCTCGTCGAGACCCACAGCCGCATGGACGAGGTCATCTTCGAGGAATACAAGGGCACCGGCAACATGGAGGTAAAGCTGGACCGCTACATCGCCGAGCGCCGCATCTTCCCCGCGATCGACCTGCTCCAGAGCGCCACGCGCCGCGACGAACTCCTCTACCACCCGCAGGAATACGACCGCATCGCCGTCCTGCGCAAACAGCTCGCCGCCCTCCCGCCCGCCGAGGCGACCGAAGTCCTGCTGCACGCGCTCAGGAGCACAAAGTCCAACGCCGAACTGCTCATGGGTGGCCTCCGCGGCTAAGTCTTACTCTTCCTCTTATTCTTAATCCTAATCCTAATCCTAATCTTAATCCCCTTCCAAGTCCCGGCCACCATCCAAAACCGCTGTCTGCACCGCACTTAGTGCAGACGGAGGATTAAGAGTAAGATTACGAATAAGACCAAGGGCAACGAACACGCCACGCTTTCCAAACACACTTTTCACACACTTTTGCACTATTCGATGACCCCGATGACCGACACTCCCGAAGCGCTCGCAGCCGTGCTGCCGCATCTCGCACCGCACGACCGCATCGCCGTGGACACCGAGGCCGACTCGCTGCACTGCTATTTTGAAAAACTCTGCCTGATCCAAATCACCGTCGGCGGCGTGGACATGCTGATCGATCCCCTCGCTCCGATGGATCTCACGCCGCTCTGGAGCGCGTGGGCCGGCAAGGAAATCCTCCTGCACGGCGCCGACTACGACCTTCGCCTGCTCCGCCGCTCCGGCTGCCCCACGCCCGCGCGCGTCTTCGACACCATGCTCGCCGCACGCCTCAGCGGAGTCACCGGATTCAGCTACGCCGCGCTCGCGGAAAAATACTTCGGCGTGAAAATCGCGAAGGCCTCGCAGAAGGCCAACTGGGCCATGCGCCCGCTCCCGCCGCAGATGCTCGAATACGCCGTGAACGACACGCGCCACCTCGGCGAAATCGCTCGCATCCTCGAGGCCGACCTCATTCGCCTCGGTCGCATGGAATGGTTCCGCCAGTCGTGCGAACGCGCCATCCGCTCCGCCGAAGTGGACAAGGATATAGACCCCGACCAGCTCTGGCGCATCGCCGGCAGCGGCCACCTGCGCGGCCGCGCCGCCGCCATCTTCCGCGAGCTCTGGCGCTGGCGCGACGACGAGGCGCGCCGCCTCGACAAGCCCACCTTCCACATTTTACACAGCGAAAAACTCGTCGAAGCCGCCATGGACATCGAAGCCGGCCGCCAGCCGGAAATCCGCCACCTCCGCGGCTCACGCGCGCAACGATTTTTCGAAGCCGCGGATCGGGGCCTCGCCATGGACGAATCGCAATGGCCGAAAGTGGTCCGCACCCCGCGCAACCGCCCCTCGCAGGCGCAATACGACCGCTTCCTCGAACTGAAGAAACACCGCGACCAAATCGCGACCGAAGTCCAGCTCGACCCCTCGCTCATCGCCCCGAAAGCCGTCCTCGAATCCCTCGCCTTCCGCCCCGACGAAGCACTCCCCAAGCTCCTCCCCTGGCAGCGCGAACTCCTCAAAGTGTAGCCGCCAAGGGAACGAGGCGGGCTGAAATGTTCCAGTCACCGGCTTGACTGCAAAGCAAGGATCCCGTGAAGTGCTGTAAAATTAGCACGAAATGAGACCGACCTTCGCCTTCGCCCTCTTTGCGCTGAGTTTGCTCCATGCGAGCGCCGTTCATGCCTGCTGCGCGCTCGGCCGCCTCGGTGAGCCCGTCGTGAATGCCGACCAGACCGTCCTTATCATCTGGGATCC
>Ga0315902_10002051_pt1 | contig 31937 bp, 23 predicted proteins | sample LakEriMetagenome_9_FD_203523 | JGI IMG/M metagenome (GOLD analysis project Ga0315902, IMG submission 203523) | Freshwater fungal communities from buoy surface, Lake Erie, Ohio, United States - Buoy 12 MA117 | ecosystem: Environmental > Aquatic > Freshwater > Lake > Lake biofilm | place: USA... | reverse complement strand
CGCCGACTTGCCCTTCATCCACTGGCCACCACGATCGAGCTGGAAGGTGCGCTCGGAGACGTCGTTGCTCACCACGAAGCCCGCGATGCGCGACCACGCGTCTGCGGGCGAGTCGAGATAGCGGCAGGTCGCGCCGATCACGATCCCGAGCTCGACCTCGTAGTCAACCTTGCTGGCTCCGCGCGGGACGTAGACATCATCGGTCGGGCCGATGACGGTGTTGGGAGCCTTAGTGAAGAGCAGCGGCTCCTCCGGGATCGCCATCCCCGACTCTGCCGCGTGGTCGGCGTAGTTGAGGCCTGCGCACACGAGATGGCCCGGGCGAGCGATCGGCGCACCCAGTCGCGCATCTGCAGGAAGCGTGGGGAGGGCCTGGATCTCACCCGCTTCCCAGCGACGCTGCAGGTCAGCGATGCCGCCACGGCCGAGGAACGCCGAGTCGAAGTCGTCGGTGATCGACGACACGTCGTACCTCTCCCCCGCCGGACCGAGCACGGCCGGGACCTCGGCGCCTGCCGCGCCGACGCGGATGAGCTTCACGGGAGACCTCTCGGACTAGTCGCAGACGGCGCCGCGGCTCGCGGAACCGACCAGCTTGGCGTACTTCGCCAGGACCCCCCGGGTGTAGCGCGGCGGCAACGAGGTGAAGTCCTTCCGTCGCTTCTCCAATTCGTCATCGTCGACGAGCAAGTCGAGCGTGCGCGACGGGATATCGATGCGGATGCGGTCGCCCTCTCGCACGAGGCCGATCGGCCCTCCATCCACCGCCTCGGGTGAGACGTGGCCGACGCACAGGCCGGTGGTGCCGCCGGAGAAGCGACCGTCGGTGATGAGGAGCACGTCCTTGCCGAGGCCCGCACCCTTGATGGCGCCGGTGATCATGAGCATCTCGCGCATGCCCGGACCACCCTTGGGGCCCTCGTAGCGGATGACGATCACGTCACCGGCCTGGATCGTGCCGTCCTCGAGTGCGGCCATCGCGGCCTGCTCGCGCTCGAAGACGCGTGCCGTGCCCTCGAAGGAGTCGACCGGAACGCCAGCATTCTTCACGACGGCACCCTCGGGAACCAGCGAACCGCGCAGGATGGTGATGCCCCCGGTCGGCGCGAGTGGATCACGGGTCGCGCGCAGAATCTCGCCATCGGGATCCGGCGGGGCGATATCCGCAAGATTCTCCGCGACCGTCTTGCCCGTGACCGTGAGGCAGTCACCGTGGATGAGACCGGCGTCGAGGAGGGCGCGCATGACGACGGGGACTCCGCCGACACGATCGACGTCGCTCATGACGTAGCGGCCGAAGGGCTTGAGATTGCCGAGGAGTGGCACCTTCGAGCCGATGCGATGGAAGTCCTCCATCTCCAGCTCGACATTCGCCTCGTGCGCGATGGCGAGGAGGTGGAGCACAGCATTAGTGGACCCGCCAAAGGCCATGAGCACCGCGATCGCGTTTTCCAGCGACTGTCGCGTGATGATGTCGCGTGCGGTGATGCCCTGCCGGATGAGTTCGACAACCGCCTCGCCGGACTTGCGGGCGTAGCCGTCACGCCGACGATCGACGGCGGGCGGTGCGGCAGAGCCGGGCAGAGACATGCCCATGGCTTCGGCCGCGCTCGCCATCGTGTTAGCGGTGTACATCCCGCCGCACGCACCCTCGCCCGGGCAGATCGCGCGCTCGATAGCGTCGACGTCCTCGCGCGACATGAGCCCCCGCGCGCACGCTCCGACGGCCTCGAAGGCGTCGATGATGGTGACTTCCTTCTCCGAGCCGTCCGACATCTTGGCGAAGCCCGGGAGGATCGATCCGGCGTAGACGAAGACACTGGCGAGATCCAGTCGTGCCGCCGCCATGAGCATGCCGGGGAGGCTCTTGTCGCAACCCGCAAACGTGACCATCCCGTCGAGTCGCTCGGCCTGCATGACGGCCTCGACCGAGTCGGCGATGATCTCCCGGCTCACCAGGGAGAAGTGCATGCCCTCGTGGCCCATCGAGATGCCGTCCGAGACCGAGATGGTGCCGAACTGCATCGGGAAGCCGCCGGCGGAGAAGACACCATCCTTGGCCGCCAAGGCCAGGCGCGCGAGCGAGAGATTGCAGGGGGTGATCTCGTTCCAGGAGGAGGCCACGCCGATCTGAGGCTTCGAGAAGTCCTCGTCACCCATGCCGACGGCGCGAAGCATCCCTCGGGCGGGGGCCCGCTCCAGGCCATCGGTGACGTCGCGGCTGCGGGGCTTGATATCGACCATAGAGCCAGATTAGGGCACGACGACGTTGTCGAGAGCAGCCCCCGACTCCCACCGATCGAGCTGCTCGCGCACCAGGCGGCCGATGCGCGGGAGGAAGGCCGTGGTGTTGCCGCCGACGTGCGGCGAAACGAGCACCCCGGGTGCGCGCCAGAGCGGATGGTCCGCCGGCAGCGGCTCGGGATCGGTCACGTCGAGGGCGAAGGAGAGGCGCCCGGCCTCCGTGAGCATCGCTGCGGTGTCGACGATGGCACCGCGAGCGACATTGACCAGGAGGGCGCCGTCGTGCATGCGGGCGAGGAACGCCGCGTCCACCATCCCGCGCGTGCTGTCGTCCAAGGGTACGGCGATGACGATGACGTCCGCCGAGGGCACGAGGGAGGTGAGTTCCTCTCGAGCGTGGACCCCGGGGCGTGCGGTGCGGCCCACGAGTGCGATGTCGCACTCGAATCCCTCGAGCCTGCGCGCGAGCGCCTGACCGATCCCGCCGGCACCGATGATGAGCACGCGCTTGTCGGCGAGCGCGTCGTAGCGATCGTGCATGAATTCCCCGGAGGGCATCGCTCGGGCCATGTCGTCGATGCGCCGGAGCCTCGCCAGGATGAGCCCGACGGCGAGCTCGGCCGTGCTGGCGTCGTGCACGCCTGAGGCGTTGCAGAGCGTGACGTCACGCGGCAGGTGCGCCAGAGCATGCTCGTACCCGGCCGTGGGGAGCTGGCACACCTCGAGCTCGGGCAGTCGCCCCATCACCTCGAAGGCCCATTCCCCCGCCATGTAGGACGGCACATAGAAGCGCGTCCCCGTGGGCGGCTCAGCAGGATCGCCGTCCCAGACGACCACGTCGTCGCGCCCGACATGGTCAGCGATCTCGCGCGGCAGGACGATCACGCGCCTACCCCACCACATTTGGCCACCGGAGCATCGCCCAGGTCGCGCCCGGCACGCGGTCCACGCATAGTGGAGGTATGCGATTCCTCTCGGCCATCGCGGCCTGCGCCGTCGTCCCACTGGCTTTGGCGGCGTGCTCCTCGGGGACGCCGCTGGCGGGGCCTACGCCGGCGACACCCTCCGCGGAACCTCCCGGGGTGAGCGTGGTCGCCGACCTCGGCTCGGACCTCGTCTCCCCCTGGGGCCTGGCGCGACTCGACGACGGATCCGCACTCGTCAGCGAGAGGGACACGGGCCGCATCGTCCAGGTGGCGGCTGACGGCTCCCAGACCGAGATCGCCCAGATCCCGCAGGCCGCGCCCGACGGGGAAGGCGGGCTCCTCGGCATCGCCATCGATCCGAGCGGTGCCTGGCTCTACGCCTATGTGACGACCGAGACGGACAACCGCGTGATCCGCGTGCCGCTCGATGATCCGAGCGCGGCGCCCGAGGACATCCTGACCGGCATCCCCAAGGCCGGGATCCACAACGGTGGCCGCATCGCCTTCGGTCCGGACGGTGATCTCTACGTCGCAACCGGCGACGCAGGCCAGCCTGATCTCGCCCAGGACCCGGCCTCTCTCGCCGGCAAGATCCTGCGCGTGGATCCCGAGGGCGGCGTACCCGAGGACAACCCCTTCCCTGCGTCGCCCGTGTGGAGCCTGGGCCACCGCAATGTGCAGGGCCTCGCCTTCGACTCGCAAGGGCGCCTCTGGGCGACGGAATTCGGCTCGAAGGATGCCGATGAGCTCAATCTCATCGAGCCCGGCGCAAACTACGGCTGGCCCCTTGTCGAGGGCACGGGCAACGACCCTGCGTACGTCAACCCGCAGGCCCAGTGGACCCCGACCTCACTCGCCTCGCCGAGCGGCCTGGCGATCGTCGACGACGTGGCCTACGTCGCCTCACTGCGCGGCGAGGTCCTCTGGCAGGTGCCGCTCGTAGATGGTCGCGCTGCCACGCCGATCGCACTCGACCTCGGCGATCTCGGGAGACTGCGCACCGTCGAGGCACTCCCCGACGGCTCGCTGTGGCTCATGACGTCCAACACCGACGGTCGAGGGGATCCGCGGGCTGCTGATGACCGCATCCTCGTCCTGAAACTGTCCGCCTGATCGCCACTTTTTGCCAGTTGCACGAGGCTCTCCGACCCAGAAGGTCGAATAAGTGGCGAAAAGTGAGGATGGGGGGCGCGTCAGCTCTCGCTGACGCGGACCCGATGCGCGTCAGCTCTCGCTGACGCCGAGCCGCTCGAGCAGGAGCGCGCGCACCTTGCCCGCATCCGCCTGGCCGCGCGTCGACTTCATGACCGCACCCACGATGGCACCCGCAGCCTGCACCTTGCCGGCCCGGATCTTCTCCGCGACATCAGGTTGGGCGGCCAAAGCCTCATCGATGGCCGCGAGCAGCGCACCATCGTCGGATACGACGGCCAGTCCGCGGGCGGCGACGACCTCGTCGGGTGCGCCCTCCCCCGCGATCACGGCTTCGAAGACCTGACGTGCCAGCTTGTCGTTGAGCGCGCCCGACGCGATGAGCTCCTCCACGCGCGCGATATCCGCGGACGTGACCGCGAGCGATGTCGGCTCCACACCGGACTCGTTGGCGATACGCGTGAACTCCCCAGCCCACCACTTGCGCGCGGCATCGGGTGTCACTCCCGCGGCGACAGACTCCTCGACCAGCTCGAGCACTCCGGCATTGACCAGCGTGGCCATCTCGAAGTCGCCGATCCCCCAGGCCTGCGCGAGACGCGCACGATGCACCGAGGGCTGCTCCGGCAGCGTGCGGCGCAGCTCCTCCACCCACTCGCGGGCAGGCGCGATGGGCACGAGATCGGGCTCGGGGAAGTAGCGGTAGTCCTCCGCGTGCTCCTTGGAACGGCCCGGAGTCGTGACACCGGTGTCCTCATGGAAGTGGCGCGTCTCCTGCACCACCCGGCCACCGGACTTCAAGACCCCTGCCTGACGCTCGATCTCCGAGCGCACGGCGCGCTCGACCGAGCGCAGGGAGTTGACGTTCTTGGTCTCCGACCGCGTGCCCCAGGGCTCGCCGGGCAGATTGAGTGAGAGGTTGGCGTCACACCGCAGCGAGCCCTCCTCCATCTTGACGTCGGAGACGCCGAGGCCTCGCATGATGTCGCGCAGCTCGGTGACGTAGGCGCGTGCCACCTCAGGGGCCAGGGCACCGGTGCCCGTCACCGGCTTGGTGACGATCTCGACGAGCGGGATGCCCGCGCGGTTGTAGTCGACGAGGGAGTAGTCGGCCCCGTGGATCCGTCCGGTCGCGCCACCGGCGTGCGTGAGCTTGCCGGTGTCCTCCTCGAGATGCACCCGCTCGATGCCCACGCGCACGACCATCGGGCCGTCATCGGTGGGCACCGTGACGTCGAGATAGCCGTCGACGCAGAGCGGCTCGTCGTACTGGCTGACCTGGTAGTCCTTGGGCATGTCGGGGTAGAAGTAGTTCTTGCGGGCCATCCGGCACCACTCGGCGACGGAGCAATTGAGCGCCAGGCCGATGCGGATCGTGGACTCGATCGCCATGGCATTCATCACCGGCATCGAGCCGGGCAGGCCGAGGCAGACCGGGCACACCTGGGTGTTGGGCGGGGCTCCGAAGGCGGTGGGGCAGCCGCAGAAGATCTTGGACTCCGTGCCGAGCTCGACGTGGACCTCCATGCCGATGACCGGCTCGAACTCCGCGACGGCGTCGGCGTAGGGAATGGGTGCGCTCACAGCGACGGCACCTCCTCGATCAGCAAGTGTCCCCATCGGTCGAGCAGCGCCCCCTCGAGCGCGCCGCCGACGAGGTAGAGGCGGTCGTCGGCCATGGCCGGAGCCATGATCTGCATTCCGACCGGAAGCGAATCCTCAGGCGCGAGGCCGACCGGGAGCGACATCGCGCAGTTGCCCGCCATGTTGACCGGGATGGTCGCGACGTCGTTGAGGTACATCGCGAGGGGGTCGTCGACCTTCTCGCCGATGCGGAAGGCGGTCGTCGGCGCAGTCGGCGAGACGAGCACGTCGCACTGGGCGAAGGCGGCCTCGAAATCGCGCTGGATGAGGGTGCGGACCTTCTGCGCTTGTCCGTAGTAGGCGTCGTAATAGCCACTGGAGAGCGCATAGGTGCCGAGCATGATGCGTCGCTTAACCTCGGGACCGAAGCCTGCCTCGCGCGTCAGCGACATCACCTCTTCGACCGACCGGTCACCGTCGTCGCCGACGCGCAGGCCGTAGCGCATGCCGTCGAATCGCGCGAGATTGGAGGAGCACTCGCTCGGCAGGATGAGGTAGTACGCGCCGAGGGCGTACTCGAAGTGCGGGCACGACACCTCGACGACCTCCGCGCCGAGATGCTCCAGGATCTCCACGGCCTCGCGGAAGCGCTGCTCGACACCGGCCTGGTAGCCCTCGCCGGTGAGCTCGCGCACGAGCCCAATGCGCATGCCGCGCACATCGGCGCGCGCAGCGGCGGCGACCACATCGGGCATGGGGTCGGGGATGGAGGTTGAGTCGCGCGGATCGTGGCCGCCGATGACCGAGTGCAGGAGCGCGGCATCCATCACCGTGCGGGTGCAGGGCCCGGCCTGGTCGAGGCTCGAGGCAAGTGCGACGAGGCCATAGCGCGAGACTCCGCCGTACGTCGGCTTGACGCCGACCGTGCCGGTGACCGCGGCGGGCTGACGGATGGAGCCGCCCGTGTCGGTGCCGATCGCGAGAGGGGCCTCGAAGGACGCGATGGCCGCGGCTGAGCCGCCGCCGGATCCGCCGGGGATGCGATCGAGGTCCCAGGGATTGTGCGTCGGGCCGTACGCCGAGTGCTCCGTCGAGGAGCCCATCGCGAACTCGTCCATGTTGGTCTTGCCGAGAATGGGAATTCCCGCAGCGCGCAGTCGCTCGACGACGGTCGCGTCGTAGGGGGGCCGCCAGCCTTCGAGGATGCGCGAACCGCAGGTGGTGGGCACGCCCTTCATCGCGACGATGTCCTTGAGTGCCAGCGGCACACCGGCCAGCGGGCCGAGTGGCTCGCCCGCCGCGCGACGCGCGTCGACGTCGTCAGCGGTGGCCAAGGCGCCCTCGACATCGACGTGCAGGAAAGCGTGGACGCGGTCGTCGACCTCGGCGATCCGGTCCAGGTGCGCCTGGGTGACCTCGCGCGAGGTCACCTCACCCTCGGCAATGGCGGACGCCAGGGTCGCGGCGCTCTGGCGGATGAGGTCGCGCTCGAGCGGGGTGCTCACTCCTCCTCCTCGAGGATGCGCGGCACGCGGAAGCGATCGTCCTCGATGGCGGGGGCAGCCGCCAGTGCCTGCTCCCGAGGGAGCCCCGGACGGGCCACGTCAGGGCGCGTGACGTTGACCAGCGGCACCGGATGCGAGGTCGGCGGGATGTCGTCGGCGGCCACCTCGGAGACGCGGGCGACCGACGTCAAGATGACGTCGAGCTGCTCGGCGTAATGGTCGAGTTCGTCCTCGGCAAGGTCGAGGCGGGCGAGGCGGGCGAGGTGCGCGACCTCCGCGCGGGTGATCGCGGACATGGAGGTGAGTCTATTGACCGGCGTCACTGCGCCGACGGCGCCTGGGAGTTCCCACCTACGGAGTCGGTGCCCACCATGCTCCGGACACATTGAGTAGCGTGTGCGGGAGAAGGGGTCGCGACACGTGTCGGCCCCGAGCGCCCGAGGGGGATGGCATGGCCAAGTCGAGTGCCCGCTGGCTCGCGTTGGGCGCCGCGTGTGCGTTGCTGGTCGTGGGTTGCTCATCGGCGCCACCGACAGAGTCGTCGTCGGAGAGCGGCCCAACAGAGTCGTCGTCGGCAAGCGCTGCGCTGCCCGAGGACTCTGAGCCATGCGCGGATCCCGAGACGTTTTGCGTCGGCCTGGTCCTGGAGTCGGGGACGGTCGACGACGGGGGCTTCAACGAGGCCGCCTGGGAGGGCGTGCGTGACGGGGCCATCGCCACCGACGCCGTGGTCACGTATCTCGAGAGCACGGATGCCGACTCCTACGCCGCCAACCTGGATGACCTCGGGGCCAGCGCCTACGACGTCGTGGTCACCACAGGCGTGGATCGTCCGGACCTCACGGTGGATGCCGCGACAGCTCACCCGCAGACCCGCTACATCGGGATCAGCCAAAACATGTCGGGCGCACCAGCGAATGCCATCGGCCTACTCTTCCCCGACGACGAGGCGGGCTACCTGGCGGGATATCTCGCAGGACTCATGACGCAGACGGGCACCGTAGGCGCTGTCTTGGGCAGCGAGAGCGTGGTCCCGCTGAAGCGCTTCGGTGAGGGCTACCGCCTCGGCGCACTGGCGGCCCGACCGGGCACAACGGTGATCATGTCGTACAACAACGAGAGCACCGACTCGTTCAACGACCCGGAGTGGGGCGCTGCCACGACTGCCGAGCAGATTGCCGGCGGCGCAGACGTGATCTTCGGCGCGGGCGGCACGACGGGCATCGCTGCACTGGAGACGGTGGCGCAGTCTCCCGGAGCCGGCACCACGCTCTTCTGCATCGGTATCGACGTGGACCAGTACGAAACGGTGCCTCAGGCGAGGCCCTGCCTGCTGTCGTCGGCCGAAAAGTTCATCACCCAGGGCGTGAGCGACCTGATCTCCGAGATCTACGCGGGTATCGCGATCGCACAGAACGTTGAGGGCAAGGTCGGTCTCGCGCCGTATCACGACACGGCATCGCAGGTCCCCGAGAGCGTCAAGCTGCGAATGGCCGAGATCGAGGCCGGGCTCTCGGACGGCTCCATTGCCACGGGAGTGCCGCTCTAGCGGCTTCTCCCACTCCCGCGGTCACTCCGTCGACGAGGCGACCGCGCGGGCTGCATCGGCCCCGTCGTCCAAGAGCACGCGGAAGCCCTCGACGCCGAGGATGGGTACGCCGAGGGAGACTGCCTTCTCGTACTTCGACGAGGTCGACTCCCCCGCGGCGACGAGGAAGTCCGTCTTCTTCGACACCGAGCCCGAGACCTTGCCCCCGCGCTCCTGCACCGCCGCGGTCGCCTCATCCCGCGTGAAGCCCTCGAGGGAACCGGTGATGACGACGGTGACGCCATCGAGCGTCCCGGGACCGGAGTCCGAGCGCTCATCGGCCAGTCGGACACCGGCGGCGCGCCACTTCTCCACCACCTCGCGGTGCCAGGGCTCGGCGAACCACTCCTGCAGGGCCTCCGCGATGACTCCGCCGACACCCTCGACGGACTCCAACTGCTCGGGAGTCGCCGCCATGATGGCGTCGATGTTGCCGAGGTCGCGCGCGAGCGCCTGCGCGGCCGTGGGACCGACATGGCGGATTGACAGGGCGACGAGTGCACGCCACAGAGGCCTGTCCTTGGCCGCCTCGATCTGGGCGAGCATCCCCTTGGCGTTCTCCGTGAGCTGCGGGCCTTCCTCGCCCTTGCCCGGCTCGCGTGTGAAGAACGGGCAGCGCAGCAGGTCATCGGCCGTGAGCGCGAAGAGGTCGCCCTCGTCCTGCACCAGCCCGCACTCCAGGAGCGCGATCGCGGCCTTGTAGCCCAGTCCCTCGATGTCCATGGCTCCGCGAGAGGCGACGTGGAAGAGGCGCTCGCGCATCTGGGCAGGACATGACCGCGTATTGGGGCAGCGGATATCGACGTCGCCCTCCTTCTCGGGCGCGAGCGCGCTACCGCACTCCGGGCAGGCCGTCGGCATGACGAATGCCCGCTCGCTGCCGTCGCGCACCTCCACGACCGGCCCGAGGACCTCGGGGATGACGTCGCCTGCCTTGCGCAGGAAGATCATGTCGCCGATGAGCACGCCCTTGCGCGCCACCTCCTGGGCGTTATGCAGGGTGGCCATGGAGACGGTGGAACCCGCGACCAGTGCTGGCTCCATCACTGCGAAGGGCGTCACGCGGCCGGTGCGCCCGACGTTGACCTGGATGTCGCGCAGGCGGGTGCGTACAACCTCGGGGGGGTACTTGTAGGCGATAGCCCAGCGGGGAGCCCGCGAGGTCGCCCCGAGGCGCTCCTGGATCGCGAGGTCGTCGACCTTGATGACGACGCCATCGATCTCGTGCTCGACGTCGTGACGGTGCTCGCCGTAGTAGGCGATGTATTCCTCCACGCCGGCCAGATCCGGCACGAGGCGGATCCGGTCGCTTGTCGGCAGGCCGAGGCGCGCGAGGACGGCGTAGGCCTCGCTCAACGTCGTGAAGGACACCCCCTCGTGTGCACCGATGCCGTGCACGACCAGGCGCAGTGCCTCGAGGCGTCCTGTGGCGAGTGCGAGCTCATCGCGCAGGCGCGCCAGACGTGCCTCCTCACGGTCGGTGCCGCGCGAGCGCGACTCGACGTCGGCGAGATCGTCCTGGCGGCGGTCGATGCGCTGGCGCAGGCTGCCGGCCGCTGCGTTGCGAGGATTGGCGAACGGTGATCCGCCGAGGGCGAGTTGCTCGGCGTTGATGCGCTCGAACTCCGTCAGCGGGAAGTAGATCTCGCCGCGCACCTCAAGTAGCGCGGGTGGCTTCTTGCCCGCGAGCGACTTGGGGATGCCGGCAATGAAGGAGGCGTTGTAGGTGACGTCCTCGCCCACGCGGCCATCGCCACGCGTGGCCACCGTGCGCAGGCGCCCGTCGACGTAGACGAGGTCCACCGCGAGGCCGTCGACCTTGAGCTCGCAAAGCATGGCCGGGGATTCCTCGACTGACTTATCAACCCGTGCAGCCCAGGCCTGAACCTCCTCCAGTGAGAAGGCGTTGTCGAGGCTGTACATCCGCGCGAGGTGCTCGACGGGCTCGAACATCTCTGCTCGCGAGCCACCGACCGTCTGCGTGGGCGACTCCCCCGACGCGAGCTCCGGGTGCGTCGCTTCGAGTTCGACAAGCTCGCGGTAGAGCGCGTCGTACTCCTCATCCGAGAGCGTCGGCTTGTCGTGCAGGTAGTAGCGCTCCCGCGCCTCGTTGATGGCGTCGACGAGCTCGCCCCAGCGAGCGCGCGCCTTGGCCGGGACGCTCATGACTCCGCTTGCTCCACGGGCGCATCATCCCGCACGAGCCGGCCGGCGATCCCGAGTGCGGCATAGACCAGCCGCACCCACGCGGGGTCGGCACCCGCGAGCCCGCAGGCCGGGGTGAGGGCTACGCGGGCATTGGCGTCGTCGGCAGGAATGCCCCAGCGGGAGTACTGCTCCAGGGCACGTCCGGCTATGCGTTCGGCGATGGGCTGCGGGCCCGGCACCGACTGCGGCATCGACGGGGCGTAGCCAAGCAGCAAGTGGATACCCGCCTCAAGGGCCTCGCCGAGTGGCTCCTCCTGCGCGACCTCGAGCACCGAGGGATCAACGGAGATCATGCGCGCGCCCGCGCGGCGCAGCAGGTCGACGGGCACGCGCGGGTGGCAGCAGTGCACGCCGGGCATCGCATCCTGGGCCGCGATGGCATCGATCACCCAGCCCAGATGAGACTGCGCGCGAGCAGCATCGACGGAGCGGTACGTCGCTAGGCCGCTCGCGGTCGTGACTCCACCCGCGAGGACGGACGGCAAAGAGGGCTCATCGAGTTGGAGTACGACCTCTGCGCCAGGCAGTCGACGTCGAATCTCCGCGACATGTCGTGACGCTGCCTCCGCGAGGGCCTCGGCGATGTCGCGGCAGGCACCGTAATCACGCACAGCCCGCTCGCCACCGCGCATCTCCACGGCAGAGGCGAGGGTCCAGGGCCCGGCAAGTTGCGCCTTGAGCGGTCCCCGACGACCGACGAGTGCTCCCTCGATGCCATCAAGGTCTTCGCCTAGCCAGGAGCGCGCACGCGCCATGACTCGTCCCGGGGCATCAGCGAAGCGCCAGCCCACAGGGGTGGTCTCGACCGCCATGTCCGGAGCCACCTCCGCGAGCAGCGCCATCGTGCGGCCGATCAGGTCGGCGCCTGGACCACGAGCCGGCAGCTCGGGGACGTGCGGGAAGTCGGGAAGTTCGCCGGCAACCGTCGTGCACCACTCATGCGAATCCGTGCCGGGGAGGCTGCCGATTCCCGTGGCCGCCGCGGGAGCGATGTCGATGTCGCTCATGGGCGCGTGATCGTCGCCGAGCCGACGACGCGAGTCCCGTCGTAGATCGCCATCGCCTGACCGGGCGCCACACCACGGGCAGGATCATCAAGGTGCGCGACCACTCGATCCTCGTGCATCTCCACCACTGCATCCATCGGGTCGCCGTGCGCGCGGATCTGCACACTCACGCGAGCGCCCGGCGCCAGCACTGGACCGCACCAAATGGGATCGCGCGCCTCGATCGTGGTCCTGGCGAGCAACTGCTCCTCGCCCACGAAGACGCGACCCTCGACCGGATCGATGTCGACGACGTACCGGCGACTCCCCGTGGGTGCGGGCTCGCGCAAGTCCAGGCCGCGGCGCTGACCGATGGTGAAGGCGTAGGCACCCGCATGCTGGCCGAGCACCTCGCCGGAGGTCGCGTCGACGATGTCACCCGGCGCCTCACCGAGGTGCTCACGCAGCCAGCCACTCGTGTCGCCATCGGGGATGAAGCAGATGTCGTGACTGTCGGGCTTGTCAGCCACGCGCAGTCCGCGCTCGGCCGCCTCGACGCGCACCTGCGACTTGTGACTGTCGCCGAGCGGCAGGATCGTCGCGCTGATCTGCTCGGGGGTGAGCACGGAGAGCACGTAGGACTGGTCCTTGTCGGGATCCACGGCGCGGTGGAGCTCCGGACCCATCGGGCCGTCGACGATGCGGGCGTAGTGACCCGTGCACACCGCATCGAAGTCCAGGGCGAGCGCCCGGTCGAGGACGGCGGCAAACTTGATCGTCTCGTTGCAGCGCAGGCAGGGATTGGGCGTGAGGCCCTCGCGGTAGGACTCAACGAAGTCGTCGATGACATCGCGCGCGAACGTCTCGGACAGGTCCCAGACGTAGTAGGGGATGTCGAGCATGTCGGCAATGCGCCGCGCGTCCTGGGCATCGGCGATGGAGCAGCATCCCTTGGACCTGCCCGTGGTCGACTGCGCACGACTCAGGGCGAGATGCACTCCGACAACCTCATGGCCAGCATCTACCGCACGCGCAGCCGCGACAGCAGAGTCGACGCCGCCCGAGAGCGCCGCGATGACGCGCATGTCAGGTGGTGCGCCGCAGGCGCGGGGTCGCGGCGCGAGAGGCGCGCTCGAGCGCGGCCGGGAGCACCTCGATCACGCGGTCGACATCGGCCGGCGTGCTCGAGCAGCCGAGGGAGAAGCGCAGCGAGCCGCGCGCGAGTGCGGCGTCCACGCCCATGGCCTCGAGCACGTGCGAGGGCTCGGGCACGCCCGCGGTGCAGGCCGACCCGGTGGAGCACTCCACGCCTGCCGCGTCGAGGAGCATGAGGAGGGTGTCGCCCTCGCAGCCCGGGAAGGACACGTGGACGTTGGCGGGCAGCCGGTCGACCGGGTCGCCGTTGATGATCGCATCGGGCGCGACGCGCAGGATGCCCTCCATGAACTCCTGACGCAGGGCCACCATGCGCGCAGCGTGCTCGGCCTGGGCCGTCACCGCGTGCCGCACCGCGACGGCAAGGGCGGCAATCCCCGCCGCGTCGAGAGTGCCCGAGCGCACCTCGCGCTCCTGGCCACCCCCGTGCACGACAGGAACCACGCGAGCGTCACGGCGGAGCACCAATGCGCCCGTGCCGACCGGGGCGCCGATCTTGTGGCCGCTCAGCGCCAGAGAGGTAAGACCGGGCAGGGACCCGTCGACCGGGAGCTGCCCGATGGCCTGCACGGCATCGGTATGGAAGGGCACGCCCGCCTCCCCGCATGCCGCGGAGATCTCGGCGATGGGCTGCACGGTGCCGACCTCGTTGTTGGCCCACATAACGGTGCAGAGGGCGACGTCATCTCCCAACCGTGCCTTCACCACGTCGGGGTCAACGCGACCGAAGGAGTCGACGGGCAGCCAGTCAATGTCACGGCCCTGCTCCCCGAGCCATGCCACGGGATCGAGCACAGCATGGTGCTCTATGGCCGAGCAGAGAATGCGCGGACGTTCCGGATGCGCCCAGGCAAGTCCCTTGACCGCGAGGTTGTCCGCCTCAGTGCCGCCCGACGTGAAGATCACCTCACTCGGCCGCACCCGCAGGTCATCCGCGATCGACTCGCGGGCTTCCTCGACGACGCGACGCGATGCGCGACCTGCCGCATGCAAGGACGAAGGATTGCCCACGCGCGATGCCGCATCGCGCCACGCCTCGGCCGCTTCCGGGAGGAGGGCCGTGGTCGCCGCGTGATCGAGATAGGCGCGGTCCAACTGCACGAGGTGAGCCTACTCGCCCTGTCAGATCAGCCCTTGCGCTTGGAGATCTCGTCGGTCAGCTGAGGGACGACCGCGAAGAGATCCCCCACGACGCCGAAGTCGGCAAGCTCGAAGATCGGCGCCTCGGGGTCCTTGTTGACCACGACGATGGTCTTGGACGTCTGCATGCCCGCGCGATGCTGGATCGCACCGCTGATGCCGTTGGCGATGTAGAGCTGCGGGGACACGGTCTTGCCGGTCTGCCCCACCTGGAACTGATGGGGGTACCAGCCCGCGTCTGTCGCGGCGCGAGAGGCACCGACCGCGGCACCGAGGCTGTCGGCGAGGGCCTCGACCACTCCGAAGCCCTCGGCTCCGCCCACGCCACGACCGCCAGAGACGACGACGGCGGCCTCGCTGAGCTCCGGGCGACCGCCCTTCTGGGCCACGGTGCGATCCGTGACGCGAGCCGACTTGGCCGAGTCAGAGACATCCGCGCTTACGTCGACGCGCGCAGCGGGAGCAGATGCGGCCTCAGGAGCCACCGAGTTGGGACGGACGGTGATGATCGGGGTCCCCGTGGACACCTTGGACTTGACGACCGTCGAGCCACCGAAGACGCTCTGCGTGGCCGTGAGATCAGCGGCGACGCCGACGGCATCGGTGATGACCCCCGACCCGGTCTTGATAGCGACGCGCCCGGCGATCTCCTTGCCCTCGGCGGTCGACGGGATGAGAACAGCACCGACGCCGGAGTCGGCGATCACGCGTGCGAGGACCTCAGCCTTGGGGGCGACGAGGAAGTCGTCGAGATCTGCGGAGTCGGCGACGTAGACCTTGTCGGCGCCATACTCGCCCAGGATGGCGAGGGCATCCGCCGAGGCACCCTTGCCCAGCCACACGGCCGCGGGCGTGCCGAGCGATCGCGCGAGGGTGAGGAGCTCGAGCGTGACCTTCTTGACGGCTCCGTCGGAATGCTCGACGAGCACGAGGATCTCTGACATCTCCCAGGCCTCCTAGATGAACTTCTGCTCGGACAGGTAGTCGGCGATGCGCACGCCGCCTTGGCCGTCGTCGGCGACGACAGTGCCAGCGGCCTTGGGCGGGCGGGCCGCGAACTCGTCGACGACGCTCCACGCGGCACCGAGGCCTACGCCGGAAGGCTCGAGGCCGATGTCGGCGATGCTCAGCGTCTCAACCGGCTTCTTCTTGGCGGCCATGATGCCCTTGAAGGACGGGTAACGCGGCTCGTTGATCTTCTCCACCACGGAGACGACCGCGGGCAGGCTCGCCTCGACGGTGTCGTAGCCATAGTCCATGAGTCGCTCGATGCGGACCGTGGAGCCGTCGACCTCGACCTTCTGCGCGAAGGTGACCTGTGGCAGCCCCAGTCGCTCCGCGACCATGGCGGGCACGACGCTCATGCGCGCGTCCGTGGACTCCGAGCCGAAGACGATGAGGTCGAAGCCCCGACCTTGGAGGACCTTGGCGAGCGCGGCAGACGTCGCGATCGCATCGGAGCCGTGGAGCGCATCGTCGACGAGGTGGATGCCGGCATCGGCGCCCATGCTCAGTGCCTTGCGGATCGTCTCCGCGGCACGCTCGGGTCCCATCGATACGACCACGACCTCTCCGCCGGAGGCCTCGGCAATGCGCAGACACTCCTCCACGGCGTACTCGTCGAGCTCATTGAGCACACCCTCAGCCGCCTCGCGGTCGAGGGTGGAGTCGGATGCCTGGAGCTTCTTCTCGGCCCAGGTGTCGGGAACCTGCTTGACGCAGACGGCGATCTTCACGATCACTCCTCACGGATTCGGTCTTCTCGCCCATGTTACTCGCGAGTATCCCCGGCGGCGCGTCGAGATCCCGGGGGCCGTGCCACGAGTCCCATGCGGCACTCTGGCCCCGTGGACGAGGCCGGCCTAGTAGCCACCGGGGAGCGGACGGGCCCCGGCCTGCCCGACGAGGAGTACTGGTTCGCCCGGCACGAGGTGGCCTACCAGTGGGTCGCCCAGCGTGTGGCTCACGCTCGAGTCGTCGTCGATGCCGGCGCTGGTGAGGGCTACGGCGCGGCGATGCTGTCCTCCGCTCGCCGTCCCGTGGTCGCACTGGAGTACGACACCGACGCCTGCGTGCACATGCGACGCGCCTACTCGCAGATCGCAGTGGCGCAAGCCAATCTCTCAGCGCTCCCGGTGCGCAGGGCCAGTGCCGATGCCATCACCTGCCTTCAGGTAGTCGAGCATCTGTGGGATCTCGGGGGATTCCTTCGCGATTGTGTGCGCTGTCTGCGCCCGGGTGGCGAGCTCATCATCACGACACCGCAACGCCTCACCTTCTCCCCCGGGCTCGGCCGCGGAGTGAAGCCGATCAATCCCTTCCACGTCGAGGAATTCGATGCCGAGCAGCTACGCGATCTCTTGCTCGACGCCGGCTTCACCGAGGTGGACATGCGAGGAATCCACCACGGCCCACGCCTCACCGACTGGGAGAAGCGACACGGCTCCATCGTGAGCGCGCAGGTGACCGCATCACTGGAGGGCACCTGGCCCGACGATCTGCGCGACACCGTCAGTCAGGTCACAACAGACGACTTCGTCATCGACGCGGAGCCCATGCCTGCGGAGAGCACGCAGATGGCCCGGGCACAGGACCTCCTCGCGATCGCGCGGGTGAGCGCATGACGGCTCGGCTGGGGCGCTTTGCGCTCGTCCTGCACACACACCTGCCCTGGGTCGCGCACCACGGCACCTGGCCCGTCGGTGAGGAATGGCTGCACCAGGCATGGGCGACGTCGTACCAGCCCCTCTTTGCCATGCTGCGCCGCAGAGCAGCACTCGGGCACCGCCGACAAATCACCCTGGGAGTCACCCCCATCGTCGCGGCCCAATGGGATGACCCGTGCATGATCCGCGCGCACCACACCTGGCTCGGCTACTGGCAGACGCGCGCAGCTGGCATGGCGACCGCGCCAGAGTCCATGCGCAAGCATGTGGGGCAACGCGAGTACGCCGACGCGAGCCGTGCCCTGACCGACTTCGACGCGCACTGGAGCGCGGGGGGCTCGGCTGCTTTGCGCCCCCTCGTCGACGCCGGGGTGATCGAGATGCTGGGCGGTCCGCTCACCCACACCTTCACTCCCCTTGTCCCCGATCGGCTGGCCCTGGCGAGCATGGCGGAAGGCCTGCAGGATTCGGTGCGTCGAATCGGCCTGCGCCCACGCGGAGCCTGGACGCCCGAGTGCGCCTGGGAGCCGGGGATGGAGGAGCTCTTCGCGCGGTCTGGCGTCGAGCATGTCGTGCTGGATGGACCGAGCCTCCTCGGCGCTGGAGCCACGACCAGCGCGGCCTGGCTGCTCGGCGACAGCGATGTGCGCGTACTCGGCCGCGACCTCGAGGTCACGTACAGGGTGTGGTCGCCGAAGCGGGGATACCCCGGGGATCGGTGGTACCGCGACTTCCACACCTTCGACCACGAGTGGGGCTTCCGGCCCGCGCGCGTCACGGGGCAGCATGTCGAGCCACATGACAAGGCGCCCTACGACCCGCTCGCGGCGCGGGCTCGGGTGGGGCATGACGCGCACGACTTTGTCGACGTGGTGCGCCAGCGACTCCTCGCACTTGCTGCGGACCCGACGACGATCGGCAGTCCCCATGTCGTGGCTGCCTTCGACACCGAGCTCTTCGGTCACTGGTGGCATGAGGGACCGGCCTGGCTCGAGAGGGTGCTCGAGCTCATGCCCGAGGCGGGCATAGACATCGCAACCCTGGACGACCTCACCGCAGATCCCACCGGCCGCGTGCACCCGGGGCCGGGCTCGTGGGGCCTCGGGAAGGACTGGCACATCTGGACCGGGCCTCAAGACATCGCTGACCTGCAGGGATCACTGGCCAAGGAAGCCCTCGCCGCACTGGATGCCACCCACCCGCGCGTCGAGCGCTCCCGGCCGCATGACCAGCTGCTGCGCGAACTCCTGCTCGCCCTGTCGAGTGACTGGGCCTTCATGGTGAGTCATGACACGGCAGCCGAGTACGCACGAGGCCGCTTCGACACGCACGCGCGCGCCACCTCCGCGCTCGCAGCGGCTTTGCGCGAGGAGCGGCGCGACGACGCGGCACGCCATGCCGCTCGCGCGGCAGAGCGCGATCATCCCTTCGGCTCCCTAGACTCACGGGCCTTCTTGAACGGCGCCTCGCTCGCCTAGCCCTATGCTCGCCCGATGCGCGTGCTGCACGTGTCGTGGGAGTACCCCCCGATCATCTACGGCGGCCTCGGTCGTCACGTGCAGTCGCTGACGAAGGCGCAGGCCAATCGCGGTGACGATGTCATCGTCTTGACGCAGACAGCCGATCGTGTTGCCTCCCGCGAGGTCATCGATGGGGTCCACGTCATCCGGGCACCACACGACCCACCCGACGTGCCCTTCAGCGAGGAGACCCTGCTCGCCTGGGTCATGGGGATGCAGACCGGGATGATCCGGCAGGGCGCGAGCGTCGGCCCTGTCGACGTCGTGCATGCGCACGACTGGGTGAGCGCGCATGCGGCCATCGCACTCCGCGACGTCGTGGGCGCGCGCGCACTCGTGGCCACCATCCACGCGACCGAGGCGGGTCGACACCAGGGCTGGCTGCCGGGACCGCTCTCGGACGCGATCCACTCCGTCGAGCACTGGCTTGCCCACGAGGCTGATCGCGTCATCACTTGCTCGCAGCACATGCGTCGCGAAGTCGAGCAGCTCTTCGGCCTGCCCGGGGACCGAGTCTCGGTCATCGCCAATGGCATCGACCTGCAGAGGTGGCGTGCCACTCGTGCTCGCACCGAGCGAGCGCGCGATGCGCATGCAGCGACCGGGCCGCTCGTCGTCTTCGTCGGGCGCCTGGAGTGGGAGAAGGGCGCCCACACCCTGATCGACGCGCTGCCGCGACTGAGGCGTCGTGCCCCAGGGCTGCGTGCCGTGATCGCCGGCCGCGGCGGGCACGCCGCCGAACTCGAGGACCAGGCGCGACTCAAGCGCGTGAACGGTGCGGTGGACTTCGTGGGCTGGCTGCCCGAGCCCGAGCTCCATGGGCTCATCGCCGCTGCGGACGTGCTCGTCGTGCCCAGCATCTACGAGCCCTTCGGCCTCGTCGCCATCGAAGGGGCTGCCCTCGGTGCGCCGCTCGTGGTAGCCCGCACGGGAGGGCTCGCGGAGTTCGTCGAAGACGGCGTCACCGGTCGGACCTTCGCACCCGGCGATGTGGCAGGGCTCGCGGATGCCGTCGCCGCAGCCATCTCCGACCCGGCATCGTCACGCTTCATGGCAGTCGCGGCGCGCGAACGGCTTCGCGAGTCCTACGGCTGGTCGCTGCTCGCCGAGCAGACCGACCAGGCATACGACCGTGCCTTGGCTGCGGGGCGAAGCGAGGCAACACCACCTGCGGTGCGACTCCCCGAGCGATCGGTCAATCTGCTTCGATCGTGACGCCCGCGTTGCGATGCGCCGCATCGGCCGTCTTGCGAGCGATGTCAGCGATGGCCTCGCGTCGCTCGACCTGCGCGGCGTACACCTCCCGACGGTCCTTGAGCACGCGCGCGGGGATCCCGCCCACGATCGCGTAGTCCGGGATGCTGCCCCGGACGACGGCGTGGGCGGCGATCACGCAACCGCGACCAATGGTGGCCCCACGCAGGATGGATGCCTTGGCGCCGATCCACACATCGGGGCCGATGCGCACCGGCGACTTCACGATGCCCTGGTCCTTGATGGGGATGGCGATGTCGTCCGTGACGTGATCGAAGTCGCAGATGTAGACCCAGTCGGCGACGATGGTGCCGTCACCGAATTCGACGTCGAGGAAGCAGTTGACGGTGTTGTCTCGGCCGAAGACGCACTTGTCGCCGACGCGCAAGGTGCCCTCGTGGCATCTCAGGCGGTTCTCGTCTCCGATGTGCACCCACCTGCCCAGGATGAGCCGGCCGTAGCCCCGTCGCGCGTGGACTTCGACGCGCCGCCCGAGGAAGACGAATCCCTCGGTGACGATGTGTGGGTTGCGCAGGCGAAAGATCATGAACCTCCAGTAGCGCACGAGATACCACCACGACCAGGCGCGATTGCGCACGACCCAGCGCAGCGAGGCGATAGTGAGGAACCTCGCCTGTCGGGGATCGTGATTGCGACTCAGGGCCGGACTCCGGTCATGCTCACGTTGTAGAAGAACTCATCCGGCACGACATAAGCAAGGGCGCGACGGTCGACGGCGTCGAGTGCCATCCACGTGCGGTAGGCGAACATCGCCCACCCCCAGCCGAGGGATCCTGGCTTGACCGCGGCCTCGAAGGTGCGCACCGGCCAGCCGAACCACGAGGCAGTCAATTCCTCAGTCACCGTCTCGACATCGATGGCGCCCGCGCGCATGGCCAGCCGCGCCAGTGAATCGGGGTCGAAGGTGTGCAGATCGACGACGGCTTCGAGCCGCGCCTCCTCCGAGGACTGGGCGAGCTCCTCGTCGGATCGGGCGTAGCGCTCACGCAGGCCGGGTAGGCGCGTCGCGCGGCCTGCCGCCCACCAGGTGAGGGTGGAGAGACGTCGCGCGATGACATCGCCACGCTCGGTCGGCTCACCGCAGAAGACGAAGCGCCCACCGGGCCGCAGCACCCGGAGGATCTCGCGGAAGGCCAGGTCGAGATCAGGGATGTGGTGCAGGACCGCGTGGCCGATGACGAGGTCGAACTCCCCATCCGCGAACGGCAATGCCTCCGCGTCGGCAGCCTGCCCCTCGACAGCGAGTCCCAGCGCTCGGCCGTTGCGCACGGCGACGTCGACCATGCCCTGGCTGATGTCGGTAACCACCGCGGAGCGAGCGAGGCCCGCCTGCATGAGGTTGAGTGTGAAAAATCCGGTGCCGGCACCGATCTCGAGCATGCGCTCGGCCGGCCATCCCTGCTCCCCGGCGATGTGGACGTAACGGTCGCGTGCGTAGGAGATGCAGCGCTCGTCGTAGGAGATGCTCCACTTCTCGTCGTAGGTCGAGGCCTCCCAGTCGTGGTAGACGATGTTCGCCACCTTGGGGTCGGCCCATGCCTCACGCATCCGCGCCTCGTCGATGCTCATGAGCCGGTGAACTCCGCCTGGCCCGGACCCTTCTCGATGAAGGACCGCATGCCGATCTCGCGATCTTGCGTGCCGAAGAGGCTGGCAAAGTGGACTCGCTCGATCTCGAGGCCGTCCTCGATATCGGTCTCCATGCCTCGCGCGATCGCGGCCTTGGCGGCCTGCAGGGCCAGGCGCGGCCCTCGGGCGAGCTGGCGAGCCCACGCGAGCGCCTCGTCGTAGACCGACTCCGGCGCGACGACGCGATCGACGAGGCCGATGGCCAGCGCTTCGTCAGCACCGATGAAGCGACCGCTGAGGATGATGTCCTTCGCCCGCGACAGGCCAACAAGACGGGGCAGCCGTTGTGTGCCGCCCGCTCCGGGGATGATGCCGAGCAGGATCTCCGGCTGGCCGAGCTTGGCGTTGTCGCCGGCGACGCGGAAGTCACAGCACATCGCGAGTTCGCAGCCTCCGCCCAGGGCGAAGCCGGTCACAGCGGCGATCGTCGGCTGCGGGATCCGCTCGATCTCCGTGAAGCAACCCTGCAGCCCACGCGTGCGCTCGAGGGCTTCGGACAGCGACCAGTCGGCCATCTCCTTGACGTCGGCGCCGGCGGCGAAGACCTTGGGGCCGCCGTAGACGATGACCGCATCGACATCACGCCGCACGGCGACCTCGCGAGCGGCGTCGCGCAATCCCTGCTGGACCTGGATGGAGAGGGCGTTCATGGGCGGGCGGTCAAAGCGGATGGTGGCAATGCCCTCGGCGACATCCACCCTCACCTCATCGGTCATGCCGTGCCTCCTGAGTGCGTGTCCGCGCGCTGAGCCGCCCTGCGCCCCGGCAGCCTAGTAGCGTGGCCTGCGCCCACCGCGAGAGAGCCGGGGGACCACGAGGGGCCGGGAGCCAGAGGGGCATATGCAGCCGACGATCGACGGGGCCGGAGCCTGGGATCCACTCGGCCTCACCCTCGATGCCACCGGTGCCAACGTCGCCCTGTGGGCACCGGGAGCCACCGCGGTGGACCTCTGCCTCTTCGATGACGCAGGCCACGAGCAGCGGATCCGGCTGCCCGAGCAGACCTTCGGCGTCTTCCACGGCCATGTGGCGGGCATTGCCTCCGGAGCGGCGTACGGCTTCCGCGTGGACGGGCCGTGGGATCCGCAGCACGGCGCTCGCTGGAATCCCGCCAAGCTGCTCATGGATCCCTACGCGCGTGCGCTCGACGGCGAGTTCCGCCTGGACCCGGCGGTCTTCGCTCACGAGGGCAGTGACGACCTCGTCCGCAATGACACCGACTCGGCCCCGTTCGTGCCGCGCAGCATCGCGGTGACAGCGTCGTTCGACTGGTACGACGACCGCGCGCCACAGACGGCCTGGACCGACACGGTCATCTACGAAACACATGTGCGCGGCATCTCGATGCGCCACCCAGACGTGCCGGAGAACCTCCGGGGGACCTACGCCGGACTCGCGCATCCGGCGGTCGTGGACCACCTGGTGAGCCTGGGTGTGACCGCGGTCGAGCTAATGCCCACGCATCACTTCGTCGATGAGACGCACCTGCTTGAGCTCGGACTCACCAACTACTGGGGCTACAACACCCTCGGCTTCTTCGCTCCTCACGCGGGGTACTCCGCGAGCGGCCAGCGCGGCGAGCAGGTGCGGGAATTCAAGGAGATGGTCCGCACACTCCACTCGGCAGGCCTCGAGGTCATCCTCGACGTGGTCTACAACCACACGGCCGAAGGCAATGAGCTGGGACCGACCCTGTCCTTCCGCGGCATCTGCAATCCCGGCTACTACCGGCTCAGCGACGGCCGCCACTACATGGACTACACCGGCTGCGGCAACACCCTCGACGTCTCGAATCCCCACGTGCTGCAGATGGTGATGGACTCCCTGCGCTACTGGGTGACGGAGATGCACGTCGATGGCTTCCGATTCGACCTCGCCTCAGCGCTCGCTCGGTCCTTCCATGACGTCGACATGCTCGGCACCTTCATGACGACCATCCAGCAGGACCCCATCCTGCGGCGAGTCAAGCTCATCGCGGAGCCGTGGGATGTCGGACCCGGGGGCTACCAGGTCGGTGAGTTCCCCACCCTGTGGGCGGAGTGGAACGGCCGCTATCGCGACAACCTCCGAGACTTCTGGCGTGGCGCGGCCGGCGTCGGCGAACTCGGCTGGCGCCTCACCGGATCCGCCGATCTCTACGCCGGCGACGGCCGACGGCCCTACTCGTCCATCAACTTCATCACCGCGCATGACGGATTCCCCATGCGGGATCTCACGACGTACGAGCACAAGCACAACGAGGCCAATCTCGAGGACAACCGCGACGGCACCGACGACAACCGGTCGGCCAACTACGGTGTCGAGGGCGAGACCGACGATCCGGGGATCGTCGCGACCCGACAGCGCCAGATCCGCAACATGATCGCCACCCTGGTCCTCTCCACGGGCGTGCCCATGCTGCTCGGCGGAGACGAGATCGGCCGCACGCAGGGCGGCAACAACAACGCCTACTGCCAGGACAACGACATCTCCTGGTACGACTGGCAGCTCAACCCCTGGCAGGAGGAGCTCCTGGAGTTCACGCGCGCCGTGCTCGCCGTGCGGCGCGATCATCGGGTCTTCCGCCAGCGCTTCTTCTTCGACGGCCGCCCCCAGCGCGAGGGAGGCGCACCCGACGTCGGCTGGGTGGGACCAGACGGCCAGCCCCTGACCAATGACGAGTGGAACGCACCCTGGACCAAGACGCTCGGGATGTACCTCTCCGGCGAGTTGCACCAGGTGCCGGGCGAGCCCCTCCCCCCGGCCGATGACTCGTTCCTCTACATCCTGCACGCGTCCGACGATGAGATCGACTTCACGCTGCCGGGTGAGCCCTTCGGAGCGTCGTACGACGTCGTCTTCGACACGGGAGCGCTCAGGCCTCCTGGTCCCATCCCCGCCGGGACCGCACTACGCCTGACTCCTCGGTCGTCGGCCTTGCTGCGTGTGGCCTCCTAGCGAAGCACGGCTTCCGCGGGCGCGCCGAGCGACGCAGGCACCGCAATGAGGCCCATCTCCACAGGCGATGCCATGCCGTCATGGCGCGGGAGCACGCGCACGGTGTAGCCGAAGGGTCCGGTGCGCTCCAGGGCGATGTCGCCGGAGAAGAGCCAGCGGCTTCCGTCGTAGCCCTCCTCGGCCTTGAGATCAGCCCATTGCGGCATCGCGATCCGATCCTCAGCATCCACGCGCCCAAAGACGATCTGCACCAGGACATCGTCGGGCGCCAGGTCGCCGAGCCGCACGTGGGCACGCACGTGGAGGGGAGCACCCAGCGACGGTGCATCTCCGACGCCGGATGCCTCGACATGCTCCACGGCCACACCCGACCAGGCAGCCTGCACCCGCGCCTTCCACGCGGCGAGGTCCCGCGCGAGGGCGAAGTCGTGAGCGCAAGCGCGCCGGGATGACACGGCCGCGGGCTCGTAGAGGCGCGTGACGTACTCGCTGACCATGCGGCTTGCCAGAACCTTGGGCCCGAGGGTCATGAGCGTGTGACGGACGCGCTCGATCCAGCGATGCGGAAGGCCATCGTCACCCCGCTGGTAGAAGGTCGGTGCCACCTCGCGCTCGATGAGGTCGTAGAGCGCTGCAGCCTCCAGGTCGTCGCGACGATCAGGATCCTCGACGCCGTCTGCGGTGGGGATCGCCCAACCGTTCTCCCCGTCGTACCACTCATCCCACCAGCCATCGAGGATGGAGAGATTGAGTGCGCCGTTGAGCGCCGCCTTCATGCCGGATGTGCCACTGGCCTCAAGAGGGCGGATGGGGTTGTTGAGCCACACATCGCATCCGGGATACAGGACCGTCGCCATCGCGATGTCGTAGTCCGGAAGAAAGGCAATGCGGTGACGCACCTCCGGATCGTCGGCGAATCGCACGAGCTCCTGGATGAGGCGCTTGCCCCCGTCGTCTGCCGGGTGCGCCTTGCCGCCGATGACCAACTGCACGGGACGCTCCGGGTGCAGCAGGAGGTCTCGAAGTCGATCAGGGTCGCGCAGCATGAGGGTGAGCCGCTTGTAGGAGGGCACACGCCGTGCGAAGCCGATGGTGAGGACGTCCGGATCCAGCACCCCATCGATCCAGCCCAACTCGGCATCACTCGCGCCACGGGTCCGCCATGCCGCGCGCAAGCGCGCACGAGCATCCGCCACGAGCTTCTCGCGCAGGATGCGCTTGACGGGCCAGATGGCCTCATCCGGGATGCGGCCGATCGCTTCCCAGCCGCGACCCTCCTCGACGAGCTCGGCGCCGACCTCGCGCGCCGCAAGGTCACGGACTTCACGTGCGACCCAGGTGGGGGCGTGCACCCCGTTGGTGATGGAGGTGATGAGCACCTCATCGGGATCGAAGCCCGGCCATAGTCCGGCGAACATGCCGCGACTCACGACGCCGTGGAGGAGGCTCACGCCATTGGCGCGCTGGGAAAGTCGCAGACCCATGACCGCCATGTTGAAGACGGCGGGATCGCCGCCCTCGAAGGATTCAGCGCCGAGCTCCAGGATGCGCTCCACCGGCATGCCCGGCTCGGCATTGTCACCACCGAAGAAGCGCTCGATCATCTCCCGGGGGAAGCGATCGATCCCGGCCGGCACGGGAGTGTGCGTGGTGAAGACCGTGCCCGCACGCACTGCCTCCAGGGCCGAGTCGAAGTCGAGTCCGCCCACGACGAGTTCGCGCATGCGCTCGAGGCCGAGGAATCCCGCGTGCCCCTCATTGGAGTGGAAGACCTCGGGCGAAGGATGTCCTGTGATCTCGCAGTAGCGGCGGACGGCTCGCACTCCACCGATGCCGAGGAGCACCTCCTGCGCGAGACGATTCTCACCGCCTCCGCCGTAGAGACGATCGGTGACCTCTCGGTCCGCGGGATCGTTCTCCTCGATATCGGAATCGAGGAGCAGCAGGTCCACGCGGCCCACGTGCGCGACCCAGATGCGCGCGCGCAGCGTGCGGCCGCCCGGGAAGCCAATCGACACCGTGACGCGCTCACCAGACTCGTCGCGCAGGAGGGATACAGGAAGGCCGTCGGGATCCACCACCGGGTACGTCTCGAGTTGCCAGCCTTCGCGTGACAGCGTCTGGTGGAAGTAACCGGATCGGTAGAACAGACCCACGCCGATGATGGGGACACCCAGGTCGGATGCTGCCTTGAGGTGATCCCCCGCAAGAATCCCGAGGCCACCGGAGTACTGAGGGAGCGCCGCTGCGATTCCGTACTCCGGCGAGAAGTAGGCGATGCACTCGGGTCGGTCTTCTGGTTGACGCTGGTACCAAGCCTCCCGGTGCAGGTAGGTGCGCAAGTCGTCACGCGTGCGTCGCGCCCAGTCGACGTATCCGGGGTCAGCAGCGAGCTCCTGCAGCCGCTCGCGTGATACCTCACCGAGGAGGCGCACGGGATCATCGCCGACCCGGTCCCAGAGATCGGGATCGATCGCGCGGAAGACATCACGGGTCTCGGGACTCCATGCCCAGTGGAGGTTGGCCGCGAGCTCCTCGAGCGACTCGAGTTCGGCCGGGACGACAGTGCGGACGGTGAACCTGCGGATGGCCTTCACGGCGGCCACGCTAGCGGGTGAGGGAGGACCGGGACGACCCTCGGGAGGCCTTACGGCGACACGACGGAAAACACCTGGTTTCACCGCAAGGGAGCCGGGGAATTGCAGAGTGCTTACGGCCTTTTGCGGGACCGAGGACCGGGTGCCGGATGCCCAGTACGCTGACTCCATGGCGCAGCGGGAATCGCGGAAGCAGGCTCCTGCAGCGCGGAAGGCACCCACCCCGAAGCAGCCGGCCAAGAAGACCGTCGCGCCGAAGCAGCCCGCCAAGAAGGCCGCCGCGCCGAAGCAGCCGGCCAAGAAGGTCGCCGCCGAGCGCCCCCCTTCCCCTCCGGTCGATGGATCGAGGGTGGAGGTGCCCAGCGTCCTCCTGGGGCGCATCCCGGTCACGGATGTGTGGCCCGTCGTGGAGTCCGGGCGGATGCCCGCCAAGGCCGTCGTGGGTGAGCAGGTGCCGGTGCGCGCCACCGTCTTCCGCGAGGGCCACGGTTCACTCGGCGTCGACGTGGTGCTCCGGGATCCTGCGGGCCGCGAGCGATCCCGGCAGCGCATGCGCGACCTCGGAACGGGAGTCGATGTCTGGGGTGCCCACATCACCGCAGACGCCGAGGGCATGTGGACCTTCGCGATCGAGGCATGGGATGACCCCTGGGGCACGTGGTGGCACCGCGCGAGCATCAAGGTCCCCGCTGGTGTCGACATCGAAGTCGAGCTCGAGGAAGGCGCGCGTCTGATCGAGTCGCTCGAGGGTGGCCGCGGGGAGAGACTCGCCGAGGTCACACGCACCGTGCGCGACACCGAGCTTCCTCCGGAGGTGCGTCTGGCTGCGGCGGGGGATCTCGATGTCCTCGCTGCTGTGGCATCCCATCCCCTGCGCGCCGGTGTGACGACCTGCGGTCCGTGGCCGCTCCTCGTCGAGCGTCGGCGAGCGCTCGTGGGCTCGTGGTACGAGTTCTTCCCCCGCAGCGAGGGGGCGCGCGGGCGTCCACTGAAGTCGGGCACCTTCACCACCGCGACCAAGCGCCTGCCTGCGATCGCCGCCATGGGCTTCGACGTGGTGTACCTGCCTCCCATCCACCCGATCGGCGCAACGAATCGCAAGGGACGCAACAACACCCTCGATCCCAAGGCCGGGGATCCCGGGTCACCGTGGGCGATCGGGTCCCGCGACGGCGGCCACGATGCGATCCACCCCGACCTCGGCACGGAGGCGGACTTCGCGGCGTTCGTCGCTGCGGCACGGGACCTGGGCATGGAGATCGCCCTCGATCTGGCACTGCAGGCATCGCCCGACCACCCCTGGGTGGCTGAGCACCCCGAGTGGTTCACGACCCGAGCAGACGGCTCGATCGCCTACGCCGAGAATCCGCCCAAGAAGTACCAGGACATCTACCCGCTGAACTTCGACAACGACCCGGAGGGGCTCTACGCCGAAGTGGTGCGCATCGTCCGCCACTGGATTGCGCGAGGTGTCTTGATCTTCCGCGTCGACAATCCGCACACCAAGCCCGTGTGGGTCTGGCACCGCCTGATCGCCGAGATCAACGCCGACCATCCGGATGTCATCTTCCTTGCCGAGGCATTCACCCGTCCGCCCATGATGCGGGCCCTCGCCGAGGCGGGCTTCCAGCAGAGCTACACCTACTTCACGTGGCGCAATGACAAGCAGGGACTCGAGGAGTACTTCAGCGAACTCTCCGGACCGGCGTCGGCGTACATGCGACCGAATACCTTCGTCAACACCCCGGACATCCTCCACGAGTATTTGCAGACAGGTGGCCCCGCGGCGTTCGCCATCCGCGCCACGCTTGCCGCCACCTTGTCACCCACGTGGGGTGTCTACTCGGGTTACGAGCTCTACGAGGGCACCGCCCTGCGCGAGGGCAGCGAGGAGTACCTCGACACCGAGAAGTTCGAGTACCGACCGCGCGACTGGGCGGCGGCAGAGCGCGAAGGGCGAACGCTCGCGCCCTACCTCACGTTGCTCAACGATCTGCGGCGGCAGTTGCCTCCCCTGCAGGACCTGCGCAGCCTGCGCTTCCATCACACCGAAGATCCCGAGGTCATCGCGTATTCGAAGCGGGTCGGCGATGACACTGTCCTCGTGGTCTGCACGCTCGACCCACATCACGTGCGCGAGACGACCGTCTGGTGGGACATGCCGGCACTCGGCTTCGACGGCAACGACCGCTTCATCGCCCACGACCACGCCACGGGACAGGCCTTCACCTGGGGGCAGTCGGTCTACGTGCGTCTCGATCCCGCCGTCACCGTCGCCCACATCGCCACGGTGGAACGGACACCATGACCAAGGAAAAGTCCGAGCCGAAGGACAAGAAGCTCCCTAAGACGGTCAAGGTCGACCGGGCGGAGTTGGACACCATTGTTGATGGCTGCCACCACGATCCGCACGCCATCCTCGGACCCCATGTCGGCAAGGACGGTGTCACGGTGAGGGTCCTCCGCCCGATGGCCGAGGCGGTGGTCGTCGTCCTCGATGACGGCACGCGCGTGCCGCTGCGTCACGAGCACCGCGGCGTCTGGGCCGGGCTCCTCCCCGTCAAGAAGGTGCCGGACTACCGGCTCGACGTGACCTACGGCGGGCGCGTGATCCCCGCCGATGATCCCTACCGATTCCTGCCGACCCTCGGCGAGCTGGACATGCACCTCGTGTCCGAGGGGCGTCACGAGGAGCTGTGGCGCGTCATGGGAGCGCATGCGCACACTTACGCGACGCCCCAGGGTGATGTCACAGGCGTGTCCTTCGCAGTGTGGGCTCCCAACGCACGCGGTGTGCGCGTGACCGGAAGCTTCAACCACTGGGACAGCCTGGCCCACCCCATGCGCAGCCTGGGCTCCACGGGGACCTGGGAGATCTTCATTCCCAACATCGGCGACGGCACCGTCTACAAGTTCGCGATTCTCGGAGCCGACGGCGTCTGGCGCGAGAAGGCCGACCCCTTCGCCTTCGCCACCGAGGTGCCCCCGGCCACCGGATCCGTGGTCTACACATCCGACTACGACTGGCAGGACTCGGCGTGGATGTCGAGACGTGCGAGCACGGACCCGCTGCGTCAACCCATGTCCATCTACGAGGTGCACCTCGGCTCATGGCGTACCGGCCTGGACTATCGCCAGCTCGCCGAGGAGCTCACGGCGTACGTCGTCGACGAGGGCTTCACCCACGTGGAGTTCCTCCCCGTCGCAGCCCATCCCTTCGGAGGCTCGTGGGGCTATCAGGTCACGTCCTACTTCGCTCCCACGCCGCGCTTTGGCAGCCCCGATGACCTGCGCTACCTCATCGATCGCCTCCACCGGGCGGGGATCGGCGTCATCGTCGACTGGGTGCCTGCCCACTTCCCCAAGGACGACTGGGCGCTGGCGCGCTTCGACGGCACGCCGCTCTACGAAAACGCCGATCCCCAGCGCGGAGAGCATCCTGACTGGGGCACTTACATCTTCGACTTCGGCCGGACAGAGGTGCGCAATTTCCTCGTGGCCAATGCGGTCTACTGGTGCGAGGAATTCCATGTCGATGGACTACGCGTCGACGCGGTGGCCTCGATGCTCTACCTCGACTACTCGCGTGAACCCGGCGAGTGGACTCCCAACATCTACGGGGGCCGCGAGAACCTCGACGCTGTGGCATTCCTCCAGGAGATGAACGCCACGGTCTACAAGCGCGTCCCCGGCGTCGTCACGATTGCCGAGGAGTCCACGGCATGGCCAGGCGTGACGCGCCCCACCTATCTGGGCGGCCTTGGCTTCGGCCTGAAGTGGAACATGGGGTGGATGCACGATTCGCTCGGCTACATCCAGCGCGAGGCCGTGCATCGCCAGTGGCATCACAATGAGATGACCTTCTCGATGATGTACGCCTACAGCGAGCACTTCGTGCTGCCCCTCTCCCACGATGAGGTCGTCCACGGCAAGGGCTCCCTCATCGGGAAGATGCCCGGCGACCGCTGGCAGGAACTCGCCAACCTGCGCGCCTACCTCGGCTACATGTGGGCACACCCGGGCCGCAAGCTGCTCTTCATGGGCGGAGAGTTCGCACAGTCCACGGAGTGGAACGCCGACTCGGAGCTCGCCTGGTGGCTCATGCAATTCGAGGAGCACGCCGGTGTCGCACGAGCCGTGCGCGACATCAATGCTGCCTACCGCGCGACTCCGGCACTGTGGCAGCGCGACGACGATCCCGCTGGCTTCGAATGGATCGATGCCAATGACGCGGAGTCCAATGTCTTCAGTTGGATCAGGTGGGATGACTCCGGGCGCCCCGCGGTCAGCCTCTCCAACATGTCGGCCGTGCCCCGCGACAACTATCTGCTCGGATTGCCTGTGTCCGGGCAGTGGCAGGAGATTCTCAACACGGATGCGAGCGAGTACGGCGGCAGCGGCGTGGGCAATATGGGCATCGTCACCGCCACGGACGAGCCCTGGCATGGCCGCCCGGCCCGTGCTCGCGTCACACTGCCGCCCCTGGCCACCATCTGGCTTCGGCCCGGTCCGAGCGTCGCCGACTAGAAGAGCGCGCTGGCCAGAGCAACACGTGCCGGAGGCACCGCGGGATCGTCGCCGGCGATGGCGAAGAGGTCCACCAGTCGCTCACGCGCTCGATCGCGATCATCTCCCGCAGTGGCCTTTACCTCCGCGATGAGGGCAGCGAACGCCGTCGCCCAGTCCCCCGCGGCGGCAGCAACATCGGCGTCGCGCAGCGCACCGGTCTCGTCACCGCGCTCGAGCCGCAACTGCATCTCGCACAGAGCCACACCGGCCTGCGCATCGGCGTCAGCGGGAGCGGCTGCGAGGACCGAGCGATAGG
>Ga0315902_10002048_pt1 | contig 31955 bp, 30 predicted proteins | sample LakEriMetagenome_9_FD_203523 | JGI IMG/M metagenome (GOLD analysis project Ga0315902, IMG submission 203523) | Freshwater fungal communities from buoy surface, Lake Erie, Ohio, United States - Buoy 12 MA117 | ecosystem: Environmental > Aquatic > Freshwater > Lake > Lake biofilm | place: USA... | reverse complement strand
AATGATGTCAGCAGAGGCCGCGATCGAAGCGATCTTTGCGGCGGGTCGGGTCGTTGAAACTTCGCTGCGCCAGTTGCTGGTGGAGGCCGTTGCGGCAAGAGAGCCGCTTCGCGCATCGTTCACCCTTGGACGAGGCAACCCGATCCGCTGATGTCATGCGCTCAAGCCGCCTCCGCTACCATTGTTCAAGCCCTGCGAATGGAGACCCTCATGTCCGCATACCCCCTGCCTTCCGGCGACCCCGAGGCCCATGGCATCAGTGCCGCAGGCATCGCTGCCATCGACGCCTTCTTTGCGCGCGAGATTTCGGCCAAGCGCCTGCCCGGCGCGGTCCTGGCGATCGCCCGTGAGGGCAGGCTGGTTCATCACCGCGCCTATGGCGCGCGCGACCCGGTGGCCGGCGTGCCCATGACGCTGGATACGGTGTTCCCATTGGCCTCGATGACCAAGATCATGGTCAGTGTGGCGGCCCTCAAGCTCATGCAGGCCGGACGCCTGCCGCTGCGCAGCCGCGTGGACAGCTGGTTTCCGGCCTTTGGCAACATGCAGGTGGGTCTGGACGATGGTCGTGGCGGACTCACCCTGCAGCCGCAGCAGCGCCCCATTCTCATTCACGATCTGCTGCGGCATACCTCAGGCATCACCTATGGTGGCCGCGGGCTTGGCCCGGCGGCCGCGCTCTGGCCGAGTGCGAGCGAGGTGATGTTTGCCGATGATGCAGCGGGTTTCATCGACCGGATCACCCGGCTGCCGCTCACTCACCAACCCGGCACCGCCTTTGAGTACGGCTTTTCCACCGACGTGCTGGGCCTGGTGATCGAAAAGGTGACCGGCGAGCGGCTGGGCGCGCATCTGTTGCGGGAGGTGTGGCAGCCGCTGGGGATGAATGACACGGGCTTTGAGCTCACCGACGATCGCCGCGCGCGGGGTGCCTTGCCCCTGCCCTTCAATCCGCTCGATGGCTCACCGCAGGCGGTGACCGTGATGCAGCGCCAGACCACGCTGGACTGGGGCGGCGCAGCGGCCATGGGCACGGTTTCGGATTACCTGCGCTTTGGGCAGATGCTGCACAACGGCGGCGTACTCCATGGCGCGCGCATCCTCAGCCCTCAGACTGTGGCGCTCATGACCGCCAACCATCTCGGCGAGGGCGTGATCAATACCGTTCACCATACCGAGCCGCACCGCGAGGGCTATGGCTTTGGTCTGGGCGTGGCGGTGCGCACCCAGGCCGGGCTGGCCAGTGTGCCCGGGCGCGTGGGCGAGTTCACCTGGAATGGCGCCTACGGGACGATCTTCTTTGCCGACCCCACCGAGCAGCTGGTGGTGGTCGCCGGCACCGTGGCCCCTGGCGAGATCCGCAAGCACTACCGCGAGCAGCTGCAGGTGCTGGTGTATGGGGCGCTGACACGCTGACCTGCGAATTCGAAGGGCAGTCGGTCGGAGGTTGCTCACGAAGCCGCGACGCCGGAATATCTCGCAACACTTCAAGACCGTACAGTTCCTTCGGCCCGATCAGATCAAGCGCTACCAGGTGCTTCGTGGATACGCAGACGACCCGTGCAAGACCATTCCTGCAGGCCATTCCCCGGAGATGTATCGGCGCCACATGGGTTGCAATTGACTGATAGGCTGATTGCCGAAATGCGGAGCGCCTCATGACCGATTCCTACCTGCCCTGGATTGCCGCCGGCCTGTTTGCGCTGGCGGTGTTGCACACCTTCAGCACCAAGTTCTTCGAGCACCTGGCCCACACCCAGCCGCGTCATGCGGGCCTCTGGCACCTCATGGGCGAAGTCGAAGTCGTCTTTGGCTTCTGGGCCATGGTGCTGACGGCCACCATGTTCTTCATGCTGGGCAAGTCGCCCACGCTGGAGTATCTGGAATCGCGCAACTTCACTGAGCCGTTATTCGTTTTCGCCATCATGGTGGTGGCGGGCACGCGGCCCGTTCTGCAGGCCTGTGGGCTGCTCGTGCAGCAGGTCGCCCGGATCACGCCCCTCCCCACGGCGCTGGTGAACTACTTTCTGCTGCTGGCGGTGGTGCCGCTGCTCGGATCATTGATCACCGAACCCGCAGCCATGACCCTGGCAGCGCTCATGCTGCGCGATTCGGTGTTTTCCAAAGCGGTGAGCGAGCGGCTGAAGTACGCCACCCTGGGCGCACTGTTCGTGAACATTTCGATCGGCGGCACGCTGACGCCCTTTGCTGCACCACCGGTATTGATGGTGGCCGCCACCTGGCAATGGGACCTGATGTTCATGCTCAAAACCTTCGGGTGGAAAGCAGCCATCGCTGTGGTGGTGAATGCCGGGGTTCTCACACTCCTGCTGCGCCGGGAACTCATGAGTCTGGGCGAACCCCCTGTGGCTCGAATGACTGTGCCACCGGTGATGGTGCTGGTGCATCTCGCTTTCCTGATCGGTGTGGTGCTGTTTGCCCACCACCCGGTGGTCTTCATGGGCCTGTTGCTGTTCTTCATTGGGTATGCCACGGCCTATGCGGCCCATCAGGATCGTCTGATCCTGCGCGAGGCCCTGCTGGTGGCTTTCTTTCTTGCCGGTCTGGTGGTGCTGGGGGGCCAGCAGGCCTGGTGGCTGCAGCCGCTCCTGATGGGACTGAACGCTGATGCAGTCTTCTATGGTGCGACGGCGCTGACGGCCATTACCGACAATGCGGCATTGACTTATCTGGCCTCGCTGGTGCCTGGTCTGAGCGACGAGTTCAAGGTGGCCATCGTGGCGGGTGCGGTCACCGGCGGCGGCCTGACGGTCATTGCGAACGCGCCCAATCCCGCCGGGGTGGCCATTCTTAAAGGAAAGTTTGATGAGGGTGTGGTGAACGGCGGAAAGCTCTTGCTTGCGGCTTTGCCCCCGACAGTCGTTGCCGCGCTGGCGTTCAGGTTTTTGTGATCAACCAGTACCGGCTGCATGCCCACTGAAGAGCCTCGATTTCAAAGGGGCGCCTTCTGCACGACGATGCAATCTCCGGAGGGTCAAAATCTGCCCGAGGGTGTCGGGTGCTTTCTGGCCGTGCATGCGCCGTACCGACTGGTGTGGACCAATCTGCTGGGGCCGGATTTCAAGCCGCAGGTCGTCAGCCACCCCGGATTCGGCTTGGTCTGCGAGTTGCAGTTCGATCGCCTTCCCGACGGTGGCACGCGCTACCAGGCATGGGTTCATCATCCGGACGCGGCAAGCCGCGATGCCCATGCAGCGATGGGTTTCGAGCAGGGCTGGACGAGCGCGCTGAATCAGTTGGTGGAGCTGGTTCAAGGCTCAGGCGGCGGCAGACCAGTTTAGACCGCAGGCTCGCGTGCTGTGGGTGCTGGCGATCAGCGGCCTCTTCAGTTTCAGGACTCTGTCCGCGTCCCAAATCTGAAACGTTGCGCTCGCCCCAGCCTTGAGGACGCGGTTTGGGGTATTCGGCCGACGGCTACGGAGGAAGCCATGAACATTCGCCCCGTCCACACCGAAGCAGACTACAAAGCCACGCTCAAGGAGATTTCGGCCCTGATGGAGTCCGACCCTGATCTGGGCACACCGGAGGGTGATCGCCTGGACATCCTGACCACGCTGGTGCAGGCCTACGAGGCCAAGCACGTGCCCATCACCGCGCCGGATCCGGTGGAGGCCATCAAATTCCGGATGGATCAGAGCGGTCTGTCCGTCAAGGATCTCGAGCCGATCATCGGCAAGAGCAACCGCGTCTACGAAGTTCTGAATCGCAAGCGCCCGCTGACGCTTGCCTGATCCGCCGATTGCACAAAGGCCTGGGCATCCCGGCCGATGTGCTGATTGCCCAGACGGCTGCAGGGTGATGGTCGAACAGGGGCGCGGGCCAGCCATTAGCGGCCATCACCTTGAGGATTTTCGGGATGCCCGTCGAGCGACCTTCCGTCAGATCAAGCTCTTTCAGGAATTCACCGATGCGCCGATTGCGCCGGGCAAGGTCGCCAGCCAGATTGACCAGCCCTTACTGGTGGCAATGACGCGGGCCTTCTACAGTTCCAGCGGAATCCGCTGACGACCGACTGGATGGCGCAGCGGGAGGCTGTGGCAGTGATTCGATGGTCATGGTTTAGCGGACTCAGCGACGGGCGTCCTTCAAGAGCAGCAGCAATTGCTGCTCGCGCAGCGGTGACGCGATGAACCCGAACCCAGTGTAGAACCTCGCCGCTTCTTCATCGATGGGGTGGGTCAGCATGGCACGGATGCCGGCCTGCTCGGCAATCAGCATCGTGCGGCGAATCGAGTCCTGCAGCAGGCCATAGCCTATACCTCGCCCCTGGTCGTGAATTGATACTGCCAGCCTCGCCAGGATCACTACCGGCAACGGATACTGCCCCATTCCCTTGCGGATGCGCTCCGGCGCCTCCAGCGTGTCGACTTGACCCAAGGTCAGGCTAAAGTAGCCCTCCACGCGGCCATCGTCTTCGGCAACGACGAAGGTCTTGGCCGAGCCACTGCCCTGAGCCTGGCGGGCGTGGCGCAACAGCCAGTCATTCAGAGCGGGCTTGCCGCAATCAAAACTCTCCAGCACATGCTGCGTGGCCAGAGGCTCCGGTGCGCGCAACGTCATTTCGTGTCCCAGGGCACCTTGCGGGCAAACAGGTCACGCAAACCCTCGTTGGCCTGTTCGGGGCGATCCAGCAGATCCATCAGCGCCTGGTACTGGCTGCCCGAGACCATGAACAATCGTTGGTCCAGCAGCGTCTGCTCGGCGGCCAGGCAAGCGCTGTCCAGGATGAAGTCGGTCAACGACTTGTGGGCCACCTCGGCGGCACGGCGCAGCACCACCTCCTGTTCGGGGGTGGCGCGCAGCCCAAGTCGTGCAGAGCGGGCGGAAGGAGACGATGCAACAGCAGTCATGGCAGCACCTCTTTTGTTAGATCAATTGCCCCAATGTTAGTACAAGAGACGCACATCGTCTAGTTGTACTTACTGTTGACTTCTGGCCTTGGTTGACGGTGAGCCTGCTCGCGTAAGCTGTTGATTCGTATAGACCACTATCTGCGCCTACCCGCAGGCCAAACAGAGAACAGAAACGGCTCTGGCCGAGAAAGTGGCCGATTTCGGGCGTTTCGGGTGATGGTCACCCGCAGCACTGGAGGCCCGAACTCCGCGTAGCGCGGGGATTTCGGGCAAGAAAAAGGGCCCGGAGACTATCCGAGCCCTTGTAAGTGGTGGTGGGCGCGTACCTGGGTTCAACCCCGATCAACTTGACACCTGCTGGCCAATTGATACCGCAACGAAAATGTGCGGAAAGATGCTGACCCCCGGCCTCGCTTCCTGACCGTCCTCACCTCTTCGGACCTTTCCGATCCTGTTCTGCTGATCAATTCAAGGTCTTATTTCGAACCAGAGCATCGGTAATCGCTAACCGATGAACTGCCAGAAAGCGATCACTCAACGTGAGCCGAGGTGCCCGTGACGTGCCGGTTCAGGCCGCCCCGGTCAGCAAGAGAAGGCCGATTGCGAGTTCAAGCGCGGCGCCCCCAAGGACTTTGGGAAAACTTCCCTTATCCAGGAAGATCGACGGAAACCGCATCAGGCCCGCTCCGACCCATGAAACTCCAGCGGCCAAATAGGCGCTCGGGGACTGGGCCCAGAGGCAGGCCAGTCCCATGGCGACGAAAAGACCACCGTATGTCGCCCTGATCTCTGATACCCCTAGAGCCCCAACAGGCTGAATTGAAACAAGCCTTGCGGCTCGATACGGGGCTATGGCACCCAGGAGGCCCATGACTGTACAAAGCGCTGCTCCGAAGACTGAAAGCATTGAATGAGACCTGTCGAGATATCGTTGGACTGCTCAGCGTACCTGGCGAAGATGAATCCTCAGCCGGCGCGCTTTCGTCAAATCGCCGAGAGCAAGCCCCGCGTGGTAGTCCCTCTGAGCCCGCGTCGGCACGCAGCCACAAGGGGCCGCTGGAAACAATCCTCAGGAGACTCGCGCCGCCATTCCGACGTCTGCGAGCACCTGAGGGTTGCTGAGAATAGTGAGGGACAATTTCGATATGGTGGCGAAGCCCGGAACCGAACCCGCGTCCCAAATCTGACACGGTGCGCTCGCCCCGGCCTCGAGGACGCGGTTTGGGGTATTCGGCCGACTGAAGTTGACCCTCTTCGCATGGATGTCGCTTGTCTGAGTCCCATTTTGGGACTAAACTTCGACCGATGCGCGTGATCGCCGTGTCGACCCTTCGGGCCTTCTGGGAGCGCTTTCCCGACGCCGAGCAGCCGCTGAAGGCCTGGTACGAGGAAGCCAAGAGTGCCACCTGGACCCAGCCCGCAGAGATCAAGGCGCAGTACCGCAGCGCCAGCGTGCTGAGGAACCGTCGCGTGGTCTTCAACATCAAGGGCAATGACTACCGGCTGATCGTGGCCGTCGCGTACAAGTTGCAGATCGTCTACGTCAAGTTCGTCGGCACTCACAAGGAATACGACGCAGTGGACGCTGAAACCATCGAGTCGGCCTGACCGACCACGGAGGAAGACATGGACATCCGACCCATCCACACCGAAGCAGACTACAAGGCCACGCTCAAGGAGATTTCGGCCTTGATGGAGTCCGACCCTGACCTGGGCACGCCGGAGGGCGATCGCCTGGACATCCTGACGACGCTGGTGCAGGCCTACGAGGCCAAGCACATGCCCATCACCGCGCCGGATCCAGTGGAAGCCATCAAGTTCCGGATGGATCAGAGCGGCCTGTCCGTCAAGGATCTCGAGCCAATCATCGGCAAAAGCAACCGCGTCTACGAAGTTCTGAACCGCAAGCGCCCGCTGACGCTGGCCATGATCCGCCGACTGCACAAAGGACTGGGCATCCCGGCCGAGGTGCTGATTTCGCAGACGGCTGCAGGGTGATCGTCGAACGCTGAGCTTGGCTTCACCGTTGAACAGCGTTGTCCTGCGCGGGCAGGCCGCAGGTCACCGTTTCCCTCGGGGAACCGCCCAAAAGAAAGGGCCCAGAGATGACTCTGGGCCCTGGGGCATTGGTGGTGGGATGGCACCCCGTGCCAAACCGGGTTGAAAGTACGCAATACAAGCCCCGCGGGCTGGCGCGAACTCCTGCGCAAACGAGCGAATCCCCCCCCAGGTCGCGGACGTTCAAGCGGTTTTGTTGGCGGACTGGCTGCCAATGTCGGCAGTTCAACTCTGCCGAGGATACGGGCAGTTCAATTCCCATTTGCGGAATCGAACCCGCGTCCGCACCGGTCGCAGTGCGGCGAAAAGGCCGCCCTAGCGCCGCACAGTGTGCGGTGAATAACTTGTGCATGCGGAGAATACGACTCATAATCTCCGCATGAACGGCGGCGATTATACTTACATCTGGCAGGCCAGCGACTGGCCGAACTGGCGCTACGACCTGGCTGCTCTGGCCCAGTCTTTGGTCGCCGTCAGCCGCGCCCAGGGGGTGTTGATGGGACGACTGGCCGATGTCGGCATGGCTCTGCGCGACCAGGCCAGCCTGTCGGCGCTGACCGAGGACGTCATCAAGACCAGCGAGATCGAGGGCGAACAGCTCAATGTCGAGTCTGTCCGCTCCTCTATCGCCCGCCGCCTCGGCGTGGATATCGGCGCCCTGGCTCCTGTGGACCGTCACGTCGAGGGCGTGGTCGAAATGGTGTTCGACGCCACCGCCAACTGCAACGCCGAGATCACCCGGGATCGATTATTCGGATGGCACGCATCACTCTTCCCCACTGGCTACTCGGGCCTTGTCCGGATCAATGTAGGCGGCTGGCGTGACGATGCCTCCGGTCCGATGCAGGTGGTCTCTGGCCCGCTGGGGCGCCAACGCGTGCATTTCGAAGCGCCGCCGGCCGATCGACTTCAATCCGAAACCGACCGCTTTATCAACTGGGCGAACAGCGCGTCGAACGAGCCGCCGCTGATCAAGGCTGGACTTGCGCACCTGTGGTTTGTCACCCTGCACCCGTTCGACGACGGCAACGGCCGCATCGCACGCGCTGTTGGCGACCTGTTCCTGGCCCGCGCTGATGGAGGCTCCCAGCGCTTCTACAGCCTGTCGGCGCAGATCCAGCGCGAGCGCAAGGCCTACTACGACATCCTGGAACGAACGCAGAAGCAATCTCTGGATGTCACCGAGTGGCTCGCCTGGTTCCTCGAAACCCTGCACCGCGCCGTCGATCAGGCACAGCACACGCTGGACGCCGTGCTGGCTAAGACGCGGTTCTGGCAGCGCTGGGCTGCACCGGATTCTGCGCCGCTGAACGCGCGACAGGTGAAGCTGGTCAATCGGCTACTGGATGGCCTCGAGGGCAAGCTCACCAGCAGCAAATGGGCGGCGATCGCCAAGTGTTCGCCGGACACCGCGCTGCGCGACATCACGGATTTGTTGGCCCGTGGCGTCCTGCGCAAATCGGACGCGGGTGGCCGCAGCACCAGCTACGAGCTGAACCACTCACCAGGGTAGGTCGACCTTCAGGAATTGCCTTGGCTTGACGGCGGAACAGCACCTTCACGGACTCCTGCCAACTCATTCGGAAGGAGACCAAGATGGAAATCGAGCACTTCAATCAACGCCAGCTCGACATCGAAGCCTACGAGGAATCGTGTCTGGCGACTTCGACCCCAACCATCACCCCAGTTGCCCACGTCGGCGGACGATGAACCGCATTGCGGACCTGTCAAAAGTCCGCAGCCCACAAGCGCGGACCGCCCAATCGGGTCCTTCAAAATTAGAGACCCGCCGTTTCCCTCGGAGAACCGACGAAAAAAAGGGCCCAGAGAAGTCTCTGGGCCCTCGGTACTGGTGGTGGATGGTTGACGGCAGGAATGGGGCCTCGGTCAGCCGTTTCGGACCCGCGCAAACAGGCGCGAATTCCTGCGAGCTTGCGGGTAGGCAACTGTCCGGAATCTCCGGAGGGTTGCGGGTGCGGGGACCAGTTATCCGGGATTTTCGGATAACTGGTGCAGGTCAAAGACACCACCTCAACCTCGCCCATGCTGGCGAAGGTACGCCATCAACCATTCAAAGCGCGGATCAGCCTCGAGTTCCGGCGCGGCTATACGTATCGCGTCAAGGCAGGCGCCGAGGTCACTGGGCGGCCATTGGGTCTGATCCCCTATCACCAGACTCAGGAAGTCCAGTGCGTGTTCGGGTAACCTGCCGCAGAGACCTGCCTCGTGTAGCCGATGCACCAGATAGTCCGGGTGGGCCGGCGGTTGCAGCCAGGCGCGCAGCAGCGCCAATGCCTCGGGGAACGCATCCTGTGCCGCTACGCAAAGGCGGCCGAGGCTTTCGGCGATGGCAGGTGAAACGTTGTCTCGCGTCCTGGGCCAGATGGCGTGCAGATATGGGGCAACCCGGTTCGTCCAATAGTCGGCCCGTTGCTCGCCCGCACCCTCCAGCGCTCTCACCAATGCATGTGCCGCATCGTGCAAACCATCCGGTGGTAGTGCGCGAGTGGCGGCTGCCAGTTCGGCAGTGGTGAAGGTTTCACCCGGATCGAGGGCAGCGAATGTCAGCAGCGATGCGTATTGCCCGTCGTGCTTGCCCAATGCCGCATAGTGGCGCGCGGTGTCGAGGAAGGCCGGCTTGAGCATTTCCATCAGCGGGCGGTACAGGCGCGGTGACCACAGGAATCCTTCCCATGCTGCACGTGCTTCGGCTTCCGAGCACTGCCAGACGAAAAGCGGCAACAGGTGTTGCGTCGCCCAATCCCCGTCGACGCGGAACAACGCGATGACATGGGCCGCCAGCAACACGCGGCCATGCCGAAATTTGTCGATCCGAGGATCGCAAAGCTCGGTGAACGTGGGCTTGATCTCTTCCGGCAGGCCTTGTCCATCCTCCAGCGAGCGTCGATACCACCAGCGCAGCAGTGCCTCGGTGACGTGGCCCACGGGATGATTGATGGCTCGCCCGACGGGGTCGTCGGTATCGACGCCGTCCTGATGGTCCTGCGCCAGGATACGGCGAGCGAGCACGAAGAAGAGTGTTTCGTGGCCTTCGAAGGTCTTGGCAATGGACTGTAGCCACCAGCTCACACCATGGTCGAGCGTCTGCAGTACCTCGTCAGGTGCGGTGGCCAGGATTGGTGCCATGTAGCGCCAGGAGCGCTTCAGGAGTTTTTCCTCTGACCAGGCCTGCAGGGCCTCACGCCAGCGATCCGTTGGCCAGACATTTTCCCTGGCCAAGGCGCACAAGGCACAAGCGGTCGTGGCAAAGTTGTCGCGACAGCGCTGTCGCCAGTCATCCTTCTGCCAATGATCTGTGCCGGGTTGCTGCCTGAGCCACTCGATCAGTTCACGGCGACGACGCGGTGTGGCGACGAACTTGCGCCATTCGTCGCCATCACCCATCCAGTAAGGAAATTCGTCGCGCTGATCCGCCGCCAGTGTCCACTCCGGATACTGTCCCGAAAGCCCACTTAGTCGGGCGCTGCTTTCAGCACCCAAGGCCGCTCCGGCCTCGGCGATCTTTGCCAGCCGCAGCCAGATTTCGCGTTCCACGATACGGGACCAACGCTCCGGCTCAATGTCATCCTTGAACATGTCGCGCGGAGGACCGGCGAGCACGGCCTGTTCCAGTTCCCGCAGCATCACCTCATCGAGGTGCGGCGCCAGTGCCACCAGCAGGCGCATGGCTTCCCGTTCGGTTTCCACCGACCACAGCCACCAGTGATCGTCCACCAGCAGCCAGTCGAGTGCTTGGCGATGGGGAATCAAGTTGTCCTGTGCGGCAGCAAAGAAGGCGAGGCGCCGGAACAGCGGATAGGGCGTGTGCCACCAGGCCTGCGCCATGAGCGCTGCCCGCGCCGGCGATTGCGCAGCAGTGGCGAGCCACGCATCCCGGGTCAGGTCGATCAATGCGGTCCAATCGTGGAAGTCCCGGTTCTGCGGGTGTTCACTGATCGAGGGTTGATGCATGTAGGACAGGTCGCTCCTGTCCTCGGCACCGCCAAGCTCGCGCATCAGATCAAGCGCGTCGCGCAACAGGGCGCTGACATCGGACAGCAGTTCCGGCAATGCGGCGTCCCAGCGCTCGTCGCTGGGCAGATCGCGCAGGCTGGAATGGACGTGATCCGTCGACAGCACGATCTCCCATTCCACCAGCTCCTTGATGCGCTCAGGCACGCGGGCTTCGTCGTCCTCGGCTGGCCAGCGGAACGGTTCGCGCAACGATACGCGCGGTGTCAGCATCTCGCGCAGTTCCAGGCGCAGGGTAGCGGTGAGCCCATCGCGCTTGAATCGGTCGCGCCAGCGGTACAGGTCGAAGTCGCGCAGCCACGATTTCACGCGCCCGGTCAGCAGCAGTCGCCACAGGGTACGCATCAGCGGGCTGGGGATCGCCTTGGACGGGTTTTCACGAATGCGCGCCAATTTGGCGGTGTCGCCATCGCGTTCAAGCCGAGCCAACTCTTCGAGGCGGCTCTCCATCAATCGGATCAGATCGTCGTGCAGTTGTCCACCGCGCTTGACCAGCCACAGCAGCAAGGCCGGGTCATCGAGATGGCGGATCATCCAGCGTGCCAAATGCTCCATTACCTTGTCCCAGCGGCTTCCGCGCGCACCGGCATCGACGACACACATCGACGGCGCGAGTGGATATGGCGCGGGCCTGCGGGTTAGGCTGAAGGCGAGTTTGCCATCGGCAGGCGTCTTCGGAGGAACACCGAAACGGTCCAGATCCACGTGGCCGTAGCGGTCCTCGCTCAAAGGCTCCAACCAGTCCAGCGACGGCACCGGATCAAGCTCGGCAAAACGCTTTGCGGGCAGGCCGTCCGGATCGCTAAGCGCCCACAGCATGCGGGGGATAAAGTAGTCCTGTTTCGTGCTCGCCAGCGGTCGCGAGATGGCGCATTCGACCACGATGCGCTCCTTGCCGCGCACGCCGTCGCGATAGGTTTCGGCCCAGGCGCGAAGGGTCTTGTGCAGGTAGGCATGCCGGTTGTGCTCGCGGTAGAGGATGGGGGTGACGTTCTTGGCCCGCCACTCGTTGGCCCGTTCCTCTTGCTTGCCTTTGGAGAAACTGCCGAACGCGAACATCTCCGGTGGCAACTCGCCAAGCAGGCGGTCGGCAGCCAGTGCGTCCATCATGTAGCGCAGCACAGGGTCGTTGATGCTGTAGCCGACGAAGCAGACGGTGTAGTTGCGGAACAGCTCGCTGACGAAACGCGCCGCCCAGCGTTCGGTGAGATAGGCCAGGCCGAAATCGCCGCTGGAGACGACCAGCCGATCCAGTTCGCTCGAAGTCGGCGCAGCGCTGAGCAGGCCATGCAGATACACCAGGCCATCCCAGCGGTTCTTGGGCACCGGCAGCAGTGGCGCCTGAAACCGCTCGATGGGCAGGGACTTCGCCGCAATCACCTCCTCGAACAAGCGATCGAAGTTGGTGGTGATGAGGCGTGTATGGCCATTGCGGCACTTGCCCAGCGTAAGCAAGGCATCATGTGTGGCGGTCGCGTTCGGGGCACTGAGATCGGGTGTCAGAATGCTGGCCAGCGTCCGGCGCACCGTCTCGCGGCCACCGACGATGTCCGCCTCCAGCAGGCCGATGGCGGTATCGAACTGCCCGGCCTTGATCGCCGCCTGCTGCACTGCATTGGGTGTGGTGGCCAGGGCTTCATATACCTTCGCCACCAGCCCGGCGAAGCCCGGCAGGCGCGCCGGGTAGGAAATGCCTGCGCCGCAGAAGAACACCACGCGCCCTTCCTCGTGCGCCTGCAGCAGGCGTTCGGGGATATCGGGACCGTGGCGGACGAACTGCATTCAATGGATTCCGGAGAACACGCGTTCCAGCGTCGCCGGGATCAGCGCGTCGTTGGCCTGGCGGATGGCGGCGTGGCGGGCTTTGAGTGCTTGAGTGCGCCGGTACAGTTCGCGCAGTTTGAGCTGCGTTCGCATCGAGGGAAGTGGCATTTCGTAGTTCAAAAATGCGGACGGCTGAACGCGACGACGGCGTACGTTCGTGCCGCCGCTGATCTCTGCAATCTGCGGCCAGACCTCGGGGGTGCGGAAATAGATGTCTAAGGCTTCAGGTAGGACGGCGTCAGTGTCGACGGTAAACACTGGGAATTCCGGTGAAACCACAAGTCCATCGCATTCGGGCGGGACAACGCCTAGTGCGCCCTCCCACGCCATCAACTTGGGGTAGATGAAGTCACCCGCGCGAACGGTGGACAGCCGTTCGTAGGCAAACTCGCTTCCATCTTTGCTGACGCTCGCGAAGACGCCGCGACCAAAGGAGTAGACGCCAGCAAAGTGATAACGCTGCAATCGATCGACACGGACATCTGGTTGGCGAAGAGCCAGTAAATCAGCCATGCGGCTGCGAACTAGTGCTTTGCCAGGTAGGCAGAAAATATGGGCACGGAGCATCAGGTCGGCATTGCGCTCGATGGCGTCGAGGCGCTCGTTTACCTGCCGCACCTTGTCGGCCAGCGTATCGAGCCGGCTGACGATGGCTTGCTGTTCGGCAAGCGGCGGCAGCACGATTTGCTGTGCGAGAAATCGATCTTCCTTGATGCGCACACGGTTGGTCGTGCCTTCGCTGGCTGCCTTGCACAGATCGACGAATTGCCGGGAGCGCACCATCCATCCCATAAACGCCGGATCGAATTGCGTGCTGTCGGAAAACTCGAAGGACGGAAAATCGTTGCTAACGATTGCGCCATCAAGCTCTTGCGGCACCAACCCGATTGCGCCGTTGCGGGCGTCGATCTTGGAAAGGATCAGCTGGTTGGCACGCACTACACGTCGCGGCGTCGTCACGTCTGCACCGCGAACCTTGCCACGGCTGATAACGCCTTTTCCCCAAAGACGGATGGTGACTTCGTCGTACTCGGCGTCCGGCATGCACACGGCAGGCTCGATGGATCGGCAGAGCACATCGCCCAGTGCGATCTTCGGCCACTGCCTCATCCCTGCACCTCGGCCACCAGCGCCTCGATCTCCACGAGCAGGCGCAGCACATCTTCCTCACCCGCGCGCATGGCGGCGACCAGGTCCTTCGGATCGGCATGCTCCAGCCCTTCGGCGGCATGCGGGTTCTTCAGGTCCAGGTTGTAGATCGGCCAGTAGAGCGCGTCGCCCTCGGCCTGCGCGGCCTTGGCGGCAGCCTCATGGGCCTGCTGCCGCGCCTTCAGCTCGCGCAACTGCGCTTGCAGTTTGGCCTTGTCGCCATTGGCGGCGCGGCTGATGTCCTGTTCCATCTCGCGGATCGGCTTGCCCAGGGCGAGTGCGCTGGCGCGCTCGGTTTCGGCCCGTTGCCAGTGCGGTGTGGCGGCGTCGATGGCGGCAGCGCGTTTGGCGGTGAAGTCCACGCGCCAGGCCTGCGGGCCTTCCTCGCGGGCGTTCCACCAGTCGAGCACTGGCTGGAAGGCCTCGAAGGGCAGCGGTGCGGTCTTGCTGTACTTCTTGCGGCCCTCGGGCTGGGGCAGTTCGTAGTACCAGAGAGTGTCGGTCGGCCCGCCGCGCTGGAAGAACAGAAGGTTTGCCGGGATGTCGGTGTAGGGCGCGAACACGCCTTGCGGCAGGCGCACGATGGTGTGGAGGTTGAATTCCTTGAGCATCTCCTCCTTGATGACGGCGCAGACACCATCGCCAAACAGAGTGCCGTTGGGCACCACCACGGCAGCGCGGCCTCCCTGCTCTGCGCCATGCCCGGCATAGCGCAGCTTGCGCATGATGTACTGCAGGAACAGCAGTGCGGTTTCGGCCGTCTGCATGTTGGCCGGGAAGTTGGCCTTGATGCCTGCTTCTTCCTCGCCGCCGAAGGGCGGGTTGGTGAGGATCACGTCCACCCGCTCGCTGTGGCCGATCTCGGTGATGCGCCGCTCCAGTGTGTTGCCGTAGGCGATCTGCGGCGCTTCCAGCCCGTGCAGCAGCAGGTTCATCTGCGCCAGCATGTAGGGCAGCGGCTTGGCCTCCTGCCCGAACAGCGTGTCCCGCTGCAGGATGCGGCGCTGGTCCGGATTGGTCACCTGCTGGGCGATATGGTCGTAGGCTTCCACCAGAAATCCGCCGGTGCCGCAGGCCGGGTCGAGCATGGTCTCGCCAAGGCGCGGGTCGGTGACCTGCACCATGAAACGCACCACCGGGCGCGGGGTGTAGAACTCGCCCGAGTCGCCGGCAGCGTCGCGCATCTCGCGCAGCATGGATTCGTACAGGTGCGAGAGGGTGTGGATCTCCTCGCTGCTGCTGAAGTGAATGCCGTTGATCTTGTTGATGATGTCGCGCAGCAGGTAGCCGCTGACCACGCGGTTCTGCACGCCACGAAACACGTTGGCGATGACCTCGCGCTGGCTGCCTTTCTCGCCACTGCCAGCCAGGCCGCGCAGGTAGGCGAACAGGCCCGCGCCGCGTGAGCCGTCGGCGCGGTGGCATTCGTCCTGGTTGATGAAGGCCAGCAGTTCGTCGCCGGTGAGGCCATCCTCGCGCGCAGCCCAGTCGCGCCAGCGGTAAGGGGATTCAATGATGGGGTGGTAGGGCTTGCCGTCGAGCTCCGCTTCTTCCTCATGCACGACTTCGAAGTCGTCGAGGAACTTGAGAAACATCACCCAGGTAAGCAGTGGCAGGCGGTCGACGTCGCCATTCAGGCCCTTGTCTTTGCGCAGGATCTTGCGCGCGCTGCCGATCAGCGCCGACAAGTTGTCGCGCATGGTCAGCGGTGCCTTGGCACGTTTGGTTCGGGTCTTCTTTTCGGTTGCGGCCATTCAGGAACTTCTCGTCATTGGTAAAGGGCCGTCTGCAGGCGCGAGACGGCTTCCTTGAAGGGTTTTATGCCGCCGAAATGCCGGGTGGCGATTTCGGAGGGGCTGCCGAAGCGGTCGAAGGGTTGCACCTTCATCAGCTCGGACAGGGCGTTGAACTGGACGATGCCGCGCTCGATGTACTTGTCGAGCAACAGCGTGAGGATTTCGCGGGCCGAATCGCCGTACTGGCCAAACAGATCCTGCGCTGCCTTTCTGGCCTGTTCCGCGCGTTGGCGGCGGGTAAGCAGCGGCGCGTTCCAGGCCAGATGACACAACAGATCGAACGGGTCTGCGTCCGGCTGGTCGGCGCTGGCCGCCAGCTCCTCGAAGCTGATACCGCGCTCAGTCAGCTCACGCAACACCTCGGCTCGGGTGTCGGGGTTGGCCCAGGCCGATTGCAACGCATCGCGGGTCGGGTACAGGGTCCGAACGGTGCGGCCCGAGTACTCGGTGTACTTGACTACTTGTAGCTTCTTGCCATCGGTGTCGAGGTCGTAGACCAGATGACCGATCACCTCGACGTCGCCACCGTCGACGTAGAACTTGCGCGGCTCCTCCGGCGGTTCGGTGATGATCTCACCCTGGCCTGCGTCGACTTCCGTGGTGTCTACGGTGTAGTCGGCCGACGGCTCCTCGACGCCGGGGGTCGTTTCGATGACCGACTCGATGGTTTCGCCGGCGTCATCGATCGTCACTTCCTCGATGCGCGCGGGGTCGCCATCGAAATCCGGATCGGCGAAGTGCCGGGTGGCGGTGCCGGTGAAGTCGATGATGTTGAAGTACTCCTTGCCGTAGTCGACCTTCAGTCGGGTGCCGCGCCCGATGATCTGCTTGAACTCGGAGCGGGAGCCGACCACGCGCGCCAACACCACGTTCTTGACCATCTCGGCGTCGACGCCGGTGGTCAGCAATTGCGAGGTGGTCAGGATCACCGGCGTGGGTTTGTCCACATCCTGAAAGTGCGCGAGATGGGTCAGGCCAATGGCGCCTTCGTCGGCGGTGACGCGGCAGACGTAGTCGGGGTATTGCTTGACCAGATCGCTGTTGAGGTTGACCAGCTCCTGGCGCATTTCGGCTGCGTGCTCCTGATCGACGCAGAACACGATGGTCTTGGCAAAGCGATCGGTGCCCTTGAGGAAGTCGGCAAGGTGCTTGGCAATCGCCTTGGTGCGCGCACGCAGTGCGATGACGCGCTCGAAATCCTTGGTCTGGTACTCGTCGTCCGGCACCGGGCGGCCGAAGCGGTCGAGCTCGTCCTTGGACGGACGCCAGCCAGCGGCATCCACCGTGGTGATCACGCGATGCACGCGATAGGGCGCGAGGAAACCATCCTCGATGCCCTGGCGCAGGCTGTAGGTGTAGACCGGGTTGCCGAAGTATTCGTAGCTGTCGCGCGATTCCTCGCGCAGCGGCGTGGCCGTCATGCCGAACTGCACGGCAGGCGCGAAGTAATCGAGTACCGCACGCCAGCTGCTGTCGTTGCGGCTGGAGCCGCGATGGCATTCGTCGATGATGATCAGATCGAAGAAGTCCGGCCGGTACTGGCGGAATACGTCTTCGTTGGCGGTGGACAGCGCCTGATAGATGCCGAAGTACATGTCCCGGCTCTGGCTCACATCACCCCCGGCGATCTTGTGGCGGGCGTCGCCAAAGGGCGCGAACATCTTGGCCATCGGGTCATCGACCAGGATGTTGCGATCGGCCAGGAACAGGATCTTCGGGCGCCGATATTCGCCGGTGCGGTTCCAGCGGCTGTTCCACAACTTCCAGCACAGCTGAAACGCCACGCAGGTCTTGCCGGTGCCGGTGGCCAGCGTGGCGAGCACGCGCCTCTGACCAAGCAGGATGGCCTCGATCACGCGGTTGATCGCGATCTGCTGGTAGTAGCGCGGCACCTTGCCCGAAACCAGGTTGAAGGGTTCGAGCAGGTGGGGTGTGGCCGGATCGGGTAGAGCGGTAGCGGCGGTCAGTCGCTGCCAGAGTTCGGCGGGCGTGGCGAAGCGATCCACCTCACGCTCGGTGGCGGTGGTGTAGTCGATCTCGATGATGCGATGGCCGTTGGTGGCATAGGCGAACTTCAGGCCGAGAATCTCGGCGTACTCTTTGGCCTGCTGCACCCCGGTTTCCGCCGGCAGCCCCAGTTCTTTCGCTTCCACGACGGCCAACGGATAGTCGCGCCGGTAGTACAGCAGGTAGTCAGCACGTTTCTGTTTGCCACGGCGCACACGGCCGCCGGTGACGATGATGCGGCCATTGGTGAACGTGCGCTGCTCGCCGATCACGTGCGGCGTATTGCCCCATCCGGCCTCGACGAGCTTGGGTGTGACCAGTTCCCGGCAGGTGTCGGCCTCGGTCATGATTTGGGTCGTTGCCGTCATCGAGGCCACCTGTTCTGTTCGTGAGTCATCCCCGCTACGGCATGTTGGGGAACGGTGTTTGGCGCGTCGCTTTGGCTCGGGCATTCAGCGTGAGCCAAAACGAAAAGACAGACAGGACAAAGAGTTACGGTTATTTCTCCGGCTTTTGGTGCAGCGGTTTGGCGCAAGGCGGGCAGATAGACCCGGCTTTGAGCCAAATTACGGGAGGCGGTAGCGTGTGCCACTTTTCACCCCCTCTGCCATCAGCTTGCCGGCCTTCACCAGTTGTTCAATGCCCCGCCGGATGCGCGAGCGCGGGATTTCCAGTCCGATCCGCTCGTGGATGTCACCGATCCTCGATTTGGGGTAGCGACCGACGTCCTCGACGATTAGCGCGGCCAATCGGTGCGGTTCGATGCGCTTGAGCGTGGTGCCACCGACGAAATTGAGGGTGCGCAGCAGCCCCGGGTCGACGAAATAGCGCGTGGCTTGCGTGCGCCCTGCGCTCTGGATCAGATCCCACTCCAGCAGCCGCTTGATCCACGGTTGCAGCGCCTCGACCGAGGGCAGCTCCAATACGGCGGCGAGTTCGCGGGCGGTCATGGCGTCGTGCTGCGCCAGCAGGCCCAGGGCGATGCGCTCGCGCTGGGTAAGCTGGTAGGTCTGGTCCGCTTTGGCAATGAAGTCGATGACTTCGGGCTTGAGGATGCGGCGGCGTACCGTGACCTGGACGCGGTCGTGAGTTTCGATCAGCTCCGGCGCCGGGCGGCCTTGCGACAGCAGCACCTCGAAGATCTTGTCGAAGCCACTGCCTTCGCGCTCCATCAGCTTCAGGTCGTGGAACAGACGAGCCAGGTGCTCGTTGCGGCGCACGGTGGTGTGCAGCACGTTCTGCGGAGTCACGCCCAGCGGCAGCGGACCCGGGTTGACCACTTCCAGCCGATCCGGGTGCAGATTCAGGAAGATGTCGCCGCGCTGGGTGTAGGGGCGATGCACCAGCGCGTTGACCAGAAGCTCGCGTACCACCACCTCGTCGAAGGCAGGCACGTTCTGGCGGTACAGGCCATCCGGCAATTCGTAGCGCTCGCGAAAGTCGGGCACCTCCACCCAGACGGCCTCGATCAGTTCCATCGGATTCAAGGTGTGGTCGTCCCACACCAGCTTGTTGACCTTCTGGCCGTGCTCGTCGTACTTGATGAACTGGATCACCGGGGCGGTGGTCAGCTGCGCACGCTGATGCTGCTGTCCCAGACAAAGGATGCCCAGGTGGGTCAGGTAGCCACCTTGTGCGAGCTGGTAATGGTCGAGCAGCTCGTCATCGGACTTTTCCTTGACGGACGGCTTGACTCGGTCCGATGCCCTCAGCGCATTCACCAGCTTGCCGAGCTTGTCCGGGGCAGTGGCTGATCTGGGCACCTGCAGTGTGGTCTGGGTTTCCCACGGCAGCGCCGCACGCTCCGCCGCCAACCGGAGCACGTCGTCACCCGTGACAGGTTTGCTCTGGTCGGCCACGCGCAGGTAGTAGCGGCCGTCGGTCGTCGATGCCACTGCGATGGCCCGGGGAATGGCGAGGTTGATGTATTGACCGCCATTGGCTGCGGTAACCACATCCGGAAGCACGGCTACGTTGACGCTGCGCTCGGCAATCTTGCGTCGGATGGTGTCCGGAAGGTCGGCAGGAATCTGTTGGCCTGCGGGTGGCGCGTCCTGACCGTCCTCGATGCCGAGCAACAGACGACCGCCCGTCGCGTTGGCGAAGGCGATGCAATCCTTGACCAGCTCGTTCCAGTCGGCGCTCTTGCCGATCACGGATCGCAAGGATTTTTGGTCGAGGAGTTGGCCTTCTTGGCTCAAACGGCGCACTCCTGCAGGCTTCTATTCATTGTTCTTCTCCATCAATCCAGCACGATCAAGAATTCGGTGGCCAGTGCCTCCGGACGCACGGCTCGGGTGTCCGAACTGCGGTGCATCTTGACCAGGCCGTGGCGCTCCAGGTGACGTAGGGTGCGCGACAGGTTGCTGGCTGCGCGGCCTGACCACTCGGCCAGCTCCAGCACAGTGCGCGGTTGCCGCTCCTGCATCAGGCGCAGCAGCGCGCGGTTTTCGTCCGACAGCAGGCTGGCCAACCGCCGCCAAGAATCGAACCAGACGGTGGGCGTGGGGCCGTTGGCGTCATCGATCGCCCGACGGCCGGATTTGGCCGGCCGGATGCCAATCACTGTGCGCATGCTTCGATTTCCCCGATGTGGTTTCGGGATGCTATCAGATACGGATAGTATCTGTCGCTAGCAGTGATCTTCTCGGCGCACAGGAAATGGGGTAACAGCCGCTGCCATTGCCCCATTGGCTACAGGATTACCCTGTTCGCCTTTGGAGCGGGTCACGGCCGGCAGGTGCGAACCGCAAACCCTGCAAACCTCGGTTTGCGCCCTGACGGTGGACGGGCAGCGCGCTCGCGCCCCCCGTATAGGATTCCGGCCAGGAAGGACCCGTCCTGTCTCGCCGGGGCATCGTCCCCGTGCCCGGCCAGCCATTGCAATCGAGGGAGGTGAGCATTCCCGATGCTCACCCTCTCTCTTTAGAGACGAATCGCCGGGAACCGGGAAAGTGGCGTCCTTGCTGGGTTTGCGCGTTCCCACCCCCATCCGGGAACGGTTTTGGCCGGGAACGCTGGAAACCCGCGCCAGTGCTGGGTTTGGCGTTCCCGCCCGGTCCTGCGTTCCCGGTCGGGAAGCGGGAAGCCGGGAACGGAGGACTGCCCCGCGAATGCTCAGGCCTGATCCCGCTGGCCCGCGTTCGCGCGCTTCAGATGCCCGGTGACGAAGGCGGCTTCGCCACTGGCCATGGGGCCGTCGGGCACGTCCAGCCACTTCACCAGCTTCGAGCCGTCGACCATGGCCATGACCAGTTCCTCCCGGTCGAGCAGGGTCCCCACCCACTCGGCCAGCCGATGCTTGCCGATGGTGTGGAAGGCTTCCGGCAGTTCATGGCGACGCTCGTAGACGCCGTTGCCGCCGGTCTTGGTGTAGGGCTTGCCCTCGGCGGCAGCCCGCGCAATGGCCGCCTTGAGGTCCGGCAGCAGATCCACGTCGGTCTGGCGGGCGCGGACCAGGGCGTCGCTGCGATCGACCAGCAGACCACGGGCGTCGCGTAGGAAGGTAGTCACCCGCAGGTTGGCGCGGCCATTGGCCTTGACCACGCCGCCCATCACGACCCCGCCGCGCTCGAAGGGCTCGCCCAGCGCCTTGCAAATCGCCTTGGCCTGATCCTCCTTGGGGTTCCACAGCGCGTAGACCGAGCGCACGCCATCGACCAAGCCGCCAGTGCCCCGGATCGCTTCACGGGCCTGCTCGGGCGTCGAGGCCTCGCGCTTGGCGAAGTGGTGGGAGACGATCACCGAGGCGCCGGTGCTGGCGGCCAACGCGGCCAGCCGTGAGCAGACGAACTGTGCGTTCTCCGGTACGTTCAGATCCAGCGCGCACAGCGGCTGCAGCGGATCGAGGATGATCAGTCGCAGACCGGCCAGCGCGGTCAGTTGCTGCTCCAGCGCTAGCCACGCCGGGGTAGTCGATGGGCCTCGCGTCGCCGGATCGGGCGCGAACAGCGGTACGGCGCCGCCGGCATCGGGCAGCGGCAGCACATAAAGCCGGTCCGGGATCGGACCCAGAGCGTTCAGGCGGTTGTGCACCTCGATGGCGTCATCCTCGGCGGTGACGTAGATCGCCACACCCTGGCCGGCGAGCGCGCCCCCGAACAGCGTCGGCGTATTGGCCCAGACGCCATCGAAGGCGGCGACCTCGCGGGCCAGTGCCAGCAGCAGGAAGGACTTGCCGACACCGCCGCCAGCCGCCACCAGCGCGGCCTGTGCCAGCGGGAACACGCCTTCAATCAGCCAGTGCCGGGGTTGTGGTTCGCCGGTGAAGCGTTCGCGGGCTCGCCACTTTGTGATCTCGAACGGTTGGCGGGGTTGGTCGCTGGCAACCCGCATCGCTTCTGCCAGCAAGGTATGCACATCGCCGCCTTCGGCCACCGCATCGGCGGCATCCCACTTCTGCGGTTTGTCCTCGGGTACGTGGATGCGCCGCACCTGCGCGCCGATACCGAGAAGTTTCGGGATCACCTCGTTGGCGTACCTGGCACCGGCCTCGTCGTGATCCGGCCAGACGATGACGGTCTTGCCGGCAAGCGGCGACCAGTCGGTCTTGGCGAGGGCAGTGGCAGCGCCGCCCATGGCGGTCGTGGCGACGATGCCAAGCTGCATCAACGCGTCGGCGCATTTCTCGCCCTCGACCAGCACGACGGTGTTGGTCTTTGCCACCTCAGTAAGATGGTAGAGCGGGCGTGGGTCGGGCATGCGCGTCTGGCGGGAGGTGACATCCCAAGGCCGGTATTGCTTCCCCTCGGGCGTGTCGTAGCGGTACACGCAGGCCAGCAGTTCACCGTCGGCACTGCGGTAGTCCCACTTCGCGGTGTGCGGGCCGAGCGTGTCATGGGCGGCGGCCGACTTGGCCGGTGCCGGGACAAATGAGGTCGGCACCACCAGCCAATCACCGACGTCATCCAGCAGTTCCCCAAAATCGCGCGGCACGGCAAACCCTCGCGCTGCCGCCCACAGTGCCAACACGTCGCCGGATTCGCCGGTGGCGAAGTCGATCCATACCCCGCGCTTCGGGCCTTCGAGTTCGATAACCAGGCTGTCGCCGGCATCGCCCTGCACATTGCCGACGACGAAACGCGTGCCCTGGCGCTTGCCGTTCGGAAACAGGTACATCAGCACCGCTTCGAGCTGATCGAGCAGCCGGGCACGCAGCTCGTCCTTGTCGTGGCGCCGCTCGATGCGGTCGGGCGCGTCGTTGAAATCGAAGAAGGGATGGGGCGGAACGTTGATCGCGTCGATTGCGGCCGTGCTCATTGGGTGTGCTCCCCGTCGAGCCGCGCCTTGAACCAGTCGCCGTTGGCGCGCACGCAGTAGTAGGAACGCCCCGGCCCGGTGTGCTGGGTGTCCGGCACGATCCAGAGCTCCTCGTCGGCGTCATAGCGCCAACTGCCGGGGCCGAACATCTTGTCGAGCACTGGCTCGATGCCGTGCCGGGCGATGTGGGCGCGCAGTTGCCGCGTCATGCGTTCGCGCTCCCGGCGCCGCTGGCGGTTCGTCATGCCCACACCTCACTCGGACGGTCGCCGGCGGTGCAGCGACGGGTACGTTCGCGTTCGTGCGCTTCGATTTCGGCGAGGCTATAGAGCACGCGGCTGCCGAGTTTGAGGAACGCCGGTCCGGTGCCGAGCATCCGCCAGCGTTCGAGGGTTTTTTCAGACAAGCCCCAGCGCGCGGCGAGCTGGCGCGGGCTGAGCAGTTCGGCGGGTGGCAAGGTGACGTTCATGGGGTAACTCCCGTTCGGTGGGCGGTGCCCGTAGTGGCCCTCGCTGGGGCTCGGTGACACCTGATGAGCGGGATTCTTCGCGGTGCTCGCCAGCGCGGCAATGACGTGCGAGGCACTGAAATCCGCAGCAGTGCGCATGCGTTCGAAGCATTCCGAACTTTGACAAAGTTTCAGTCGTGCGCACGCTGCGACAAGCAGCAATACGAAGCCGCTATCAGCGCTCCACATTCGCCCGCTGCGCCCTGATCGACCAAACCAGTCTCTGACAGCGACCATTTCGTCAGTGCGAAACGGTCGCTGCGACGTGGTGTCGTGGCGATGCCAACCCCAGGAGCCCACCCATGAAATCGAACCCTTCACGCCGCCAATCATCCACCAGTTACCGCGACACTCTGCGCAGCGAACTCGATGCGCTGACCCAGCAGTTGCAAGAAGCTGAAGCTGCCGCCAGCACCGCGCAGCAAGAAGCCGATGCGAAACGTCGCGCCCATCACGAACTCGAAAAGCGGTCGAACTCCACACACTGGTCGGTGACCGAGCAGCGCCTGTTCCGCGAGAAGAACCAGCTCGAAGCCATCGCCCGACAACTCCAGCAGGATCTGGTGCCGCTGCGTGAAGAACACGCTCGGCTGAAGCGCAAGGTCCAGGCGCCCGCCCAGTTGGAGGCGGCGCGCGTCGAGATGGCGGCGCTGACGGATCGGCGCACGGCGCTGGCCCAGGAGATCAACAAGGCCAGGACCCTGCAGGCGCAGCTCGATGCCCGCATCGAGTCTGTCGAGCAGCAGATCGCCAGCGACACCCAGTCCGCCGCCAATCGCTTGATCAATGCCGGTGAGCTCACGGCGCTCCCGGCGGCGCTCGCCTCACTGCACGCGGAATTGACCGCCACCCGCCACACCCGCGACGAAGTGGCACGGCGCATCCAGAGCCTGCAGGCCGAGCATGACGCCTTGCCGGAGCAGATCCGCCTGGCGCGCGACAGCTATCAAGGCGCGCAGGCCATCGTCGCCGAGATCGAGTTGCAGGAGCAGTTGCCAGCCTTCATCGGCGTCATCGCCCGGGCGGCGGTGGCGCGGCATCGGGCGGGATTCTCGCGGGAGCAGGGGCGGTACGAGATCGAGATTCCGTTAGAGGCCCTGGAGGCGGCCAATACCGCGCTGGACGCCGATCTTTCGGCCCGCTGAGAGGGTTTTCACCTTGGCTTCTGCCCGCCACAGCGCGTTCATCGACCTGTCTCAACCACAGGAGTAAACCGATGACCGATACCCCGATGAACGACAGCATCAGCGCGCAGGTGGCGGCGCTGCCCGGCCTGCCCATGAAAGACCTCTGGGAACTGTGGGATGCGCACTTCCCGCGTCGTCCCACCCACATCAACCGCCACTACGTGGAGTCTCGCCTGGCCTACCGGCTGCAGGAGCAGGCCTACGGGCCGCTGCCGGCGGGCGTGCGCCGCTATCTGGTCGAGCGCGGCGCGCAGTTCTCGAAGATCCAGCAGGCTGGACGTGGCACGGAATGCCATTTGATGCCCGGCACGGTGCTGGTGCGCGAATGGGACGAGCGCGAGTACCGGGTCACCGTCACCGCCGACGGCCTCTATGAACTCAACGGCCAGCGCTTCAAGAGCCTGTCGGCGGCGGCGCGTCACATCACCGGCACGCAATGGTCAGGGCCGAAGTTCTTCGGGCTCAAGCCGGGCAAGGGAGGCAAACGATGAGCACCACCATCCTGGCTTCACCCAAACGCTGCGCGGTCTACTGCCGCGTCTCCAGCGACGAACGTCTCGACCAGTCCTTCAATTCCATCGATGCGCAGAAGGAAGCCGGGCACGCGTTTATCAAGAGCCAGACGCACGAGGGCTGGATCGCGGTGGCGGACGATTACGATGACGGCGGGTTCTCCGGCGGCAACATGGAGCGGCCCGCGCTGAAACGGCTGCTGGCCGATATCGAATCCGGCCGCATCGACATCGTCGTGGTCTACAAGATCGACAGGCTCAGCCGTTCGCTGGCCGACTTCGCGCGCATGGTGGAAGTGTTCGACCGCTGCGGCGTGAGCTTCAGCGCGGTTACCCAGCAGATCAACTCCGCCACCTCGATGGGACGGCTGATGCTGAACGTGCTGCTGTCCTTTGCCCAGTTCGAGCGCGAGGTCACTGGCGAGCGTATCCGCGACAAGATCGCCGCCAGCAAAGCCAAGGGCATGTGGATGGGCGGGCCGCTGCCGCTGGGCTACGACGTGCAGAACCGCCTGCTCATCGTTAACGAGGCCGAGGCAGCGGTGGTGCGGCGCATCTTCGCCGACTTCGCCCGCGATCGCTCGACCACCCACATGGTGCGCAACTACGCGACCGAAGGCATCCGCACCAAGACGGGCCGCACCTTCTGCAAGCAGTCGATCTACAAGCTGCTGCACAACCGCATGTACCTCGGTGAGATCGTCCACAAGGGGCGCTACTACCCGGGGCAGCATCCGCCGATCCTGACCAGCGCCCAGTGGCAGGCCGCCCACGATGTGTTGGCCCAGACCGCCGAGGAACGGCGCGCGACGGTCGCCACCGACGGTCGAGGCCTTCCGCTGCTGCGCGGCCTGCTGTTCACGACCAGTGGGGAGCGGCTGATCCCGACTCACACGGTCAGGAAAGGGCGCTGCTACCGCTACTACACGCCGGCCAAGGACCGGCACTACGGGGCGGGCGCCTCCAACTTCGGCAGCCTGCCGGCTGAATCCATCGAGGCGCTGGTGGTCGAGCAGGTCTGCCAGGTGCTGCGCGCACCGGAAAGCGTGCAGGCAGTTTGGGACCGGGTACGAGCGAGCGCCATCGATCTCGACCAGGCACGGGTGGTGGTGCCGATGCGCCAGCTTGCCGCCGTCTGGCCCTCGCTGTTTCCTGCCGAGCAACGGCGCCTGGCACAGCTGCTGATCGAGCGGGTGCTGATCGGCGACGACGGACTGGAGATCCTCTGGCGCGATGCCGGCTGGGTGGAACTCATCGACGAACTGCGCCCCGGCAGCATCGGCGCGGAACTGGCGGCAGTGGAGATGACGGTATGAGCCGAATGCGCAAACTCGGCGAGGCCACGGTGCAACAGCGCATGGACGGCGGTGCCGTGAAACTCTCGACCTTCATCCCGCTGCAGATCCGCAAGCGCGGCGTGCGCAAGGTGGTGATTCGGCCAGACGGGGAGAGCGCCAGTTCCACCGCACGCGGCCAGTTCGACAGCCCGATGCTGGTGGCGCTGGCACGGGCCTTCTATTGGCAACAACTGCTCGACGAGGGCGTGGTCGCCAGCGGCACCGACATCGCCCAGCGCGAAGGCCTGCATCACTCGACGGTCAACGAACTGTTGCGCCTGACCTTGCTGGAACCGGCCATTATCCAGGCCATCCTGGCGGGCCAGCAGCCGCGCTGCATGAGCCTGATCTGGTTTCAAAGGAATCCGCTGCCGACCGACTGGGTAGCGCAACGGGAAGTCGTCGTAGCGTTCGATCGCTGATGCCGTAGTGATCTCACCAAGCCCCGGCGTCTTCATCCTCGTATTCATCGTTCTCGTCGGCATCGACATTTCCTGCACCGGGGTCGCGCTGCGATAGGGGAACGTATCGTTCGGTGGGCGTCTTCCACTCCCGGAAGAAGTCCAAGGGGTTCTGCGTGCCGACGAACTCTCGGGCGAGCCGTAGTCGGTCAAGTACACCCTGACGTTCCATCTCGGGAAGTGTCTGTGCCCGATCTGCAACGCCCTGGAAGAACTGCTCCAGGCTGACGACCTTCGACCATGCTTGAATGACTTGCTCAAGCTGGTCGTGGCTATCTCTGATGGATTGCGATTCGCGGCGACGGTATTCCTCGTGCCGTCGCCGTTCTTCCTCTGCAAGCCGTTCCAGCCTCCGAAGCTCGGCCTGCCGGTCGGCTTCTTGAAGCTTCCCGATGATGGGCGCGACTTCGGCCCCGATCGACTTCACGATCTGGGGAATGTCTTGCGTCAGGGATCGAGCCTTCGTCTCCTGGAACGATGTCGACCAGGACACGCTGCGGGACGGCGCGTACACGATCAACCGCAATCGACCGGACGGAAGGTCCCGAGTCGAAGTCCAGGTGTGATCGTGGTAGCGCTTGTTCTTGGGAGGCACGTACTCCGATTCACGGATGTATTTGCCATTGACGTACCGCATCTCGACCGACTCGGTCATCTCGATCACTGTCAGTCCGAAGGCAATCGAGTCGACATAGGCGACCGTCGGCCGATACGGTGACCAGCGTCGGTCGTACCCGTATGGATCGTGTCGGGGGTCCTTCTTCGGCGGGACTTCCTTCTCGTCGATGCGCTCCCTCCAGAACTGGGCATCCGGCGGCGCGATCACCACGCGGTGGCCAGTAGACTCCAGCGCATTGAACAGGTCGTTAGCGAATTCCAGCGCCTTGTCGAGCCCCGAGCGGGAGGCGATGACGTCGACAAGCAGCTTCTTGTACGGCTTCAAATGTTCGCCCTCGTCGACCTTGCGGCTTGCAAGGAAGTGTTCCTTCGCGCCGCGAATCAGACCGTGGGTGCCAGTGACGTGGCGGGTCAGTCGTGGGACGCGGGGTCTGGGTGTCGGTCGGGGCTTGGGCACAGATGGAGCGGGAAACTCATCGGTCCGAGACCACACGATAGGATCGCCCGGCTGCGGCTCTGGAAGTGCCGGCCGTTTCGGCGCCTTGCCGACCGCGAGCTTCGCCCAGTAGCCACGCTCCGGACGGGGCACTCGCAGCGCGGTACATACCCGCGCCAGGTAACTGCCCGATACGTCGAACTTCTCAGCGACCTTGATCATTGGCGCCGACCAAACCAACTCGTACAGTTCTTCTCTGGTAATCACGCTCGTCCTCGGCATCACCGTTTTCCGTGCCGACGAGGGTAATCGCATGGGCGTAACCGGTACTTCGGTGGGCATGGTTGACCGCAAAAAGGCCGTGCCAAGCCCTTGTAAATGCAGGGTTCGGCCTCGCGAATACCCGCAGGGCAAACAGAGAAAAGAGACTGGGCTGGCCGGGAAACGGGCCGATTCGGCACGTCCGAAGGGGATGGCACCCGCAGGGCTAACCCTCGGAACCCTGCGCCACGCGGGGATTTGAGCAAAGAAAAAGGGCCTGGAGACTATCCAGGCCCTTGGTGTTGGTGGTGGGTGAGGACCGGGGTTCAATTCCCATCAGATGAACGGATGCTAACACCCTCGGTTCGGATCGGTTTCCTGCGGAAAGATGCGGAACCCTGCCCCCGCAAATTCGGTTTCCTCATTTGCCCGCATATTTCCGCAGCCTTTGATCTCACCGTTTTGAGCCGTCGCCTACACCGGATAGGTGTGGGCCGGAGGATTTCCATTCCTTACCCAGTCATTGAAACAGGCCTCGGTGGACAAGACTTGGAAATGTTGAAACCACTCCGACTGACGCAAGGCTTGCTCGGCGGGACCATCAATCCAACCACTGATCACTAGGCAGAGGTCCATGCACCCGCGTAGGTTCGTCAGCCCTAGAGCAAGCCTCTTTGGGTATGCCCCTTGGTACCGAAATTTGAACAATGGCTCATGATGTGCCACACGATTTCGGAAGAAGTTGGCGATTTGAAGATCCTGTCCAAGCTGATGACGGTTCTGCGAATTGCCCCACTGCTTGGGGTTCAAGATGGGGTGGTTTGGGAAAATTTGCGAGATGACCGGCGGCGCATCAACTGGCGACAGTGTCCTGAAGAAATTGGTCCAGAACCCGAACGTCAAGGCAGCGACAACGTCATCGGTTGTTGGCTGCGGGGTCCTTCTGGCATTGGTCTTCTTGTCATGCAAGATCCCGTCGATTGACTTTTTGGCATCACCGGTAAACGGATAGTGTTGCGCCTGGGCATCGTCATACCAAGGATGCCCATGATGTCCAGCCGCCCCCGCAGGGGTATACCTCTGGGACATGACACGATGGATCGCATCCCTCAGATGCATCTCGACACAACCCAGCAGAGGGAACACCATGGCTGAGATCGCATAGTTCCAGGCATACGCACGCCGCACCTCCTCGTTGGAGGTCAGCTTGAGGAAGCTCCGGTACCCTGCGATCCTGGCCGGAGCCAGGAAATGGACGAGGTGGTTCTGCTGGTTGCCTGTCATAGATCTCTGTGCTAGACTTTAAGGGAAGTCTGTGGATGTCCCGCTCTCACCTCGCGTGATGATGGCTCCACGTGCAAAGAGTCGGCGCCACCTTCGGGTGGCGTTCGGCTTTCTGGGCCTCGATTTTGAACAAGATCAGGTCTCAATGTTGTCCTCTGTGAGCTTGCTCCCACACTCAGGACACACCGGTTTCATCTCTCGGAAGACTTCATCCCACTTCGCGAACCGGTCCAGGACAGAGTAACTGTCCCCTTTCAGCCCATCCAAAGAGTAATCCTCGTACTGCCTGGAAAACGGGGCATCGTTCTCTCGCATGACGATGCGCCCCTGGTGCCCACATGCGCATTTCAAATTGGTGCGTGTCACTGTTGTCATGGTGGATGGTCGGTCCTTCGCTGAACTTACGAATGAGAAGCCGAAATTTCAGGCAGGTTTCGGAGTTGAGTAGTCATAGTCTTTAATGTCTGTGTGCATGGTGGATATCGGGGACGTGCGGATGTTTATGCGTGAAGGCCTCATGCCGATGCCAATGGCTGTGACTACCCTGCGGCATCGGATCATGGCGATGACCATGGTGACCGTCTTCATGCGTATGCGCGTGTTCATGATCCATAGCTTCATGCACATGCTCGTGCTGGTGTCCTTCAGAAAGGTGAACCACAACCCCGATGAGCATCAGCACGCCGCCAAGCACCAGGCCCCAACTGCCTGATCGATCGCCAAGTGCGAAGGCCAGCGCAGCCCCGATGAAAGGAGCGAAAGCGAAGACCGAGCCAGTGCGTGCAGCACCGAATGCCCGTTGGGCTAGAAGATAGAACCGCAGGCTCAGACCGTAGCCGGTCGCTCCAACGACCAGCAGACCCGCTGCTTGCCAAACCGCAGGAAGCGCCTCGCCCGCTAGTAACGCGGCAACGGCAGTCGACGATGCGCCCAGTGCGGCCTTGGAGAGCACCACCTGGCCAGGGTCACGATCTGCAACCGCCCGCGAAAGTGTGTTGTCCATACCCCAAGCAGCGGTAGCCACCATTACTGCTAGCAGCCCCCACAACTGCGTGGCGCCATCAAGCCCCTGGTCAAGCACCAACGTGAGCCCACCTGCCAACAGCATTAGCACCGCTGCCCAGACCCGACGGTCCATGGTTTCTCCGTAGAGCCGCCATGCAAGCAGCGCTGTAAACAAGGCCTCAAGGGTCAACATAAGCGACGCGCCCATTCCACTGGTGCGCTGCAGGCCCCAAGCAAGGGCCACCGGGCCAACCACAGCCCCGAATAGGGCCATTGCAAATAACCAGCGCATATCAGCACGACGTATTCGCGCCTCGCGCTCAATTGGCTGACGCAAAAGCCAACCCACGACGGCAGCACCTGCGTACAACAAGGCCGCTGTGGTGAAGGCGCCCACACCTTCTCCAAGCTTTTGAACCAAGGGCGTGCTCGCGCCAAATAGGGCTGCGGCCATCAAGGCCAGCAAGCCGCCCTGCAGGGCGGGAAGGTTTGAAGAAGGCGGAAAACTCATACACAGTTACTGCTAGGTCTCATGGAGCCCCCGCCCCCTTGAAGAAAAATTGTGCGTTCCATGAACATGCTGAGCTCCTCGCTTCACAGCCGGCCCGGTCTCCTTAGAAGCCTGAGCCATTCCGGAGAGCACACCGCACTCGCTGACTGCACCGCTGCCAGCGCAACTGCTGCGCAATTCAACAAGCTGCCTCTGCAAGGACTTCAACTCGCGAATTCGAATGGCCACATGCTTGATGTGCTCATCAATCAAGGTGTTGATGTCAGAGCAGTCTTGTGGAGGGGAGTCTTTCATGCGCAACAGAGCTCGAATCTCATCCAGGGTCATGTCCAGCCCACGGCAGTACCTGATGAACATCAACCGTTCCACATGCTCTGGCCCATAGACCCGATAGTTGCCATCAGTCCGCTCGGCTAGTGGCAGCAAGGCCTCACGCTCGTAGTAGCGAATGGTCTCCACCTGGGTGTCGGTGGCCTTGGCGAGCTCTCCAATCCTCATGGGTTCCTCCTACAGCACTTGATCCCATTCTAGGCCCTTGACTCTGAAGTGGCTACAGGGTTTCTAATGCTCCTGATTAGGAAAGAGATCATGAGTACAACCCCAGAAAGCACCAAGCCAGAAAACTGCCAAAGTGTGAGCTGCTGCTCTGCCGCTGCATGCGCGACCACGACGCTATCTGAGCAGGACGTGACCCAAACACGCACCGACAAACCGCAAAACAAGTTCCGCATCTCCAATATGGATTGCGCATCAGAGGAGTCGGAGATCCGTCGCGCGTTGGATGGCATTCAAGGAATTGATGCCCTGCGATTCGATCTTGGAGCACGTGTGTTGAC
>Ga0315902_10002044_pt1 | contig 31985 bp, 30 predicted proteins | sample LakEriMetagenome_9_FD_203523 | JGI IMG/M metagenome (GOLD analysis project Ga0315902, IMG submission 203523) | Freshwater fungal communities from buoy surface, Lake Erie, Ohio, United States - Buoy 12 MA117 | ecosystem: Environmental > Aquatic > Freshwater > Lake > Lake biofilm | place: USA... | reverse complement strand
CAACGGTGCAGGATCCGGAACGATTGATCTTACCGCACCGGGAATCACGAATGGTCAGGTAAGTGTCGCACCAGCCTTAACGACAACCTATACCCTCTCTGTAACGAATAATGGTTGCACCGACACAGACGACGTAACCGTCACAATCGATGCTCCCCCAACTGGATCCAATCCGGCCCCGATTAACGTCCAGTGTGCTGCAAACATTCCGGCTCCCGATCCGACTGTCGTAATAGATGAGGCTGACGCGATTACCAATCCGCCAACGGTTACGTGGATCAGTGATGTTTCGAACGGAGCAACTTGTCCTGAAATAATTACCCGAACCTACAGAATCACAGATGCTTGTGGCAACTTCATCAATGTCACCCAGACAATAACAGTGGATGACACGACTCCACCAACAGCATCCAACCCGGCACCGATCAATCTCCCGAGCGGATCAGCGCCTGCACCGGATGTTACAGTAGTCATTGATGAAGCTGATAACTGTTCAGCTCCGACGGTTGCATGGGTAAGTGATGTATCCGATGGTGGTGTCTGTCCAGAGATCGTAACCAGAACATACAGTGTTACGGATCTCTGTGGAAATCAGATCCAGGTTACCCAAACCATTACTCTGGGTGACGGTATTTTCCCTACCGGCTCTAATCCTGCACCTGTTACTGTTCAGTGTGCTGCGAATGTTCCTTCTCCGGATCCTACAGTTGTGACCGACGAGGCGGATAACGGAGCAACTCCTTCCGTTACATGGATCAGCGATGTTTCGGACGGTGGATCTTGCCCGGAGATTATCACCCGTACCTACAGGATCACGGATGCATGTGGAAATTTTATTGAGGTTGTTCAAACGATTACCATTGATGATACCACGCCACCAACTGCTTCTAACCCTACAGGTATTTCGGTTCCTGGAGGACCGGCACCTCTGCCGGACCCAACGGTCGTGAACAATGAAGCCGACAACTGTTCTGTACCTGTTGTCGCATGGGTAAGTGATGTGTCAGATGGTGGAAATTGCCCTGAAATCATTACCAGAACATATAGTGTCACAGATATTTGTGGTAATCAGATCCTGGTTACACAGCCGATAACAATAGGGGATCCTGTAATTCCAACGGCGTCAAATCCGGCAACAGTTACGGTTGAATGCATTGGTGATGTACCTGCACCGGATCCTATAGTCGTGATTGACGAAGCAGATAATGGCGCAACGCCGACAGTCGCTTGGGAAGATGATACTCCAAACGGTGCAAGTTGTCCCTTGACGATCGCAAGAAGATACCGCGTTACAGATGATTGCGGTAACTTTATCTTCGTTACACAATCGATAATCGTTGACGATATCACGGCACCTTCGGCAACTGCTCCTGCTCCGATAACTGTACTCTGCATTGCAGATGTTCCGGCGCCGGACGCGACACTGATCACGAATGAAACAGATAACTGTACGGCCGCACCCGTGGTTGCTTTTGTTGGAGACATCGCCGGCGGCACTACTTGCCCAATTACAATTACCAGGACTTACTCCGTTACGGATGCTTGTGGAAACCAAACTCTTGTTAATCAGACAATTGTTGTTAACGACATCGCTGCCCCTACAGGTACGGCACCATCTGGAATAAACGTGGAATGTTTCAGTGCTATACCGGCTGCGAATGTAGCATTAGTGACAAACGTTTCAGATAACTGTACCGCAAACCCTGTAATTGCATTCGTAGGAGATGTTTCGGATGGGAACTCTTGTCCTGAAACGATTACAAGAACTTATTCGGTGACGGATGATTGCGGTAACGAGACATTATTGACACAATCAATAATTGTAAATGATATAACTCCGCCAACAGCGTCGAACCTTCAGGCCGTCAATGTTGAATGTGTTGGTGACATTCCTGCAGTGAATATTGCGGATGTTAATGATGAATCAGACAACTGCAATCCTCCTGTTGTAGCATGGGTTGGAGATGTTTCGGATGGAAATACTTGCCCCGAAACGATCACGAGAACCTATTCCGTAACAGATGACTGCGGAAACACCATTAATGTCACCCAAACGATCGTTGTGAATGATATAACTCCACCGGTCGCATCGAATCCGGTAAATATTTCAGTTCCCGGAGTGAACGATGTTCCTGCACCCGACATTACTGATGTAGTGGGAGAAACTGATAACTGCACTGCAGCACCGCTTGTTACATGGATAAGCGACGTTTCGGATGGGAATACATGTAACCTCGAAGAGATCACAAGAACATACAGTATCACAGATGATTGCGGTAATCAGACGATTGTTACGCAGGTGATCACCATCCTTGCGGTATATCCACCGCTGGATGCAGGCGCTGACCAATCGGTGTGTGAGGGAGAAGACGTTGTACTCACAGCTCTGAATCCACTCAGCGCTCCAATCCAATGGACAAACAATGTGATCAACGGTGTCGCTTTTACACCTGCATCAACAGCCACTTATACGGTTACTGCGAACAACCTTGGCTGTATCAGTACGGATGACGTAACAGTTACTGTTAACCCGAATCCTGCTGTCAATTTTGTAGCTGACACGTCTGGTGGATGTATCCCACTGACGGTTAACTTCACAAATTTAACTGCTGGCGCTGTCGATTGTGTTTGGTCAATAAGTGATGGTAGTCTGCTTACAGGCTGTAACACGGTTACGAATGTATTTGACCAAGTCGGATGTTTCGATGTGACACTGACAACGACATCGGCAAATGGGTGCACAAGCACCTTGACAGCGGCGAACATGATCTGCACAGAGGGGCCACCGGATGCAGCTTTCGCACCATCTCAGAACAATGTTAGCTCCTTGGATGCCGAGATCGAATTCCTGAACAACACAACTGGAGCTGACTCCTATGTTTGGGATTTTGGAGATGGCTCGCCATTGACAACGGAAGAAGAACCATCACATACATACACAGAAACAGATGCCTACTTCCAGGTTATGCTGATTGCAACTTCTCCATTGGGATGCGTTGATACGACCTATTCTACGATCCACGTGTACGAGGAACTGATCTATTATATCCCAAATACGTTTACGCCGGATCAGGATCAGTTCAACAATACCTTCCAGCCTGTCTTTACCTCAGGATATGATCCCTTTGACTTCGAATTACTTATTTTCAATCGCTGGGGTGAACTGATATTCGAAAGCCATAACGCGGCGATCGGATGGGATGGTTCATATGGGGGGAAACTCGTTCAAGATGGAACGTATACATGGAGAATTGAATTCAAGATCTCTGCGAATGACAAGCGAGTGATTGATACAGGCCATGTAAATATGATCCGATAAATCATTGAATGAAATAGTTTTAAAGCAGCGGGCTTACCCGCTGCTTTTTTTGTAAAAAAATTGTTCTTTTGTCCATCTTTTCAATACCGTTTATGTCAGAAAATATTTTTATACACATCCCTAAAACCGGCGGAACAACATTGAATACCGCAATGAACAGTTCATTCTGGCAAACAAGACCTGATTTCAATTACAGGCACATCCTGAGCGATAAAACTTCGAATTCAGGTGACATTTTCGATAATGAGCAAAACGACCGCTATAAGGATAATACTGTTTTCATGATTGTAAGGGATCCGGCAGATAGATTATTGTCGGAATACTTTTTCATTCATCATCGCAAAGAATACACGGATCTTCTCAAACCCCGCATTCATTCTCTGGAAGACTATATCCAACATCCTCAAACCAGAAATTACATGACCGGTTTCCTCAGAGGAAAGCGGATGTATGATGAAATTCCGGTAACTAAAAAAGATCTGGAAGAGGTCATCCGTGCTATTGAAAAAATACCCGTTCATGTCGGAATATTTGAACGTTATGCTGACTCCCTTGCCTATTTTTCAAAGGTCACCGGCCTGGAGTGGCAGCAAGAATTAGAAATTAAAAGGGCAACGTTGAAACGGCCGAAATTAGCGGAAGTCTCTGAGGATATCCTAAAAATGATTGGTGAGATGAATGCGCTGGATGTTGAACTCTATAAGTTCTGTGTCGACCGGTTCAATGGTATGTCCGACGGATTAAAAGGGAACTATACTTTCAAAGGGGATAAATACAATCACTTGATCTCCTTTGCGGCTAGGGCGTGTTTATTTGAAATTTGTATGTCGGACAAAACATTCATAAAACAAAATCTATCCTACTTCCGGGATCTTACCATGTTCTTGCTCAACGATTTGAAGATCAGGGATGGCAGAGTGCTTGCTGAAACGTGGAATAATGCATTTCTAAACGCGTTTTTCGCGCACTTCCCAACTCATGAGCTATCGGATGAACTCAGATCTATGCCGGAACTGGGCGCTGAACCAATTGAAAAGATCTATTTCATTGGCGAAACCATCAACCAATATTACCGTGAAAATTACTCAAAGTGCTACAGATTTAAAGGAATGAAATTCAGCAAGGAACATGTGAAATTGATTGAAACTTAACACGTATGTTACTCCTGTAATAAACCAATCATACTGTTTGGGATCAAATTAAACAAAACACAATGACAGAAAACGAAGGAACGAGGATCAATAAATATTTGAGCGAAGCTGGTTATTGTTCCAGACGAAAAGCAGATAAGTTGATCGAAGAGGGAAAAATAACCATCAACGGAAAGGTGCCGGAAGTTGGAACCAAGATTTTTGAAGGAGATGAAGTCCGCGCAGAAGGAATACTCATCTCACCACCTCAGGAGGAATTTGTCTACATTGCATTCAATAAACCGGTTGGGATTGTCTGCACTACAGATGATCGGTTCGAGAAAAACAACATCATCGAATATATAGCTTACCCGAAACGCATCTTTCCGATCGGTCGACTTGATAAACCCAGTGAGGGTTTGATCTTTCTGACCAATGATGGGGATATCGTGAACAAGATTCTCAGAGCCCGAAACAATCACGAAAAAGAATACATCGTGACAGTCGACAAATCAATTAACCAGGAATTCATCCAACGAATGAGCAATGGTATACCTATCCTGGATACTGTAACCAGAAAATGTCAGGTTAGTCAGATAAGTCCGTATTCATTCTCTATTGTATTAACACAAGGTTTGAACAGACAGATCAGAAGAATGTGCGAATTCCTTGGTTACAATGTCGTCAAACTGAAACGGATCCGTATCATGAACGTGGTACTTGACTTACCGGTTGGAAAATGGCGTTACCTGAATAAAGAGGAAATGCAAGAGATCAATAGAATGGTAGCGGATTCCTCCAAAACATACGAAGACGTATCGATCGATGCTAACTCGGAAATGGACTAGTGTGTCAGACATCCCAAACATCCTTCCTGCCTTTGTCAAAAAAGAAAGCCTAACTTTACAGTTTTAAGATCGAATTTACATGCCCTTTTCTTCCCTGGGACTTTCACCCCGCATAACAAACAGACTTTCTGAATTAGACTTCACAAAACCTTATCCAATTCAAGAACTGGTCATCCCGGAGGTTCTCAATGGCAAGGATATTTTGGGAATTGCTCAGACCGGTTCCGGAAAAACAGCAAGTTACGTTCTACCTATCCTTTCCATGCTGGAAAAGAAGGAAGCAAAAAGAAATCGTGCGATCGAAGCGCTGATAGTTGTTCCTACAAGAGAATTGGCAATACAGGTCCAGGAAGTCATCGGATCGTTTGCTTCATCTCTTGAACCCCGTTTAAGATCCATGGCTGTTTTCGGAGGAGTTTCCATCAATCCTCAAATGAAGGCTTTAATGGGAGTTAGAGTCCTAGTCGCAACACCGGGGAGATTACTTGAACTTCTGGAATCGAACGCGTTAAGTTTATCCGAAGTACAAATATTGGTTTTAGATGAGGCAGATAAAATGCTGAATCTAGGATTCAAGGAAGAAATGGATCGGATCTTACAGCTTTTACCGAAAAAGCGACAGAATTTACTTTTTTCGGCAACACTGAGCGAAGATCTTGAATCCATCACGCAGCTTTTTTTGAAGGACCCTCTGGTTGTAAAGATCGAACCGGAAAAAGAAAACATCGACCTGATCTCGCAGACGGGATATTTTGTGTCCGAAGAGCGAAAAGGGCCTCTTCTTCGCTACCTGATCAAACAAAATGACATGCAGCAAGTGCTTGTCTTTACCTCATCGATCTATCAGGCTGAAAATGTTGCTGAAAAATTGAGAAAGAATGGGATCCAGGCAAATTCGATACACAGCAAGAAAAGCCAGGAAGCCAGAACGAAAGCGTTGAAAAGTTTTAAAGATGGACACATGCGCGTACTGGTGGCAACTGACCTCATAGCTCGCGGTATCGATATTCAATTCCTGCCATACGTTATCAACTATGAATTACCCCGTTCACCCAAGGATTATATTCATCGTATCGGTCGAACGGGACGTGCAGAAAATCCCGGTGAGGCCATCTCCCTGATCACACCTGAAGAACAACAGCATTTCAGAGTTATTCAAAAGAAAATGAAAAAGTGGGTCACAATGGTCAATAGTGACAGTTTTGATCTCAAAGGCTTTTAAAATACACTACTTCATCTCAAAACAAACGAATGAAAAGAATCATCGAATACAGAACATTGTTCAACGCAAACAAGGACACCACCCTCTCTGAATTAAAGAAAACGTATCGCAATCTGGTGAAAGAGTGGCATCCAGACAAGTTCCAGGAAGGCGATCCAAAACAGCCTGAAGCCGAGCGAAAAAGCAAGGAGATCATCGATGCCTATTCATTCCTCGTGAGTATTTCCCCTGAAACCCATGCTCAGAACTTGGAAGAATATACTCAAACAACCATGGTTTCCGGGATCGAAGATTACCTCTACAAGGGGGTTACCTTGAAAGTCACGTTTCAGAATGGCAGCGTGTACGAATATTTCGGGGTCCCACGTAATGTTTACAACAAATTGAACAGTACTCCTACAATGGATCGCTTTGCGCGACGACATATTTTCCATTCGCACCTGTATCGCAAGGTGATGAAGTCGAATGATTAAAACCCAATTGACAATTCCTTTCTGTTACCTATCTTTGTAACTCAATAAACAACAATGGCAGATACACGATATAATCTCCGAGGAGTTTCAGCAGGCAAGGAAGACGTTCACAATGCGATCAAGAACGTAGACAAAGGACTTTTTCCTCAGGCTTTTTGTAAGATCGTCCCGGATTATTTATCAGGAGACGATAATTATTGTATCGTGATGCATGCAGACGGCGCAGGAACAAAATCATCTCTTGCTTACATGTATTGGAAGCAGACAGGGGATATCTCTGTTTGGAAAGGGATCGCTCAGGATGCGCTCATTATGAATATCGATGATCTGCTATGTGTTGGAGCTACGGATAAAATCCTTCTTTCTTCAACGATCGGAAGGAACAAGAACCTGATACCTGGTGAAGTGATCTCTTCCATTATCAATGGAACGGAAGAACTCTTGGAAACACTCAGAGAACAGGGTATTGGTATTCACTCAACAGGGGGTGAAACTGCCGATGTCGGTGATCTTGTAAGAACCATCATTGTTGATTCAACCGTTGTTTGTCGCATGAAACGCTCGGATGTGATCTCTAACCACACTATTCAGGAAGGGGATGTCATCGTTGGTTTAGCATCATTTGGCCAGGCAAGTTATGAGACTGAATACAACGGCGGAATGGGATCGAATGGTCTTACATCTGCCAGACATGACGTATTTAATAAAACACTTGGACAGGAATTTCCTGAAAGCTTCGATCCACAGGTACCTGCTGATCTCGTATACTCAGGAACAAAAAATTTGACCGATCTAGTTGAAGGTTCTCCGATCGATGCCGGAAAACTGGTATTATCACCAACAAGGACTTATGCTCCGGTGATCAAAAAGATCCTGGATAATCACCGCTCGGAAATTCACGGAATGGTGCATTGCTCAGGAGGTGCTCAAACAAAAGTTCTGCACTTTGTCAGTGATGTACACATCATCAAGGATAACCTCTTCTCTATACCTCCATTATTCAAGTTGATCCAGGAAGAATCAGGAACAGAATGGAAGGAGATGTACAAAGTATTCAATATGGGGCACCGCATGGAAATTTATGTTTCTCCAGAAATAGCGGACTCAATCATTGCGATATCCAAATCGTTCAATATCGAAGCTCAGATCGTGGGTAGAGTTGAGAAAAATGAGGGCAAGAAATTGACGATCACTTCACCGTACGGAGTTTTTGAATATTGATTTTTAACACAGAAATAGGAGATCAGTAAGTCCATAGAGAAAACTCCTATTCATGCTGTAAATTTTCCGGGAAATTCTAAACTTCAGGTAAAACCTGCCTGAATGAACACTATAATCGATGAGCTAACTCTGCTCTAGCATGACATTATTGAATCATCTCTTGAAGTCCACAAGGGACCTGGACTCATGGAGTTATTCAAAGTACTTAAAGGATGGATTAAAATGCCGCATCAACGGATACGATATCTCAACAGCTTATTTCTGTGAACCTGGAATATCAGCATTATTCAAGGGGGAGGCCTCTTTTAAACTCAACACCTTCAACTTAATTCTCAGTGTACTCTTTTTGCTCATTCTCTCTGTGTTGAACAAGAAAAAGAGTAATTTCGCAATCCATAACATTCAAGTATGTCTGATCTTTTATCCAAACTAGAAGCAATTCATTTTCGATTCGTTGAAGTCGGTAAAATGATCGTCGATCCGGATATCATATCGGACATGGATCGCTATGTGAAATTAAACAAGGAATATAAGGACCTGGAAGAGATCGACCGGGTTTACAAAGAATTTAAGAACCTTCTTGATAATCTTAAAAGTTCCAGAGAACTACTGGAAGTGGAAACAGATGCTGAGATGCGTGAAATGGCCAAAGCAGAGATCGATGACCTCGAACAGCGGCGCCCTGAAATGGAGGAAGAAATAAAGTTTATGTTGATCCCTAAAGATCCGGAAGACGATAAGAATGCCATCATGGAATTGCGTGCAGGAACCGGTGGCGACGAAGCGTGCATTTTCGTGGAGGATTGCTTCCGCATGTATACAATGTTCTTTAAAGAAATGGGTTGGCAATATGACGTACTGAATTCCTCCGAAGGTTCCGTAAAAGGATACAAGGAAATTTCAATAGAGATTGCCGGAGCTGGTATCTATGGTATGTTGAAGTTCGAATCCGGTGTGCACCGCGTACAGCGTGTCCCGGAAACAGAGTCTCAGGGAAGAGTGCATACATCTGCAATCACGGTTGCAGTGCTCCCTGAAGCGGAAGAAGTAGACTTCGAACTGGATATGAACGACGTCCGAAAGGATACATTCCGTGCTTCTGGTGCGGGTGGTCAGCACATCAATAAAACGGAATCTGCGATCCGATTGACTCACATTCCTACAGGCACAGTGGTTGAATGTCAGGATGGCCGTTCGCAACACAAGAACCTGGAGAAAGCGATCTCCGTTTTGAGGTCAAGACTTTATCAGGCTGAGTTGGATCGTGTGCACAACGAACGTGCAGCGCAGCGCAAAACACTCGTTTCAACGGGTGATCGTTCTGCAAAGATCAGAACCTACAACTATCCTCAGGGTAGGATCACGGATCACCGCATCAACAAGACAATGTACAACCTGAATGTATTCATGAACGGTGACATCAAAGAAATGATCGATGCATTGAAACTCGCTGAAAACGCCGAAAAATTAAAAGGACAGGAAGTTAACGCATGACAAGACAAGAATTAATTGAGCAGATCCGCATCAAGCGGTCTTTCCTTTGTGTTGGGCTGGATACCGACCTTTCAAAGATTCCACCTTTCTTGTTAGAGACCGAGGACCCAATCTTTGAGTTCAACAAGGCGATCATTGATGCAACAAAGGATTATGCTGTTGCCTATAAACCCAATAGCGCATTTTACGAATGTTATGGGCCTCAGGGATGGAAATCACTTCAAAGAACCATCGACTATATTCCGGGGAATATTTTTACAATCGCCGACGCAAAAAGGGGAGACATCGGAAATACCTCCACATATTACGCGAAGACATTCTTTGAATACCTGAACTGTGATGCTGTAACAGTTGCTCCCTACATGGGTGAGGACAGCGTAAAACCATTCCTTGAATTTGAAAACAAATGGGTAATCCTGTTAGCGCTTACATCAAACAAAGGGGCGTTGGATTTCCAGATGATCAAAGACGATAACGGTGAAGAACTCTTTAAGAAAGTCCTCAAGCGATCCTGTGAATGGGGAACACCTGAAAACCTGATGTTTGTGGTTGGCGCTACTCGAGCAGAAGGCATTGGTGAAGTACGAAAAGTTGTCCCGGATCATTTCTTCCTTGTGCCGGGAGTCGGCGCTCAGGGCGGTTCGTTAAAGGAAGTAGCTGAGCATGGATGGAACAAGGACTGCGGCTTGCTCGTCAATTCATCACGAGGTATCATTTATGCCTCATCCGGCGATGACTTCGCAGAGAGGGCAGCTGTTGAAGCAAAAAAGCTTCAAGAGGAAATGGAAGAGATCTTGCTGGCGCAGAAATTCATTCTGTAAAGAATTGAACACTTTTTGTTACGAATTGTATGAACACGCATTCAATGTGTAAATGAATACAATATGCGGTATAGCTTTCTAATTTCACTGCTTTGGATAGTACTTGCATCCACTGCATGCAGTCAATCCCCAAGAATTACAGACGACAGCTTGCAGGCTGGAATGCATGAAGAAGACACACTGGCAATTCATGACCGGATGAGTAAAAAAGCGGAGGCTATTCAAACCTTCCTCAAGAAAAATCCGAACTACCACCAGCAGCATGCCGTTTTGATAGACATGCGTCAAAACTCAGGAAAATTTCGCCTCTTTGTATACGATCTCGATTCTATGAAGATCGTTAGTAAAGGATTGGTTGCTCATGGCAGCGGGTCTGAAACGGGCTACGAAGATAGCTTGATTTTCAGCAACATACCAAACTCTAACTGCACTTCCGTTGGAAGGTACAAGATCGGAAGTGCTTACATAGGTAATTTCGGAAGGTCCTACAAACTTCATGGTCTTGATCCTACAAATAACAAGGCCTTCGAGCGCTATGTGGTTCTGCATCGTTACAGCTGTGTTCCGGATGATGAGCAACCATTTGAAATTTGCAATAGTCTAGGTTGCCCGATGGTTTCCGAGAACTACTTTGAAGAACTGGATAAATTCATCCGCTCAGCCGAAAAGCCAATGATTCTTGAGATATTCTACTGATCATCGTGAACAAAAAATAGTTGTTTTTTAAAATATTTAATTATATTTATTCCAATCAACTCGCTCTGAATGAAAGGAATAAGGTGGTTTCAACGCTTCATGATAACAATGTTAATCGCTCTCAACGGATTTGTTTTTATGTCGATGCGTGATTACGCAATACAGGAAAATTTATTGTACACAGGAGGTCTCATTACCTCATCTGTTCTTGTGCTTACAGCAATCTCCGTGGTTCAGAAAAAGAAGAAGAAAACAGCTCAGGATCAGCTCTGATTTATCTGTTTTTTGTACCTTCATCGCCTCATAAATCATGAAAAATGAAGGTATTGTCATCCATTTTATTTGTTGCATTGTCCCTGACAACTTTTTCGCAGGGTGTCCTTACTCCGGAGTTACTCTGGAAACTGCGTCGACTTTCCGGAGGAACGGTTTCTCCTGACGGGTCAATGGTGCTCTTCAGCCAGCGTGTTTTCAGTATGGATGAAAACAAAGGAAATACAGACCTTTTTGTATTGGATGTGAAGACTTCCAGGATCACTCAGATCACCCAAACTTCTTTTTCAGAAATAGAGGCGCAGTGGGGAATCAACAATTCGATCTGGTACATGTCGACAGAAAAGGATGGTCTGCAGATCTGGAAGATAAAAGCTGACGGCTCTTCAAAGTTCCAGTGCAGCAATTTCAAAGGTATTGAATTGGAAGGATTTAAAGTTGCACCAAATGAAAGCTCCGTGATCACGATCGAAGCAGTCAAAATGATTCCAACTGTTCAAGAGAAATATCCTGATCTTCCGAAAGCCAATGCACGTGTCGAGGATGACCTAATGTACAGACACTGGGATCATTTTGATGACCACATGCGCCGTCACCTGTTCGTCCATTACGTCAAGACTGAAAACAGCAATACACGAGTGGATGCGCGTGGAGTGGATATTCTGAATGGTGAAATTTATGATGGTATTCTACCACCATTCGGCGGATCGGATCAATTCTGCTACTCGAACGATTCCAAGAAGATCATTTACACTTCCAAAAAACTACAGGGAAAAGAATTTGCTCTAAGCACCAATAGCGAATTGTACGAATATTCTATTGACAATAGAAAAACGCGCATCCTGACTGAGGGTAACAAAGGATATGATAACAATCCTGCATACTCATCGCTGGATCAGCTAGCCTGGCTTTCCATGGCGCGCGACGGATTTGAAGCGGACAAGAATTGCTTGAAAGTCATGGGGAAGGATGGAAAGATCGTAGATCTGACTGCTGGAATGGATATCACAGTTGGCAGTTTTTGCTGGCATCCATCCGGAAAAATGATCTATTTCATCGCACCTGTAAATGGTACTGAACAGATCTTTGAAACCGACATTGCGACGGGAAAGATCAGACAGATAACAAACGGACAATTCGACTATGTAAGCCTCTCCATCTTTGGTGATAATATTTTTGCAGGACGACAATCCATGGTAGAACCAACAGATCTTTATTCCGTTGGAATTAAGAAAGGAAAGGTAACCCGTCTTACGAATGTCAATGAAGACCTTCTGAAAGGCATCAGTATACCAAAAGTGGAAGAACGATGGGTTGAAACGACTGACGGGAAAAAGATGCTGGTTTGGATGGTTCTTCCTCCAAATTTTGATGCAGCAAAAAAATACCCGGCATTGCTGTATTGTCAGGGAGGACCTCAAAGTCAAGTCAGTCAGTTCTTCTCTTACCGTTGGAATCTTTCCGTAATGGCTTCTCAGGGATATGTAATTGTCGCACCGAACAGACGAGGGTTACCCGGTTTTGGACAGGAATGGAACGATGCCATCTCGAGGGATTGGGGAGGTCAGGCCATGAGAGATTATCTTTCAGCGATAGATAACGCTGCAAAAGAACCCTATGTTGATGAAACACGCCTCGGCGCCGTTGGTGCTTCCTATGGCGGATATTCGGTATATATGTTGGCAGGAATTCATGAGAACAGGTTCAAGACATTCATCTCACATTGCGGATTATTCAACCTCGAAAGCTGGTACGGAACAACCGAAGAGCTCTTCTTCGCAAACTGGGACCACGGAGGCCCTTACTGGTTGGAAGCAAACAAAGAGAATTACAAGAAGAACAGCCCTCACAACTATGTGGCAAACTGGAATACGCCAATTCTGGTGATTCATGGAGGAATTGATTTCAGAGTTCCTGAAAGTGAAGGAATGCAGGCATTTCAGGCTGCCCAATTAAAAGGGATCAAAAGCCGATACCTGTATTTCCCTGCAGAGGGTCACTGGGTACAGAGCCCACAGAACGGTTTGCTCTGGCAGCGTGAATTCTTTGAATGGTTAGCAGAGGACTTAAGGCCATAATTTGCCTTCTCCCTTATTTTCATTACTTTTGGCATCTTATTTCTTTAACCATTTTTTGAATGTGGAATAAAATAGCAAATTTCATTCTGAAGAACCGTTTCTTTGTGCTGGGATTGATCATTCTGGCTACGGTGTTCTTGGGGTATTATGCTATCACCAGTCTTAAAATGGAGAATAAGTATGGAATTGTGCTTCCAAAAGATTCTCCGACGACAAGAAACTATAACCTCTTCAAGGAAAAATTCGGTGAAGACGGAAGCACATTCGTAATTGCGATCAAAACCGATTCGCTCTACACAGAAAAGAATTTCCTCAAATGGAAAGAACTGGGAGATTCTATTCTTCAATTGGATGGTGTTGAATCTGTTATTTCAGAAGCGACGCTCTTCAATATAAAAAATATCAAGAACGAAAACCGCTTTGAGATACAGCGCATATTCTCTGACGTAACGTTCCAGGAAAAATCCATCGAACAGATCGAACAGGAAGTAAAACGAAACCCATTGTACCGACAGATCTTGTACAATGACTCTTCAACGGTTTCACTGATGATGGTCGGGATTGATGAACGCTATCTGATGGATATGAAGAAATCTAAGGTAGTTTTTGATATCCAGGAACTTGCCGTTGACAAAACAAAAGAATTCGGTGAAGTGCATTATGCCGGCCTCCCCTATCTTCGGGTAATTCTGGCAAAACGTATCCAAAAGGAAATGTACGTTTTCGTTGGACTTTCGATGCTCGTCAGTTCTTTGCTGATGTATTTCTTCTTCCGGTCGTTCAGAGCCGTTTTGATCTGCATGACAGTAGTCGGAATATGCGTGATTCAGGCCCTTGGAACCATCGGGATTCTGGGTTACAGCTTGTCCATCATGATGGCATTAATTCCGCCGCTGATGATCGTTATCGGGATACCAAACTGTATATATCTCTATAATAAATACCACCAGGAACTCGCTGCACATGGAAACAAGATGAAGGCCTTGAATCGTGTTGTGAGCAAAACAGGAATCGCCATGTTCCTGACAAACGTGACGACTGCACTTGGATTCGTAACCTTCTTATTCACAAACTCAGAAAAGTTTTACGAGTTTGGGATGATCTCAACGATCAATATAATGATGTGTTATGTGGTCTCACTTTGCTTGATTCCAATCCTGGCATCTTTCGTAAAGAACACCCCTGAAAGACATTTGAAGCACCTCGATCGTAAATTGGCCGTCGGGTTGCTGGATAAATTGGTCTACATCACCGCATACCGTCGTGGTTGGGTCTATATTATCACCCTGATTATAACCGTCATCAGTGGAATTGGCATGTTCAAAATGACGGTCACAGGGAATATCACCGGGGACCTTCCGGAAAATGATCCGATCTTAAAGGATATCCATTTCATGGAAAAGAACTTTGGAGGTGCAGTGCCGTTTGAAGTAATGATCAACTACAAAGAGAAAGGTCGACTCTTTGGTAAAAGTACACTTCAAAAACTGGAAGAAATACAGAATATGATGGCGAAAGACACCATGTTCTCCAAAACCATTTCAGTAGTTGATTTCGTGAAGGTGATCAATATGGCCTATTACGATAATAATCCGGCCAAGTATGAGATCATTTCGAACCGGGATAAAGCCCGCTTGAGTAAATACATCGATAATTTCAGTGTTACGAATAACAATTCGGCATTCTCGATCAAAGATCTTGTCGATACCACAAACCTGATCCTCCGTGTTCGCACACAAATGCGCGACGTAGGCTCTTATGAAGTATCCGATAAGGTTGCAGTGGTTCGACATAGGATCGACAGCATCATGAACCCGGATAAAAAAGACATTGAAAGACTTTATAAAAAGATCGAAGCAGGTAAGAAAGAGTACATTGATTCCTTGTTGGGCTCTTATACCAACATCTATAATGGTTTGACTGCAGAGATCTCGAACGGTAATGCAGACCTGCAGTTGAAATTCGATTCGGATTACGCGTTGATCAAAAACTATTATTCGAAACCAGAATTCAATGCGAATCTTAGAACGGCGATTGACAAGGAATACTTTGACATTACACTTACCGGTACGTCCGTTGTTGCATCTGAAGGAACACAATATCTCGTTTGGAACCTGATCTCCAGCATCCTTTTCGCCGTGATCTCGATCGCAGCGCTGATGAGCCTCTTGTTCACATCGATCAGAATGGTCGTTGTGTCTATGATACCAAATCTTATCCCTATGATTGTCACAGCAGGAATCATGGGTTGGTTCGGTATTCCTTTGAAGCCTTCTACCCTATTGATCTTCTCCATCGCTCTTGGTATTACAGTTGATAATACGATTCACTTCCTTGCGCGATACCGGCAGGAATTGAAATACAAACGTTGGGACCTCAAAGATTGCATAGCGATCTCAATTCAGGAAACTGGATTGAGCATCATCTACACATCGGTGATCTTGTTCTTCGGATTTATTGTTTTTGTGTTCTCAGACTTCGGTGGCACACAGGCCTTGGGTTATTTATCGGCTATCACATATTTTGTTGCCTTGTTCACAAACCTTGTGCTTCTGCCCTGTCTTCTCTTATCATTGGAAAGAAGATTGACCACTCGATCGTTTGAAGAACCCATGTTCGAGCTGTACGATGAGGAACTGGATTTCGATTTGTTCCAACTTGAAGTGAGATCAGAAGACAAAACTACTAATGAATAATCTATGAAAGGGATCATCCTTGCGGGTGGCTCAGGAACCCGACTGCATCCGCTGACTCTAGCCGTTTCAAAACAACTCATGCCGGTTTATGACAAACCGATGATCTATTATCCGCTCTCAATTCTCATGAGTGCCGGCATAAAGGAAATACTGATTATCTCTACACCACATGACCTGCCTCATTTTGAAAAGTTACTGGGATCAGGTGAAAATCTTGGATGTAAATTCTCATATGCTGTTCAGGAGGTCCCAAACGGTCTTGCTCAAGCCTTCGTGATCGGTGAAAAGTTCATCGGAAAGGATAAGGTAGCACTGATACTTGGTGACAATATTTTCTATGGAGTGGGGATGGATAGCCTGCTGAAGGAGAACAATAATCCTGACGGGGGAGTTGTTTATGCCTATCATGTCAGTGATCCTGAACGTTACGGGGTGGTAGAGTTTGATAAGAATATGAATGTTGTTTCAATCGAAGAGAAACCGCAATACCCCAAATCGAATTATGCTGTTCCCGGTTTGTATTTCTATGATAACTCAGTTATTGAGATCGCTAAAAACCTACAGCCCTCGGCACGCGGTGAATACGAGATCACAGATGTAAATGCGGAATATCTTCGAAGAGGAAAACTCAAAGTTGCCGTCCTGGATAGAGGCACCGCATGGCTGGATACAGGAACCTTTGCTTCACTTATGCAGGCCGGTCAATTTGTTCAGGTGATTGAAGAACGTCAGGGACTAAAGATCGGATGCATCGAAGAGGTTGCCTACAGAAATGGATTCGTGTCGAAAGATCAGTTAAAACAAATAGCCGAACCGCTTGTTAAAAGTGGATACGGCAACTATTTAATGAATTTGATCAAAGATTAATGCAACAACTCGAGGCATATTCTATCCTGGTTGAAAAAGCCGTAAATGGACTGGAGTTCCCGGTACAGCCAGCAAACCTGTACGATCCATTAAGGTACTTCATGACCCTGGGTGGTAAGCGGATGAGACCCATCTTGACTCTCATGGGATCAGAATTGTTTGGCGGCAAAATTGAACAAGCCGTACCAGCGGCAATGGCTGTTGAGGTATTCCATAATTTCACCTTGATCCATGACGACATCATGGATGAAGCACCGTTGAGAAGAGGTAAACAAACTGTTCATACGAAATGGGATCGAAACATCGCGATTCTCTCAGGGGATGTGCTTTTCGTAAAAGCATATCAGTTGCTCGCTGAACAAGATAAGTCACAACTTTACGATCTGCTGGAGCAATTCAACAAGACAGCCATTGAGGTATGTGAAGGCCAACAAATGGACATGGATTTCGAAACGCGTTCAGACGTTCAGGAATCGGAATACATTGAAATGATTCGCCTCAAGACATCCGTCCTTTTGGGTTGTGCGTTGGAGCTGGGAGCAATTGCAGCAAATGCAGATCTGAAAGACAGAAAACACCTGTATGATTTTGGCCAATACCTGGGAATTGCTTTCCAGATCCAGGACGATATTCTGGACCTATACGCAGACCCTGACAAATTCGGCAAGCAAGTGGGTGGAGATGTTATCTCAAACAAGAAAACACTGCTGAATTTAAAAGCATATGCGCTGGCGGATGAAACTGAAAAAGAGATCCTCAGACAATTGTCCACAGAAGCAGACCTCGTCCTCAAGGTAGAGCAAACACGGCAAATTTACACACTGATCGGCGCACGTGAAGCCTGTGAAAAGGCAATGAAAGAATACTACAGCAAAGCAATGAATGCTCTTAATGCAGTGAACGTTTCGGATACGGCAAGAAAGCCGTTGATCGCACTCGCAGATCTTCTAATGATTAGAAATTCGTAAACTTCTACCCATTTCTAACGCAAGTTTTTTAGTTTAAGGGTATCTTAACTTTAAACTTGATACATTGACCGAAATTCCGGAAATAAAGAACCTTGTGAAAGGAGATGAACGTGCTTTTCGGCAATTGATCGATTTATTCTCAGATAAAGTCTTCAACCTGAGTCTTGGAATCCTGCAGGATCAGCAAGATGCCCAAGATGTTACGCAAGAGATCTTCACAACCATTTTTTTGTCCATCGGTCAATTCAAAGGGGATTCCAAACTGTCAACTTGGATCTACCGCATCGCTGTCAATAAATGCCGGGAACATATCAGAAAACGATCAAGGAAAAAAAGGTTCGGCTTCCAGACCACTCTTGAAAATACAGAGATAGGATCAGCAGTTTCCCTAAAGGCGAATTTCTTCCATCCGGGTATCGAATTAGAAGAAAAAGAGCGTGCTGCGATTCTTTTCGCTGCGATAGACAAGCTGCCAGAAAATCAAAAAGTGGCCTTTTCAATGCACAAACTGGAGGGAATACCCTATGAAGAGATTGCCTCCATCATGGAGGTCTCTCTGTCATCTGTTGAATCTCTGATCTTCCGGGCAAGACAAAATCTCAGAAAACTACTGGAAGACTACTATGAAAAAAATGAGCGTTGACCGCAAGAAAAAAATCAATAGAACATCTGAAGCAATATGGAAACAAAAAAAGAACAATTGGTAAACAAAACGATGGAGAGCGCAGACTCGCTGAACCGTGTACCTGTTCCTGATGCATTGAAAGAACGTTTGTTCTCTATCCCTAATGAGATCAAAGTGTTGAACAGCACGATCCCAATGAGGGCCGTTTGGCTCGCAGCGGCAAGTGTTGCATTACTGATCCTCATGAATTTCGTCACCGTAAAAAGGGTACGTACTTCTGAACAACAAAAAGACACTTTATATACCGAATACTTTTCATACCTGGAACAACTATAATGAAAACGATACGCTTTTATAAAATATTGGTAGCAGCCTTGATCTTGATCAATCTGGTTACTTTGTTCTTTTTCTTTACGGCTCACAGGCATTCCGGAAAACCCAGAAAGACAGATCTGGTTGAACACATCGGCATCACCGGTGCAAACCGTGAAAAGATCATTCAATTGCAGGAAAAACACTTTGCAGATAAAGACGCATTAATCCAGAGATCCGGAGATCTTCACGAACAATTGTTCCGTTCATTCAATGATGCTGAAAAAGATAGCACCGATATCGCAAAGATCATTGATAATATTGTTGAGAACCAGCGTGAAACGGAACAGATGACCTTTGATCATTTCAAAGAGATCCATGCGCTTTGTACTCCTGAACAGCAAAAAGAACTTGAAAAGCTGATCCAGGAGGTACTCCGAAGAGCCGGCGGACCTCCACCACCGGTAAAATAGTATGCATAGACTAATCCTTCATATATTCTTACTTATCGTTTACCGGGGAACAGGTCAGACTCAACTGAACTTTGAGCCTGTAATGGGAGCGGAACGGATCACACTCAATGAAAGGATTGAGGACGAAGGAAATTGGATAGAGATCTCAACTTTGCGATTCTATATCTCTGATGTGAAGGTATACTCCGGAAGAACCAGCTGGCAATATCCTATCCGCTATTTATTGATCGATCTGGAAGAACCTTCCAGTCTCATACTTAAAAACCTGCCGCAAAAGATAGATTCATTGACCTTTACTATTGGTATCGACAGTACAACGAATATTTCAGGAATTCTGGACGGTGCTCTTGATCCGATCAACGGAATGTACTGGGCGTGGAACAGTGGCTACATCAATTTTAAACTTGAAGGCAAGACATCATTATCCACCAATACCAATAATGGTTTTGAATTCCATTTGGGCGGATATCTACCCCCCTTCCAAACGGCACAAAATAAAACGATCAAACCAAATTCAAATTCGGACCTGATCATACTTATCGATCTACGACCTTTTCTATCATCGATCGACTGGAGCCGGGAACCCAATATCATGATTCCTGGAGAACATGCAAAATTGCTGTCAGAAGTGTTACCTCACATGTTCAAACTAAAGTTGTGAAAGCAGCTATCTATACTTGGTTGATTGGTATATTCACACTGATACTTCTTTCCTTCGCTTGGAAGAACGAGCCGATCATTGAAGTGATAATTCCAAAGAAATGGCCTTACCCGGTTTATAATTTTAAAGATCAGCAAGTAACGGTAAGTGGTTTCGAACTGGGGCGCAAATTATTCTATGATCCGATCTTGTCGAGAGACAGTACTATCTCCTGTGCTTCCTGCCACCTGCAATATACCGGATTTACACATGTCGATCATGCCGTTTCACATGGAATTGATGGCAGGAAAGGGACCCGGAATGCACCGGCGCTGATCAACCTTGCATGGAACAAGTCCTTTCACTGGGATGGAGGTGTTAATCACATTGAAGCACAAGGTTTGAATCCAATAGAGCATCCATCGGAAATGGATAATTCGCTGGAGGAGGTTATACGTCGTCTGCATCGATCAGCATATTATCCCGAATTGTTCAAAAGAGCGTTTGGGACAGAGGAGGTCAATACATCACGCATCATGAAAGCACTTTCGATGTTCGAAATTTGTCTCATCTCATCCAATTCGAAATACGACAGGGTAACCAGAAAAGAAAAAGGGTTCACGTTCACCGAACAAGAGAAAAACGGTTTGAAGATCTTTCGACAACATTGTGCATCATGTCATTCAGAACCGCTTTTCTCAAATAACGGATTTGCATGCAACGGTATTCCGATCGATATGCTTTTCAACGATGTTGGCCGCTATGCCATAACACATCTTGGAAAAGATTCAATGCAATTCCGGATCCCAACACTGAGAAACATAGAATTTACCTTTCCATATATGCATGACGGCAGGTATAAAAAACTGAAGGACGTGATCAATTACTACAGTGAAGGTATAAAGATTGATGCTCCTTACCTTGATGACCGAATTAAAGGACCTTTCCTTTTCAACGAACATGAAAAGAAAGACCTGCTGGCATTTCTTCTCACCCTTACAGACAAAGAATTCCTATATGACAAGCGCTATTCATTTCCAAAAAATTGAAACATCGCGCAAGTTTATTTCAGGATCGGTCTCTAAAGCTTCTTAAACGAGAAAACCATGAAAAAATTAACCCTTGGAATAGCCATCGGAATCTCTTCCCTAAGCGCTGCTCAAACAAACCCTGCGATCCTTTCCTGGTTGCAGAACACAACTCAAACAGGCAGCTATTATCAATCCGGAAATCCTACTCCTATCAGCAATGGTATCGCTGTGAACTGTCAGTCGGTGCAATACTCAACGAATTGGGTATACGTCACAACCAACGGAATTCCATCCTATCCTACGGGGCCATTCCTGGACGGTAATCCATCACAGGCAACTGATCAGAATGCCATTTTTAAATTTCCTTTAAATCCAACTCAAAATACAGGCACACCAACTTCAACAACAGGTGGAAATATAGGTGTATTTATAAATGGTGTTGCGCTTTTTGATTATCGTGATGGAGTAGCTTGGAATACAACGGCAAACGCATTGTGCGGAGGTTTGCCCGGAATGTCACCTTGTCCAGGAGGTCCTGGGGCATCACAATCATGGAATAGGGATGCAGTTCCTGCCGAAAAATTAGGGTTTGATTGTTCTAAAGGTCATCCTGCAATGGGTAATTACCATCACCATCAAAATCCAAGTGCTTTCAATTTGGATTTAACTGTAATTTCCAACATTTGTGATATCTATGCTGCTGATGGTTTGTATGCTATTAATACCAATGAACATTCTCCATTAATTGGTTATGCTTATGACGGTTTTCCAATTTATGGGGCTTATGGTTATGCAAATGCAGATGGAACTGGTGGTATTGTAAGAATTAAATCAGGATATCAACTACGGAATATTTCAACCAGAACAGTTTGGGCTGATGGAACTGATGTACCCGACGGACCTGCCGTTAATACCACCTATCCATTAGGCTATTTTAGGGAAGATTATGAGTTCGTGAATCATCCCGGGCAAGAAGATTATTTGGATGTTCACAACGGTCGTTTCTGCATAACTCCCGAATACCCCAGCGGGATCTATTGTTACTTTACAACGGTTGATGCCAATCATAATTCAGCCTATCCATATGCCGTTGGTCCAACGTATTATGGGGTGAAATCGGCGACAATTGTTCCAAGTATTGGTGAGGCTGTAACAACCTACACATCAACAGCAGATGTAACGGAACTGGATAGTACAACCTTCAATATTTTTCCAAATCCATCTGCAGACATTCTGATCGTTCAATCGTCCGGTTTAATTGAAAAGAACATAATTGCTGAATTAGCAGATGCTACAGGTAATACCATCCAAACACAAACCATAAATCAAGGAAGTACAATCTGCTATTTCAATGTTAGTACCTTGTACAGCGGAACCTATTTTATCAAAATAAATACAGGAGCTCAAACGACATCATATACTGTGGTGATCGCTGATTAATCGTTCTGCAGGAAATGAAGATCCCGGACTATCAGTCAGGGATTTTCTCATTCTCCTACCCGGATCCAAAAGGATCCACCATGTTTTTCAACTCCCTGCAGATTGGGATGCTCCCACATGGGTGAGATAAGAGAAGACAATTCCGGATCTTCCGATATAAAATAATTCGGTAACAGGGTTTTATATTTTGACGGATTAGCCATTAAATACATCGCAAGCCCATACTGCTCAGAATAAAATCGGTCACACATGAATGGGGGGTAATCATAAGGCAGGTAGATATCATGCACATGAACGATGACTCCCTTTTTCAACTTGGGCAATACCTCCATAAAGAAAACAGTAGCATCTGAATTGGGTAAAATTCTGTGCGAATTATCAATAAAGAGAACATCGTTCTCTTTAAGATCGAGGATTTCTGAATAATCAATATCTTCAAAAGGTTTACGCACAACCCTGTCTGCAAGCTGGTCGATCTCTGCACGAGGCATAGGATCCATGGAAATGATCTCTGTCAAAAGGCGATTTTGCTGTTTCGCGAAATGTGCAACTTTGGTTGAGTTTCCCGATCCCACTTCCACATACTTGGAAGGTTTGAATTTTGAAAGGATCGTGTAAATACCTATGATGTCCAAACCAGGCAGAAAGTTATTATTCCAAACTGGAAGATTTGGATTTGTTTCATCATTACTTTTTTTGATCTGCTGCAGGATCTCCTTGTTTTCCAAAGCATATTGAAGGATCGTTTCATAGTCTGAACGATTTTCGTTTATTAACGCGTAAAGTAGATCATGTGGTGGTTTTCCAAAACCGTACCGAGGCTCCATTTTTACCCTGTATTCGGAGAAAAACGTTTGAAACCGAGGTGATAAAAAACGGTATAGCGATCTTATTTTTCCTTTCATCCTTTTCTTATTTCCATTCTGGGAACAGTCCCGTCAAACCTTCTTCCGATGCATTACAAATACCGCGTTCTGTAATGATCTTAGTGACCAATCTCGATGGTGTTACATCAAATCCATAGTTACTCGCAGGTGTTGTTTCAGGACAGATAAGAACCGGCTGTATCTTCCCGCTTGGTCCTTTCCCGATCATATAACGTACTTCATCCTGGTTGCGTTCCTCGATTGGAATCTCTTTCAATCCATCTCTGATCGTCATGTCCAAGGTGGTCGAAGGTAACGCAACATAGAACGGAATGTTGTTATCCTTCGCTGCCAATGCCTTCAGATAGGTGCCTATCTTGTTGGCAACATCACCTTTCCTGGTCGTGCGATCAGTACCAACGATCACCATATCAACCATTCCATGCTGCATCAAATGTCCTCCGGCATTGTCTACGATGAGTGTGTGAGGAACACCGTGACGGGTCAGCTCATATGCCGTGAGATTCGATCCCTGATTTCGAGGCCTTGTCTCATCCACCCACACATGTACTTTCAATCCCTTTTGCATCGCCTGATAGATCGGAGATGTGATAGTTCCCCATTCTACACAACCCAACATGCCGGCATTGCAATGTGTTAAAATATTGACAACATCACCATTCTTACTTTTGGCGATAGCCTCGATCAACGGTAAACCGTGAACCCCGATCAATCTGCAGGTTTCAACATCTTCTTCGACAATGGCACCTGCTGCTTCCCATGCACACGTTAAAAAATCCCCCTCACAGTTATCCAGTGCGTCACGCATTTTATCCAAAGCCCAGAATAAATTAACAGCAGTTGGACGTGATGCTCTCAGATCAGTAAAAGCCTGATCCAGAAAGGATCCATCCAACTCATCCTCGACCATTTCACGGACGGCTAGATAAATTCCATAGGCCGCTGTTGCTCCGATCAAAGGCGCACCCCTAACCGTCATGTCTTTGATGGCTTCCTCTGCATCCTCGTATGTTTCAAGTTTAACCGTCACAAATTCGTGCGGTAACTTTCGCTGGTCAATAACCTCAACGAAACGATCCTCAGTTGTCCAGATGGTTCTGAATTTTGACATGCTTTAACTATTTATACGATTGATTTATGTTGATTTCGGTAAAATCCTTCACGGCAGATGGCCAATTAGCTGTTGTTCCCGGTCGAATTAACTGAATCGTTTGTAATCCGGACGAGTCAGCCGCCTGTAATTCTTCAACAATATCTGATAAGAACAGAATCTCTCCTGATGGAATCCCGATGACATCCGCAATCTTACGATAGGTTTCAATTTCACGCTTCCCCCCGGTAGTAGTATCAAAGTAATGCGAGAAAAAACGTGTCAGATCACCTGCTTCACTGTAACCAAAGATGAGTTTTTGTGCCGTTACAGAACCCGAAGAGAATACTCCGATCCCGACACCTTGCTCATGCCAGTCCTTCAAACAGCCGGAAACTTCCGGATAGACATGTCCCCGGATCTCACCATCTTCATATCCCTGCTTCCAAAGCATTCCCTGAAGTGTTTTCAATGGTGTGACCTTCCGGTCCTCCTGACTCCATCTGAATAAAGTATTAATGATATCATCCACTGAATTGAGCCGCTTATTCTCCAATGAAGCAGCAAGCTCTACTGTTTGCTTAAATGCCTTCTGGACTTCGGGATCAGTGGTCATTGTTCTTAATTCCCCAATGTGCTCCCTGAAATAGGGGAACAAAACGTCGTAAACGAACTTAACCGAAGTCGTCGTTCCCTCGATATCAGTTAGAATGTAACCTACATTATTGAAAGTCATGTTGCAAAGATAGCCTTACTAACCAAAAATGGGGAATGCATCGCTGGTTTATTACTCTCTGCCATCTATTTATTCAATTTTGTTAAGTATATTAAAGCCATCGCAAGAACGTTAGTAGCTTTACTGAATCATCTCAAGATTGCGAATGAATGTGCTTCAATAGTTCATGGTCAATGTTGCAAAAACCATTCATTTTTAGTACTCTTGTATACCAAAAGATAATCATGTTATCCAGATTATTTGCAAGCATTTTAGCGGTATCCCTGTTAATGACTAACACTTCCATCGCACAGGAAGACGATGACCCAAAAAGGGAAAGTCAATTCTCAATGCTGTTAAATATTGACTCACCTCTCAAAGGAACGATGCCGGAAATGCCAACAACCGGGTTGTTTGGAGTGGGTTTTGGACAGAGTCCTTTTTACGGATCTCCAATGTTCATTGAATTAAAGGTGTCCTGGGGAAATTACAGCAGTGAAACACAGAAGAATGTCTATTACGAAAAAGATGGCTGGCTTTATCCTGCTGAATCACAATATGTTAGTGGATATCAAAAATACTTGCTGGGTACGAAATTCATGGTGGGAAAAGATTTTAGAGCTGTCAGAGCATTTGGTACACCGCAGTTCGGTTTGTTAAGGATGCGTTCTAAAGTGACAATAAACTGGACTGAAGACGGCACACTGGATGAAAATGGGCAAGGTCCAAATGAAGCAAGAAGTACAATCGTAGCGGAAACAGGTTTTGTGTATGGCGCTGAGGCCGGAATAGAAATCGGGATCGATAAGCTCTTGAAATTAGCATCGGATAAAAATGTCTTCAGGCTAGTACTTTCGGGATCTCTCTTGATGAGTGATAATGAATATGAATATGCTGACGTGGATAGAATGGTCAGTAAAACTGCTCTAACGGATAATAACACGACTCATATTCAGGCAAGTCACCCAAAACAGTGGGAGGAATATTCAACAGAAGTTTACACTTCTTCCCTTGCTCTTTGGGGTGTGAATATTGGGCTGATCATTAATTTCTGATCATCTCGGTACCATAAAATCTGCAAATCTTTTTTCAAGCGCTGAGCCGGTGTAATGCGGTACCCAACCACTCATGTCAATGAAGATTCTGATCGCCTTTACAAAAGGATCGCTTTCGCCGGCATCGAACCAATGTTTGGTGCCTTCAGGAACCGAAATAAGGTCCCCCTTTTCGCACAATAGGTTGAAAACAGGTTCATTTTCCAGATTAAACCAAAACAATCCCCGTCCGTCTACAAAGAAACGGATCTCATCTTCTGAATGCGTGTGCTCTGCCAAAAACTTAGCTCTGATAGCATCGTAGTTCTCTGTCAGCTTATTGATGGAGATAACATCTGCTGTCAGATAACCACCTTGAATCATAAATGGTTTCAGGTCTTTGTCATAAGCCGCAAGTATTTCCTCCTGAGTCGCTCGGTCATCGAAGATAACATCACAGGACCATTGATCGAAAAAAATACCTCGAACATTGAAAAATTCACGGATCTCTTTTGGATCGCGCAATTCAATGTTTTTCTCCGGAATTGATAAAACTGCCATACTGATTACTTAAAGTTGAAATTTGTCTGATTAAAGATCGGAATGATTCTTCAACATCCACTCACACTGACAAAGGTAATCCAGTGTTTCAAGGTGACGCTTCGCTTCGAAAAGGTCCTTACCCCAGGCATATGCTCCGTGTTTTCTCATAACGAATGAATGATGACAGATTCTGGAAACTTGGAATTTCAAGGTTTCCTTGAATTCAGTCATGTCCTGTGTATTATCAAAGATAGGAACACAGACATCCTTTTCGTGGGTTATCTCACCAGCAAATCCTTTTTGCACTTCATATCCTTTAAAGATGAGCTCATGGTCCATTAAAGCGGACATTAATACGGGATAAACGGAATGACTGTGAAGAATTACTTTTGTGTCTGGAAACAATTCATAGAGAACACAATGGATCAATGTCTCGGCTGAAGGTTTAATTCCTTCATACTGACCGATGGACAAACCTTCATTGTTGACGGTAATGAAGTCCTCAGCCTCGAAAAGTGATTTGTCGACGCCTGACCTTGATACCCAGATCACTCCATCCTGGTCTCTAAATGAATAATTGGTAGAAGTAGCCGGCGACCACCCCTTGGAGTTGTAATGGCGGATAGTTTCTGCCATTCGGATCCTCATCTCTGCTGCTGACATGGCAACAAAATTAGGAATAAACCATAACTAATGCTATAAAAAAACGCGAACCAACAAGTTGGATCGCGCTTACAACAATAACGGACCGTTTGATCCGAGGAGAAAACAATTTAGTTGCTCAGTGCTGCTTTTACTAGTGCCGCGATAAGTTTCCCATCAGCTTTTCCGGCTAATTTACTGGAAAGTATACCCATCACCTTACCCATATCCTGAGGTCCTGAAGCCCCGACCTGAGCAATGGCAGCTGCTACCTCAGCTTTCACTTCATCTTCTGTGAGCATTTTCGGAAGGTACTCTTCGATCACCTTCGCTTGAAACAATTCTTCATCGGCAAGATCTTCACGACCTTGCGTCTGATACAGTTCATATGTTTCCATACGCTGCTTGTGCAATTTCATGCAGATCTTCATGGCAGTCTCTTCCGAAACTTCACCGCTTCCGCCGGAAGTTGCTTCCAGTAATAATTTTGATTTGATATCGCGCAATGCAGCCAGCTTTTCCTTCTCCCTGGCAAGCATTGCGTTTTTGATATCCGTATTGATCTTATCTGTAAAGCTCATTAGTCTACGTTGTCGTGCAAAAAGTTATTATTCCGCAATGTAGTTCCATTCTCATCCTCTGAAAGTCCGAATCGGCTTAATGATTCCTCCGTACTTCTGCGCGAATTATCCAGCTGGATATTTCTTCTTACATAAGCAGGCTCATTTTCGAACTCCGTGATTCCGTCCGCTTTTTTCAATTTTGCAGTGTATTCCTGAATCTTTGATAATCGATCCTGTGTTCTTCTCTGCTGTTCTTCGGGAGAAAGGATTGTCTTTGGATTTGCACCTTCAAGACTGAGCTTTTCCTCAGAATCATCCTCCAGCATAAAACGCACAACCCCTTCTTTCTGAGAGTCAGAAGTAGATAAGTTTGCCGGATTCACTTCCCAGTCGAAATTCATTTCTTTTTGCTCTTCTACTTCAGATTTAAAGAACGTTTCTTCCAATAGCGTCTTCGAAGTTGTTGTTGCATCGATCGGCGTTTCTGTGGAAGGTTCAGATTTTAAAAATGGTTCTTCAACAGGTGACTTTACCTCAACAGCATTTGTAAACGTGTTCACCTGAGTTGGAGACGATAGAGGAGCCTTGATCTCATTTTTTGGTTCTTCATCCAACGTACGCACCGTCTTTTCAGGTGCTTTCTCAAAACCCGTAATCGGATTTGATTTAAACCCTGTTGCAATCAATGTGACACTCAATTGATCTCCCAGTGTTGCATCGTAACCATGTCCCCAGATAACATCTGCAGTTGCGCCCGCTTCATCCTGGATAAAGTCAGTGATCTCTGTGATCTCATCCATCAATACTTCCTTGTCACCGTAGGTAATATTCAACAAGACATACTGCGCACCACTGATATCATTGTCGTTCAACAGTGGAGAAGATAGCGCCTGCTGTACCGCAATTGTTGCCCTGTTCTCGCCTTCTGCCGCAGCACTACCCATGATAGCAACGCCGCTGTCCTTCATAACTGTTTTAACATCATTAAAGTCTACGTTGATCGATCCGGTAACAGAGATTACCTCCGCAATACCCTTCGCCGCTGTAGTCAAAACATCGTCTGCCTGTGCAAATGCATTACCCAACGTCAGATTTCCGGTGATCTCGCGCAAACGCTCATTATTGATCACCAACAAGGTGTCCACGTTCTGGCGCATTTTATCCATCCCTTCTTCTGCCTGTTGTCTTCTTTTGCGACCCTCGAAATTAAAAGGAACTGTAACAATACCAACAGTGAGTATACCCATTTCTTTTGCGACCTGAGCAATAACCGGTGCAGCACCCGTTCCGGTACCACCACCCATTCCTGCAGTAACGAATACCATTTTCGTGTTCTTGCTCAGTACTTCTTTGATCTCATCAATGTTCTCGATCGCAGCATTCATTCCAATCTCAGGAATAGCTCCGGCTCCTCGCCCATCAGTCAATGAGGAACCCAATTGGATCTTGTATGGAACTGGTGAAATATCCAGCGCCTGACGATCCGTATTGCATACAATAAAGTCAACTCCGATAATTCCCTGTCCGTACATGTGGTTAACAGCATTGCTACCACCTCCACCAACACCGATCACTTTGATGATCGAACTCGTTTCTTTAGGCAAATCAAATTCCATATTCTCGCTTTTATTGTTATTGTAAATTCTTTAATCTTCGTCTTCGAAAAGACCTTTAGCATTCTTCACAATCGCATCAAAAAAAGATCCTCTCTTTTTCTCGGAATGTGTCTTCACCTCTCCCGAACTTGCTGCCTCACTTGAAGCACCTTTCTTGTCAAGAGCCTCAAAACCTTTTAAAACAAGGCCAATACCTGTTGAGTACATTGGACTTGTAAGATTCTCGATTGAATTGTTAGAAGCAAGATGCTCGGTCGGATATCCAATGCGTGTATCCATTCCCGTGATGTATTCAAACAGTTGAGTGATGTGCTTCAATTGTGCTCCACCTCCTGTCACAACGATACCGCCGATCAGTTTCTTGCTGTACCCTGAATTGAGTATCTCATAATGAACAAGTTCAATGATCTCTTCCATACGAGCCTGAATGATGCTCGCCAGATTCCGCACCGTGATCTCCTTTGGATCGCGTCCACGGAGTCCAGGTATACAAACAATCTCGTTCTCCTGACTTTCAGAAGCCAACGCTGATCCGAATTTAGTCTTTAGCATTTCCGCCTGGCGCTTCATGATTGTGCAACCTTCCTTGATATCTTCCGTGATCACATTGCCCCCGAAAGGAATTACGGCAGTATGGCGTATGATCCCTTCATGGAAGATCGCAACATCCGTTGTTCCGCCACCAATATCAACCAGAACGACTCCCGCTTCTTTTTCCTCGTCAGAAAGAACGGCATCAGCCGAAGCAATTGGCTCAAGAATGATCTCTTTCACTTCAAGTCCCGCCTTTTGAACACATTTATGAATGTTCAACAGTGCACCAACATGTCCCGTAATGATGTGAAAGTTCGCCTCAAGTCGCCTTCCCAACATCCCGATCGGATCCTTGATCCCCTGCTCGTTGTCAATGATATATTCCTGAGGCAACACAGTGATGATCTCCTCACCCGGCTGCATTACCAACTTGTACATGTCCTCAATGAGCGCATCGATGTCTTTTTGAGAGATCTCGTTATCGATCTGATCACGGGTGTGAATTCCCCGGTGCTGCAACGATTTGATGTGCTGACCGGCTATACCAACATTCACTACTCGGATAGATAATTCGCCATCCACACGGCGTTGAGCCTCTTCAACTGCCACCTTTATCGACTGGACCGTTTTTTCGATATTGGAAACCATTCCACGCATAACACCCAGGGATTCGCTTTTTCCCATGGATAAAATCTCGATCTTACCATGCTCATTCTTCTTCCCGACGAAACATGCGATCTTTGTAGTTCCAATATCCAGTCCAACAATAATCTTTGACATATCAATTTAATTTTTCTTCCGTGTAACCTTCGCTTTTCTTACAGACGATCTGCCTTTTGAATTTAAGGTTGATCTCCTCGTATTTGTCCCAACCTTCGTAAGGGATCGCTTCTCTGTAAAATATCTTCAGTTTCTCAAACTTCTCCCTCACTTCGTCATCGTCGTGTGCCGCGCCGAAAATGATCTTTTGACCTCCAACAAGCGGTATTAAAACGAAATCACCTTCTTTTTTCAAGTGAATCTGACCTATAAGAGATTGCAGTAGGGGATCGTTGCAAACATAATTGGAAATCCGATACACATCATCCAATTTTCGAATACTTTTCAAGGTATCGTTGTTAATAATTTCTTGCACAGGAATGGAGCTTATTCGGTCCTTCAAATAGCCTGTTACAACGACAACCCGGGCAGTATGGAGAGTCGATGCTTTCATGACTACACCGTCTTCATCAAGGTAAAAAGTTTCATCGTATTTATTGTAAATCCTGGCGATCGGTTTTCGTACCGTAACATCTATCATCCATCCCTTCCCGATCATGCTGTAAACATTCGCCTGCTTCACTTCTGTCATGGATCGGATGTACTCCTCGATAGCCGCAACATTCAACTGTTCTTTGGTCTGACCTTCGTAGATCAAACCCCTTCTTTTTAGACGGGTGTAAAGCTCATCTTCTGTAAGAAAGGCATTGGCGCCGTTCACGTGGATCAAGATCTCTGGTTCCGCAGCTTCATTGCTCCATTGAGAACCTTGTGCCATGAACAATAACACGATCACTCCAATGCCAAAAAGCCCCCAAGCTATTCGTTTGATCCAGACTTTCATACAAGGGATTTTCTTAATGGTTCGACAATACGATCGATGTCACCTGCACCGATCGTCAAAATAGCACCTTGTCTGTATTTCGACAAATGTGTCACAGCTTCGCTGGGCTGCATTAATTTCTTGTCCTTCAC
>Ga0315902_10002043_pt1 | contig 31987 bp, 21 predicted proteins | sample LakEriMetagenome_9_FD_203523 | JGI IMG/M metagenome (GOLD analysis project Ga0315902, IMG submission 203523) | Freshwater fungal communities from buoy surface, Lake Erie, Ohio, United States - Buoy 12 MA117 | ecosystem: Environmental > Aquatic > Freshwater > Lake > Lake biofilm | place: USA... | reverse complement strand
GAATCCGCGCATCGAGGCTGCCCGGCACCATGTCCGCCTCCATGCTCAGCGGGCGCACGCTGCCGTCGAGAAACGCCGCGAGTGCATCGCTGCCGTGGCGGAAATGTGCCGTTCTTTGCGTGTGATCAATCATGTAGAATTCCTCGATCATCGGACGTTTCGAGGAAGCCGGAGATTGAAACGTGTTCACCTGCGCGCAAGTCGCAAACACGATCATCTGCGACGGGTCCTCAACACGCGCCGCATTGCGCGGCGCTCCGGTGGAATCCGCCGCCAGCAGGACGTTGTAGCCGTAGCCGAAATTTCCATTCGCATACTTCGGCTTCAGCCGCGGGCTGAATTGTTGAAACGCCGGATCGGCCTTCACCCCGCCCGACGCACTCGCATACGCCCCGAGCGGCCCCTTGGAATAATCACAGGTGCGCTTGCCCTCCGGCATTCCCGTCGAGGCCGACGTCTCGAATCCGAACCACCACTGCACGCCGCCGGGGACGTTCTGCCGGTACGGCCAGAAGCTGTTGTCGTGCTCCGCACGATAAAGGTTCCCCGCCGCGATCATCTGGCCCAGCGAATGCCCGCTGATAGCACGCGCGCTCGCCACCTTCGCCCTCGATACCGAGGACAACAGCAGGCCGCTGACGATCGCGATGATCGCGATCACCACGAGCAGCTCGATGAGGGTGAACGCCTTTTTCACAACCGTGAAACCGACGCGCTATGCATGCCTCCTCCGAAGCAGCGCCAGCATTCCGCCCGCGCTCACGAGCAGCAGCGCAGCCGCAGGCTCTGGGACAGGCGATGACACGGCGATCTGCCGGATGTCCATGTCGCCGATGAGCGCAGGCGTGGATGGATAGAAGGAGTTATAACCGTCCCCGTAAGCCATGATCGCCAGCGAATCCACGGCGAAAGTGGGAGTGACAAAGGAAAGATCCAGCGCCGGCACACCCGTCTCCAGCGTAGTCAGCGACAAGTCCCCATTGATCCGCTGCATGGTGATCGCCAGCAGTTTTGTGCTCGCCGAAAAATCCAGCGTCGCGAGCAACAGCACGGACTGCGGCAATTGATCGATTTGCGCGGGAACAACATTGTCGCCGAGGTCGGGGCCGGAGCCGAAAAGCGACGTGAAATTGCCGAACGCATCGCCGCCCGCGCTCTGCGCGCCAAACACAGACGGCGTGAGCGTCGGCCCCCCGTACAGCGGTGACACATTTGGAAAGTAGTTGAACTCAACCGTGCTGAACACGTTCGCCGATCCGGGAGCCGGAAATACCGGATCGGTCGGCAAGCCGGTGCGATTGCCCCCGGTCAGCGTGTGGTTCACGAGGCCAAATGCGAACTGCATGGATGCATCGCTCGACGCGCTGGTCACGGTGAAACTGAACCTGCACGTGAGCGTGAAATCAGTGTCCGTCGTGAGCGTCGCGCCAATCGGCAGATCCAGCCGCACCGTCGGCAGCGAGGAATCCACGTGCACGAGAAGCGAACTGCCCGCCGCATTCCACGCAAACTGATTGTTTGAGTTGTCGCCCACTCCAAAACTCCAGCCACCGCCGGTCAACGGATTTGTCGAGAAGTCCGAGACCACATTGAGGGCTTCGAGACGTGAGGCGAGAGCCAGCGTGAGAACGCCAACTCCGGCCAAGATGAATTTTTTCATTTTCTACTCTTGGTTTCGAGAGATCGAAACGGAGTGCGAGCAAGCACGCCATTGGAACCCCTCATTGCTTCTTTTTTGCGAAGAAGTTTTGTCGAGGGCACCCGCACACGCGGGGCCACGAATGAGAATGACCGGGGAAATATTCTGGCTTCTGGCTTGCGGCTCAGCCTTTCAGCTTTGCCATCCTTCTTCCCGCCTTCATCCCGCTTTCGCAGGACTGGCAATGGGAAGTCGTATCCAGTTACAGCAGCGCAACTGCCCCCGAATCTCACGGGGTTCCTTCGCACCGGTAATTATCGTTGAACTCGCAAAGAACTGAACCGCGCCATCAACAGTGCGCCGGGCGGTGCGGCAAGAAAAATTTCGTTCAGCGCTTTTTCCGCGGAGCCTTGTTCCCCGCCGGATGCCGTGCGGCCGCGACCGCGGCGAGTTGCGCGACGATTCCTTCGAGCGACGCCAGACCGAAGCTGATTTTCTTAAAGAACGAATCATTGTGTGGCACGAGGACGAAACGTGGGTGCTGCGACCACAGCGCGCGAAGTTTGCGATCCAGCTCAACCGCCTGCTCGATCGTCTCGTTGCGGATCGGATTCCCGCCTTCGATGCTGTTGCCGCCGACGGCTGCGCTCTCGAAAAAAATCACCGCATCGTAGCGCTTCAGTTCCGCGTCGAGCGACGTGCCCACTGCATCGAAGTAATCGTGCGGCAGCCCCGGCCAGTATGCTGCCCCGTCCACCGTGCCGCGATCACACAGCAGGATGCGATGCGGATAGCGCGCGCACTGCACATCCTCCAGCCCGCGCTGAAGATGAAAGATCGCCCGCTGCGCCGCACGCACCGCGGGCGGCTCGTGCACTCGCGGAAAGCCTCCGCTGAAAAGCAGCGTCGCCGCCTCCGGCACGAGCACCACGCGCTCGCCGAACTCACGCCGGAACAAATCGCCAGCCGTCGTCTTACCACCACCGGGCCCGCCCGTGAGCACGATGCGACAGCGTCCATTTTGCGGGGAATTCATGCGGAAAATGTAGCCTGCTCCGCACACGCACGGCGAGAGAACTCACGCTAAAAAAGCGCAGCCGACCCATGTGCGTCACATCCGGCGCACTCAATCGAACGCGGGAAAGGCGCGAGCATCGCGTCGGCAGCCACAATTCCAGCTTCACAAAAAAATTCCCGCAATCGCTGAAAGATCCCCCGCACAGCGCCCGTTCTATCCGGGAATATGCTGCACTCCATCCTTCGTCCTTTCGCCTCCTCCGCACGCGCCTTCACGCGCCTGCCCTCGTTCATTTTCGGTTCGCTCAGATTCGCGTGGGCTCCCCCGCCCTGGCTGCGCTCGATCACAAAAATCATCACACCTCGCGCACTGGCCGCAATGCTGCTCCTCGCGATCTCCGCGACCATCGCCGGTGCCGCGCTGCGCGGGAGCCGGCATCTCGGCCCGCAGCAGCCGCAAAGCGTGCCCGTTGCCGCCGCACCTGCGACCCCATCCGATCCGAACGCGCGTGACACCACAAAGCCGCGCATCCGCGACGTGAAGGCGCGGGTCACATGGTCGCCCGTCGGCTGGGACGAGCAGCGGAAAAAGCCCGTAGGCAGCCCGCTGACCATCCGCTTCGACGCACCGGCCGCGCCATTGAATCTCCTCGGCAAGCCCGCCGCGCCCGGCACCGCGAGGCTCTCACCCGAAGTCGCCGGCGTGTGGACTTGGACCAGCTCTCAGACGCTCACCTTCGAGCCCCAGGGCGGATGGATGCCGCCGCGCGACTACGGCTTCACGCTCGGCGACGGCGTGTTCGCCACAGACTGCACCGTCACTTTGAAAAAAGCTCACCGCGACGAATGGCGCGCGCCGAGGCTCACCGCAACGTTTGGCGACAGCTCGTTCTACATGGACCCCACGACGCCCGCGCTGCAACAGGCCGTCGCCACGGTCACATTCAGCCAGCCGGTCTCACGCGATGAAGTCCTGCGCTGCCTCTCGGTCACAAACGTGAGCGGCGCTCTGCTCTTCGCCCCCGGCGGCAAGCCGCAGGTGATCGCCGATGGAAAAAATCCGCTGCGCCTTTTCTTCCGATCGCCGGCGATCAAGCCGGGCGAAAAGGAGGATCTCATCCGCTTCGATCTCGCAGCACGCATGAACGCGCTCGCAGGCGGCGATCCCACGGAAAAGGAATTCACCACGAAGGTCACGTCGCCCTCACGCTACTCCGCATTCTTCTTCAACGGCGCGCGCACGCAGCTCGTGACGAATGCGGACGGCGAGCCGCGGCAGTTTCTCTTCCTCGAGAGCAGCATCTCCGCGAACACCGGCGTCATCGCAAAGGCCGCGCATGCGTGGCAGCTCCCGCCGCCGCCGAAGGACAAGAACGGCAAGGAGCAGCCCTGGAAACCCGAAACCGTCACCGATGCCGTGCTCGAAAAGTCCAAGCGCATCGCACTCGAATCCGTCGCAGCGGATGGCGCAGCGACCATTTCGAATCTGTTCGGCTTCCGCCTCGCCCCGCAGGAGTCCTCGCGACTTTTCGTCCGCGTGCCGAAGGAAACGCCCGCGCCCGGCGGCTTCGTCACGCGCGAGGATTTCACGGCCATCGTCAATGTGCCCGCATTCAACAAAACGGCGACCATCCTCGGACGCGGCGGCATCCTCGCATTGAACGGCGAGCGCAAGCTGAGCATCCAGTCGCGCGGCCTCGCGCATCTGCGCTACACGCTGGCGCGCGTCCCCGGCGCACAGATCAACCACCTCGTCACGCAGACGAACGGCCGCTTCGAGTCGCCCGGATTTTTCGGCGACCTCACGTTTGAAAACCTCGCGCACTTCCACTCCTCCGTGCAGGCCATCGCGAAGAAAAACAACCATGAGGCAAACTACTCGGCGTTCGACTTTGCACCCGCGCTCACTCGTGCCGAGCCCGGCGGCGAGGACGCTCAGCGTGGCCTTTTCTACCTCGAAGTCGCAGGCGTCCGCCGCCGCACCGCGGAGGACGCAAAGCCGAACGACGGCGACCCCGATCCCGAATGGATCGGCCTGCGCAGCGAGCAGCGCCACCGGCGTCACCACGCGGACGAGGAGGACGAATCCGCGGAGGAAGGCGGTGGCGTCAGCGGGGATTCGCGCTTCGTGCTCATCACCGACCTCGGCCTCATCGTGAAGCGCAACGCCGACGGCACGCGCGAAGTCTTCGTGCAATTGTTCAAGGATCGCGCGCCGGTAGCGGGCGTTCACATCACCGCGCTCGCAAAAAATGGCGACACGCTCGCCGAGGCCGACACCACCGCGCAGGGCCGCGCATCGCTCCCCGCACTCGACGCGCTGCTGCGTGAAAAGACGCCGGTCGCGCTCATCGCGCGCAAAGGCGCAGACCTCGCGTTCATCCCCTGGTCGCGCGAAGATCGCGCTGTCGAGTTTTCGCGCTTCGACATCACCGGAGTCCGCACCAGCGAGGCTGCCGCACTTGACGGCGCGCTCTTCACCGAGCGCGGAATCTACCGCCCCGGCGATCCGATCCAGCTCGCCGCCATCGTGCGCCAGCGCGACTGGCAGGGCTCGCTCGCCGGCCTGCCGGTCGAGGTCGTGCTCACGAATGCAAAGGAGGAGGAAGCCGGACGCTTCCCCGCGAAGCTGCCTGCCGACGGCTTTCTCGAAATGAAACTGCCCACGAGCGAGACATCGCCGACCGGCGTGTGGCGCATCGAGTTGCGCCGACCCGACGACGGCAAAAAGAAAAAGCGCAACGACGACGAGGACAGCGAAACCGACGCGCTGCACATCGGTCACATGCTCGTGCGCGTGGAAGAGTTCCAGCCCGACCGCCTCAAGCTCGCCGCGAAGCTCGAACCCGCCATGCAGGCCGCCTGGCTCTCGCCGGAAAAACTCACGGCACACGCTGAGGTGCAGACGCTGTTCGGCATCGCCGCCGCGGATCGCCGTGTCACCGCGAAGATGCGCGTCGCGCCCGGCGTGCCGCACTTTGAGCAATGGCCTGGATGGACATTCGGACTGCCAAAGCACGAGCGCTTCGAGCAGCGCGAAGTCGAACTCGGCGAAGTGAAGACCGACGAGGAAGGCCGCGCACAGTTCGCGCTTTCGCTCGACGCTTACGCCGCGCCGCTGCTGCGCGTCGCCGTGGACCTGGAGGCATTCGAGGCGGACGGCGGACGCGGAGTCCGCGGCGCGCTCGGCACGCTCGTCTCGCGTCAGCCATTCCTCATCGGTTTCAAGGCCGCGGGTGATTTCGACTTCATCCCGCGCGATGTGCCTCGCGCGTTTCAGCTCGTCGCCATCAGCGCGGATGCAAAGCCCGCCGCAGCGCCCGCGCTGAAACGCGTGCTCATCGAGACGCGCCATACCTCTGTGCTCACCAAGGAAAAGAACGGCACGCTCTCCTACGTCTCCCGCGAAATGGACAAGGAAATCGAGACCGCCGACGGATCGCTGCCCGCATCCGCGACGACCGTGAATCTGCCCGTGAACCGAGCCGGCCGCTTCCGCTACGAGTGGCGCGACGCCGCGGGCACGGTGTTCTGCACAGTGCCGTTCACGGTCGTGGGCGCGGGCGAATCCGCGCGCAATCTTGAGCGCGACACGGAGCTGGAAATCACGCTGCCCGACAAAGCGTGGAAGCCCGGCGAGCAGCTCGAAGTCTCGCTGCGCGCGCCGTACGCCGGCGCGGGCCTCATCACGATCGAGCGCGACCGTGTGCTCGCCGTGCAGTGGTTCCGCAGCGACACCGCATCGAGCGTGCAACACATCACCGTGCCCGAAGGCATCGAGGGCGGCGCGTATGTGAATGTCGCGTTCGTGCGCGCGCTCGACTCGCCGGAAATTTTCTCCAGTCCGCTCAGCACCGGCGTCGCGCCGTTCCGCGTGGCGAATGATCGCCGTCAGCTCGCCGTCACGCTCGACGCACCCGTCCGCGTGCGTCCCGGCGAACGCCTGGCCATCGGCTTCTCCACGCCGCGCCCTGCGCGCGTCGTCGTGTGGGCGGTGGATGAAGGCATCCATCGCGTCACGAGCTACAAGACGCCTCAGCCGCTCGCATCGCTCATCCGTAAGCCGTCGCTCGAAGTCGGCACCTGGCAGTTGCTCGACCTCCTGCTGCCGGAATTTTCACTGCTGAAAAATGCGAAGGCATTTGGCGGCGACGGTGACGAGCCGCCGGAGCTGAAGCTCGGCCTGAATCCGTTCAAGCGCCGCCGCGCCGCGCCCGTGGTGTTTTGGAGCGGCATCATCGAGAGCGGCCCGGAGCGCCGCGAGGTGTTCTACGATGTGCCGGATTATTTCGCAGGCCGGCTCAACATCATGGCCGCCGCCGTCGCAACCGACGCGGTCGGCGTCGCGGAGAAACAGACAGTCGTGAAAGGCCCGTTTGTGCTCACGCCGAATGCGCCGTTCTTCACGGCACCGGGCGACGAGTTCACCGCATCGCTCACCGTGGCAAACCAGCTCGAAGGCGCGGCAGTGACGGATCAAATCACCGTCGCTGCGGAGACACTCGGCGGGATCGAGATCATCGAGTCGCCGCAGAATCCCCTCATCATCGCGCAGGGCAAGGAAGTGACCGTGCGCTTCCGCGTGAAGACGAAGGACGCACTCGGCAACGCGGAGCTGAAATTTTCCGCAAGCGCAGGCAACGAACGCACCGAGCAGCGCGCGACGATGTCTGTGCGGCCCGCGTCGCCGCGCGTCGCGATCGTTCAGAGCGGCTGGTTCCGCAATGATTCGCATGACGTGAAATTTGCCGGCGACTTCCACGCGGAGTTTGCAAAGCGCGAGGCGGTCGTCTCCACGACGCCGCTCGGACTCGCACGCGGGCTCGCCGCATACCTGCGCGAGTATCCGCACGGATGCAGCGAGCAGATCACCAGCCGCGCATTTCCCTGGCTCGTGCTGCGCGATGATGCGGACTTCGGCCTCGAAAAATCCGAGGCTGAGAAAGCCGTCCGCGACACCATCGCCATGCTGCGAACGCGGCAGCAGAAAAATGGCGGCTTCGGCTACTGGAGTTCCGGCGGTGACGACGAGGGCTTCGACTACGTGAGCGTCTATGTCGCGCACTTTCTCACCGAGGCAAAGGCGGGCGGCTTCGCCGTGCCGGGGCCGATGTTCGACGCCACGCTGCGCAGGCTGCGCCTCATGGCGGATACGAAGCTCTCGGAGCCTGCACGCGATGGCTCCGGCCAGATGCGCTACGAGCACACGCGGCACGACGCGAACATCCAGGCCGCTGCGATCTACCTGCTCACGCGCAATGAGGAAGTGACGACGAACTACGCACTGAAGATGCGCGATCTTCTCGACGCGAAAGTGCCTAAGGAACTGTGGCAGCGCGACCCGTCCGCAGCGTGGCTCGCCGCGACGTGGCGTCTGCTGAAAAAGGACGACGAGGCGAAGAAGCTGATTGCGCTGCACCGCTCGGCACGCGCTGCGGAAAAGCGCGGGCAGGCGGATTCATCGTGGGCCGCATATTTCCACGAATCGTCGCTCACGCGTGAGGCGATGACGTTCGCCGTGCTGTGCCGCCACTTCCCGGAAATCGCCGGCACGCTCGGCTACGATGAACTGCGCCCCATCACCGAAGCCGTCGAGCGCGGCGACTTCCACACGCTCTCCGCCGCGTGGACGGTGATGGCGCTCAAGTCCTACTCCGCCCTCGCAAAGTCCGGCGGCGTGCAGGCGGGCATCGCGGAACTCATCAATGGCGAGGCGAAGCAGATCGCAGCACCGCGCGCCGGAGTGCTCACGATGAAAATCGCGCCCGCTGCGGGCGGCGTGAGATTCCGCCTCGCACGCAACGACGCCGCGCCCGCGCTCGGCGCGTGGTATCAGACGATCGAGACGGGTTTCGAGCGCACCCGTGCCGCCGAGCCGGACGCACGCGGGCTGGAGGTCACGCGCGAAGTTCTCGACGAGAAGGATCAAATCACCGATGTGGCGAAAGTCGGCGAGACGCTGCGCATCCGCGTGAGCATCCGAAACGTGAGCAAGAGCGCGCAGGCGCATCTCGCGTTGAGCGAGCTGCTGCCCGGCGCATTTGACTTCGCGCCCGCAGGCGAGGAGCACGCGCTGCGGCCCGGCCTCGGCACGCTCGCGGGCACGGAATACGTGGACGTGCGCGAGGACCGCGCGCTGCTCTTCTGCGACCTCGCCGAAAACGAGACGCGCACCTTCGAGTATGCCGTGCGCCCGACGTGCGCCGGGACGTTCAGCGTGCCGCCCTCGCTCGTGGAAAGCATGTATGACCGCACCGTCCGCGGACGTGGAGTGGCTGGAAAATTCACCGTAGTCCCGCGCGAATGAAGACGCTGCGCCGCTGGCTGAAACGATCCGCCATCGCGCTGGCGCTCCCCGCCGTGGCTCTGTGGATCACATGGCTCCTGCTGCCGAAGCCGGAGCTACTGCCGCCGGGCGCGGAGTTCTCGCACGTCGTGCTCGACCGCGACGGGCGTGTGCTTTTCCTCTCGCTCACGCGCGATGGAAAATACCGCCTGCCCGTGAAGCTCGACGACATTTCGCCCGAGCTGCTCAATGCGACGCTGGAGATGGAAGACCGCCGCTTTTTTTCGCATCACGGCGCGGACCCGCGCTCGCTGCTGCGCGCAGCGTGGGGCGCGGTGACGGGGCAGCGCCTCGGCGGCGGCTCGACGCTCACGATGCAATACGCGCGGCTGCGCTGGGGCCTCCAGACGCGCACGCTGTGGGGAAAGTGCGTGCAGCTTTTCCGCGCAGCGCAGGTCGAGCGGCACCACGGCAAGCGCGATATCGCCGGGGCGTATTTCACGTTCGCGCCGTACGGCGGCAACGTGGAGGGTGCGGCGGCGGCAAGCCTGCTGTGGTGCGGCAAGTCCGCGCACGATCTGTCGCTGCGCGAAGCCGCGGCGTTGAGCGTGCTGCCGCAGAGCCCGACCAAGCGCCGCCCGCGCGCGGACGGGACGATCTCGCAGTCCGCAAAGAACGCACAGGCGCGGCTCATGACGCGGCTGCGCGTCGCGCGTGGCGAGGAGCAGGACGCGATGGACGCAGAGTTCACGCTGCGTCCCATCGCACCGCCACGCCTCGCCCCGCACTATGCGCGCCGCATCGCATCAGGGAACACGACGCTCGATCTCGCGCAGCAGCAGACGATCGAGCGGAGCATCGCGGATTTTCTCACACGCGAACACTCACGCGGGCTGCACAATGCGGCTGCGATCCTTATCCACGCGCCGACCCGCGAGGTGCGCGCATACGTCGGCTCCGCGGGATTTCTGAACAGCAACATCGCAGGCCAGGTGGACGGCGTAACGGCACGGCGCTCGCCGGGATCGGCGCTGAAGCCGTTCATCTACGCGCTCGCGTTCGAGGAGGGAATCATCCAACCGCACACGCTGCTCGACGACGCGCCGCGCCGTTTCTCCGCCTACAATCCCGAGAATAGCGACCGCGGTTTCCTCGGGCCGATTCCCGCGGGCGAGGCGCTGCGCCGCAGCCGGAATGTGCCCGCCGTCGAGCTGCTCTCGCGCCTGCATGGCGGCGGGCTCGACACTTTTCTCCGCAGCTCCGGCGTGAAACTCGCACGCGAGCCGGGCGAATACGGGCTGTCGCTCGCGCTCGGCGGCGCGGAAGTCTCGCTCGAAGATCTCGCGATGCTCTACGCGATGCTCGCGGACGACGGCGTCGCGCGTCCGCTCATCGGTAGCCGGAATTTCCCAGCCCCGGCACTATCATCCGGGCAACGAATGCCGGGACTGGAAAGTCCCGGCTGCCGGGCGGCGCGCTGGCTCACGCTCGACGCACTGCGCGGGAACGAACCGGGCTCGCCGCGCGGGCTCGCGTGGAAGACGGGCACGTCGCACGGCTTCCGCGACACATGGGCGTGCGGCGTGATGGGCGATTGGGTGCTGTGCATGTGGGTGGGAAATTTCGACGGCAAACCGATGCCCGGCCTCTTCGCGCGCGACACCGCCGCGCCGCTGCTCTTCCAGACCGTCACGCGCCTCGGGCTGCGCGCGAAGCCAACGCCGCGCCCCGCAGAAATCGTGGACGTGCGGCTCTGCGCGATCACGGGCGAACTCGCCGGCCCGCACTGCGCGCACCGCACGGCGGGGAAATTCATCGCAGGCGTGTCGCCGATCACGACGTGCCCGGTGCATCGCGAAGTGACGCTTGCCGATGGCACGCGCAAGATCCGCGAGTTCTGGCCCGAACACCGGCTGGAGCAGTTCCGCCGCGCCGGGCTGCCACGCGTGAGCGTCGCCGATCTCGCAGACAAAACGCGCACCGGCCCGCCGCCACGCATCATCTCGCCACAGCCGAAGCTCACGTATGCGATCCACGTCGGCGATGCCGTGAAAAATACGATTCCGCTCGAAGCCGACGCCACGGCGGACGCGCGGCAGATCCATTGGTTCGCCGGGACGCACTACCTCGGCGCGAGCGCACCGTCTCATCCGCTGATGTGGAAAGCCGCGCCGGGTCGCTGGCATATCCAGGCGGTGGACGACGCGGGGCGTGTGGCGAAAATGTCGGTCACAGTCGTCGCGGCGCAGTGAGCGTGCCTGCACGGATGCCGAGAAACGGCGGACAGGATTATCCGCGTTACGCGAGCGCCACGCCCATCTCGCGCGCGGCGTCTTTTACGCCGTCGAGCAGCGCGCGCCAGTCGTAGTGAGTCGTCCCCCACCCCGCGCTGAACCGCAGCGCGCGCCCGGCATCTTGCGGCGACACACCCATCGCCGTGAGCACATGCGACGGCTTCTCCTTTCCGCTCGCGCATGCGGAGCCGGTCGAGACTGCAAAGCCGAGCCGGTCCATCACCACGACCCAGCGGCGGCGGCAGTCGGCGGTCTCCGGCATGATCACCGAGACCGTGTTCCAAAGCCGCGCGACACCCGCGCCGAGCACGCGCGCACCCGGCAGCGCAGCGGTGAATTCGCGTTCAAATTCCTCGCGCCATTTGAGCCGCGCATCCAGCGCACCGTCGCGGATCGCGGCCTCGCATTCCTCCAGAGCTGCGACCATCGCGAGCACGCCTGCGACATTTTCCGTCCCCGCGCGGCGTCCCTCCTCCTGCGGCCCGCCGCGGAGCAGCGGCGGAAAATTTGCGGGGCATTTCAAAAAACCAACGCCCTGCGGCCCGCCGAACTTGTGCGCGCAGCCGCTGACAAAATCGCACGCACCCAGCCCCGCCGCAGGCATCCGCCCGATCCACTGCGCCGCGTCACAGAAAAATTTCACGCCATGCTCGCGGCACACCGCCAGAGTCTCGCGCCACGATTGCAGCACGCCCGTCTCGTTGTTCGCTGCCATCAGCGAGACCAGGTGCGGCGTTCGTTCGGAAAAGTCTGACAGCGCAACCACACCCGTAGCCGCCGACGGCAGGAGGCGGGCTGACTTTCCGCGCACCGATTCGATCACGCACGGGTGCTCAATCGCCGACACCGACACATCCTCAAACTGCGCCAGCACCGCATTCGCCGATTCCGTCGCACCACTCGTGAAAACAATCTCGTCCGCACCGCACCCAAGCAGCACCGCGAGCCGCCCGCGCGCATTCTGCAATGCCGCATCCGCGCGCTGCCCGGCCCTGTGCGGCGACGACGGGTTCGCGGGGAATTTTTCCACCGCATCGAGCCATGCGCGCTTCGCCGTTTCGGAGAGCGGATGCGTGGCGTTGTGGTCGAAGTAAAGCACGGGACGGCGAGTTAGCGTTAGCGTGACGGCGAAGGCAATGTAGGAGCGAAGCGACTCAGGGAGCACAGGCGCCCCCGCCTGTCGTTTGCGGCGGACCGCCGCAAACTTTCGGACGCCCAAGGCGATCCCTTCGCTGGCTGACGTCGGAATAGATTTGTCCACAAAAACACGCTCGATGTGCCGCACGAGTCGCGCGGCACACATTCCACTCGCCGCGCATCGCGCGATACCCGATGTTCCGCGGCCCGATGAGCGCCCCAGCGACTTCATTTTACAAACGCAGCAACTTCGTCACGCACCTCCCGGTGGAGTGCCTCTACAGCCCGTCGCATTTCTGGATCGCAAAGATGGGCGGCACTCGACTGCGCATCGGCTTCACGAAATTTGCCACGCGGATGCTCGGCGAAATCGTCGAGGTGCGGTTTGAAAAGCAGCCCGGCACGGAACTCGCGGGCGGCGAAATCGTCGGGAGCATCGAGGGCTTCAAGGCCATCAGCGACATCTACTCGTGCGCGGGCGGCACATTCGCGGGTGGCAATCCGGTGCTCGCAAGCAATGTCGAATGCGTCGGCAAGAATCCCTACGCCGAAGGCTGGCTCTACGAAGTGGACGGCGAGCCGGATGAAAAGTGCGTCCCGCTCGAACAATACCGCGCGATGCTCGACACCACGATTGACAAGATTCTCGAAAAACAAAACTCCCACGCCGAGTGATGCCCAATCCGCAATCCGCAATCCGCAATCCGCAATCCAAGTCCCGCTACGTGATGATCGGCGGCTTCCTCGGAGCGGGAAAGACGACCGCCGTCGCCGCGGTCGCGCAGCATTTCGCCGCGCAGGGGCTGCGCGTCGGTCTCATCACGAACGACCAGGGCAGCGAACTCGTGGATACGACGATGCTGCGCGCGAAGGGCTTTGCGACGGAGGAGATCACGGGCGGTTGTTTCTGCTGCCGCTTCAACACGCTCACCGACGCCGCACAAAAGCTCACCGACACGACGCGGCCCGACATCTTCATCGCCGAGCCGGTCGGGAGCTGCACGGATCTCGTCGCGACCGTCACGTATCCGCTGCGGCGGATTTACGGCGACGCCTTCACCATCGCGCCGCTGAGCGTGCTCGTAGATCCGATTCGCGCCGAGCGCCTGCTCGGTCTCGCGGAGGGCGGGAAATTTTCCGACAAGGTCACCTACATTTATCGCAAGCAGCTTGAGGAGGCGGACATCATCGTGATCACGAAGACTGACGTGCTCGATGCGGCGCGCGCCGTGGCCATCGGCGCGAAGCTCGCGGAAGAATTCCCGCACGCGGAGATTTTGGCCGTCAGCGTGCGCAACGGCGACGGACTCGCGCCGTGGCTCGATCGTCTTGCGACCGGCGAGCAAAGCCCGCGCGCGACGATGGAGGTGGACTACGAACTTTACGCCGAAGGCGAGGCGCTGCTCGGCTGGTTGAATGCGACCGTGCAGCTCGCCGCGCCCGCGGGATTCGATGCGGATGCGACGCTGAAAACCATCGCCTCAGGAATCCAGCAACGGCTCGCGGGCTCGGAAATCGCGCATCTCAAAATGACGCTGAATCCCGACACCGGCATCGGCGACATCGCGGCGGTGAATCTCGTGCGCAGCGATTTTGTCCCCGAGCTTTCGCTCACGCTGGAGGAGCCGGTGGAGAGCGGGCAACTCATCATCAACTGCCGCGCCGAAGCCGCGCCCGAAGTAATCCGCGACGCCGTGCAGAAGACCATCGCCGCGCTCAACACAAGCGCGATGTCCGCGAAGCTCGAACACCTCGAATTTTTCCGCCCCGGAAAACCGCAGCCGACGCACCGCGATGCGGTGACTGCGTAGCTATCTTCGCGGCAACGCTGGAGCGGGATCGAGATCGGGCAGTTGTCCCTCCGGGGTGATGTTTCGATCCGTGAGCGCAAGCGTCTCATTCTCGAATGGAAGAATGAAAATCTTCGAACCGCGCGCCGCCATCAGACTCATCGTTTCGACCACTCGCCCAACCGGCAGTCCGCTTGCAAGCCGCACAATGATGGGATGCAGAGGACTCGATTCTGCGGTGAGCGCGGCGAAACGGGACAGGTCGTCCGCATCCATCGGCTGACCGTTTACGTGGCGTCGAAGCTCTCCATTCTCCGTGGAGAGATCCACGATGACGGGTACCAAAATGCTGTCGTCCGACGGGGCGGGCTTCAGGAATTCATACAGCGCCCGCAGCGTTTCAATCCGGGTGCGGTTCTTCGTTCTTTGATTCCACAAAATCGCTCCGAGGATGAGCACGAGAATGCAAACCGCTTGGATGAGGGACATACGTTTCCAGAAGGACGGACTCATGGGGCGATTGTGGGGTTGCTCATCGGCAAAAGCCAGACGTTGGCGATGTGATTTTGAAATCCAACTCCATGCGCGGCTCGGCAGTTGGCAAATTCCGCGCGACGCTGTAGCGATGCCGCATGTCCGATCCCTCACCGCGAATCCTCTACTGCCACTGCCAATACGCGCAGGTGGTGCCGAAGGACGTGAAGGACGCCGTGCTGCGCAGGCTGTGCGAGAGCGGCGTGGCTTTTGATGCGGTGGCGGATCTTTGCGAGATGTCCGCGCGGCGCGATCCGGCGCTGAAGCAATTCGCAGCGAGTGGCACGGTGAAAATTGCTGCGTGCTTTCCCCGCGCGGTGAAGGGGCTCTTTCACCAATGCGACGCCGACCTCTCTGCGGACAAAACCGAAGTGCTGAATATGCGGACGCTGACTGCGGACGAAATCTGCGCGCGGCTCGCGGCGGAGGATCTGCTGCCGAATCTGCCGGTGAAGGCGGTGACCACGACGGGGGGCATTGCAGAGTGAAGATTGCAGATTGCAGATTGGTTATCGGTTCTTTCCATGACGCCGGACTCGCTTTCTGAACGGCTGTGGCGGTTTGCGGCCCGGGTGGGGAAAGTCGTGGATGCGCTGCCGGATTCGCGGCTTGGCCGCCATGTGGCAGGACAGTTGGTGCGCTGCGGGACTTCGTCTGCGCCAAACTACGACGAGGCGCGAGTCGCGGAGAGCCGCGCGGATTTCATCCACAAAGTCCGCATTGCGCTGAAGGAAATGTCTGAGACATGCGGCTGGCTGCGGTTCATCGTCATAGCCGAATTGCTGCGTGAAAACAAAGTCGCTCCGTTGCACGTCGAAGGTTCCGAACTCACAGCCATCCTGGCGAAATCCGTCAAAACCGCATCCACCCGAAAGCCGCGCCCAAGTTCCGAACAATAGCCAATCTGCAATCTGCAATTTTCAATCTGCAATAAACCACCTCCCAAAATGCCACTCAAAGACGAATCCACACTCCGCGTCGTGCTCTACGAAGGCGATGGTGCTGCTCCGCTCGACAGCACTTTTGCGACGATGAGCGCGCTGCTGGAGAAGGGCTACGCGGTCACGCGCACGACGTCCGGAGGGAAGGTCGCGCCGCAGGAAAAGGGTTCACTGGTCGTGCTGGGCAAATTTTCAGGCGGCACGCCGGATGCCGACGACGCGGGCGGTGCGGTGAAGGTGCGCATGCACGACATCACGAACCGCGACATCGCATCGGTCACGGCACTGGTCGAGGAGGAGCGCGCGGCAGCGGGCGCGGCGCAGCACGGCGCGTGGAAGCCGTGGTTCCCGGTCATTGATTACGATCGCTGCACGAACTGCATGCAGTGCCTCTCATTCTGCCTCTTCGGCGTGTATGGCGTGGACGGCGAGAGCCACATCCAGGTGCAGAACAACGACAACTGCAAAACGAACTGCCCCGCGTGTTCGCGCGTGTGCCCCGAGGCCGCGATCATGTTTCCGAAATACAAGGCCGGGCCGATCAATGGCGACGTGGTGAGCGCGACGGATCTGAACCGCGAGAAGATGAAGATAGACATCTCGGCGCTGCTCGGCGGCGACGTATATTCGATGCTTCGCGAGCGGACGCTGAAGGCGCAGAGCCGCTTCAGCAAGGAGCGCGATTCCGCGAAGGCGCTGACCGAACGGCAGAAGTGCCTCGTGAAGCTCGCCGCCGCCGGGGACATCCCCGCCGAGGTGCTCATGTCGCTCCCTTCGCCCGAGGAAATCGCGCGTCGCGCGGAGGAGGCAAAGGCCAAGGCCGCCGCCGCGCTCGCGGCACAGCAAAAGTAGCAGTGCGGGATTTCCTCGCGGCGTGATGGACACAGCGGCGGCGCAGGTGATACTCCATCTCCGTGCCCGTCGCGCCGGGCGCACCACACATGAGCAGCACCGCCGACGGGGCACGCACCGCCACAACAATCCGAAAAAGCATCCTCTCGCCATTCCGCGCGGCAGGCCGGCTTTTATTCCGCGGGTGGCGCAGGCTAGCGGGGCGAACGCGTCCGCCCGAGGATCAGAGCCTTTTTCCGCTCGTGATCCAGGTGCTCGCGGGCTTCTCGAAGAACGAGGGCGAGGTCGTCGAGGAGGAAGTGGACACGGTGCTCGGGCTGCTGCGGCATGGATTTCCGGGCGGCATCTATGAGGACATGCGGCGCCAGTTCCGCGAGGCGCTCGGGCAGCAGCAGGATCTGAATGCGATGGGCGACCGCCTCGCGCGACTGCTCTCGCCGGAGCAGAAAATCATCCTCGGCGTGCAACTCTACGACATCATCGCGCGCTCGGACAAAAGCTCGCAGCAGATGCCCGCGTTCTACGGATTCATGGAGCGGCTCGGGATGGCTGCGCAGGCGATCGAGATCGTGCACCAGCTCCAGGCGGGGGAAAAGGCGGACCAGGCGGTAGCGCAGAGCGGCGAGCTTCCGCTCGAGGTGCTCACGTTCGGGCGCGACGCGCATGCGGACGTGTGGCTGAAAAGCCTCCACCCCGGCGAGCTGCTCATCGCATTCCGCTACCAGACGCTGCTGCTTCTGAAAAATGCGAGCCAGCGCCCCGTGTATGTGCGCGGGCGTCCGCTCGGGCCGGGGACGTTCTCACGTATTTTTTCCGGGCAGCGCGTGCTGCTCGACGAGCAGGTGCTCACGTACGAGGACATCGTCTCATTTTTCAACGCGAAGAAGGGCGTGCTCATCACGCATGTGTACGTCGAGGTGAGCGACGACGACGAAGTGGAACTCTCGCGCGTGCGCACCCGCGACAGCGCGCTCGAAGTGCGCTTCGGCCTGAAGGTGCAGGTGCGCGCGTTGCGCAATGTGAACGCGCAGCTCAACGGCGTGACGCTGCGCGCAGGCACGATGCTGAATGCGACGCCGGAGGATCGCATCATCTTCCGCAAGGAGGCCGAACTGCCGCTCGCGGAACTCCGCCGCCGTGCGCGCGCACTCGGCGTGCGCTTTCACCTCAAGAGCTACAAGAACACCTACCTCGTCTCCAGCAACCCGAGCCTGCTCGACGTGGACGACATCCTGCTCTCGCCCGGTGCCGCGGGCGAAGTGCTACTGAAGGTCGAGTGCGACTTCGACAACAAGGTCGGCAAGCTCGACGTGATCGCAGCGGCGAGGCCCGTGAGCGTGCGTGACCGCGTCGTGCCGACGGGCGCGAGCTGCGATCTGAAGGACGGTGATTTCATCCGCATTGATGCCGGGCAGGGCCTGCGATGCGACTTCGGCGAGCGCATCATCGAGGAGGAGCGTAACATCGTCTCATCACTCGAGCTGACGGATCTCACGTGCATCTTCGGCGACAACGTGATCGGTCTGGACGGCCTCAATTTCCGCCTCACGCGCGGCGACATCGTGTGCGTGATGGGCGGCAGCGGCTCGGGAAAAAGCACGCTGCTCCGTGCCATTGCGGGCCGGCTTCCGCCCTCGCGCGGGCAGATCCTGCTCAATGGCCAAGAGCTTTACGACAACCTCGAAAAGTTCAAACGCTTCATCGCATTCGTCCCGCAAGACGACGCGTTCGACGACCACCTCACCGTCGAGGAAAACCTCAGTTACGCCGCGGCGATCCGTTCGCCGCACCTCGGCAAGAGCGATCGCCGCCGCCGTGTGGACAGCCGCCTCGTCGAGCTGGGCCTGAGCGAGCGCCGCGATGTCACCGTCGGCTCGGTGGAAAAGAAGACGCTCTCCGGCGGCGAGCGCAAGCGGCTGAACATCGGCCTCGACATGATCAGCTCGGCGGACATTTTCCTCTTCGACGAGCCGACGAGCGGCCTCAGCTCAAAGGACAGCGAGCACGTCATCGAGATCATCCGCGGGATCTCGCACAACAAGATCGTCCTCGTCGTCATCCACCAGCCGAGCGCGCGGCTGTTCCACATTTTCAACAAGGCGATCCTCCTCGACCGCGGCGGCAAGCTCGTCTTCAGCGGCACGCCCGACGAGATGATGCGCTATTTCACCGAGGCCGCGACCGAGGAAAATGTGACGGTGCAAGGCGTGAAGAGCGAGGGCGGCAGCCCGGAGTTCTGCTTCGATATTTTGGAGACGCCGCTGCACGACCTCAGCGGCGAAGTGATTCTGGAAGAGGGAAGCAACGGGCAGATGCTTCCCGCGCGCCGCTTTTCGCCGGACTTCTGGCGCGACCGCTACGAGACGTACCGGCTCACGCAGGAGATGAAGCAGGTGTCGCTGCGCAAGCAGGCCGCCGCACCGCCGAGCATCGGCCCGGCGCAGATGGTGGAGGCGCGACGCCAGCCGGAGCCGCGGCAGATCCGCTGGCGCGAGGAATGGCTGCAATTCCATGTTCTGCTGCGGCGCGCGTTCCTCTCGAAGGCGCGCAACGTCGCTAGCATGTTGGTCACGCTGCTCGCGCCGCCTCTGCTCGCGGTCATCGTCGGGTGGGCGCTGTATTTCACCGAGGAAAACGACCGGCCCTACGTCTTCGCGTCGGCATTTCACATCCCGACTTACATTTTCATCAGCCTGCTCGTCGCGCTCTTCCTCGCGCTGATGAACAGCGTCGAAGACATCATCCGCGACCGGACGATCCTCCAGCGCGAGCGGAATCTCGACGTGCGGATCGCGTACTATGTCGCGGCAAAATTTCTGACGCTGTGCGTTTTTTCCGCGCTGCAATGCACGCTGTTCATCCTCGTGGGGAACGCCATTCTCGAAATCCGCGGCATGTTCCTGCCCTACTTCGTGTGGACATTTCTCACCGCGATCAGCGGCATCTCGCTCGGGCTGCTCGTCTCCGCGCTCGTGCCGAACTCGAAGACCGGCGCGATGCTCGTGCCGCTCATCCTCATTCCGCAGCTCATCTTCGGCGGCGCGCTCATCAAGTACGAGGAGATGAACCGCGATCCGAACATCCTCTACACTTTCCAGCGCTGGTTTGCATCGAAGCGGCAGCCGACGGACATGGAAGGCGACAAGAAGCTGAGCGTGCCAGTCATCAGCAAGCTCATCGCCACCCACTACAGCTACGAGGCGCTCGTCGTCGCGCAGGCAAAACTGAACCCGCTCGCAGGGCGGCAGGCACGGCTCCAGAAAGTGATCGAGGCGCTCGCGGCGAAACCGGATCGCACCGATGCCGAGGACGAGCGGCTCGACGACCTGAAGGACACGCTCGCGCAGCTCAGCGGCCTCGAGTCCGACACTGCGCGCGAGGTGGATAGCCGCCTTGGTCGCGTGGACAAAATCATCGGCGGCCGAAAGCCCGTGATGGCAGATTTTCGCGCGCGCCCGCCGGGCGTGACCGCAGACCAGCTCTACTCGAACCAGAAGATCGCCGACATGGTCGCGAAAGCCGAGACCGAGCAGAACGACTACCGGCGCCCCTACAAGCTCAACGTCTTCTTCAGCCCGGAAAAGCACCACTTCTCATTCAAACTTTTCGGCCATGCCTTCAGCGGAATCGCGATGAGCATCTATCTTCGCAACGGCGGAATCCTTCTCGGATCGTCGGCGTTGCTGCTGCTCATCCTCTGGAAAGTCCTGCGCATCCAGCTTCGCAAGACCAACCTATAGCGGTGCGATGTGGTCGCCCTAATTCGGCAGGTGCCGAAATTCCGCGGTTGCGCGCGAGCCGTCGTCCGGCACGAAAATCACGGTGGTCTCGAACGTTCCGCCGAATGTCTCGCAGCAGCCGATGACGATCGCCTCGATCCGCACCGAGCGCCACCCGCAGCCGGGGCAGTGCCATTCGACGGAGACGACAAGGCCGGACATCAAATCGAGCGGTCGGGGGAGACTGAATACCGCGCCGCGGCTCTCGAAGCACACGCATCCGCACGGCTCGGGGATGCCGTTGCGGTGGAGGCAGACCTCGGGGTCTGGCATTCCGAATCTGGGGGTCGGGTCGCGCATATGCTGCGGGGAACGCGTGAAACGTATCGCGCGATCCCGCTCTGTCAAAAGGCGCGCGGGGAAAATTTTGCAGCAGCGGCGGTGCGGGATGCAGCGGCACCCCCTGCCCTACTTTTTCGGCTACTTTTTCGGCTCTCCCCCCGCAGGCGCAGCAGGCGGTGAAGGCGGGGCGGGCGGATTGTTCTTTTCTGCGGGAGGAAGCGGCTTGCCCTTGTCGCCTCGGCGCTTGTCGTAGTCGGCCCAGAAATCCTTCACGGGCTCGTTGAGCCCCTTCGCGCTGATGAATTTCAACGTCGGGTGGCCGCGGAGGAATTCGATGTTCTTCGCGCCACGCGGGAGCAGCAGCTTCTCGAGCGTGCGGCAGTCGGCGAGCGGCTTGAGGTCGGTGAGCTTCGTGCAGCCGTCGAGGTCGAGTTCGACGAGTGGCAGCTTGGTCAGCGGCGTGATGTCACTCACGGCGGTTCCGCGGAGGCTCACCACTCTTAAGGGCATGCCGGTGAGCGGCGCGAGGTCGCTCAGGGTGGTGCAGCCGGCGAGGCTGATTTCGCGGAGCTCCATGCCCTGAAAAATCGCGAGGTCGGTGAAGCCCCGGTCGTCGAGATAGAGCACGCTCACGCTCACGACTTCATTTTTCAGCAGCGGGAGAAAAAGCGGAGGCGGCAGGCGGCGGAGATCGGCGCTGAAAGTTTCATCCTCAAGCCGCTTGAACCGCCCCTGCAATGCCTGGCCGCGGAAGAGCTGGCGGTGCGCCTTCAACAGCGGATCATTTTCCGCCGCGTCGCGCAGGCGCTTCATCGTGAGCGGCTTCTCAGGGCCGAAGCCGTCGGTGAGGTATGCGGCCTCGGCGATCCGCTTTTGTTTGATGAGCGCATCCTCAAGAATCTTCAGATCCGCGACGGTGGGCTCATTGGCCTCGGGCTCCGTTCCGTCGGGCAGCATCAGCCGTTTCGTCAGCTCCAGGTTCTCCTTCGCGGAGGCGAGCTTTGGATTGTGCTCGATCGCATCGTCGTAGGCTTCGACGGCATCTTCCCACCGCAGCATGGTCTGGAGGATGTTGCCGCGAAGATTGTAGTAGTCTGCCTCGCTCGGGAGCTTTTGGATCGCGGAATCAATCCGCACGAGAGCGGTGGTGAGATCCTTTTTCTTCACCAAAGCCTTGGCCTCGTCGGCGAGGAATGGCGCGACGCCGCGCAGATCCGTGAGCGCCTGCGAGAGCTTCGCCTCACTTTCCTTCGCCGCCGCCTCGCTGTTTCTTGCGACCGTCGCGCTTTCCCGCGCACGGTCGCGCTCGTGCTTGAGCCGGAGCACAAAGACGGCGAGCGCGGTGCTCAGCAGGATGAAGAAAATCCCGAAGAGGACGACGTTCCCCTTGTGCCTCGCGGCCCACAGGATCATCTGCCGCGGGATGCCCGCGCGTTCGGCTTTCGGCGCGAAGCCGCCCTGCCACGAGAGGATGTCCGCCTGAAGTTCCTCGACGGTCTGATACCGCGTGGCTGCCTCGGTGGACATGGCTTTCACGACGATCGCCGCAAGGCCTTCGGGCACGCGGCGTCCGGGCAGGTGCGAGAGCACGCAGTTCACGCCGTCGGGCCCCGGTGGCGGGGCATCACTCTGCCGCAGCGGATTGATCGGCTGGCTGAAGCTCGTGGGATGCGCGAACTGCCCGGTGACAATCTGCTCGATCAGCTCGCCAAATTCCTTGCCGGGATACGGCGGGCGCAGCGTGAGGATCGCGTAGAGGATCGCGCCGAGCACGTAGATGTCGCTGCGCGGATCGATCTGGTCGAGATCGCCACGCGCCGCCTCGGGCGAGATGTAGGGCGGCGTGCCGACGATGAGGCCGTTCAGCGTCTCGAAGCCGCGCAGGTCGGACGCCGGCATCTGCGGCTTCGTGTCGCCGAGATGCTCGTCGTGCATGCCGCTCGCCATTTTTTTCGCGAGGCCCCAGTCCATCACGAGCACTTCGCCATACTCGCCGATCATCACGTTGTCCGGCTTCAGGTCGCGATGCACGACGCCCATCGAGTGCGCGTAGGCGACGCCGTCGCAGATCTTCTGGAAGACCGTGAGCAGCGTCGCGAGCGGAAATCTTTTGATTGCATCCTCCTCGCGTTCGCGGATGCGGCGGAGCACCTGGTCCAGCGTGGTGCCCTTCACGTATTTCATCGTGTAGAAAACCTCGCCGTATTCATCGAGGCCGAGCTCGTACACAGGGATGATGTTCGGGTGCTGGAGCTGCCCGGTGAGCTGCGCCTCGCCCACGAAGCGCAGCACGTTCTCGCACGAAAACTGGCTGGATGTCTTGATGACCTTCATCGCGACATTGCGCACGATGCGGAGGTCGCGCGCCTGGTACACCACGCCCATGCCGCCGCGGCCGATGGTGCCGAGCACCTTGTATTTTTTCCCCTCCAGAGTGGCGCGCACCGGCGTGAGACCGAGCTCGGGATCCCACAGCGCCGCGGCGAGCATCTCGGAGGACTCCGTCTTCAGCCGGACAAGAAATCGCGCATTGCCGACCTCCACCTGCTGGTCCGGCCGCACGCGCGTGGGGAGCTGGATCCGCACACCCTCGATGAACACGCCGTTTGCCGAACCGATATCCTCCACGGTCAGCTCGTAGCCTTGGAAACTCAGCCGCGCGTGGTGCCGCGAGATGCCCTCGGTATCAATGCATATCTGGCAGCCCTGATCGCGTCCGATGATGTACTCACCGTGGCGCAGCGAGAACTTGGCGACGTTCTCATCGCCGATGTACACCATCATCTCCGCTTCGATTTCCACCTTCGGCCGTTGCACCGGGGGCAGTTCGGGTGGCTTCGAGTCGCTCCTCACAGCGTTGTCGTGAAGTGTTTTGCGGGGCGGATTTTCCTCATGCGACCCCGCGGTTTCATCACAGCCCCGGCACAGCCGGCACGGCAGGCGGAACGCCCGGGATTCCTGGGATTCCGCCGACATCGGGCGCCGCGCCTGGAATTCCGCCCGGCGCGACTGGGATGCCACCCGCCGGTGGCGCACCGAGTTCCTGCGGCAGCGTCGGAACCTTGACCTCCGGCTGCTTTACGACCGGTGCCTTGAAGGAATTTTTCTTGTAGGTGAAAACATCCGAGTAAACCGGCTTGCACGCGCTGAATCCGAGGACTGCGGTGGCACCGACGAAGATCGCGAGGGTGGAACGGGAAGGCATCCAGGGTCTCTAAGCGCGGTGCGGAATCGAGTCAATCGGAGACTCAGTGCGCGCCGGCTTTTGCGGCGCTCTGCAATGGGACGCGCGTCATTTCAAAGGTGCCCTTATCATAGGTCGCATCGTAGCACGCGCGCATCGTGCGTGTGCCCATCGTGCCCATGCACGAATAGGTCCCCGCGCCGATGATCGTGTGCAGGGCGCTCGTCCCCGCAAAATCACGCGCGCCCTTTTTAAATCCTTTCCGCAACGCAGGCTTCGTGTGCAGCACGACGCTGTGCGTGGACGAGAAGCCGTGCCACGTCGCGTGAAAGTCCGCGCGGTAGTCCGCAACGCTCACCTTCGTGAGGATGCAGCGCAGATTGCCACCCCACGCGGAATTCCTCGCGCTCGACCAGCGTCCCGAATACGCGCCTTCCAAAGACTGGCGCTTCACATCACTGTCGGTAGCGGCAGCGAATCGTTTGTCATAACTCGAGCACCCTGCGACGAGCGCAAGCGACACGCAGAATACGGCACGGAGGAGGTTCTTCATTTGAAAGACGATGACCTCCGCGCCCCGCACTCGCTAGCCGGAAAATGGAACAGGGCCGGATGAAACTTTTCGCCTTCATATCGCTCCTCCCCATGCTCGATTCCGGCTCAGTCCGTGCGGTCATTTTCTACCGCAGAAGCGCAGAGACGGATGGAGAGGATCGCGGAGGGACAGAATGAAACATCGGCACCGAGCGGTGCGGCAATATCCCCTCTGCGAAGCTCACTATCCTCCTCTGCACCTCTGCGTTTGAAATAGCATGCGCCAATTTTCATCCGCATCGTCCGGCCTGCGAACCGGAGCCGCCGCAAACTGGACGTTCAGTATTGCGGGCGCTTTCGCACCCTGTAAAGTTCCCGGCCTTCACCGTGGCCACACACAAGCGCATCCTCTTCGTCTGCACCGGAAACATCTGCCGCAGCCCCATGGCAGAGGGTCTCCTCCGCCATGCTGCAAAGCATCGCGGCGACATCTCCGTGGCGTCCGCGGGCGTCGCGACCGGCCACGGCCAGCCTGCCAGCGAGAACAGTGTCATCGCCCTCCGCCAGTGGAATATTGACATCACCGACATCCGCTCGCAGCCCCTCACGGACGAACTCGTCGAGTGGGCCACGCACATCTTCGGCATGACGCGCTCACACCTCGATGCGATCCTCACGTTCTTCCCCGAGGCCGAGGAAAAGGCGTGGCTCGCGTGCGAATTCACGCCGGAGTTTGCCGACTACCCTGAAGTCCCCGACCCCATCGGCCAGGGCCTGCACGCGTATCTGAAGACGCGCGAAGTCCTCCACAAGGCGACGCCCGACCTCCTCAAATTTATTGATTCCACCGACATGACCACCGCCACCAACCCGACCAGCACCTCGAACCCCAAGTCCACCCTCCGCATCGCCATCGGCGCGGATCACGGCGGTGTCGAAGTGAAGGCCGCGCTCCATACTTTCCTGAAAGCCAAAGGCCTCACCGTGCATGACGTCGGCACGCAGAGCGCGGACTCCGTGGACTACCCCGACTACGCATCGCTCGTGTGCAACCAGGTCCTCGCCTGCGAGGCCGACCTCGGCATCCTCGTCTGCCGCACCGGCATCGGCATGAGCATCTCCGCAAACCGCCACAAGGGCATCCGCGCCGCAGTCGTCACGAATGCCGCCGACGCGCGCACCACGCGCCAGCACAACCACGCAAACGTCCTCTGCCTCGGCGCGGTGAACGTCGCCCCGAATGCCGCCGGCGCGATCGTCGAGGCATTCCTCACCGCGCAGCCCGAGGGCGGACGCCACGAGCGCCGCGTGGAAAAAATCGAGAGCTGCTCCGGCATCGGTGGCAAATCGCTGGCTGAGACGGACAACGCCGTCTTCACCGCCATCGAGCACGAGCACAAGCGGCAGTTCGAAAACATCGAGCTGATCGCGAGCGAGAATTTCACCAGCGCCGCCGTGATGGAAGCGCAGGGCTCCTGCCTCACGAACAAATACGCCGAAGGCTACCCCGGCAAACGCTGGTATGGCGGCTGCGAAAATGTGGACACGACCGAGCAGCTCGCCATTGACCGCGCCTGCAAGTTGTTCGGCGCAAAATTCGCCAACGTCCAGCCGCACTCCGGCTCGCAGGCGAACGCCGCCGTCTATTTCAGCGTCCTTCAGCCCGGCGACAAAGTGCTGGGCATGAATCTCGCCCACGGAGGCCACCTCACCCACGGCCACCCCGCGAACTTCTCCGGCCGCTTCTACAAGTTCTGCCAATACGGCGTGAGCCAGAAGGATGAGCGCATTGACTACGACGAACTCGCCGAAGTCGCCAAGCGCGAGCAGCCGAAGATGATCACCGCCGGCGCGTCGGCCTATCCGCGCATCATTGACTTCCAGCGCATGAGCGAAATCGCGAAGAGCGTCGGCGCATACCTCTTCGTGGACATGGCGCACATCGCCGGCCTCGTCGCCGCGGGCGTCCATCCGAATCCCGTCCCGGTGGCCGACTTCGTCACCACCACCACGCACAAGAGCCTGCGCGGCCCGCGTGGCGGCATGATCCTCACCAACAGCGAGGAGCTTTTCAAAAAAATCCAGAGCCAGGTCTTCCCCGGCATCCAGGGCGGACCGCTCGAGCACGTCATCGCCGCCAAGGCCGTCTGCTTCCACGAGGCGCTCCAGCCGTCGTTCAAGCAATACGCCGCGCAGGTCATATCGAACGCCAAGGCCCTCGCCGCGCGCCTCGCGCACCACGGCTACCGCATCACCAGCGGCGGCACGGACAACCACCTCATGCTCGTGGACCTCCGCCCGAAGGGCCTCAACGGCGCCGTCGCCAGCGCCATCCTCGACGAAGCCGGTATCACCGTGAACAAGAACGGCATCCCCTTCGACACCGAGCCGATCACGAAAGGCGGCGGCATCCGCGTCGGCACCCCCGCCGTCACCACGCGCGGCATGAAGGAGGAGGAAATGATGGACATCGCCGACTTCATCCACCGCACGCTCACCTCCCGCGAAGACGCCGCCGCCATCGCGAAAATCCGCGAGGAAGTCCACGCCTTCAGCAGGAAGTTTCCGCTGCCGTTCTGAGGTCGGGAGATAGGTTCAAACCACGATTGGGAAAGGGAAACACGAAACCGGCTCGCGCAGAGGCGCACCTCGGTGAATGCAAGGAGACACTACGGGACGCCACCGGCCCGTTGCCAGACGAATGCCAAAGTAATGGTGCAGCCGGCGGGGGTCGAACCCACAACCTTCGGCTTCAAGACCGCGCCTGCGGAGTCAAAACGCGAACACGGTCAAAATTGAGCGCCGGGGTTTTTGTGATCGGCCAGTGTGCTCTACCTCACCTTTTCCTCGTAGAGATATTTCTGGAACCCCGAGAACGCCCTCCCAATTTCGTCAGGCTTGCCGAGGTCAGCCACGGCATCCGCGATGGAGTTTTGATACTTCAGCCGCAGTAGCGGCGTGAGCTTCGCCTGCTCCAGTTCCTCCACGCCCACGCTCACGTAGTGCGAGAGCACGAAATCGAGAAACGCCTGCTGCTTGGCGTTGAAGTGGGAATTGATATGCACCCGCGCGTGGTCGGCGCGTTCTTTGCGGGTGACTGTCGGCGTGTTGTAGCGCACGTAGGCGAGCACGTCGAAGATGTCGCTTTTTTCGGCATCAATCACCTTCTGCATCTCGGCAAGCTGGTCGTGCCCGAATCCCTTTTCCGTCAGCCCCGCCAAGAGCTTCGCCCGGGTGTCCGGTGCGCTCCACAGCTTGCGCAGTTCCTCCTCGCTTTGGAAAAAGTCCGGCAGCTTGCCAAACAGCACCTCCATGAACTGCTGCGATGACATCGGCGTTCCGTCGGGGTGCCAGAAGCTCGTCACCATCATGCTTTGGATGTTGCGCGCTTTCCCGTCCGCCAGCTTCACCTTCACCTTCTTCCGGCGTTCGCACTCGCAGGGGCGCTTGCCGCAGGTGGCGCACGGACATTCGCACCGCGACTGGCCGCACACCTCGCAGGCCTTCGGCGGCGTCTTTTCGCGCACGCACGGATACTTTCCGCATTTCGGGCACGGCTCATCCTGCTCCGGCGGGCCGTCCCAATCCTCATCGAGGAACCGCAGGTGCGCCTTCACGAAGTCGTAGATCGTGAAGTAGTCCTTCCCGTCGTAGAGCCGCGTCCCGCGCCCGATGATCTGCTTGAACTCGATCATCGAGTTCACGGGCCGCATCAGCACGATGTTCCGCACGTTGCGCGCATCCACGCCGGTCGAGAGCTTCTGCGACGTGGTGAGGATGGTCGGGATCGTTTTCTCGTTGTCCTGAAAATCCCGCAGCCATTGCTCGCCGAGCGCACCGTCGTTCGCCGTCACGCGGTGGCAGTAGTTCGGATCTTTGCTCTGCTTCGCCTGATTGATCAGATCGCGCACGAGCAGCGCGTGGCCTTGGTTCGCACAGAAGACGAGCGTCTTTTCCTTCTGGTTGATCTGCCCCATGAAAATCTCCACGCGCTTCCGCTCACGCGCCTCGATCTGGATGCTCCGGTTGAAGTCGGGCTCCTCATACAGCCGTCCCTCATCGATCTCACCCTCCACCACCTCGTCGTCGGAGGTGTAGATGTAGTCGTCGAGCGTCGTGGAAATCTGCCGCACCTTGAACGGCGTCAGGAACCCGTCGCTGATGCCGTCCTTGAGCGAGTAGATGAACACCGGCTCGCCGAAATACGCATAAGTGTCCACGTTGTCCTTCCGCTTCGGCGTCGCCGTGAGACCGAGCTGCACGGCGGGCGCGAAATAGTTCAGGATGTCGCGCCAGGTGCTTTCATCGTTCGCGCCGCCGCGATGGCACTCGTCAATGACGATGAAATCGAAGAAGTCCGGCGGATACTCGCCGAAGTAGGGCGAAGGCTTCCCGTCCTTGGGCGGGCCGCTCATGAAGGTCTGAAAGATGGTAAAGAACAGGCTGCCGTTCTTGGGCACGCTGCCTTTCTTGCGAATGTCCTCGGGCTTGATGCGCACCAGCGCGTCGTCGGCAAAGGCGGCGAATGAAGTGAAATCGTTGTAGGCCTGCGTCGCGAGCGTGTTGCGGTCGGCCAAAAACAAGATGCGCGGACGACGCGTCGGCTCGCCGCTCTTGTTCCACTCGATCAGATTCCAGCGCGCTTGGAAAAGCTTCCACGCAATCTGGAAAGCGATGGAAGTTTTTCCCGTGCCGGTGGCCAGCGTCAGGAGAATGCGCGCTTGCCTGGCGACGATCCGCTCCAGCACCCGATTGACCGAGGTTTCCTGATAGAACCGAATAGTCCAACTGCCGCTCTTGTCGGGAAACCGCACAGCCGCGAAACGGTCGCGCCAGGCATCCGCCTCGGCAAAGGTCATGGCCCAAAGTTCGTCCGGCGTGGGGTAGCGGGCTACCTCACCCTCGGTGGGATGGGAGGAATGGGATTTAGGAGACGTATCCGTCGCGTTGTTCCCATGGCTCCCATCGCCCATGTCAATTTGATAGATACCCTCGCCGTTCGTGGCGTAGGCGAAGCGCACCGCCATCTTGCCCGCGTAATCCTTGGCCTGGCCCACACCTTCCGTGAGCGGCTTGTCCCACGCCTTGGCTTCGTTCACGGCCAGCTTGCGGTTGCGATAGACCAGCACGTAGCCGGCGGTGAGCGCCTTGCCGCGTTTGCCGTGGCCCTCGATGCGGCCCGGCGTGATGGGATATTCGCGGAGGATTTTGCTGCCTTCCACGACGCCCCAGCCCGCCGCTTTCAATGCGGGATCAATGTGCTCGGCGCGTGTCTCGGCTTCGTTCATGGCTGCTGAATCAGCTCCGTTTCAGCCATTTGGTCCACCGCCAGGGCAATCCCGTCCCAGAGCCGTATTCGAGATTGCAGCGCTGCCACCGCCGCCTGCGTGGCCTCCTGCTCACGGCGCGGGTCTCCCTCGCACAGCAGATTCACCATTTGGCGGCCCATTTCGCCATGCTCGTCGCCGTCCAGTTCGATGTGTCGGTCCAGGTAGTATCGCAGCTTCGCCAGCTTGCCGGGGAATTGCCGCTCCAGCCCATGCACCAGTTGCGTGAACATCTCCGGAATCAAATCCTCCCGCCCGTAGGTGAAGGCGGCGGCGATTTCATGGGGCCGCCCGCGCTCGATCACCTCAAACGTTTGCCGCACGAACGCCCCCAGCGCCGCCGGCACACCGGCTTGCTCCAGCGCCGCCACCACCGGTTGCCCGGACTGGAGCAGCCCGATGAAGTGCTCCACCTGCGCCGTGTCCGCCCCGGCCTGGTGCATGGCATGGAGATAAAGCTCGAAGTGGCTCGCCGCTCCGCCTTCTGGCAGCACATCGCTCTCCTCACCGAGCACGATCTCATTCACCAGGCGGCGCACCTGCGCATTGCCCTGCGGCAGCCAGGGCACGCCCGCGCACGTCAGGCGCACTTGCAGCGCCTTCAGCAGCGACATGAAATCCCACACCGCGAACACGTGGTGCTCCATGAACACCGCCAAATGTTCCAGCGTCCGCAATCGTCCGTAGAGCCGATGCTCCAGCAGCGCCCGGCGTTCAGCGGCGATGGCCGCGGTCAGGATCTCTTGAAAGCCATCGGTCTCAGTTCCGTTCGAGTTCATCATAAATCAATGCGGTAAGCCTATGTCTGCCCTCAGCCCAAGACACTCGTAAAAGGCAATCATTCCAGCGCGCCGGTGAAGGCTTGGTGCAGCAGCGACTTCTTCAACGCCTCCAGCGCGGCGGGCTTCCGCTCGGAGAGATGGGCGAGACGTTGGGTTTCCGCTTGGTTCACGCAGGCAAGGCTTCCACTGGCGCACCACTCTTCGCATACAGCACCACGCCCACACGGCGGATGTGGTCGAGCAGCGCCGGATGGCTCAATGAGGACATCAGGGAGAGATCGATTTGGTAGGGCAGCAACAGGTCATCCAGCTCGTTATCAATCCGCGTCAGCAGAGTGTGGTTCAGCGCACCGCCGCAGAGCGTCAGGTCGATGTCTGAGCCGGGGCGATGCGTCCCCTTCGCACGCGAGCCATACAGCACCGCCTTCTCCACCTCTGGATAATGGGCCAGCACGCTTTGGAGGCGGTCCACCGTGGCCGTCGTCAGGCCGTGGTTCATGCCTTTTCCTCGGTTTCCAGTTCCAGGAACCGGCGTTGAAATGTCTCAAATGCCGGGACGTAGCGCGTCTGCACGGCTTCCATGATTTTCCCAGCCACGTCGTCGTTGTAGGTGTGGGAGGATTCGTTCCGATGCTCGATCATCTTCATCCATGCCTCCCCATCCTCGATGAGTTCCGCCCCAAAGGCTGCCCGCGTGGAGTCTCTTGATCCATAGAGCTTGTCGGCACTGCCGCGTGCCGTGAGAAAATCCTTTAACGTGTTCCAAGCCAGCTCATGCGTGAACTCGAATGCCTGAATCAGCCCCTGCCGCTCCAAATCCGAAAGCTCACGCGCCTTCGCCAACGCGGAGGCCTCGCTTAATCGCGCGAAGGCTCGCTTAAAGTTGTCGAAGCGCTGAATCCAGCGGATGTCGGGATTGCTCATGGGCGAATGTATAGTTGGGTCCGAGGGTGGTGAAAATCAGAAAACCTCACAGTGCTCCGGTGAAGGCTTGGTGCAGCAGCGACTTCTTCAACGCCTCCAGCGCGGCGTGCTTCCGCTCGTAGAGGCGGGCGAGGCGTTGGGTTTCTTCCGCAATCGCGCCCAGGCTCTCGGCCACGAGCTCCTGCTCTTTGGGCGGCGGAACAGGCACGACGAAATCCGTGAGCATTCCAATTTTGATGTAGGGCATCGTGTTGCCGAGTTTCTGCTTGGAAACGGTCGCGCTCAGCCGCTTGTCGAGAACACGAAAGAGGTATTTGGCGGTGACGTCTTTGAAGTCGAACAAGACGTAGGTTCGCTGGTATGCCTCGAACTTCCCTGAGTAGTAGCTGACTTGCCCGACATTTCCGTTGCCCGCCACCAGCAGCGCCTCGGTGTCGAATGAGTAGTTGTCGCTGAAGGTGTGCGCGGCGGCGCAAGTGAAGAACGGGTATTTCCCGTCCGGGTTTCCCTCGTTCACATCCTTCTTGCCGGTCTTGATTTGGCAGAGGTCACCGAGGTTCTTCTCCACCCACCCCGGGCCGCGCTGGGTGAAGACGGATTGGAGGTGGCTTTCGAAGAGGGCGCGGGCGTTTTGGAGGTTCTTTTCGGCGTTGGCTTTGGCGGTGGCGAGGCCCTCAAACGCTTC
>Ga0315902_10002041_pt1 | contig 32008 bp, 51 predicted proteins | sample LakEriMetagenome_9_FD_203523 | JGI IMG/M metagenome (GOLD analysis project Ga0315902, IMG submission 203523) | Freshwater fungal communities from buoy surface, Lake Erie, Ohio, United States - Buoy 12 MA117 | ecosystem: Environmental > Aquatic > Freshwater > Lake > Lake biofilm | place: USA... | reverse complement strand
TTCTATGAATTTTGCCCCTAGCAAATCATCCGCTACCACATCATGAGGAACTACCCCATAGCCTTGATACTTGTCACCTAGCATAGGCAGAAAGAAACAGGCAGCTATCTTGTTCAACTGCATGATCTCACCGCTAAAGGCTAGAATGTCAATGTACTGCCCTGCCGTGATCTCGTGTAGTTCAAAGCAGAATTTATACCTATTCTCCCCTACCTGCAAATAGTCTACAGGCTTGGTCTCTGGGATGTTATCAAAGAAAGCTAACTTCTCAGCGTACTCATGCATCAGATCCCTGTACTTGAAATCATCATAGTACTCTTCATCCTTCCCATCCACGATTGCAAGCATCTTCTGCTGCTTCTCAATGATGTTAAGATTAGCGTTTGCTTCGATATCGTACAGGCTGATGAACTGCCCTACTGTAAGTTTATCCCACATGATTCTAAATATATTTTTTTGGTTTGATGTATCTATCGGAAAGAGTACTTACCTAGGTGACTATTGGAGATCTTATTCACCACCGAATACCTGAGAGCATCCAAAGCGTGATTGAAATTATCCACGGGCTTGTTGGTCATCTGATTGTTTTTGTCTTCAATATACTTGTAGTTTCTAAGTTCCTTGATCAAGTTGTAGCTTCCTTCCGTTGCATAAAGGTTGTATCTGCGGATGATGTCAATACCTAGATTGATAGCACCCTTTACCACAGGCTTGACATTCCACCCCATCCTATAGATCTCTTCAATGCTTTTAGGTTCGGCACTATCCGCAAAGATCTCATTCTGCTTTTCTAGTCCTAGGCTCTGCATCTCCTTTGCTATGTCTTGGTTAGTCATGCCTGTCCTGTAGATCAATTCATCTACATACATAGCATCGTCAAGGATGTAAGTCCGAACCAATGCCGTAGGATCATTTGAGAATCCAAAGTCAAGACCATAGGCTACTAGCTTTGCTTCCTTGGGGATTTGTTTGGTAGTACTGAAGGTATATACCAAGGCTCTGCTTTGACCCCGTTCTCCTAGCCCGTAAACCCTCCAATAGTTCTCATCTATCTCCTTGAGCCTTTCAATTTCTGCCTTGATCTCTGCCCCTAAAAATGGGTTATCCTTGTAGGTAGTTTGGTAGAACTCAACATCCTTTCTAGGAAGGACTTGGTCATAGATCCAATGAAATTCTTCCGAAGGGTTGAAGTCGATAATAACCTTTTCATTTGTACGAAATAGCAACTGCTGCCAATCTTCGAAATTCAGTTCATTCGCCTCATTGGCAAAAAGTAGATCCCTCTTTCTACCCCTTATCTTCTGAGGCATATCCAAAGAAATGAATTCAATCGTGTTGCCGTTTAGCTTGTATTCTGATGCTGTCTTTGAATGGTCATCTTCCGAGTAGATCTCGTGATCCTTTAGGATAGTTAAAAAGTCACGCATAACAGTACCCCTCAAAGCAGGGTAGGTCTTCCTGCAGATTGTGATGATCTTACCCATGTTCTTTTCGCAGTATGAAAAAATAATCCAGAGAAGGATGTTGTAGGTCTTCCCTGATCTAGTGCCACCTTGCTCTACTACTATCTTAGATTTGCTAGCCTCAAGATGGCGAAATACTTTATTTGTTTTGATGCTAATTGCCGTCATCCACAATCTTCACCTCAAAAAGTTTCTTCCCATCTGCACCTGTGATTTCCTGCCTTTCGACATAGCCCCTCTTTTTAAGTTTGGTTTTGCAGGCGAAAATGATAGCAGTAGTATCTTTATCCTTGATCTTTTCTACTAGGGCATCCTCCACAAAATCAGCAAAGTCTTCATCAGGCTCAATGGATTCCAAGGCAGATAGAAACTCAGGATCTTTGACCTTCCAATCATAGAAAGTCCCCCTGTCCATATTGGTAGCCTTGCAGGCCTTTGATATGTTACCAAAGGCCTTTCTGTAGGCTTCAAGAAATGCTTTCTTTTTTAAGTCCATTTTGTGGATTTTTGTCTATTTAGTTGCTATTCTCTTCCGTAGCCTCTACTACTTCTACTTCTTTCTCCTCTACTTTGTTTGCTATTCCTGCATCATCTAGCAACTTCTTAAACAAGTAAGCAAGTTGAAAGATTCCCTGCTCTTCATCTTCAAGTGTTACGCTGATCACCTTTTTTGCACTATTGAAATTCAATTGAAATTTTGACATGGTTGGTGGTTTTTTTTAGAATGGTAGATCGTATTCTTCGGCTTGATAAGGTACGGCAGGCATCTTGTTCTCCTGTGGCTTTGCACCTTCCTCCTTCTTGTAATCGTTCAAAGTTATTGCCACATCCTTGCCGTATTCGTTTGGCTTATCGTAGATGTTAATGTTTAGGTTGACATACTTCTTCCCGTTGTAGGTGTAAGCGTGTGCCTCGGCATCGGATAGGCAGATCGCTGCCGTGATCCACGAATCACTTCTCTTTTTGCCGTTGCCTAGTTTTGTTTTTGGTTTGTTGTCCATGTTTTTATTTATTTGGTTTTCTTCTTCTCTTGATCGGCTTATTTTCAATCACCCTTTCTTCTGTGTTGAAAGGTAACTTGGTTACATCCTCCACCTTTTCTTCTTTGTACCAGGTAGTGTTTGCCTCATTCGTGTACCAATTGTAGACAGCACTCACTAGTTCTGCCCTACAGCTACTGCACCAATGTGAGAAGGTGTGCTTCGTGCTGATGTAGGTAGTGTATAGGTGAATCAATTCCGTGTAGACTGTCTTGGAATAATTGCGAATAAAGGAGTGCTTCTTATAGCACTCGTATAGTTCGAAGTGCTTCTTGAATAGTTCTAAATCTTCAGGTGTCATATTTTTTGTAGTTCGTTTTTTACATATTCCCAATAATGATAAGTATATGTATCTTCTTCTAGATCCTCAATCATCATTTTTGAAAACAATTCAGCTAAATCTATTGCAGTATCTTTATCATCTACCCATAAACTAATCCTTTGAAATAATTCTGTAGCCTTTTCTTTAGGTGTCATAGTTCAAATTTATTAGTTATGTGTTCCTCCACGATCATGTAAATGAATGGAGTTGCACTACCAAGAAATATTGCTTCGTCTAATTCTGTATTTAAAATGAAGTAAATCATCGAAGTCCAGAAGCACATACAGAAAGAGCAGTTGAATGGCTTGCCTAATTTCTTTCTTGTTAGCCTCATATAGATTGCAGGGACATTTAAAATGTAGAAGTAGATTAGGGTTATCCCTATTGACCCTAGTATACCAATTGTGATTTGATGCATGATCTTATTTTTTTAATGGTTATGAAAATTGAAGTATGCGGAATGCCTGTCTGCTTTGATACCTTCCTAACTGATCCTAGTTCGACATACATTCTGAGAATCTCTTGATCGTACCAATACAATGATTCAATGATCTTTGAAATTGAGTCTGCTACCGCTTGGCTGTTATCTATTTCCTCTTCCTCTTTGATTAACTTGACTATATCCTCCACCGGAACAAGGGCTGCATACATCCTGCCGAACTTCCCGTACTTTGAATTAGTTTGATTGCAGCAGATCCTAACTATCCAGAACTTGAATACTTGCTTTCCTTTCGCTTCTAGTTCCTTGAGTTTGCCTTGATCGTAGTCTAATACTATCACCGCTACTTCTTGCCGTAGATCTTCCCATAGGTCTTTCCCTATGTTCTGAAATACATATTTGAACTCATTGTCATATAGCCATTCGATAGCTTTCATTTAAGGCTAATTACTTCGCCCGTAGGCAGTCCTGAATAGTCGCATAACCATCCATTCCATTCAAAGCGTACCTCCTTCTCTCTGCCCTTATATGATGCTGCAAGAAGCCTGATCTGATGCTGTACTAATTCGATAGTTTGAAATCTACCCTTCCCCTTATTCATCCACTTAGACCACTCCCCGTTTGAAAGCCTATAGCGGATCTCAAGTGAGTAATCTAGTTTCGATTTGGGTAACATTCTAGGCATTCTATTTCTTCTCTCTGATTACAACTTCCAGACCTACCGCCTCACAGATCATCCTAAGATTGAACAGGCTAATTGATTCCCATCCGTTCTCCACTTGGTTAATAGGTGCATGGCTTAGTCCTAGCTTCTTGCAAAGTTCTAGCTGCGTGAATCCGCTTTTCTTTCTTGATCTTCTGATTAGCAATCCTTCTTCTACGCTCATTTTGGTTTGTTATTTTCTACGAATATAGGATAAAAATTAATATCCAATTTTAAAGGGTGAATTTTGTCTAAAAAGGAAGCATTTTATAGATACCCATATGTATAAATTCTTCTCCCTTCTTCACTATGCACTTCCTCACATTCAATTCAAATACCATCTTATCATCAAAGCCGTACTTCTTCTGCGCTATGTCCATCAATAATTTTACCGGATTGTCAAGGTCAGAAGCCTTATTACTGAATCCAAAGAAGAACTCAACCCTTAGCATCTGATCTTTTTCAATCTTAGCCCTAGGCATATTCAAAAGCATTCCCTTTTCGTATTCCTTGTAGGCAGGTGTTTTGAATCGTTTGCCCTGCCATGCAAGATTCACTGACAAAGGCTTTTCATTTATTTTGAATTGTATCATTTGCAGATCCGATAGAGTAAGTCCATTCCGATAGAATACAATGATACAATGACCATGAACAAAAGCCCGAAGTCATAATCAAAATTAAATAGAACAAAGATCGAAAGTAGAACGGACTGAATGCTGAATAGATCCTGCTTTGATGGGATGAATTGTTGAACTATCTTTTTCATATTATTTTCTATGTTTAGAACTTATGATCATGGGAGTTGTGGCTTTCCAATTTATGGAGTGGTGAAGTCTTGGATGATTTGAATTCATCATTGATATCTTCACTGAACTAGGTTGCATCATTACTGTATGAAAAGACTTGACATAAGTACCACTTAGGGCATATTGATCAGTCATTCCTCCCTTATTGCTTTGTGTATCCTTTTGATCTAGTTGAATATTAGTGAATGTGAAGAACACATCACCCCTAGAGCCTAGTGTGGTATAGGTATTCACATCTTCATTAATTGATCCCACAAATTGAAAGTATCTATCCGTACTACAAAAGAATGAATTCATACACTTTCTTTTCAATTTAATTCCGGAGAATCCACCTATATGATCTCCTCCTTGTGAAAATGCAATTGAAGTGATTGTGGTATTTTTATAAAAATCAAGAACTATCTCAAAAACCCTATCAAGATTCTTGATGATTTTAGCACCTGTCTCATATCTATACCCAAAGTAGTAGTAGTCATCATCTAGCTGTACAAAATTCTTGATTCCTAGATCTTTTGCTATATGAAAGCAGGCATTTCGTGCATGAATGATCACCTTCCTATTGTCAAAGTTATTTCCTTCATCAATAGAGTCAGCCATCTTCTTTTTATCAAAGATCTTGACATATTCTTCACCAAAATTTTTGATGTATTGATCTATCATTTTGTCCTCGTTATCTACTATGAAATAGACTAGACCCGTGTAACCGCATTTCTTTAGTGTTTTATATGTGAAAACACTATCAGCTCTCCCATGTGTGAGAATAAATACTGCAAAATTCTTAGTCTCCATATTCTTCTAGGTATTGAGTTCTAATATCATCACACATCTTGACATATCCGTACTCGATAGCCTTTTCAAAATCAATGATCACAAGTGCTGATTTTTCCATTAAAGACTGCATCTCTGGACTAGCATTTGCGTAGTAGTCTGCTATTTTTTCATAGTTGAAAATAGTATGCCTTCTTGCTGCATCTACCAAGAACATTTTTTCCTCTGTAGGTAGGCTGCTTTGATCTATCTCTCTTATCAATCTCCTAGTCTTTTGGTTATCATAAAGTTCTAGTATATGAGGCTTTTGATTTTTAGGCTCATAGATTGGTGATTCAATTTTTGTAGTGTACTTTCTTTCTTCTTTTTGTGGCTCTAAATTGCCAAACATATTAAACTGCTTCATGGTATTTTTTTTAAAATGGTGCGTTTATTTCTTCTGTATTAAATTGAAAATCCTCTATTCCTGATCTATAGAACTTCTCAACCCTTGGTTCTTGAACCGGTTCAGAACCGGTTACTTTTTTTGCATTATCAAAGTAGTCAAATCCATCCTTACCCATGTACCTATTCTTTTTTCTATTGAAATCTATTGTGATCTCAAAAGGAATACCTACTAGTTTCTGCTTCTTGATCTTATCAGTTTTGATGATGACTGTGGTATCATTTGGATCTGTTGCCCTATTAGGTCTCCATACAGAGATAGAATTGTCGGTGCTATCTGCAAAAGTACCACCACCTTTGATTTGATACAGGGAAGGTGGAGGGTAGTTGCCATCCTTCTCTTTCCTAGGTGTAGTTTGGTGCATGACTAGGTGATAGCTTACATTATTCTTCCGTGTGAAGTTGATTCGATCCATCATGAACCTAGATGCATACAGGTGTTCAGGTTCTCCTGCTGTCATCTCATGCCGTATCTTGATGTATGGATCTACCACTACTGCCTTGACATCCTTCTCCCAAACTAGGTACTCGAATACAGATTCAATCTGATCTATCGTAAAGTCAGGCACTCCATTCTTCTCCGGATAGACAAAGTAGAAGTTGTCCTTCACCATGTCAAAAGCCTTCAAGTACTCCTGCTCAGATACATCGAAATTTTTGTAAAACCTATCCGTGCTTTTACCTAGGATCGTGTGAATGATGTCATCAAAGAATTCATCTGGTGGGTAGTTCTCAGGGCTAAAAAAGGCAAACTTCCATCCCTCATTGATTGCCTTTAATACACAAAGGAAAATCAAGAACTGTGATTTGCCTTCATTGTTGTATCCTGTCCAGAGATTGAATTCTCCCGCCTTCCAAGACCACATTTTATTCTGTATACCTCCACTACTGATTTGATCTAGATCCCTCACATAGGTCTTAGATCCTGCCTCCTTACCCTTACGGAAGTTCTGAAGCATTGAATCCCTCTGCCCTGCAAAGGTCTTGATTGATCCTTCACAAAAGTCCAGATCAAATATCTTTTCTGATTTCTTTTTCATGTAGGAAAGTGTTTATCTATGTTCTCCTTCATCTCTTGGTAGCTTCCTGATCTAGTAGCGACATCTTTAAACCATTGCTTTTCAAATTGATTCCTCACCCGTATCTCATCTTGAAGCATCAATGTAGTACCTTTTACCTCATAATCCATGATATTGATGAGATTTATATACTTTTTTTGTAATGAATAAAGCCTCTTCAAGTTTACTTCAATCAAAGCCCAATTCTTAGTTTGCTGTGCTTGTACTATCATTCCCCAAATATCCCTATTCAAGTCATTCATTTTCCGTAGATCTTCCGCTTTCATCTTACCACCAATTATCTTCTATCGTAGACTTAGGATACTTAGGTGGTTCTATACCTTTGCTTTCATTGTATCCTGTACTTGCATTATTCTTCAGGTAGAGATTGAAGGAGTTCTGCGCTTTGCTTATAGTCATTGCTTCTCCTTCCTTTAGTATCTTCCAATTCTTAAATGATTCCTTTATATTCTTTTCATCTAGGTTGTATATCTCTTGCATTCTAATAAAGAAAGATCTTTGCATTGGCTTTTCCTTACCCATCTCTTCCTCTACTTCATCTAAAGAGATAAAAGTCTCCTTACTTATTTCATTCTTTAATTCTTTTACTTCTTTAGTTGGTTTCACTTGCGTTTCACTTGCGTTTCGTGTGCGTTTCACTTGCGTTTCACTATCGTTTCGCTCACCTTGGTAAGTATCATATTTACAGATAGTTAGCCGTGTCGTTATCGTTTCGCTTTTTAACACAATCATTGAATCTTTTTCAAGCATTTTTAAAAACCTTAAAACCTTAGATTTGTTGATTTTCCATCTATTTGCCCAAGTTTCATAGGAGTATATGACCTCACCCCTATTGACTTCTAGAAGTTGACCCTTGATCAAAACCTTTTTTGGTTCTATGTTAGCCGACATCAAAATGTCAAGCCACCATTTTAGATACTCCGGCTTAGACCATACCCAATGATCTTGAAGTTGCCTGTGTACTTTAATCCATCCGCTCATTTTTTGTAAATAAAAAAGCCTGCCAGGTAGGAGTCTGACAGGCTAGGTTTAGTAAACCTATGGAATCATTTTTGGCTCCTACCTCAAAAATGACTCGTGATGAACAAATATAATAAATTTTCCAATTATCCTACTAAATAGCGTTTTTTTAGTTGGTTATAAATGCACATATAACTCACACCCATTTCTAAAGCAATGACCTTGGTAGGCACTCGATCCTGCCATTTTTCAAAGATCACTATCTTCTCGTATTCAGTTAGATTCCTTCTTCTCATGTCTATCTAGGATTTCTTCTACTGCATTAATACAATCATGGAAGATACTTCCTCCTTCATCTATAGCCGTGTGAAGCCTTTCAAATAGGGTTACAAACTCGTGAAACTGTTTGATAGTAGCTTCTCCATTATCGTACCCTTCCAAGTACCGGAAAGCCTGTGTAGACTTCCGCTTTAAAGCGTTGATCATGTTCTTGTGCTTGGTCTGTAGATCCAGATCAAAGAACTTCAACATGGATACATCTTCATAGTAGTCTAGCATGATCTCCTGAAGGGCTAGGTAAACCAGGTATTTCTGTGTAGACCTGTGATTCAATTCTGTAATTATTTCTTCTCGTGTCATCTGTTCAAATAGTATTTAGCGATTCTTTTATCATTTACATTCACCATGTCGGTAACTATGTCAAGCCCTTCTTCTCGAAGGTTGGCTATCCTTGCGGATAACCGGAAGCAGCCGAACATATTTAAGGCATCTAGTTGAGTGATTGAGTAGCCATTCAATAGCCACCCTTTAATCAGCGCAGTTTGTGAGTCGGTGGATTTCATGCTGATAGAATTAATTTTTTAGCTTCATTGAAATAGGTCAAGAATTCTTTTTCCGTGAGAGGTTCTATGTTCTCAGGCTTTGCTATATATTGGACATACCTGATATTTTCCATCCTGATAGATGAGAAGATCTCTAATGCCTTAATACTTTCTAAGCTACTAGGGTAGTAGGTCACGGAAACTACACAAGTAGGATCTACTAGCTTGTAGTGATTGTACTTGTTTATTGTGAAGTACTTTGGTAGAGTGATCTCTGAATCAATCTCTACTGTCTGCTTGATTTTGATTGATAGATTTTCCATAGGTGTTTTTGTTTTATTGTTGCATTAATTTAAGACCTAGCATATAGCCAAGCGCAAAGATGGGTGACATGGCTACGATAAAGTAGATGATTTTTCCTGTGATTTGAAGTGCTTTTTTCATGGTGATTTTGGTCTGTTGATGTAATTGAATAGCCAAAACTAATAAATAGTTTAGAATGTACAATACCTTTCAAGAAAATTTTTGAATTAATTTTTTATCCGTAGCCTCCTTGACTATATCCGCTACTAGTTTGAACTTGACTTGCAGATCTTCGGCTATCTCTTTTTTCGTGTATCCCCAACAGGATAGGGTTATCACCCTGTTCACTAATTCCTTTGGCATCTCATTTACTAGATTCCCTCTAGGGTTATTTGAGGACACCTCAAGGATCACATACAAGATGTAGTTGACAGTTGTCAATCGTATGCCCATCATCTCAGCTATCTGATTTTTCGTGTGACCTAGGGTGTATAGATCCTTTACTAGTGGTACTAGGCTTTCGTGTTTGCAAGTTGCCATAGTCTTTCGAATGTTTCGTTGAATGGTAGCTTTTCGTTTTGGTAGGTAGACTTCACCCCCTTAGGGGCTAGGTCTCCTGGTCTCTTGATGAATTTTCCTAGGTATAGATAGTTGCTCATTTGATTGATAGGTTGAAGTTTTCTACTAGTCTAGCACCCGTGATTGAGTACCCTTCCTTGATTGCTTTCTTGATTGCTACTTTGTCCGCTGTGATCGTGATCTTCTTGACCTGCCAATCTATCGGTAAAGCCTCTGGTATTTCCACCTCCACAGCCTCTGATCTTCTTAGTGAGATCTTGAATAGTGGGCTTTCTATCTTCTCGATTCCGCTTACTAGCATGGCTTTCTTGAGGCTTTCGGTTAACCAAGTGACCTTCTTATCCCTGCTTTCTTTCATGGTCTTTAAACGCTTGATTTCGGCATCTATGGCATCGCTCTCACTTTGGTAGTTGCTTATCACCTTGGCATAGTTAATGCCTTTGATCTGTAGCTGTTCCTGATTGATCAGCAGTTCTGCTTCTAGTTCCGGAGTAAGTTCTTCCGTTTCAAGAAGCGCAGCTAAGTACTGCGCCTCCTGTGTGATTTCGTATAGGTTCATAGTAGTCCTTCGATTATTTGTTTTTGATCATTGGTTAAGGTGTATTTCTTTAGTGCCTCCTTGGCTGTCTTCTGCTGCTCTGGTGTACCATTCAAGTACTGAACTATTCCGGAGAACTGTGCTTCTGTAGGTGCTACCTTTGCAGGTGCAGGTGCTTGCCTTACCTGTCGCATAGCTGCCTCCCCATCGTCATCCAAAATAGCCAAGTTCAAAACGGATGTCAATCCGTATCTTCGGGCATAAGACAGGGCACTACCCTGAGCCTGTGGATCATTCTGCCGTACTACTTGCAAGGTGTAGGTAGCTGATAAATACTCACCGGTTTCCGCATGGATTAGCATAGTAGTGAGCCCATCCCCATCAGGGAACTGTGCAATCACTAGACCTGCCTTCTCCATAGGTTCGGAGATCTCCGTGATGATGTGCGGAAGGCTTGCATAGTTACTTTTGAAGAATGGGTTCTTTGCATCCTTAGAGATGCGCCCGACCATAGCGTGAAACTTGGCTAGTCCTTGGGTAAGGTTTGTGATACTTGGTGATCTTTCCATTGGTTTTTTTGTTTGGTTGTTTAGTAGTTTCTTTCAATTTCGATTTCTAGTTCCATAAGCATAGACCTAGTAGGGATTACTTCATATCCGTGTTCATAGGATGACAGGCTTCTAGTGTACTCGATAGTGATCTCCATCTCCCCATAGGCAGGAGCAAATTCACTTTCATCTTCCCCTGTGTGTTCTATGGTGTAGTCACCTATCCAAAGGTAGTCTTGACCTTCGTAAGTGAATGTGATCTCTTGATCGTGATAGTGTTCTGTTTCGTAGTTCATTGGGTTTTTGGTTTATAGTTCGTTACAAAATTTGATAAATTCCTGCTCAGGCATTCTCTCCATTAGAATATCCATTACTGCGTTCATCATTAGATCGGCAGCATCTGAAAAATCATTATTCAAAGTTTGTGCTGATTTCTTCAATTCATTTAGGCTAAGTCCTGAGAATTTTTGCTTTGCTACTTGGGTAAATTCTTGAGTTGTCATGGTGCTTTTGGTTAGATGTCCTTGTTTGATGAATCAAATATCTAACTTATAAATGAAATAAAAAAATATTTATTAAAAAACTTTCGACAAAATGTTAGATTTTTTTCAAGCGTACCTTTTTATCCCTATAACTTGCAAATAAAAATATGGAAGAATCAGAGATCATCAACCCTTTCGGATACGGCAAAGCCTCTAAGGTTATGGATGAGAACCGAAAGCCTGCGGAATGGTGGGTAGACTATGTGCAGTTCAATGAGGTGGTAGCAGAGAATGAATTTTATGTACTTTTTGAGGATGGCTTCCTGATTAAGAAGGGAAGATCAAAGTTCAGATCAAGTCAATACCTGGTAGGGGATAGGTTTAAATCATTCAAACAATGCCATGAAGAAGGAAATTAAATCTTTCTTCTTTTGGATAGGCACGGCTTTATTATTTGCTTTGCTTACCATTTGGTGGTACTACTTTATAAAAATTCAACCTATCCTTTACTAATGCAAAATTTTGCTCAAGAAGTTTCTACTTACCTTTTAGAAATCCGTGAACTGCTAGTCTCAAAGAATCTCAAGTACGGCAACTCTGCCCTAGAACCCCTAGGTGTATTCTCTCAGTTGTCCGCAAAAGAAGGACTACTCGTACGAATAGATGATAAATTAAAGAGGATTAAGAATGGATCACTACAAAAGGATGATGAAGATGTGATCAATGATCTGATAGGCTACCTGGTTCTTCTAAAGATAGAAACAAACAGAGCCAAATTGGAAAGGAAAAAAGACTTAGACATCCTACAGGAAAGGCTTAATAGTAGGATAGCGAATGAAGATTGATACATGAGTCCTGATATCACCATGTGCAAGGGTACAGGCTGCCCATTTAAAGAAGGCTGCTTCAGGTACACCGCCAATCCAAACGAATACAGGCAATCCTATTTTATGATCCCACCATTCAAGGAAGATAAGTGTGAGATGTATTGGGGAGATCTGCAAACAGATATATGGCAGCAGCTAAAGGATATCATAAAGTAAAAGGATTTTTACAAATCTGCTGTACTTTGTAAATTTTATATTACTCTAGATCTGTTTCTTGATCAAGGTGGAGGATCTCACTCCTAATCTCTTTGTAGTCTCCTTTTATTAAGCAGGTGGTATTGTCATAGAACCCCATGATTTGAATATCATGCATTAACTCCTGCACATATTGAATGTCCCCTACCCGTACCATTCGCCTGCTCCATTCATGTTTTACCTCCAAGCCCAAAGACTTCCAATCAATGGTTTGACCGGACAGCATTACATCTATTTCGATCCACATTTAGAATAGCTTTTTAGATACACCCAAGGTGTGAACTTTTGTCACAGGTTCGTAGCCGTATTGAAACAAGTATTTATTGTCCAAGTAGGAAACTTTTGCCATTGGTTGGATCAATGAGTTGACCCCTGCACCTATGTAGATCCCCTTTGCCTTTTGAATGATTGTCTTTGTTTCCGTGTTGGTTATCGTGTTGGTCACCACAGGTATTTTAAAATCGTTTGTAGCAGTCATTTTTAGGACTTCTCCCAAGACTTCACCGCTTATATTGGTACTTCCATACTCCGAAGGAATGGATGCCTTAAACAGGCTAATTTGTGGCTTAAAATCCAAAAGGATAGTATCCCTTAAAACTTCCGTTTTGATCTTGGTTTTTGGCACATAAATAGTGTCCACTACATGAGAGTAAATTGTGTCACTTTCTACCTTCGTTTCAAACTTGTAGACTGTCTCCTGTTCATGTCTAGGGAATACCACAAAAGCTAGGATCACCCCTGCAAGAAAGGATAAAATAGCAATTCTTATTTTTTGGTTGTCTGTCGAAAATTCCATTACTGATCTATAAATAAATTGTCCTGCTCAAGTATTTTTCTTAATTCCTCACGGCAATATTCATAAGCCTTGTAGGTTTCTTCAGATAGTTCTTTGTACTTCATCTCTGATCTAAGCAATTGGTCAAAGTCCCAGATCGCACTTTTATAATTGTGTCCATTAATAGCTGCCTGAAAATCTGTATTATCTTCAGGCAAATGAAATTCTAGTACTGCTTTCATAGTGGAAACTTTTGGGAGTCAATTAAAACATCATAACTATCTGAGCCATCTACTACAAGTCTTCTCCCGTTTAAGGTTAGAATTCTTCCTCCTACAGGCTTAACAGGTGCGCCTCTCTCGATATGCCATCCATGAGATCCATCCCCGTACTCTTCTTTGTAGCTTCCTGTGATAGCAAGGTGAATCTGCTTCTGCTGTAATTCGTATACTCGTTTCCCTTGATTATAGGTAAGGCAGTCCCTTACATCATTTCTACTTGCGTTCTCATGAATGTGTCCCATGACAAATATATCCATATTCTCATAGGTTTCTAAAGCCCTAGTTAAGTTGATAGCCCCCTTGGTCACTATTCCTCCGCCTCCTGAACCATGAAAATACTTTAGGTTTTTTGTCATTGCAGTACTATGCCTAACAAGATATTTTAGAACTATCCATCCGCCATATCCACCGGTAAAAACATTGCTTTGATTCTTGTAGTTGAATAGGTCTACAAATCTTTGAAGGATATCTGTCTCCTGATATTTGATTATAGCAGTCTCGTGATTTCCGTATCCTATCACAGTCAAGATGGAAGCATATGGTGACCACCATTCTACAGCAGTTTCGACAATGCTATCCAAGTACTTTGCATTATTATGCTCAGGAAGGATGTCGCTTTTATTTCCCCTTCGATCACCCTTCCCCTGCATCAAGCAGAAGAAATCCCCATTGATGAAGACAGGTATTTGATTTTCTAGGCAGTAGTCTAGATGTCTTTTTAACATCTCCCTGTCACACTTTGGATTATCCCAATGAATGTCAGACAAAAGGGCTACTCTGTTTTCCTCTTTGCTTAGTGAAAGAGAATGCACATTTCGTGCAATTTTTGTGAGTTCCATTAGATGGGTAGATAGCTTGTCTTTCCTCCCGACCGGACAGCCTTGAGTTTCTGCTTTCTGTTTTTCCCTTTCGTGTAAGAAACATGAACCCAATCCGGATTTGAATCACTTCCAAATTCCCATATTAGCTGATCAAAGTCTAGCTTCTCCTTGATAAAGTCATAGATCATTTTGTTAGTCACCCCGTTGCTGCTTCCATCCATGTCGATATCAATGGCATCACCCTTGCAATGCTGAGAGGATAAACTCCCCTTCACGAATTGATTCAAAGCCTTGCTTCTGTACCCGCTCGAAATATGGATAGGAACACCAAAGTGCGCACGGATAGGTTCAAATACTTTCTCCGCTAGTAGCTTGAAGTTCTCCAAGTGTTCTGCCGTTGGAGTGTTGTCTATCCCGTGCCTCTTGGCTGAATCGCTGCGTGTAACTTCGGATAGTGAAAGGTGTGCGCTAATTTTCATTGTTTAGTGTTTAAGTGAATCAAGTCCTACTGAATCAATAGTGACTTTCTTTTTACCCCAAAAGTTCTTCTCTTCTTTTATGAAAATTGTATCTCGAATGTAGACTATTGTTTTTTCTGCCTTGGCTAATTCCACAGCTTTCTTGGCTACAATTACCTCTGTTTTAAGGGTCTCAATCTTCCTATCTACTTTCTCGATTAATTTAGTAAACTGCTTATCTGACTTGGGCAAGGTGACAGTAGCTTGTTTAAATAAGCTATCACTTTTGATAAATAAACTATCAGTCTCTTGGACTTCTTCCAAAACTTGTTCTTTACCGCAAGATGCGAAAAGGAGTAGGAATACAAAAGGTAGATATCTCATCGTTATTTGATTTTGCCTAGTTCCTGCAAGGTGGTTAACTTAGCAAGGGATGCAGACAACAAAGAATCAGATCTCTTCAAATTCATAGTTGCGTTATCCATCTTCAATTCCAATGCATCAATTTTCAAGCCTTGCTTTTCGATTTGCGAAGTGTAATTAATCTTGCCGTCAATGTACAAGTAACCGATTGCAATAATCACAAGGAAAAGCATCCCTTTTACAGGCTCTTTTGCAAATTCGGCAAAGCTAATAGGCAGAGGATTTGCCTTAATCTCTTTTTTGTCTTCAGTCATTTTCTTCTTTTTTAGTTGGGTTTTTGAATATTTTTTCGGCTGCACTAATCCCCAAGGCAGCAGCAGACAAAGCAGCTACCGAATATACCAAAGCCTCTGAAGGCTCATTCACAGCATCGTGATTTGCGTACAAAGTGTAGGACAAAGCAATCGCTGAGAATACACCTACAAATCTTTTACTAGATGCTTCTCCATTTTCGCTAAGAAATCCCTTTAGCCAATCGAATAGTTTTTTCATCTTCCTTGCCCTCTGTATTTTTTAGGTTTATTTAAACTTTTGGAATAGGCTTTCTTTGCCTTCCCATTTCTGCGCTTCCCAAATGAGGAAACCTTTTGTACGCTAGTTCCCTTCTTCATTTTTGTTTGAATCAAATTTGCCTTTTTCGTTCTTTATTTTGTAGATCAAATAGATAATTGATAGTATAGAAATGATCCATGTGAAAAACATATTTATAAACCCTATCCCAATCACCTGAGATACATTTGCAAAGATGGCTACCAATGTAGAAGGAACTCCTAGTCCATCACTTTTCAAGATATTCATTTAGGCTTCGGTTGGAATTACACATAGATTCAAAGGCATTGGAGCAGTAACCTGTATAGCGATAGATACACCGGCTGTGAAATCATCAAAGCGTTCTTGAAAGAATTCCACAGAAGCATTAGGCGCAGTATTAAAGGTGTAGTCATTGTCAAGTTTTAATTTGGCTAATACATCCAAAGCCACAAGCATCTGATCACTTTGGATTTGTAGTCTGTTGCTCTTGTCTTCCGTTAGTAGATCCGCAAAGAGAAGCACTAGATCATAGCGCATAGTAGTACCGCTGTACACAGATGGTCTTACAACTGTCCAAAGTACAGGATATTGAATCTCTCCGCCATTATCTACATAATCGTAGATGTCACCCTCTCCGAAGGTTCGAAGCATTGGGTGTGCTTCTTGGATTGCTTTTAGCTTTTTGACTAGGTCTACTAATGTCATCTTGTTTTGAGAGAAATTCTTTTAGCTTTTTTTCGTTCTTGGAATAAGCCATTTTTAGAATGGTTTTTTGTATCTGTTCCCTTGGTATCTTTCGCTATAAGGTCTGTGATCTTCATAGTCACCTCTGCCCAAATTGATAGCTACCTTGTACTGATTGCTTACAGGTTGGATAGTAGTGACATCGCTACCTGGATTCAAGTACTCCGGATATTGCTCAGAGTTAGCGCATAGGTAATTGATAGCCCGTTCAGCATACCATTCGGCATATCCCTTGTAGTATTGGCTGATGCTCTGCAATTCTGCGAAGGTAGGTTCTGTGATGTTTTCAGACTTCCGCTTTACTACCCCCTTATTGACGAACTTGTACTGCATCGCCATTGGCAATTCACCAAGCACATAATTGAATAAGGTATCTGTAAGGTAGCTATCTAGGAATGTCTTATAGACTGCATTCCCTCCTTGACCTATAGTACCTGCTGCAATGAGTTGAAGAATCTTATCATAGAGCGCAGTACCACAGATAGGATGGATGTACCTATCCTGAGTCATCTTGATCACCTGAGTGACATTCTTCAGGTCAATATTTGCGGAAGCTACTGTGAAGTCCTTGAAGGACTGCTCCGATATCATCAATACATTTGCGCTCATCGTGATGTTTTTTCTACTACTACATTTCTTTTCCACTCATGTCTACAGAAAGGAGTTCTTCTTCCTGTGTTTGGATTGGTGTACCATCCACCGCACAATTGAAATACCGAATAGCCTAGCTGATTGGATATGTTTTGAATCTCTTCCCGTGTAAAGAATAGACCGCTGCCGTATAGCCTTTCGCACAAAGGTCTAGATCCGCTCTTTGCATCAGGCACATTAGGTCTCTCTTCGTAGCTATATAGTACCTTAAAAGAAGTAACAGGCTGAAGTCTCTTGATAGCTGCCTCTCCTGTTCTAGTTACCGATCTAGTGATCAAGCCTTCACGGCTGATCTTCTCAACTAGTACCTGGTCATCAATCAAAGTATTGATTCTTGAGATCACAGAGGCTTCATCTATCCCTACTATTTTAGCAAGTTGTGGGATCGTGATGTTTTCATTCCTTTGAATCTGATTTACAATCTTCTTTTGTACTTCATTCAATAGGTACTCAGCAAATAGATCCTGCTTGATAAAGTCATCCATTGAAGAGAAGTGCATCTTTGTGCTTTCAATCACTTTGAATTTATCCTTTGCTATACCTTTCCCTTCAAACTTTTCAAGTATGGCTGCATCGTATTCTGAGATACTGCACTCAAGGTGGAGGTGATCAGAGAATGTTTCAGCAGGTGCTTCTCCAATATTGGCAGGAGTCACGATCTCAGTCCGTACAGGTAGCCCGATCAATTGGCGCAATTCATTTATATCCATGCTCTCTACTACCTTGGTAGCAATCAATGGAGAAAGGCTGTTCAAAGAGTTGATGATGTCCTGTGATCCTTGGCTTTCCTTCTTCTCAATTGGTGCAAGTCCTAGCTTCTCTCTGATCTCATCCTGAGTCATGTTAGTGCTGATGATCTGCTCTGTGAATTGGAAGGAGATAGGCTCTGTTTTCTTGATCTCAAGTTCAGCGATAATGTCATTGAACTTCAAAAGGTAGTTAATGACTTCCTCTAGGGCTTGCTGCTTTGAGTTTACATAGGTGTTCTGGAATAACTCAGAAGCCTCTCTCATTTCTGCTCTGCCACCTAATTGACCTTCAGTCTTAACACCAAAAAGCATAGGGCTAGTGACCTTATGACCTGTGAAGATTTCTTGCTGAACTGTCTTATTTAATAGGTCAAAGTGCTTATCAAGTTCTGTTCCGGATAGATCAATTATTGAAGGTTCATTCTCCTTGCTATCATTAAATGCCAACATGAATTTTCCTGCATTCTTTGATCCGGAGAACTTGTCCTTGAATTGTCTTTCAATACGATCCTCTTCCTCTTGGGATACCTTACCACCATTCAAGTTGATTAGCTTACTTGAGAACATCCCGTTGTTGATGGTGTTCAAATGGTATTCCCCGATAGAGATATCTAGTTCAATGTAAGATATTGCACCTCTGTAGTCTGGAAGGGAATAGGTGTTTGCTCCTGCTCTGTATTCCTTGAAGTATAGGATCTGTGTGCCTGTGGTGTTATTAGGATCGAATGCAGGATAGGTTTCGAAATCAGGTCTAGGATTGACATTATCGTTTTTGATCCAATTGTCAGAGACATAGAATTCGCTATTGTCTGCATTCGTTCTTACCTTATAATAGTCTACATGGTAAAGTTCAGCGATCTCACCCGTGCCTTTTGTCCATATCACCTGTAGGTAGTAGCCTCCAAAGATGGAAAGATCTGTGACTAGCTTTTTGGTCAATTCGTTAAGGCTTTCCTGCTTGGTGTTGATTCGATCAATCAAGCCAAATGCCTTTGCCTTCTGCATCTCATCTTCAGACTTTACAGTCCACCCATTGCCACAGATGTAGTCTACCTTACCCGTGATGATAGCGTTATTCTTTGCGCTATTATTGTAGATCCGAAGTAGGTAGTTTGGGTAGTCATTCTTCTCCCCGTAGTAGATATATTCCTTCCCCTTAACTTCTTTGTAAACGGGCAAAGGCACTTGATCAAACTTGAATAATTTTATCATGCTGTTGTTGTATAGGTCTTATAAGTACCATTATAGCCTTGATATCTCACCACTCCTGTAGTAGAAAGATTAGGTGCAGTCAATTCCATCTTACCGGTAGCGATAATGTCAGCACCGCTTCCCGTTTGGGTTACATAGTACCGCCAAAATCCAACAGTTGAAGAACTGAAAGAGGCTTCGCTAATTGCAAACTCTGAATACCGATCTTTGAAATCACTCACATCCGTTAGGTTTAAAGTCACCTCTTCCTTTGTTACTTCATGCTGAAATAAAAAGGTGTAGGCATTGCTGCTTGTTTCTCTTTTATCAAATAGGGCTATGTATATGAAGACATTTGCCCCCTGCTCGATTATCACCATGACTATAAATATTAAAAAGTTGAATCATGTACACAAAAAAAACACCCCCAAAATTGAGGGTGCTTTCACATCTAAACAACAAACCAAATGTTTAGTCCAAAGGAACAGATCCTGTAAATAGTGGAGCAAGTTCCTTTTCATTACCTGTAAAGGTCAAGGTGTAGCCATTTCGATCACCGAATGCAGTACCTGATCCTGAACCGCCACCAGTCAAGTCAAGTCCATTCACCTCACCAAGTGCCCACATCTTATCGTTGTTGTCTTTTACCAAGGCAACAAGTCTATTTTTAGCAAGCAAAAGGATCTCGTTACGAGTGTTTACTTGCAATTTGTTAAGGATGATCTCCAAAGTTTGAGCGTAGAAAACTGTGCCATTCTGAACATTGGTATTTACTGCCTCTGCAAAGTTTGAACTTTCTTTAACTAGTTCGTACTTCCAGAAGTATTTACCTGCATCCATAGTCACTCCTGTGTAAGTGCCTGCTGATCCTGTCCAAGATGCAATATCTTCTACGGCTGCGAAATACACCTCTTTAAGACCTCCAATAGAGTCCTTGCAATCGAGTGTATAGTTCTGAGTTAATGCGCAAGCCATATATTTTTATTTTTAAGATTAGTAAAATAGGGTAGGGGTGAATCCCCTACCCGTTATTTTGAATTAAGGTGCAACATACTTCTTCCAGAACACTACTTCGTCAGGGAAGGCAAGTTGTACACCTAGTTTGAATTCTACTACGAATCTCATCTCATCTGCCTCTTTTGCGTAGAACAATTCGAAACGATCCTGCTCATTTAAAAGGTCAGTACCTAGGTACATATTAGACATAGACAAACCTACTAGGTAGTCAGTTCCGTTCAATCCGTTTACACCGATCAACTTCACATTTGTACCTGGAACGATCAATTCCATGTTGGCAGCATCTACAGGGTAGTGGAAGTAGTTTCCTTCTCTCAAGGCAATCACATACTCTCTGAAGGTATCATTACCGCAGAAGATAACCACATCTGTCTTGTCCAAAAGGGCAGCAGGAAGGGCAAGGAATACCGCATCTACAGCAGCGATAACATTGGAAGAAGTCAAGGTAGTAACCTGAGCAGTATTTCCGTTGATAGGATCACCTGCACCACCAAAGCCAAGAGCATTGATGATAGTACCAAAGCCCATGAACTTGTTCAATTGAGCGTTTTGGCTTCCTGTGTCACCCTGCCAAATAGCAGTTTCCAAAGCAGCACCAATGCGCTCTACCTTCTGTGCAGAATACTCAGCAGCATAAGCCATGTAGTCATAGGTAGATCCTTCTCTCAAAGCCTTCTGAGTGTACTTAGCTTCAAATGCCTTAGGGCAGATGCTTTCCTGAATCTTGATCTTACCTACAGTGATCGTACGCTGAGTGATAGTAGTAGTTCCGGAAGAAGAGAAACCACAAGTTCCTCCTGCTTGGAATACAGCATCGGTAGTCATGATGTTGATAGTCTCAGCGGATTTGATACCCACTTGAACATTACCTAGAGCCTCGATCAAAGAGGCAGTTTTTGCAGAGAAGATAGCAGCAGATGTCAACTGCAATTCGTTCTCCTTCACATAGTTAGTTAATCCTGATAAATCTAGTGCCATTTTATTTTTGTTTTAATTTTTGAAATGCGCTTTGAAGGCTGTTATACCTGTCTACTTTTTCTACTTTCAATTGTTTTGCAAATTGGTTAGGTTCTGTGATTGCTTTATCACTTGGTTCTTTTGCCAAAGACTCAAGGACTACTGCGGACATTTTTACCGCTTCCTTAACTTCTTCCGCTTTCTCTTCCATTGCCTTAACCTTTGCAGTCAATTCTTCTACCTTTTTTTCAAGGTCACCCATTGCTTGCTCTACCTTTGCCATTGCTTCATCCTTCTTAGGTTCTTCCACAGGCATTTCTTCAGCAGCCTCGATCTCAATTTCGACCTTTGCCTCTGCTTGCTTTACCTCTGCAATTTTACCCTCTTCTAGGACTACCACTACTTCACCTGATTCTAGTTGATGCTCTCCAACAGGTGCAGGGATCTGAGCCCCATCTTCACCGATCACGAAAATATCTCCTGCCTCAAGATCGTAGGCTACCATAGTGCCATCTACTAGCTTGCCTTCAACCAATGCGAAGGCAGCCTGCTTTTCTGCTTCTGAGAAAAGTAGTTTTTTGATTTCTACTAGTGCGTCTTTTGCGTTCATATACATAAATATTAAATTGTTTTTAGTGTTCAATTTGGGATAGAATCTTGAAGATCTGCTGCATGATCTGTTCCTCTTGGGTTATCACCTTGTTTGTCTTCTCATATCGGAAAAGACCCTCCACGGAAAAGCCTTTGAAAGTACCTGCCTTTACTTCATTCCAGATCTTGTCATTGTCTACTTTAAAGCTACCGAACCATGAGCCATTTGAGACATCTTCAAAACCTTTAGGAGGCATGATGCCTTTTTCACGATCAATGATGAAAGATTCAAACATGAATACCCCATCTACCGGAGTGCTATGCTCTACATTTACCTTGCTTTGATATCCCTTTTTGAAGAATCGCTGAACTATCTTCTTGATCTCAGCAGCCGAAAAAGAGACATAGTACTCCTCATCTTCATCCCTTCTGTAGATCGGTAGATCCGCAATCATCAAAGCACCCGTAACGATTCTCTGCTCTTGGTTTTCAATGTTGAATTTGTTAAATCCTACAGCCCGAAAATCTTCTTGATTCATCTTGCTTTCTGCCCATCTAAGCATTGGTTCTCCACCCCATAGCAAATACGAAATAGTACCACAGGCTTCTGTATCTTCAGGGTTGTAATATTCGGCTGCTCTACTGAGGTAGGAATAAGTCCTCCTTATCGTTTCCCTTGAGAGGTTTTCGCCTGCAATGATTTGGGTTGCACGAATTTTCCCCACCTGTGTAGCGCATCTATTCCCTACTGCCTCATTCAAACGGATACCCCTTTCGGCATTATCCTTTGCACTCTGTGGGTAGTCATTATATGAATCTTCTTGGAAGTCTGCTGAAAATGCTAGGAAGTTCTTTTGAATTGCAGGATATTCTACTAGGGCTATGAAGTCAACTTCTTCTTCGCCTTCGATAGTATCACCGATCATCATTTCATACAAGGGTAGTTTCTTTTCCATAATTGTAAGTATTAGAATCCTGCTCTGCGTTCAATATCTGCCACCCTCTTCTGAGATCCTGTCACTTCGCTCTCGACCACATAAGCCCGTAAAGGTTGGGTAGGAGTCATTGCTGCACCAAGTGCCGTGATAGGGCTGTTTCCTATGGTAGGAACTTGCTGAACCGAAGCAGGAGCAGAAGCATTAATTGAAGGAGCAGATGCAGCACCACCTCCTGGTACTTTTGTTTTTGCGATCTCTCTAACATTCTTGATACCACCTGCCACCGCAATAGCAGCAGCAATAGCAGCACGAATAGGGGAAGATGGATCACCTGGAACTAGCTGAGAAACATAGGCTTTCTGCGCACCTAGGTAGGTATCTATAGTAGTAGCAGCTATAGCCGTAGCCTTTCCTGCTGCCGTGTTCTTTCCTACTAGGCTAGATACTGTATTCAAGAGACCTGCTGCCATTGAAGCGTTTTGCATCTTAGCTTCATTCTCCTTCCGATCAATCTCGATTCGTGCATCTGAATATCCTTTCAATGCTTCATTGTACTGCTGCTCATTGATCAATCGCTTTTGAAACTGCTCAAGGGATAGGGCTTCTTTTTTGTCAATCAAATCCTTCTGTATTTGGAAACTAGCATCCGCCTCCTTCATCTGCATATCCAATTCAAGAAGTGCTTTCTCTGCGTTCTGCTGATCAATAGTCAATTGAAGGGCATCAAGTTGCTGCTTCTCCTGTTGTGCTAGTTCTAGCTGTAGTGCAATCCTTTGTTCTCCGGTTAGCTTCTCATCTTTTAGGATGTCCTGTCTTCTTGTCTCAAAGTCCAAAAGGATCTGCTGTCTTGCCTTCTCATTTTCATCCTTGATACCTGCCAAACGGATCTCAGTCCGGATATCGTTGAGCCTTTTCTGAAAGTCTGCCTCTTGTGATTCCGCCTCTTCTTTGTATTGCTTATCAATCTCAGCAAGTCTATTCTGCCGTGCCATTTCTAGGCTGCCGTCATCCTTGATCCCTGCCTCTTTTAGCTTTTTTCTTTTCGCTTCAAAATCCTTTTCTACCGCTGCTTCTTCCTGCTGTCTCTTATCTAGCATTTCTAGCTTTGCATCTTCTAGTATGCCTTGCGCTTCCAATTCCAAAGCCCTTCTTTTATCCGCTTCCGCCTTTGCCTTTTCCGCTGCTGCTTTGCTCTTTTCTGCTGCTGCCTTCTCCTGCTCCGCTGTAAACTTGTAGTAGTTTGCTGCCTCTACAGCGTTTTCTGTTAGGAGTTCCTTCTGTCTTTTCTGTTCTTCATCCGTTAACTCTCCTTTGACCTTTGAAGTCTCTTGGATTAGGGCTAGTTCATTATCAATCTGCTTTCTTCTTAGATCATAGATCTCCTTCTCTTTTCCACCTTGGGCAGATAGTAGCTTGATCTTATTGTTGATGTCATCATTCAACTTCTCATTTGACTTTCCAAGGGCTTCAAGGTTTCTTTCCGCCTCATTGGTCAATCCAATAAAGTCCGTGAATCCCGTGATCAAGCCACCAATGAATTTGCCTAATTCCTCAAAGACAGGGAATAGCTTCATCATCACTTCCTTGACCTTATCAAAGTTGGCAATTAGCAAACCAAGCGCAGCTACTAAAGCACCTACACCGGTAGCTATAATTGCCTTGCCGAATCCTTTAGTGCTTTTGGTCAATCCATCCGTAGAAGATGTGGCAGACTTGGCAGATGTACCCAATCCCTTGAATGAGATCTTTAGTTGTTCTGTTACCTTTCCAATGTCCTTCAATTGGGATAAACCTTGAGACAAAGCTAATGCTCCCTGTACTTTTAGGAGTGCCTTTTCTACCTCTTCCGATTCCCCACCGAACAAAGCCATAGCACCCTGCACCGCTGCAATCCCTCCTGCTGCCGTACTTGCTGCCGTTGTTAGTGCTTCAAACCTTTTACCTGGATCAAATAGTGCTGCTGCCTCATTTGCTGCTTCTATCTCATCACGAATAACAGCTACCTTTTTAGCAGCGTTAACCGCCTCAGTAGAGAACTCCCCGTACCTCTGTCGTGCAACTTGTAGTTCTTGAGTCGCTTCCCTTAATTGTTTCTTTAAGGGTTTGACATCTGCATCTAAAATGATCTTATTCTCTTCAGCCATTGGGTAGGTGTTTTAAAGGTTAGGGGAATCGTTTTGATTCCCCATGTTTACTATTCTGCTTCTGCTTCTTCCTTCGGATTCTGCTCCTGCACTTGTTGTGCTAGAAATTGGATGAAGGACATCCCGTACTTGGTTGGTAACTCCTGCGCCCATGATTCGAGCATCTTAATTTGGTCTTCGTTAAGTGTGATTTTCATTTGTATATTTGGTTTAAATTGATTCTTCTGTCGCTACAGGTGGTACATAGTCACCCGTGATGGTAAGGTTTAGCTGCTCTGCTACCCAATCCCATGCATAGCTATCTACTTCCCAAGCAGCATAAGCCTCTCCTGTCATTGTAAGGTTGCCTTGTGCTATGTGTTGACATGCTGATAGATCAGCGTTCTGAGTCAGCAAAGTGTAGTAGAAAGTTGCACTTGTTCCAAGGGTTACATTGACTGCATAGGCATTCAAGATTTTAGCCTCTTGTACTTTTCCGTTGTCCCATATGGAGACTGCTTCAATTGTTTTCATTTTTATTTATTTGTTATTTTATAGATAATCATAATTCTACACGCTTGTAATCGTCTCCCAAGCAGCACCTGTGTAAACTGCTAATTTATTTAATGTAGTATCATAAACAACAAGTCCAGTAGCAGGCGAAGCAATCGCATTCTTCTGCGTTGTGGTCATCCGTGGAGGCAGGAAGCCTTGCGTAGTTGACTCCATCGTAAGGATTGAACTAGCTGCGTTGGTAGTTGTACCTAGCAATAGTGAGCCGTACCATCTACCGAAAGTAGTAGATGTGTTGCCTAGCACAGTAGTGTTAGAGCCTAAGCCTACCACATTGTACCCAATTACAACCTCATTTGTCGACCCAGTTGCGTTAAGTCCTCTAGTTTGGTAACCTAAGTAGATTGAGTTGTTGACAGAGGTCATTGCAGTAGTTCCGCTACCTGTATATCTACCTGCTTCGGTTCCAACTAATGTATTGTTATCTCCTGTCAACAAACTAAACCCTGAATTATGGCCATAGAAAGAGTTAGTGCTTCCTGTAATAGATACTCCTGCTCCTCTTCCAAAAAATGAGTTATTATTTCCAGTTGTGTTTGCTTGCCCTGAGCTTATTCCAAAAAATGAGTTCCCTGTAGCCGTTGTATTTGCTGCACCTGCACTTGTACCAAAGAAAGAGTTGCTTGTACCTGTTGTATTTGCTGCCCCTGAACTTGCACCAAAAAAAGAGTTAAACCCTCCTGTTGTGTTAAATAATCCTGAGTTTCTACCAAAGAAAGAATTTTCACTTCCAGATATATTAGATTGACCTGAACTTCTACCATAAAAAGAGTTAGATGCTCCTGTTGTGTTAGAAATTCCTGAAGTTCTACCAAAGAAAGAGTTATCAATTCCTGTAGTGTTTGCTTGACCTGCTGCACTTCCAATAAATGTATTAGCAACACCAGTAGTATTTCTTTGACCTGTATTTAATCCAACAAAAGTGTTACTATCAAGACTACTAATTCTAATAGTATTTGTAGAAGTCGCTGCACTTGAGTTAAATGTTACTGATGCGCTAGATGCAGAAATAGTTCTAATTGATAAAACAATTGTTCCATTAAAATCAGTTGTAGGGCTTATTACAAGCGTTCCTGTAGTTGTAGCTTGTGGGCCTATTGCCCCTGTCGAAGCTATGCTTCCTGATGTAACCCCTCCAAATCCAATTGTAAATGAGCCTGCCGTTCTTCCTGAAACTGTGTAGGTAATTTGGTAGAAGGTATTTGCAACCCCTGCAAGCGTGCTTGTCAACGTAGTAGTAGACCCTGCCACATGGGTGTATCCTGTCGCAAAGCTAGTACCTGTCCAAGATGCATCGCCTGTTCCTGTTGTTAGCAGTTCAGCACCTAGCTGACCTGAGTCGGAAGCAGTAGTCCCTTGAATGGTTGATAAGCCGTTGAAACGAGTTGAGCCGTTGACATCCAAGCGGAAGCCTGCGTCGGTTGCTGTTCCTATTAAAACATTGCCTCCACTTGGATTTATAGATAAAGAAGCTGTACCACTTATTGCATTATTGTATCCTTGTATAAATGGCAAAGCACCTGAATTAATAGTTCCAATACCAACTACAGATGGAGTAGAAGTTCCCCCACCAAAAGAAGCTGCAACAGCATTTGATGCATTAATGTTTCTTAAACTACCATTTACTTGTAGATTAAAAGCGGGTGCATTCGTTCCAACCCCTAATCTACCATTAGTGTTATCCCAAAATAGGTTATTATTACCAGTCTGAGAACTAGTGCCATTCCAAAAGGCTACTTGACCGCTTGCTCCTGTGCCTCCTACCTTGCCGTTGAAAGTTGTCCAATCGGTAGAAGACAAAGCACCTCTATTCGTTCCGCTTGCCGTAGGTAGATTGAATACATGGGTAGTACTTGCACTTTCAATATTGAAATCCGTTCCATTTGTACCCGTTGCAAAGTTCTGCACCTGTGCTGTCAAACCATTCAAAGCCGTTAAGCCTGTACTGAATGTGGTTATGATTTGGCAAAGAGTATTGTTCTCTGTGTGCATTGTGATAGTCCTACCTGAGTGCGTTACATAGTAACGAAGGGCAAGCCTATCAGTCAAGGCTAGGGTAGTAGTAGGTACTGCAAGCGTAGAGAAGTAAGGGTGAATTGTAGTACCGAAGGCAATCAGTTCAGGAGTTCCCGAATTAGATGCTATCAAAGTAGCCGTTCCTGTTGGGTAACTTACCTTGTAAAGTTCTACATAGAAGGTAGGGCTTCCACCTCCTGAAGATGCCTGAAAGTAGGTTTCAAAATTCCAATTCCCTCCTGGTATTTCTAGCAAATTAGGCTCAAAAATATCAGTAATGAAGGAAGCTATGTATCCGTTCGCATTGATTGTAAAATCTGTACCCGCTCCCAAGATGGGAACTTTGCTCAATTCTTGATAATCTACACCTCCGATAGTACCCTGAGATACTGATCCATTTAGGTAGTAGCTAACAGATGAACCACCACCTGAAGAAGCAGGAAAGTCTGCAAGGCTACCATCACCACGAATGTATTGGGCTGTAGTACCTGCACCCGTTACGCTGATATTTCCCGTTCCTGTTACAGGGCTATTTGTTACGCTAAAAGCCGAAGGCATAGAAAGACCTACAGAAGTCACACCTAGATCCAAGTTGCCTTGCATGAAGGTTTGAATGCTTGAGATGGTTACCTTATTGGTGGTGGTAGCACCGCTTGCTACTATAGGAAGGACATCATTATTAGCAATGTCTATTCTCTCAACTAATTGACTTATTCTCTTGTCTGCCATAATTCTTAAATATAAAACTTGCTTACCCCGTTTTCTTGCAACATATACGAATCATCTTCTAGTAGGATGAAATCGTATTCCATTGGGCTGATGTTTCTAAGGATCTTAAATAGGGAAACATAGCTTAATCCGTTTGCTATTGGATTGTACTTATCTACCTTCTCAAGTTGGAAGTAGTGAACCCCTACCTTGACAATAGTTCGAAAGTCTAGGTTCATGATGTCAGTAGGTGTTAGGTAGAAATAACCCTCCAAAAGCCTACTATTTCTGTCCCCTATCGAAGTGATTAATCCTTGATAGTATTCAGTATATAGGTTCACACCTGGATAAACACCAATCGAGAAATAGACCTCTCTAGGGTTAGCGAAAAGCACATCCGTAGAAGGTACGATAGGATCATCCAAGTGACCTGCATAGGGATAGTTTGTGTACGGAACATTTCCGGAAGCATAGGTAATGTTCCATGTAGGGCATTCTACCTGTGGCTTCCAATATGCTATTCTAGGCTTAAAGTTATCAGGCACTTTCACCCCGTTTTCTACCTTGTAAAGGTGGATCATGATTTGCCCTAGTACTTGCTCCCTCATTACAGGAGGACTGAAGACTACTTTCACAGTCTTTGTGTCTAGAATGAAATCATTGTCTATAATGGTTCTAGATTCACCATAGGCTTGATTGAATTTTGTCTTGTAGGAATTACTCCAAAAGTCACTATCATCATCAAAGGTCAATCTGTACTCCTTGGCTGAAAGTTCGGATAAAGGTGTGATTGAAATCTCTTGGCTTTGATCTAGCTTGTGAGTCCAATCAATCGCCTGATCTTTAAAGGTTCGGTAGAACTCATTATAAGGCACGATCTCAAGGACATTTGTCCGAAGCCTATCTTGGGTCACATAAAGATTGTACATTGAAATGATAGACTTCAAGAAGTCACGCTGCTTCAAAGACTTAGGTAAGGTATAGCCTATCTTCATAGTATCCCCTTCCTCTACTTCTACCGCCACAGGTACTGTGTTCCCGATCTTGAAAGATCCTGTAGGTTGGATCACTACCTCTGTCTGTAGTTGGGTGTTCGTTCCTGATCCTGCTATCTCTCCTGTAAGCCTGATCTCAAAGAAGTTATTAGTAGCTAAATCTACACCGCCTGATATCTCGACATCCCAATTGAATACCTGCCCTGCAGAAATAAACGAAACAAGCCTTGAATCATAGAAGATCTCAGAGCCATTCTTGAGAACTGATAGAGTCCACACATTATCTGTGTATCCTTGCAATGCCTCAAAAGATATCTTCAAATTCACATTCAAGCCTGTCTGCAAAGGCTGTATTTTAGTCCAAGTGAATCGAGTCCCCCCGTTACTAATTGTAAAACCTGAAGCCTCCACATTGGTAAAGACTAGAAGGTGCGAAAAGTCAGCAGGACTAGTCACCTCCTCTAGGAATAGGTTAGGGGTTTGATTGAGTAGGGTAGTGCTTTCTCTAGTGATGTTCTTCTCTGCCGTGATCAAAAGCAATTTTCTGAAATAGAAGCTATTGAAGAAGGGGGCATTTACCTGGAAGTTCGCCTCCGCAAAGATTCGCTTGAGGATCTCACTTACAAAAACAGCAGGTTTAAAGTTCTTAATAGGATAGCTAATTGAGTCAACAGAATAGCCATAATCTACCAAAGGATAGACATAGTTATCTTCACCATCTACCCACTCAACACGATCCCAAGAATCTTCTATATTGGTTCGGTTGTAGGTATGGTCATAATCGGCAAAGTTTAGATCAGCTAAAGTCTTGTCCCCCAATTCATGAAGGATATCCCGAAGCCTACCGAACACATTCACCTCATAGATGATCTCCCCTTCTTTGGAGTTGATCTTCATCATCCTTAGAACACCATCAAAGATCTTGACATTGTCTAGGAAGATCTGCGCCTGTGCTTGCTTTGCAGGGTTGAAATTCTGCCCAATGTTTACAGAATTGATGTCTATGTCATTGCTTACCGAAATATCAAAGATGTTCCCAAATAGCTGCTGATTCTTAGCCGTGCTTGGTAGGGTGATAGTCTTTGAATATGAAGTGTTCCTTCTCTCAATATCGGTAACATCCGCCACCGAAAAGGTGAAGTCAACATCAATGTCACCAAGCGTATCCGCTTCAATACCTTCTACAAATAGCCTTGCGCTCATATTACCTGTCTGGTGTTTAGAAGTTGAAATTCCAAATCCAATTCAAGATTAAATAACTTATCCGAAGCCGTTTTCTTGACCTCGTAGCTAGTCGCATTTGGCTTTACAGGAATCCAAGATGGAGTGATGTAGTTATCATTCACAATGTTAAGATAGACCAAAGGTGAGGAGTATAGCTGCCTGATTAATTCCGCTTGTTCATCATTCAAATAGTCTGAAATGATTCTCCAATTTTGGGTCTCTTTCGTGTAGTAGATTGGATTGATATTCTTTACTATTATACCATCTGCCTCATAGATGTCTTCGCTGTAGTTCTTTTCATAGCCCTTCTTTTCAATTTGAAAGGTAGTCTTATTCACTAGATCAAAGTTGAAGAAATCGTAAGTGCCGTACTTGTTTAGGTAGGCTATTCGCATAGGGTCATATCTTCCGCATGATTGGGTGAATAGGGTAGCGAACTTGTACCTCCTTGCAGATCCGTTATTCCAATTGACAAACAACTGAATAGATACTACCCCTGATCCGTATGTCATAGGTGTGATCTTAAAGTAGGTAATTAAAGGACTGCCGGAGGGAGCATTTATGAAGTAAGTCTGAGTAGTGCCGTTTGAATAGGTGACCAATAGTTCTACATTAGTCAAAAGACCATTATTGATAAAGCCTATGATCTGTGAATCGCTTTCCCTTACCTTGATGGTAGTCCAATCTGTCAAAGGCTTGTAGATGCTGTTACTAGATCCCCAATACTGCGCATGATTTGCATACCAATTCTTTAACTCTAGCAAAGGCAAAGCACCTGCAAAAGCGTACTTGGTTTCACTCACCACCTCACTAGCTAGAACGATCACAAAATCACCATCCACTTCATAGTACTCATAGCACTTCAAATAGAATCCCTTTATAGCCTTGTTCGAACTTGAAGCAGTAGCAACTTGATAAAATCCCCTGTCATATTCAAAGTCCACAGATACATACTTTGATACATCAAACTCCACGAATTCATTCGGCACGGCAGGGCTATCGTAGTACGCTGTAGTGATTAATTCATCTGCTGAATTGTACACCTTCACCACATACTTGAAGCCTGTCTCTTCAGCATTCGTGCTTCTTATGTTGTAGTTAATCCGATTGAAAGCCGGAAGGATGTCTATGCTTGGTTCTACTAGGGTTATCATTTGCTTATTCTTAATACGAGTGAATCTGATCCTATCTTTTGAATGTCTACTTTGAACTGAGGGGTTGCCTCATCTACTGATCTTTGAATGAAGTTAGTTCCTGCTATACCATACTTCTTGATGAAATAGGCTAGTCTAGTTACGCTAGTAGATATCTGTGGCATGATTCTTCTACCCTTCAAAGGATCACCTTCCTCCGCTGCTCTTACCCTCATGTTCCTAGCTTCTATCTCCATGTTCTTTCTTTCCATCCATCCCTGTAATTGAGTCAAGGCTTCAGGAGGCATATAGTAGTTTTTAAATTGGTAGTATTCCCCATCTGCATTTGGGTAGACCTTCTTATTCTTAATGCTGTGCTTTACACCCTTGACCCCTTTGTCAATGTAGTCAAAGTATTCTGCACCGGTTGGAATCTCTATTCTATAGCCTAGCTTAGTTTCTGTGATGTTTGGACTACCAAAGGATCTCTTCATCCTTCCGCTATCCATTGGAGCGTTCGCCTCAAGTTTATCAGCTAAGTTGTAACCTAAACGAAGCAAAGCACTTTCGACATTTTGCAAAAGGATATCCTCAGCCTTCAAAACGAATTGAGCGCCTGTCAGCGTAGTACCACCTACACCTACTCTGAATACTGCATCTACTTCATCTTTTGTTGCAACTGCCATTTCTTGTATTGGGCTTCTTTGTCTTTATTGTAATCCTTCAAATATG
>Ga0315902_10002040_pt1 | contig 32021 bp, 25 predicted proteins | sample LakEriMetagenome_9_FD_203523 | JGI IMG/M metagenome (GOLD analysis project Ga0315902, IMG submission 203523) | Freshwater fungal communities from buoy surface, Lake Erie, Ohio, United States - Buoy 12 MA117 | ecosystem: Environmental > Aquatic > Freshwater > Lake > Lake biofilm | place: USA... | reverse complement strand
CAATACCGTTCCGTTGGCATGTGCTTCGTCAATGGCTTGCTGCGCATATGTATTAAATGTACAACCTGTTGCCCAGCTCATGTTCACGATGTGTGCACCTGAGTAGCTTGCAGCAATCACCTCGTTGTATGAAACAGTTCTTAACTGAAGGCTTGAAAAGTATCCGATAGCGCTTTTCCCTTGGTTGTTTCCTGTATTTCCAGCAGCAGTGATGGCCACAGCTGTACCATGAGTGTAATCGGTGCTTGCGTTGGGAGTTTGTACGGTGTACTTACCAACTAATTCTTCGTGGTTGGTGTGGTAGTTCATATCTGTGATGGCAATAACTACAGATGCTTTTCCTCGGGAAACATCCCATGCACCTTTTGCCTTGATCAACTCAAGGGCGTAATCGTTAGGGTATGCCAACGCATAATCATTAGGCGTGAATAAGGTAGTTGGCGCCTCAGCGATTTCAGGCATTTCGAAAATGTCAGACAATTTTGCAGTGGCAGCCAACAAGTCGTTTGCATCGCACTGGCAAGAAATTTCATACACGTTACTTAATGCACGACGCGAAGCTGGAAACGCCTTTTCGATGGAAGTTACTCCATGCTGTTGGATCAGGTTATCTAAACCAACGTGCGACGTTTTCACTGCTCCGTTTTCAACAGTCAATTGAAGTGCCGCTGCATTTTTTGCACTTACCCAAACAGAACCCGTTTGCTGAGCAAAGGAGTTAACCGTACAAAATACCAATGCTACGATTGCTGCTAGTGTTGTGCTTTTACGTGTTTTCATAACCTGTTGTTTTAAATTCATGAAGCAAAGAAAGGGGATGAACAGGCGATGAATCCTATAAATAAGGTACGTGCTGAGCAAATTACGTAGATGGTAGCGGATCCAACTACGTAATTTGCATGTTTGTTCTACGTACTTCTACGTGCTGAGGCCTTGTTTTGAATACATGCACCTATGGAATGAAGATTAAATTAAACATGCTTTAAATGTTACAAATGGTTATTTTTGACATATAATACGGCATGAAAACGCGACTGATATTCATTTTTATTTTCTTCAATTTTTGGAATTTCGCCCAGCGTTCCATGAACGACATTCTCAAAATGCCCCGATTGGAGCTGCCAAAATTGGAAGTGCCAGACAATGATCAGCTTACGGTATTGCATTCTACTTTTGAAAAGGGTACTTGTTTTGAAAAGGGCAACGATCGAACGGGGGACTTAAGTGTTTTGAAGGTATATTATACGTACACCAAAAATAAAACCAACAAAAAATACAACCAGCTTGCCTTAGATCGAAAACGATTTATCAAACTTGAGCAACTTTTTCCAGGAATTTTTCAAAACCCAATGATTGAATGGGTGTTGATTGAGCAAACGGGATTTAATAAGGTATCAGAGGGCAAGCGCCTATTTCATGGTTTTATTTTGTTTCATCGCCCACCTGACAGCGAGCAAAGCAGAAAAAAAGAACTTAGCGACTTGGACAGCATGATGAAAAACCCATCCTATTTAAGTCAATCGTCAATAATAACCGACCCTGTGGTGAATTCGAACACCAGCTTGTCACAAACCGTTTCAACTGCTGTCAGCGTTACCACCGAGCAGGTTAAAAACCGGAAAGCGACCCGCGCTTTTTATCCCAAGGGGCCGTATGCGCTTTACGAGCATTTTCAGCGGCATTTAACCAATTCTACCGGAAAGACCATTTACCGAAACGATTCTTGGGTTGATGTGCGGGTAATCATCGATAGACAAGGAAAAGTAGATTCGCTCATCTATTCCCAAGACTTGATAGATGGCATTAAAAACAGAATCGAAAATGCTTTTACCAGCATGCCATTCTGGAACCCAAAACACGTGAATGGGACAGCTGTATCGGATACCGTGAACCTATCTTTACGTGTTTCATATAATCATTCAGTGAACGGAATGTACCTCATAGACGGCGCTCAACCCGAATTTTCGGCCATTGAATTAAAAATTTCAGAAACAAATCAAGACCCATTGCAACAAAAAATACTGGAAAATGTATCAAAAACCTCGGTTTATCAAGGGCTGGAATTTACGTATGAAATGCCACCTCAGGCATTGGTAATGGATGTTACAGGTAGTATGACGATGCACATCGTATCGATGTTGATGTGGATCAAGATGCACAACGAAGATCAGCCGTTTACTAGTTTCACCTTTTTCAATGATGGAGATAACCGGCCACAAGGAATGAAACCAATTGGTGGTGCAGGGGGAATTTATACTACGGGTTTAGTAGCCGAAATAGACCAATTGGTTAGAACCGCCATGACGGCTGGTTATGGCGGTAATGAAATCAGCGAGAACGACATTGAAGGAGTTCTTCATGCCATAAAAATGGATAGCAAAGCAAAAGAGGTTTTATTGATAGGAGACAATTATTCTCCAGTTCGCGACATCTCATTGCTGGATCAAGTGACATTTCCCGTAAACGTCTTATTGTGTGCTGCTGAAAAATCCATTCGACTCGAATACCTCAAAATTGTAAAGAAAACAGGTGGAAAGCTCATTTTAAATGGCACCGTACATGATTTTTCGGATTTGCAAAAGGGAGATGTTGTAAAACTAAACAACCTGAAGTACCGTTTCGATGGGAGTGATTTCTTTCCTAAGTTTGATGAGGATGCAATGAAGCCATAGGAAGCTTTTTGTATCGCAAAAATCGAAATTAGGCATTAAGCTCTTTAGCAAGCACATCCCAAACTTTTTTTGCCGATGCATCCCAACTGAAATGCTTTGAGCGTTCAAAGGACCTTTTCGCCAACTCTTTGCGCAGCGGCTCATCCATTACCAATTGAATCATTTTTTGAGCAATATCCTCCACGTTAAATGGATCGCAATACAAAGCCGCGTCTTCCGCCACTTCGGGCAAGGCTGTCTGATTGGCACATAAAATGGGCAAACCGCATTTCATGGCCTCTACCAAGGGGATTCCAAATCCTTCAAAATAAGAAACAAGCGTGAAGATTTCTGCAGCACCCATAATTAGGCCTAGCTCTTCCGGTTTAAGGTGTCCCGTAAAAACAATATGTTCTTTATCTGATTCCGGAATGGCAGGAATGAAACCCCGTTTTTTCCACATTGGTTCTCCAACAATCACCAGTTTGTAATCAACAGGGCATTTTTTTCTGAACAACACAAATGCCTCCAGAAGTCGGCCAACGTTTTTACGCGGATGAATGGAGCCCACGTAAAGAAAGTAAGGCGCTTGGTGAGTGTATTTCTTTCTAACTTCAAGTTGCGCCTCGTAACTGATTTTGGAGTAAGTGTTTGATGCATCGTTCCAAATAGCTGTTACCCGACTTGATGGCACGCCATACGTTTTTACAATATCCGTTTTAGAAAACTTGGATACGGTAATAATATGTTGGGCTTTCCGAGCGAATTTTGGAAAGAAGTACTGCAAGTATTTTCTGGCTAGCCAGGGAACATCGTTTGGAAAATGTTCATAATTAAGGTCGTGTATCACTCCAACTTGAGGCACCTTGGAACCTAAAGAAAGGTAGCCATCGGTAGAAAAAAATAAATCAATGCGGTGTTTTTTGAGGGCTCTTTTCACTGCGCATTCAAACCATAAGACAAACAAAATTGGATGCCTAGCAGGTGGAAAAAGCACAACAGGGGTTACGTTTTTTTCAAAAACAAAAGACACATCGAAGGGTCGATCAAAAAAAAAGAAGAATTCATGTTCCGGATGTTCTTGTACAATGCGTCGGACAATTTCGTAGGTATACCAGCCAATGCCTTCCATTTTAGTTGGAAGCAACAAGCGGGTATTGATGGCAATGCGCAAGGGGTCAAAAAGTTAGAATATAGTTGTCCCTTTTTTCATCAGCAATATGTGTTGGTTCTCCATGGCCACAGAAAACCCGGGTTTCGTCAGGAAGTTGGAACATCACATCAAAGATGGATGTTTTCAAGGTGTTTAAGTCCCCACCGGGTAAATCAACGCGCCCAAAACTACCACGAAACAGTACGTCACCATTGATAACAAAACGATTCTCCGGATTGTAGTAAACTATATGTCCCGGTGAATGTCCCGGCGTGTGAAAAACCTCAAAGGATATTTCACCGAAATGTAGTACTTGATTTTCGAGCAGAATATCAGTTGGCTCTGCACTTGGAACGTATTTTTCAAATCCATAGACACGTGCGTATGACTCAACCGACCTCCATGTGGTAAGTTCGTCGATGTGCATGTAAAATGGAACGTCAAACGTGTTAATGACAAAATGATTTCCTAACACATGATCAATATGCCCGTGGGTGTTTAATAAAGCCAACGGTGTTAGTCCGTTTTCAGTAATATAGCGCTCCAAAAGTTCTTCCTCGTGTTTCTCGTAACAACCGGGGTCAATAATTACACAGTTTTTCTGGCTGTCGGAGACGACAAATGTATTCTCTTGAAATGCGTTAAAGCAAAAGGATTTAATTTCTAGTTGCATAATGGAATTAACAAAACAAAATTAACCCATATTTCATAGTTTTTCGCGTAAAAAAAATGTATGTAACTTTAGGCCTAAATAATTTTCATGAAAAAGAGTGTATTTGTTGTTGTTTTGGGTCTGCTTTTCAGTTGTGGTATTAAGGTGCCTTTTGATAAAACGATTCAAGACAAGTATTCATTAAGTACCGAAAAAGCATTGAAAAAGGTACAGTTTTATATTTCTGAAACCATTATATTGAAAAAAAGTGAGGCTTCAGGAAATCAAGGAACAAATGAGGACGGTGTATTGGTTTCCAGTTCGGATAAAACCGAGGATCGAGTTATCTTTCCTGCGTATTCAAAATGTATTTTTGATGGATTTGGTGACAACCAGGAGCTGTTGATTCGATTTGAACCGGGTTTAGCAAAAACATTGAAGTTTTCTACTCGACCTGCCATGCCGAATGGAAAATATTATATTGCACCTGAAGCAGAGGGTACAAACGCTGGAAAAATAACTTATGGAAAAGATATATTCAATTTTTCAGGTTCGGGAAGTGGTGTTTACTTAATGGTGGTGCAGAAGAAACTCGACCGAACCAAGCGCAAAGACCGTGTGGTCAAAGGAATGAAAGTATAGCTATTTCGCTTTTCTTTCTTTATATCTTCGAAAGAATTTGTAGAGCGACATCTTTGGCTTGGCACCTCAGTTCATTTACCGCAGTACTTTCCCACAATTCACCCCGCAGGTGGGTGCCTAATGTGTAAAAGCATTTGTTCACCTCCCCATCTTGCTTTATTAGTTGATAACTTTGGGTATCCACTTTAAGCCCTAATTTGAGCTCATCTTGACTGATTAAACCGTCCTCAAACAATTGCCCAAGAAGCTTCGATGAGGTTTTACTGATATCGCTGTTTGGTCCTGTGCAATTAACGACGCGACCTACTTGGACAGACTCATTTAAGCCTGTTTTCTTGTTGTAATAGTCAATAATGGCTTTATCGTGGTTGAGTTCAATGTTTTTTATTTGTCCGGCAATTATGTGCAGTTTTTTCTCAATCCGCAGTTGCTGAATCCGATCATGAATATGCAAGGGGATGCGGTGCCTAGCCACTCCCCACAAGTGCCTTAAACGGGACAGAAACACTTTTTTTTCTGCAAGTTGCAGGTGTTGCCAAATGTGCTGAACGTTTGGGCGCAACGAATCAATGACTGGTTCGGCACTTAAACCAAATTTTCGAACGATGCGAATGTGCTTGAATACGGAAGAAGTTATGCATTTTAAATTTTGTATTCCACGAATTTCCTCATTCAGTTTTTTATAAACCAAGCCATTGTTTCGATGAGGAAGGATGTTAAATCCGTTTGGAGAAATGGAATAAATAGTCCCTTTAAAGCCGCTTTGTTGTAACCCGATAACGGTGTCGACCATGGTTAAGCCATTGCCAATAATGAGCAACTGCTTGAATTTATGTGCGTTTTTCAAAACGTTGTTAGACCACGGATTTCCAAAATAAATACCCGAATGCTCCACTTCTGGGGTAATGGCATTTGGTGACTTGGGTAATTCATTGCCTGTGGCAAGCACACACACATCAAATAGAGAAACGGTGCCATCCGAAGTGGTTAAAGAAAACAGTTTGTGAGAACGAGAAACGGCATAAATTTCCGTGGTTTTATCAACTAGTACACATCCTTTTTCTGAGGCAATTTGTCGGAGTTTTTCCCATAATTCTGCCAGGTATTCACCGTATAGTTTTCGTGGCAAGAAAGCTTGCGAAATCATGGAGCGGTCGAGTGATTTATATGATGCTGTTTGCATTACCCAATTCAAAAAATGTTCGGGATCGTCAGGCAATGCGCTCATTTTAGCCGCAATAACATTCAACAAATAAAAATCTTTATCAACGCTGTAGGCTGCACCACGACCCATTAATCCATGCTTATTGAAAATGCATACCCGAATGGGCAAGGTTGCTTCATTAATCAAGTGGTGTGCGACCATCAAGCCAGAGAAGCCTCCTCCGATAATACTGACGGATTTCATAGATACTGAAACGTGTTAAGTAAAGGAAAACATGTCGTAAAACCCACTCAATTCAGGCTTATATCCCTTCTTCCACCAGAAACAAACGGGTCATTTCCATGCGTGCTCTAGGACATCCAAGAACCGCAAGGTAATCGCCAACTTCCACGGTATGGCTATTCGTAGGATTATTGATGAGTTTACCATTCTTCTTACTCAATCCAACGAGAATGACGTTGAGGTCTTTTTTCAATTGGACGAATAGGTCGAAACATTTGGCGTTCAGAAAAGGGTTTTCCTCAATGACCCGAAACTGCATTAAGCCCATATCTTCGTCCGTGGTGGCTGAACTCATCAAACCTTCAGTGATTTGAGCAACAACCGGTTCGAAAACGAAACTTGCAATGAGTTTAGAAGCCACTTCGTTTTTAGAGAGCGTGAATGTCACCCCCAGTTCATGAAAAGTTTCTTTTAATGAAGGGCTATTCAAGGCAATTACATACGAAAGGTTAGCAAAAGATTTTTTAAGCGCGATCAAATTTACAAGGTTGTCAGTATCCTCTTCAAAATTAAGCAATAACGTTTTAGCATGTTGGATGTTCGCCCGTTCGTGTGTTTTATGGTCCAAGTAATCGTAATGCAAGGCAAACACTAATTCACGGTCGTAATTATTGTAAATAAGTTCAATGTCTTCGCGCTCTTGTGTGATTACAACCACTTGCTTGCCTGCATTGGCAATTTCTTGTAAAATTTCCTGAGCGAATTCATTCCAATGAACAATTACCACATGATTTTCAAAATCAGTCCCTAAATACCCCAGTTTTTTATCTTCCATGTATTCGTAAAATTTATTCGACATTTCACTAATCAAATACCCGAGAACTCCCACACTTCCTAACACAAAAACAAGGGAGATGATACGCCCCAATCCAGATACAGGGAATCGATCCCCATACCCAATGGTGGTTAAGGTTATGACAGAGTACCAAAGTGCGTCGCTGAAGGATTTGATGTTAGAGTCTTTGTTTCCCGATTCAATTAAAAAAAGAACGAACACCAATAAAATGTAAACAGAGAGCACACCAAAAATAATCGCCACCCTTCTCCAGAAAACATTTTTCATTCAGAAATACTTTGAATCAAAGATAATCAATACATTGAATTTTCACAAATGGCTGTTTTTGTTTATTTTAATATCGGTTTTGGCATGAAAAATGCTAAATTGCGCCGGCTTTAAGCCACCACATTATAAATTTTCAAAATATGAAAGCAACGATTACTCTTTTTTTGTCAAGCATACTCTTTTCTTTGGCCACTTTTGCACAAACGAAACCGGGTACATCGAACAGTCAAATGGCAACGATCTGGGTTAAAATCCCCAATTACGCCGTTTTAGCCATAACTAAAAAAGGAAACACCATTACCTCGAAAAATCCGACCATGTCGGCATTGATAAAAAACTATTCCATCTATTCGGTCGAGCGAACGGCTACTGCTTCTCGTTTACCCAGGATGAACAAGTTATACGAAATTAAATGTTACGGCGATCCATATCAGTTGAAAGAAGCACTTGGAAAGGAAACAACCCTGTTTCAAGGACCTGAGGTAATGGATGTACCAACACCGTTATTCACACCTAATGATTACTCAATGGCTGTTCCAAGTGATTATGCGCTTGATTTAATAAATGCCAAAGGTGCTTGGGATATTACAAAAGGAGACTCTTCTATAATCATTGCAATTCTGGATGAAAACTACTACACCAACCACGAAGAAATTATAGGAAAATACACCGAGCTTGCGCCAAACACGAATATGAATAAAATCCACGGTACACAAGTCGCTATTACTGCCGCTGGAAACACAAACAACAATACAGGAAAAAGTTCGATTGGGTATAAATGCAGGATGCAATTGCGTCCAAATAATTATAGCGAAATCTTAAACGCCACTTATTCTGGAGCAAAAATCATCAATTTAAGTTGGGCTTCAAATTGTGCATTCAATCAATACCAGCAAGAGATAATAAACGAAGCTTATGCAAACGGGTCGGTTATTATTGCAGCTGCTGGAAATTCGTCAACCTGTGGCGGTCAGAATAATCCTTGTTATCCTGCTGCATACGATCATGTAATAAGTGTAACCAGTATTGGGCCCAATGACAATCATGAACGTTTTGCTGGAAATCCAAGTTCCTCTCATAACCACCATACTTCAGTAGATATTTGTGCACCAGGTTATGGTGTTGCTGTTTCGGGAGCGCCAGGAAGTTACACGACAGCAGACGGAACATCTTATGCAACGCCTCTTGTTTCTGGACTTGTCGGATTAATGTTCTCCGTAAATAAATGCCTAACACCGGATCAGGTAGAAACCATTTTAAAAGAAACCGCAGTGAACATTTATCCAAATAATCCAGCATATACTGGTAAACTGGGCGCCGGTAGAATTAATGCCAAGGCAGCTGTGGAAATGGCTGCAAGTTATGTAACACGACCTGCGGTTACAGCCCAAAAAACAATCGATTGCCTTACAGGAAAACAAGGGTTAAAGGTGCAAACAGGTTCGCTCAGTGGTCCTTTTCAAGTTCGTTGGGAGCATGGCGACAGCGGTCTGGAAATTAACAACTTGAATCCTGGAACCTATTCTGCTTTTGTAACCGATGGTTCAGGGTGTATTGCTAAACTAAATCCCGTGACTTTAACGACCGTTCAACCCTTGTCGCTAAGTGCACAGGTCAATGCCGTTAAGTGCAATGGCATGAACAATGGAAACATCAACACGACTGTTACCGGAGGCGGAAGCGGATACTCCTACGTATGGTCCAATGGTTCTACGATTGCTGACCCGCAAAACCTCGCTCCAGGTAGTTACACGGTTACCGTAAAAGACTCAAAAGAGTGTGAAACGGCGGCCACTTATCAAATCACCCAACCGGAAGTGTTAAACGCGACCATCGTAAAAAATGAAGGTCCAATCCGGGTATCTGGAGCAATTGATCTAACGGTGACAGGTGGAAACACACCTTATTCGTACAAATGGAATACCGGGGCAATTACGCAAGATTTAGCGAACTTGAAAAAAGGATTTTACGAGGTTCAGGTTACTGATGCCAAGGGATGTAAGGTAACGGCGAATGCCACCATTTCCATCTTAAAAACCACTGGTACCGTGAAGCAGAATGGGAAGCAATAAAGACACTTCCGCTTCAACAACCGGATGCGAAAGAAACAGGAGTTATTTTATTCTTTCATATGAATAAACGAAACAACGTTCGTTTTCCCAAAAGGCCCTTGAGTAAGTAAAAAGTAATGACCACTTTCCAGTTCACTTAACGAGATTCCATTTTTATAGACCCCCGACTGAATAGATTTCCCATCTATTCCGCAAACAGTAAAAGTGGTTGGCATTTCGCAGTTCATATAAAGTATACTTCCAGCAGGATTGGGGTAAATGTGGAGGTTGTCGTTAGGATTTTCTATCAATTGACTTGATGGGCAGGTTTTCCCGGAAAGAAATGCCCAAATGATTTCAGGAGCGTAAAAGTCCATGTTGATGGTTCCTGCGCCGCCAACCAAGGTTGAAATACCAGGCCATTGATGTCCTCCCCCCGTAATTTTTATGAGCTCAAGATCATTTAAACCATTAAGATACGTTATGCGCTGGGGGTAAGACAAGTCAAATGCATTCGTATTGGGCATGTTCACTGTATTCGGAACGGCATCACAGCTTAGAAAACCTTTCCATTTATTCATGGTTTCATCTACTGATATACCCGTTGCAGCTCCGCCATTGTACGGAACGACAGCATCAGCAGTGCCGTGAATATGCAATACAGCAGGGTGAAACGACGGGTTGCAATTGGCAGCGGTTGTATCTGACATGTTTCCAGAGACAGTGGCAATACCTGCAAAACACATAGAAGATTCGCAAGCGATTTTATGGCTCATGAATCCACCATTCGAGAATCCAACCAAGTATTGTCGCAGGGGATCGGTACCGAAGTTGTTTTGAAAATGCTGCGCTAATGTTTCAATAAATCCAAGGTCGTCCGCCGAAGAAACAGAAAGGTTCATATTGGCATTCCAAGCATTGTTAATGCCATCGGGGTATACAACGATAAAACCGTGCTGCTCTGCCAGTACATTGAATTGGGTAATATTCATCACACCGGGTCCCGTTTGTGTAAGCCCGTGGAGCAACAGCAGAAGCGGCATTTGCACATTCTGATTCCAATTGGACGGCGTGTAGTAGATAAATTCCCTGGTTGAGCCATCATGGATAATGCTAGATGGTGTTTGCGACCAGCTAGAAATAGCGGCGAAATACAACAGGGCATGCAACCAGTTTTTCATCTTTTTTATTCAAATATCTAAAAAAGCATGAAATTGATGCACCCTGAAATCAACTAACCTTTATTCATAGTCCCTCACGATGGTAAACATACGTGTTTCATAGCCTATTTCTTCCACCAGTTTTAAAATGAGCTCATCAGTCATTTCTGCTGTTTTTGAGGTGTAAAAATGCAAGGCCAGTTGTTCGTCCTTGTAAATCGCCTCTGCCCCTTTTTTAGTAAGTAAATCCATAAGCTTGGGTGAAAGAAAAGGACACATTAGTGCATGTGCTTCCGCAGTGATGGTATAACTCACTTTCTCTTGTGCGATGGAATGCTGCGAAAAAGCAAGGGTTAATACCAATGTGAAAAGAAATAGAATACGTTTCATCGTTATCGAATTATGGTAATATTGCCGTGTTTTACATCGTTTTGCCATATGAGTTTATAGAAATAGACTCCTTCAAGCAAGGGTTGGTTATCGGCGTCATTCCCTTCAAATGGAATATTGTCACGCGCAGATTCAAATACTATATTTCCCCAGCGATTCAATATATACACCTTGTAATCAATGCATTCGTGAATGAATTGATCAAACGTCAGTACGTCATTTACCCCGTCGTTGTTTGGTGTTATGACGTTTGGAATTTCTTGCTCCGCCAATGTTTCTTCAGGAATGATGACCACCTCCTGCGTAGCAGTATAGGTGCAAGGGTAGTCGTTGGTAACTATATAACTTACCATAAACGAACCGCTTCCGGGAAAGGTAATATTGGGATTAGAGACATTGGTGGCTACCACATTTGAATTATACGCCCATTGGCTGGAAACAATTTGTTCCGTGGAAGGGAAGTTTCCTGTGAACGTTATTTCATAATTACAATCTTGGGTATATCCAAAATCAGGAATTGGATTGGTAGGGACGTCAATTTCTTGGGTAAGGGATTGCGCACAATTTCCTGGATCACTGACAGCAGTAAGAGTCACGTTCATCAAACCTGAAGATTGAAAATCAACAGTGCCCACATCTTGTTGCTGGCTGATTAAACTGGCACCCCAAAACCACGAATAGTCAAGTGTTTCATTGTAAAGCGGGTTTATGGATGAAGTGTTGGAAAAAGAAACATTGGTAGAATAACAATCCACCAGGTAATTAAAACTGATGTTCGGTAGGGGATGTACGTCAATGATTAGGCTGTCAATATCAGTACAGGTATTGGCGTCGGTTCCGATTACGCCCAATGCGAAAGACCCAATATTTTCTGGGGTAAAACCCTGACCATTTGGGGTATTGATACTCCAAATAAAACTGTTCGCTTCGGGCGAACTGGCGTTGAGAGGATACGATTCTCCTAAACATAGAAGTGTGTCGTTTCCAGCAAAAACGACTGGGTTTGGTACGATTTCAACCAATACAGTGTCCATAGCAGAGCACATATTTGCATCTGTTCCAAGTACCCACAGCGTATTTACACCAAGGTTCAAAGTGCTGGAGGCTCCATTCGTTACGTTATTGTTCCAGTCATAATTTACTGCACCGCTCGCAAGTTGTATATATGCATCCCCAGAACAAATTAGGGTATCGTTACCGGCCTGTACCGCTGGTTCAGGAAAAATGGTTAGGTTAATGGCGCTTGAATTTGTGCATGTGCTGCTGATGTCTGTAACACTCAACGAATAGGAAAACGTTTGATTGACCGCTGAGGAGTTGAGGGTTGAAAACGTAGGGTTGAAAACCGAAGTGGAGGATAGGTTATTGGCAGGAGACCAACTGTAAGTGTATGAAGGGTTATTCGTGGCTTCAATAATATGATTGGCTGTTATGCAAAAACTGGTGTCCGGGTCAATAGTTAGCGGTGGTAATACACGTATTTCAATAGTATCGTCTACTTGGCAAAATTGAGGCACATCATACAAAACCGCGTAATCGCCCGCCTGCAGACCCTGTGGGTCAAATAGACCCGTATTGCTGACACTTGTTCCTGACCATAGCCCGTTTGGTGTATTGGTGGTTAATTGTACCGCTGAGGCATCTACACAAAGAAATTCAGGCGCATTTAAGGTTGGATCTAACACGTAAATGGTTTTAATGATTGTGTCGGAATTTAACCCACAAGTGGAATAAAGGTAGATGGAGTAAACACCCGCTTGCGGGAATGAAATAACGGGGTTGATGTCGCCGCCGTAAGTGATGCCATCTATGTTCCATTCCTGAAAACAGGTGAGTCCTACAATGGTGGTATTGGTAAGGTAAATTTCTTCGTTCACGCAGACGGTGGTGTCTGAAAGAGAGAACAATGGAATGCTGTTACAAGCTTGGCAAACATACTGGTCGTTTGGGCTATATGGAACGGTATTCATGGGTGGTGAATCGTTGGAAAGGGTTACGTTTTGAGCTGCTCCGGCTACAAAAGCTTGCAGGTTAACCGTGCTTTGAGAGAGGGGAGGAGAGGTCATCTGACAACCGACTATTCCAACACTATCGGTTTTTATGAAGAGCGGATCAAAGCTGGCATCGGTATTTCCAAAGTAATTGGAGCTGGTGAATGCCGAAATGGAAAATCCGTTATCAAGGTTGTATTTTACCCCAACGCCCTTGTCCCTTGATGCTCCGCCGTAGGTGCGTGACCAAAGCAGGTTTCCGCTTTCGTTAATGGCAAAGAGAACAATGTCTTTTTCTCCCAATGCTTCATAAATACCAAGGTTTGGGTTAGCAGGGGTTGGGAACGAATTGGTTTGTCCAACAATGGCGTATCCACCAGGGAATTTGGTGATGTCGCGTGATTGATCCCTTGCCGCACCTCCAAAAGCTTTGGACCAGATTACCGATCCGTCGGCAAGGGAGATTTTAGCAACCAGCATATTCTCATCGGCCATACCTCCCATCAAGGTGGGTGAAGTCATTACCATAGTATTTTCGACTTCATTTACGGCTGCCTTACACGACCAAGTGGTATGATCCACATCTGACCAACCTGTTCCTCCATAGGATTTCGACCAAAGAATATTTCCTTGGCTGTCGAGGCGGGCAGCGGCGATGTCTCTTCCGTATGAACCCTGTACGCTCGTGATGACAATGTCAGAATTTGGGAGTTCGTCCAAAAACAAGCCCATGTCACCAAGGCCGGTAATCAACTTCGACCAGATGATAATGCCATTGCTGTTTGTCCGCATTAAGTAGAGCTGTCCGGCATTTCTCCCGTAACAGAGGAAATCGCCGTTTTGTGCTTCTGCGGAGTACATCATCCATTCGAATCCGTAACGCCGAATCCACAACATATTTCCGGTAGGGTCAAGTTTCATGTTAAAGGCGCGGTTGTTCCCTGCCCCGGCATATAAACCTGAAACCAGAAAATTCCCATCGCTAAGTTCCACGATGTTCTTTCCGCCCTCTTGTCCGGTGGTGCCATAAATCTTAAACCAGTCAATGTTTCCGCATACATCGAGTTTGTAGGCATACACGTCACAATCTCCGTGGGAACCATTTCCTTCGTGCTGTCCGGTGGCGATGAAGCCTCCGTCAGCAGTGACCTCCAGTTGTAAGGCGCCTTGCATTCCCGGAAGGTTGTATTTTCGGTAAAAGGTGTTGTTCTGACTCCATGAATGCTGTGTGGAAATCAACAAGCAAAACCAACTAATAAAGCTGAAAGACAAACGGTGAAACATAAGAGAGGCAGCGGTAGATTTCATGAAGTAGTTATTGTTCGTCTTTTAAGTTTATTTAAAAGACGACACAAATAACGAGAAAATCGGCTGCTTTACAAAGAAAAACCGAAATAAAATGTATAGGATTAAAAAATCAAGGCAGTTGCCCGAAGGTTAAAAAGTCATTCCAGAGGGGGCAGAGGTAAACTGAATCTCGTCGGCATTAAACTCTTTTAAAAACGACTTCACTTGTTTACTACTCCATTCGCTGCCCTTTTTACCAAGAACAAGTTGACGGGCATCTTTTCTGCTTTGGTGAAACTGGTCTTTCCAAGCGGTGATTGGGGTTAAATTCAATTGATTTTTAACTTTTTCTCTAAATACAAACATGCCAGAGGAATTATGAAAAGGAGTTAAGTCATTGAATTTCATTTGCATTACATTGACATCCTTGTTTTCGATTTTTGTAGTAAAATAAAGGTTGGATGGGACAATCGAAAGAGACTCATATTCTCCGTCGTAAATGAGTGAATAGACTAAATAATAATTACCAATTATGTTTTCTTTAACCCAGAATGAACGAGAAAAATTGGTTGTAACAGAGGTTTCCGCCATATTTTGAAAAATAACATTACCAAATTCATCAAAGACTTGTCTTCCATTTTCATCCAACAGTAAAATCATGGAGTCCTCATCGGGATCTGTGATGGATTTTAAAATATTGGTCGTACTATCCATAAATTTTAAATCAATTTCATTTTCGAACCAATAGAACATATCTGATGGGTGAGATAGGTTGTTTTTCCAGCGTTTATCGTGCATAATATATTTTGATTCGTCGTAGTTGTAAATAGGTATACTATCCTTTGAATAGAATACAGAACCAAACATTTTACGGTGGATATCATATACATCTTTAAATGGAGCTTTTTCACCGAAATCTGAAAAAATTGGATAAATACCATTCGAACCACTTGGACCAAAATAGAGTGCGTTTTTAAATTCTTTTCCGTTTTGAGCCAATTCAAACTGGTTTTTTTGGTAGTCTTCAAGCAATTTGATGAAAGACTGTTTTGTTATTGGCTGTTCGGTCGGATCGAAGGATGCCCCATCGGTATAGGCAGTGTTGGATTCATAAAATTCCATTTCGTCTTCAATGAGTTTCCGGTCCATTTTTTCCAGAAACTGCACCCCGTTCATCTTACACAATTCTTCGAAAGGCACCTTCAATACCACGTCGTACTTTTGTTCATTCGGGTATTTTTTTGCAAAGCCCAAGGTTTTGATTCCGTAATAGCTTTCACCCGTAACGGCATGTTGCATCCAATCCTCGTAAAGAACCAAGCGGCTGATGTTGCTTAGGTCGACATACTCAATTGCATATACACTTTCATATAGCCTCTGCCATAAGTAGTTACCTGATTCATCAATAATCGGTTTACCGGTTTCATCCAATACAGGAATTAGGGAGTCTTCTCCATCTACTCCTATTAGTCCAACGATTGTCGAATCAACGGACACCGTGGCCTTCTCCCTATCCTTATCTGTCATGTAACTGCGGTTCATAATGGACCAAGAGGTAGGTTCGAAGCGGCTGAACGGTACTTGTTTAACGATATTCACCAAGCTGTACGGATTGTTTTCGTCGAAAAGGGCTGCGTTTTTATCGTTTTTATCAATGATTGAAATGCGTTGTTGGGCATTTAGAGGAAAAACAAGTAGAACTAAAAAAGGGAATAGTAAATTTTTCATTTGAGCACTAAATTTAAAATCAAAGGTAATAAAAAAAGCCTATTCATATAGCTGAAGCGAATAAATCCCTCTAGCAATTAAAATACAAAAGCCATGAAATTATCAGCAGCAAAACGTAAGGTAGCCGAAAATATAACATGCAGACGGTAGTGCTTTCGTTCTTTTATGTTAGACAAGCCATGGCTTTTTCTACCATGTTCTTAGAACCGATGTATAACGGTACCCGTTGATGCAGACGCTCGGGTTGCAAATCGAGGATGCGTTTTCTACCCGTGGTGGCCAAGCCACCCGCTTGTTCGGCAATGTACGCCAATGGGTTGCATTCATAGAGCAAACGTAATTTTCCTTCAGGCGAATCGGTGGTGTCAGGATAGATGTAAATTCCCCCTTTGATTAAGCTGCGGTGAAAATCAGCTACAAGTGATCCGATATAACGTCCTGAATAAGGAGCACCCTTATCGTTGTCGTAACTGCGGCAATACGAAATGTAGTCGACCAATCCATTTTCCACCCGATTTAGGTTGCCTTCGTTCATGGCGTACATCCTGCCACTCTCGGGCATACGCAGGTTGGGATGTGACAAGCAAAACTCGCCAATGGATGGATCAAGCGTAAAGCCATTCACACCATGTCCCGTAGAGTAAACCAACATCGTGGATGAACCGTACAACACGTATCCTGCGGCAACTTGTTTTGTGCCGGGTTGTAACATATCGTCCATGTTTGCCAATGACCCGACAGGTGTTACGCGCCGGTAAATGGAAAAAATAGTTCCAATCGAAACATTCACATCGATATTAGAGGAGCCGTCCAATGGGTCAAACAGCACCACGTATTTTCCATTCCGAGCGGATTCAGAGGTAAAAGCGACAAAATCATCGTTTTCTTCTGAGGCAATGCCGCAAATTTCACCTCCTTGCTCGAAAGCACGGATGAATTGCTGGTCCGCTACCACATCCAACTTTTGCTGTTCCTCACCCTGCACATTCGTTTCGCCTTGTGCACCCAATATATGGTCCACCAACCCGGCTTTTCGAACGTCGCGACTGACCATTTTTGAGGCCACGGCGATATCGCTTAAAATCCGCGAAAGTTCCCCTGTAGCAAAAGGAAATTCAGCTTGACGTTGTAAGATAAATTCGTTTAGGGTAGTGACTTTGGACATGAGGAATGTGTTTGTGCAAAAGTATAGATTTTAACCCTATAAAGGCAAAGAAGACAGTTTACCTTTGTAGCTTTCCAGGAAATGGTTAGGTGTTATTCTTTAATCGATTGTTGCAACGAAAAAAAAGACCTCAAGGATACCAACCGGAATAAGAACAAGGAAAGCACCCCAACGCCCAGAGAAACAACAATGGCTATTTGCTCAGGCAAGGGAATGAAAAGCAGGCCAATTTGACAAGCGATTAAGAGAAAAAATCCGATGCCGTCGGTTGTTCCTTCATGAAATGAAAATGTTCGATGGCAATACACCCATTGCGCAACGCCAACAAGTACTTGGATGATACAAGCCGTCCAGGCAGCACCAGCCGCTCCGAATCGGGGAATTAGGACGAAATTGAGGCCAACGGAGAGTAAAATAGCCAGTGCTGAAAGGCTATTCAAGAATTTCAAATTACCTGAAGCCGTTAGCAGTGTTCCATAAATTAAGGTCAACGACATACCTACAAAAGCACCCATTAACCAAGGGAAAACCTTAACCGATTGTTCAAGGTCGGAGTCATAAATCAGGGAGAGTAAATAGTTGGAATGACCGAAACTGATGAAGGCAATCAACAGGGACCCTCCGAGCAACAAATTTCTTCCCAGGCGCAGCATCCCCCCCACTGCGTTGGGGTCATTTTTAAGAAGCCTAGAGAAAATGGGAAAGAGCAGGTTGGCAAAGATCATCGCAAACATGTAGCACGCGTCTAGCAGGCGATAACCTTGCGCATAAACACCGGCTTCAAAGTTTCCTTTTGGGTGCAGTCGTTCGAGCATTACGGTATCGGTGCGGGTGTACGCCATCATTAAGAACACCAAAAGCGCATATGGAAAACTTTTTTTCAAGGTCGCCAACATGAATGGAGGTTTCCATCGAAAATTCAGCCTACCAATTTTCAAAAGCACAAGGGTGAGTGCGACAAGTAAGGTAATCAGGTATCCTGCCGTTTGTACGTATATAAACCATTCGATTTGGAAAGGGCTTTTTGGGGATTTAACAAACAGCAGGTAGCCCACCCAAAGGATGAGAATGCAGCGGTCGAGAACGGAAATCAGCGCATCTTGTTTGAAGAGGTGTAAACCGCCCAAATGGCTTCGGCAGTAGGCAATGAATGTAACCAACAGTTGATTAAAAACAAGGACTGCCAGTAAGTAAAGTTGGTTTCCTTTATAACCGATGATTACACCAACCAAAAGCGTAAAAAGGGCATAAACGAAAAACAGCAGCAACCTTAAGCCGACTAATTTTCCTGCATTGTCAGCAGCTTTTGTTGGATTTTGAGCCACCTCCTTTGTTGTCAGGTTGTTCATGCCTAAATCCATGAGCATATTGAAAAGGAAAGAGAGGTTCAGTAGAGAGAAATACAGGCCGTATGTCTCGGTACCCACTTCGTTTTGAACGTGTGCATCGATGCCAAATATAGCGAGGGGTTTGACCAGCAGGTTTACAACAACAAGCAGGATTAGGTTAACGAGGAATTTTCGTTGCATACCTACCTAGGTCAGTTGGCCAGAAAAATAAAATTTTGCTGTTCGTGTTTGTCCGCTTCAAACGGCACCAGCTTGTTGCTTTCTACCACATGTGGAACATAATTCATGGTTTTCAGTAACTCCAAGCATTTCGTGCGGTTTTCGTTTTTCCACAATTCCGCGTAGATGACAGGTTGGTTTTGTTCCAGGATACGTCTTCCCCCCTTGAGCGCATAATACTCAAAATTTTCTACGTCGATTTTTATGCCCTGAATACGCTCTCCGTTCAGCACATTATCCAAGGTGTTCACATCTACGTTGAATTCGAGGCCTTCGTTCCATTCGGTGATGGTTTCATGTTTGACATGACTTAATCCCTGAAGTTTGGCACCTGATTGAACGGGCAATACCATGCTGATTGTTCCGGATTGATCGCCAACAGCCATCTCGTGCACTTTAATTTTACGAAGCTTGAACCTCTTGATGATTCGCTTTAATACATTCAAGTTGTCCGGCACAGGTTCAAAAGCGTGAATGGTTGAATTGGGAAGGTGTTTGGCTAAATGAACCGTCATGATGCCAATGTTCGCACCGACATCTAGTACGGCACCGTTTCCATCTTTCATTAAGTTTAAAAAATGAAAAAAATCGCGCTCGTTGCTGTCTTTTTTTAACGTTTTGATTTTGAACAGGGCAAATACGTATAAATAACGTCGGAAACCAAGCCCCTGCTGCAATATGTATTTGATTCCGTTCTTCACCGTTACATCAACACTGCGAAGATAGAAAAAGTATGCGACTCATTGGGCAGTAATAGCATGTAGAGGCATACGTTAAGGATTTTTACCGGCTGTTACAACCAAGAAAACATGGCTTCGAGGTCGCGCGGTTTCACCCACTGGCCCATGCGCTCCAAAAGCATTTTTTTCAATTGTTCCTCGTTGTACACCTCTTTTCCTTTTTCGTCGTAATTGAGCACACCTGCAGGAAGAGGAACAGTTTCAATGGATTTGGCAAAATACACCACTCCGCCGTCTTCCGTAGCCATACCAAGGATGGCACCGGGCAATCCTTGAAAACCTTCTGGACCGATTGAGGGCACAATATCAGGAGAAAACCAAGCGTAAATGCGTGTGGAATCGTTCATTTCCCAAACCGCTTTTCGGCACATGTAACCGCTGATGTTTCGTTTGCTTTCAGTGATTTTCCATTGACGCTGGTCCATAGAATCTTTGATGTAAGCGCTGTTTCCCCAAAGATCCATCGCTACAAATTTCTGTTTGGTTCGTAAATTCTGGTAAACGGTATTTCGGGTCGTTAAAAATTTCATAAACCCCTGTTGCTGGGCTTGTTCTTCATCGGGTAATGGGCGAAAAACCGTGCAACTGTCGTTGAAAAACAATTCGAATTGTTCGTTGCGGTATTTGTTTTCTTCCGTGATGAAATTCTTCATACGTGGCTCATTGCCAAACCGCTTTTTGAGGTTTGTTTTGCGTTCAAAAACGATGCGCCCGCTTTGGATAAATTGTGCTCGTGCTGGAAATTGCAACAAGCAAAGAAAAAACAATGCCTTAATGCCAACCTTTGAAATCATCTTCTTTTGTTTTACGGTTGTTAAATCGGTAGGTCACCTTCAAAAGAAAGTAACGTGAAATAATGGTGGTTCTGTAGTCGGTTACCTTATTGCCTAAAACCTCTCGCTGTGCGTTGATGTTCTGGTTAAGAATATCGTTGCCCCGGATGGCAAGGGTTAAATTTCTGGTAGGTAAGAATTTCTTACTGAACTCCACATTCAACAGGAAGAAGCTGTAATCGAAAAAGCCCTCACCTGGTTGAGAGTTACGTGTAAAACTGGCGTCCCATTCGATTCCAAAGCTGCGTTTTAGTCGCCAAGTGAAATCCATGAAGTAGTTTTCGGTGGTGAATGGCGTATTGGATACGGTGGACAACGAACTCTTTGGATTGGTGTATGCCACACTTGCGCCAAATTCTATTTCAAGTGAGTCGAGTGAAAGCTCAAACGTCATTTCAGGGGTGATACTGAAGTTATCGGTTACGTTTTTTTGTCCACCAATGTAACCGATGTAACGGTTGAAGGAACCGTCCAAACTTGGCTGAATTTCAAACTTCTGGTTGAACAGCGGGATTCCTCCTCCCAACCAGAAAAAGGCAGAAACGTTGCCGTTCACGTTCACTGTTTTTGATTCGGTCCTTCCAAATTGGTCAAAGGTTGTTTCTGTTCCAAATGCATCTTGAGGCAAATACAACGAACCTCCTGACCAGATGTATTTACCGGATAAAGCGTTCCATGAATTGAAATTGATATTCAGTTGATGTACGTAATTAGGGCGCAAGTCCGGATTTCCAATGCTAATACGATTCGGGTTGGTATTGTCTTGTATTGGTTGAAGGTCGGATATACTTGGTTGCGAGGAGGAGGTCATGTAGTTCACCATGAACGTCTTACTCATGCTTGGTTTGTAGGTGTATTTGAATTTAGGAAGGATGTTGGTAATGTTTTGCGGCACCACTGAATCGGTAGCTAAGTTGATGTTTTGGATGTCGATGTTACGAACGAAAGTACCAACCGCTGCTGTATGCTTGCCAAATTCGTAAATCAATTCTGTTCCTGCGCGGTGTTGAAGACGTACGGCGTTGAAATTATTCGTGAGGTCCTCGCGCAATGTAGTGTAGTTCCCCATACCTGTTCCGTCGTAGGTTTTTCGGTCTTGCTGAGATGTACCGTATTCAAACAAGTAATTGAAGTTGATTTTAAAGCGTTTTGATAGTGGTTCGAAGTAACTTACGGTTCCGAAATGCCCAATTGAACTATTGTTGTTTGTTTTCCATTGATCAATCTGGTCGGTGTCTGAAAGGATGGGATAAAAGGCACGTGAATATAAAAACCCTTCATTTTGGTTGTTGTTCGAGTTGAGGTCGTAGCGTACCTCGAGTTCCCTGCGTTTCTTTTTGAACTTTCGGTAAACACGTGCCATTCCGTTCAATTTCATTCCTGTGGACGAAGTGTTATTATTGATTTCCGTGGCAAGCGATTGAATTCCATTTTCGCCCGTGAAGTCAGAGAAATCTGCACTTTCATTTATGCCTTTGTCCAATCTAATGGAAGGTTTAAATTCAATCAACGTCAATGAATCCACTTGACTTGACAAGGTGAGGTTGATTCGATGGGACTGATTTTCTGTGTAATTTCGGGTAGAGTCATCGGTGAAATAAGTGGTGTCTGACAAGAAATACTGTGAGCGACTCGAGGAACGCGCATCGAGTCTGTCGTTGTAGTAAGAGTAATTGAAAAGCAAATCGGTATTTTGTTTTTCGCCAAATTTGTTGCTGTAATAGACTCCTGCCTTGAGTGTCTGAGGAACGCCACTTGTATTCCGGTTCGACTCTTGTTCCCAGAAATTACCGTTGGCGCCGTCTTCATTGGAAAGGCCGAATTTATTCATGTCGCCGCGACCGAAATTCGACCTTGGGGTGTTGGAGCCCAACGCAAACACAGAGAGTTTTTGTTTGCTATTGAACTTATTGAACAACAGCTCGCCCTCATAAAATGGACTCGTTCCAAAATAATTATTCAGCGGCGTTAGCGCGAGGTCAGAAGCGCCGGATACTCGACCAAAATACCCTTTTCTTGCTTCTTCTTTGAGCCGCAGGTCCATGATGTTTTTTTCGGTTTCCGAGCCACCAATGGTTTCGTTGTCTTTTTCTTTGTAAATCCGCACTTGATCTACACCATCTGCTGCTAGGTTTTTCGTTGCGACGGTTGGGTCACTTCCGAAAAACTCATCGCCATCCACTAAAACCTTGTCGATGGCTTGTCCTTGCGAGGTGATTTTACCGTCTTTATCCACCTTGATCCCGGGGAGTTTTTTAAGCAAGTCTTCCACCACCGCGCCTTCGGCAACCTTAAATGAATCTGCGGTGTAAACAAGTGTATCGCCTTTGTAGAAAACCGGGTTTTTGTTGGCGTAGATCATAATTTCCTGCAATTCTTTTGCTTTTTCCGGCATGCGTATTTGCGGGATATTCACTTGGAGGTCAGTGGGATCACCAAAAATGTAAATGGTTTTTTCGTCAAACCTGGGGTGAGAAATAACGAGCGAAAAGGTATCCACATCGAGGTTCTTCAAGGAGAAATTACCGGATGCATCGGTACGGGTAAAGTCAACGAGCATGGAATCTTTAATACGCACCATCATTACCATGGCATTTTGAAGGCTCACAGTACCAGAGGTGTCAAGTACTTTTCCGGATACGGACATTTTTTGTGCGTTTGCAAAAAAGCCACTAAAAAAAACGAATGAGAATAATAAGATAAATTGTTTCATCAAGCAGTAATGAAAAAAGTGAGCGCTAAGTTGCTATAAAAAACGCGAATCGGCGCACAAAGTTCAGTGACAGTAAATTATTTAACATTTTAGTCGATAATTTCAAGTGCAATCAGCACTTGAAATTGGAGCCCATCGGCGGATCTGGCAACATCGTGTTGCACTTTCAATTTTCGTCCGATGTGGCCAACTTCGTCAGCGAGTAATTTTGAGATGTCCCCATATTCGTGTTGTATTGAAACGGACGAAACAGGATCGGTTTTACCGGGCCCTCCGACAAGTGCGTACACCATGCCATTGCTTCGAACAAACCCTTGAAAGGTCGTTTGGTATTCCCCTTCTTGGTTCATGACTTTCATGACGCGTTTTTCAGAACAATCTATGGGTGTAGAGGGATTAAATGATGACTTATTAAGCCCTTCTTCGGTTTTAGCATACCGTACTTTAGAAAAAACAACTTTTGCTTTTTGGTTGTAATAGGAAACGCGCTCCACAAAAGCTTGTTCTTTTCGTTTGCTATCAAAATAGATTTCTCGCGTAGCGAATTTCTTCCCGTTTTCGACGTAAAAGGTGTTGGTTCCAAAATTTCCACTTTTCGCATCGTTGTACTTTTCTTCAAAGCGAACGGCCTCGCTTTTGGCATTGAGGTAGGCATAGGCTTCAACGGTATTACCGTCGTTGTCGTTGTATGCCAGGCTTCTCAACATGCTTAAATCAGGGTTGTTGTCAATGTCGGCGATGCGTTTTTCAAAAACTTCTTCGTTGCTTATTTTGGCAGGCTTTGAAGAATCTTCCCCGTTTTCAGAAGAAGAACAAGCGGATAAGAACATTAAAGAAAAAAAGAGGGCAGGGACATAAAATAAAGCTTTCATAAGAGAATTTTAGTGCCGTTAATGCGTAAACATGCAAAAGTAACAAGATTTCTGTAGAGGACATCGCTAATTGCGCATAATCCGTGAACATCCGCAGTGGATGGAAGTGTCCTTAGACCATTGGTATTAATCGCGGTATACCGTGCGCAGCTGATCGTTATGTTTTCCAATGTAGCACATGTTTTTCGTACACTTTTTGATACATCGAGTGTAATATTTCTGATTTTTATCGGTACTTATGCGGCACAATCAATCACCAACTGGACCGAAAAGGCTCAAACAGCCATTCTAAAGGGTGAAGAGGCGCCCGAAGAAAGGTTTATTTACCTTTAGAACTAAAAAGCACCACACACAAACAAGCAGGTAATGAGGTATAGCAGATTGTTTTTTATTAATCCCGCTCGGGCTTTATTCATAAATTCAACGATTAGAAGCTGTTTTTTTACACTCCTATTTACGGTTCTTCCTTTGGGTGTTTTTGCCCAAATTGAATTGGATAGCATTCACTACATCAACATAGAACCTCTAAGAGCCATTAAAAACGGAAAAGCAAAAACCTCAGAAGACAATTACCTTTTTCACATGTATATTAATGTGGTACATCCTTACGGTTACGCCACTAGTAAAAAGGCTTACCGCATTATTGAAAAGACCTTAATTGATGAGCACGTTTACATACTTGCCGAAAAAATGACTTTGTTCAAACAGCAAAAGACATTCTCTATTCCTTTGCGAGCAAATGGTGTCTTCACTATCAAAAGCAAGCATCGTACGGTGGAAGTGAAGGAGTTCGAAATGGAAGTGGTTAAATATAAAAGGGTTGCTTTATAGCCCTTCTTTAAGCTTCAAATTCTAGCTTCCTTACATTACCTGTTTTTGTCCCTGCTAAGGGAAAACATGTCCTTTTAATTGTTAGTAGGACAAAACCCTCAATGATGTTGACCTTGGATTATTTGGGGTTAAAAGAATTTAAGAGGCACCGCTAATGCCTTAATGAATCAACGAAGAGCGGCGATCGTTGGAGGTAATCGGGCTGAGGAAGACGGGATAAACCGTAAAATCAAAGAAAAACAAACTTTTTCATGTTCAAAGTTGTTAGTTGAATACCATAAAAGTGGTATTTTTGCAGAAGAATTCGTCTCTATTTAAAATTAATCTAAATAAAGACAAGGATAGGACCTATGATAACAGTAACGGACAACGCAAAAAGGCAAGCACTTCGGTTAATGGAGGATGATGGAAAAGCTGGATTTTTTATCCGCGTAGGTGTGGAAGGTGGAGGATGCTCTGGACTCATGTATCAGCTTTCATTTGACAACGAAGAAAAAGCCGATGACAAAGCCTTTGAGGACAACGGAATAAAAGTCGTCGTGGACAAGAAAAGTTTCTTATACCTCGTTGGAACCTCATTGGATTATTCTGGTGGTTTGAATGGTAAAGGCTTTGTGTTCAATAACCCCAATGCAGGTCGCACCTGTGGTTGCGGGGAATCATTTTCTCTTTAATTCTTACAACGTTCGAAATGGGATATACCGAACATGAATTAGCCAAAGACCTCGAGCAAAAGGAATATCAATTTGGTTTTACCACCAACATTGAGTCCGACAAAGCGCCGAAAGGATTGAACGAAGGCATCATCCGATTCATATCGTCGAAAAAAAACGAACCGCAATGGTTGCTCGATTACCGACTTAAGGCTTTTTCCATCTGGAAAGAAATGACCGAGCCGGAATGGGCGCATGTGACTTACCAGAAACCGGATTTTCAGGATATTACTTATTATGCCGCACCTAAGCAAACGAAAAAGTATGAATCTTGGGACGACGTCGATCCGGAGTTAAAGGAAACGATGGCCAAGTTGGGAATTTCAATGGAGGAACAACAACGCCTTACCGGAGTTGCCGTTGACTTTGTGATGGACTCTGTTTCGGTCGCCACTTCCTTCAAAGAAAAACTGAAGGAATTGGGTATTATTTTCTGTTCATTTTCCGATGCGGTGCAAGAATACCCGGAATTGGTTCAGCAATATATGGGAACAGTCGTTCCAGCCACCGATAATTTTTATGCGGCCTTGAATTCAGCGGTATTCACGGATGGATCGTTTTGTTACATTCCAAAAGGGGTGCGCTGTCCGATGGAGCTGTCCACCTATTTCCGAATTAACGAGGGCGGAACCGGTCAGTTCGAACGAACGCTTGTTGTAGCGGACGAAGGATCTTATGTTTCTTACCTAGAGGGTTGCACCGCGCCACAGCGCGACGAGAATCAGCTGCATGCTGCTGTTGTCGAGTTGATTGCCTTGAACGATGCCGAGATTAAATATTCTACCGTTCAAAACTGGTATCCCGGCGATAAGGAAGGCAAAGGCGGGGTCTTCAACTTTGTTACCAAACGTGGTATTTGCGAGCGCAATGCCAAAATTTCATGGACACAAGTCGAAACTGGTTCGGCGGTTACGTGGAAATACCCTTCATGCATCTTGAAAGGCGATCATTCCGTGGGTGAGTTTTATTCAGTGGCGGTCACGAACAATTTTCAGCAGGCAGATACCGGAACCAAAATGGTGCACCTTGGCAAAAACACGAAAAGTACGATAATTTCAAAGGGTATTTCCGCTGGAAAATCCCAAAATTCGTATCGAGGCCTTGTGCAAATTCACAAACACGCAGATAATGCCCGCAATTTTTCGCAATGCGATTCCTTGCTTATGACCAGTGAATGCGGGGCGCATACTTTTCCTTACATTGAATGTAAGAACCCAAGTGCGAAAATCGAACACGAGGCAACCACCTCGAAAATAGGGGAAGACCAGATTTTTTATTGCCTTCAGCGCGGCATCAGCGAAGAAAAAGCGATTGGCCTAATAGTGAACGGATATTGCAAAGAAGTACTCAACCAATTGCCGATGGAGTTTGCCGTCGAAGCGCAAAAATTACTCACAATCAGTTTGGAGGGCTCAGTGGGTTAACTAACAACTAGATACATTTCAACCATGATACGCATACAGAATCTACACGCATCCATTGACGGAAAAGAAATATTAAAAGGGCTAAACCTCGAAGTAAAACCGGGTGAGGTTCATGCCATTATGGGACCGAACGGTGCTGGGAAAAGCACTTTGGCGTCTGTCCTCGCAGGAAGGGAAGAATACGAAATCACAGAAGGAACGGTAGAATTTGAAGGGGAAGACCTCTTGGAAATGTCCACAGAAGACCGCGCCAGAGCAGGATTGTTTTTGGCCTTTCAATACCCGGTGGAAATTCCAGGTGTTTCCAACGTGAATTTTTTGCGAACTGCCTTGAACGAAATCCGGGAATATAAAGGCGAAGAACTCCTTTCTGCCAAGGATTTTATGGCGAAGGTAAGGGAGAAATCTGCACTGGTGGAGTTAGATCCCAAACTTGCAAATAGGTCCGTAAACGAGGGGTTTTCTGGTGGCGAGAAAAAGCGCAACGAGATTTTTCAAATGGCTATGCTAGAACCCAAACTTGCCATTTTGGATGAAACCGATTCAGGCCTAGATATCGATGCCTTGCGCATCGTGGCGAACGGGGTGAACAAGCTGAAATCTCCAGAAAACGCCACCATCGTTATCACGCATTATCAGCGTTTGTTAGATTACATCGTTCCGGACGTTGTTCATGTCTTGTACGACGGAAAAATAGTGAAGTCCGGACCGAAAGAACTCGCGCTTGAACTGGAAGAAAAAGGATACGATTGGATAAAGTCCGAATTGGGAACCGCTAACGTTCATTGATCATGGAAATGGAAACAAGTACCTTGCGAAAAGTGGACGGTTTCATCAAGGCGTTGATAGAAACCACTATTCCCATTCCAGCACCGGTTCGCAAAAAAGCGTTAGAAACCATTGATAAAAGTGATTTTCCAACTACCAGAAACGAGCATTGGAAATATACACGGCTGGGAAAAATTTCCTCCCTGCAACCAGTTATAAGCCATACTAAGGTATTGCAGCATATCGATGAAGAGTTGCTTGTTTCGAAGGATTTTCCTTTGCTTGTTCTGGAAAATGGTTTTTTGAGAAATGATCTCAGCAACTTTTCAAGCATGAGTGAAATTCGCTGCCGTGCTTTTTCTGATTTGTCAGCAGACGAACTGGAAAGGCTGTTTCAAACAGCAGGAGATGGCGACTTGTTTACATCACTTAATACAGCCTTTCTGACAGAGGCTTTCCTCTTGGAAATAGACGCCCATACCGTTTGTGAAAAACCCCTTCACGTGTTACACATGACGACATCGGAGCACATCCTTTCGAATACAGCGTTCTTTGTTAAAGCAAATGCCTTTTCCTCGGTTGAACTGATTTTCTCCTCTCATACCACGGGAAATCAAACTGCGGTACTTAATGAGCAAGTCCATTTCGAATTAGGTGAAAATGCCCATGTTACTGTAAACAAATGGCAATTGGATGGTGACCAAACCCGCATTGTTTCAAGAGAAAACATACGTCAACAGGCCAATTCTACTTTTACCATCCACACCTTGACACTGGGCGGTTTGCTTGTCCGAAACGACCTTGCTATTCGGGTAGAGGGAACCAATTGTACCACCAATCTCAATGGGATTTACGTTCCAAAGGGAAAGCAACACATCGACAATCATACGACTGTTGACCACGTTACACCTCATTGCCAGTCCAATGAACTGTACAAAGGTGTCGTGTATGATCAGGGAACTGCTGTGTTCAACGGAAAAGTGTTTGTTCGACCCAATGCACAACAAATCAATGCATTCCAGTCCAATGGAAATGTACTCATGAGTCCTGATGCCAGTGTGAATTCCAAACCCGAACTCGAAATTTATGCCGACGATGTAAAGTGTTCGCATGGTTCAACAACCGGTCAATTGGATGAAGAAGCCGTTTTTTACCTTCGGGCACGTGGACTGAGTGAATCGAGCGCGCGCAACTTGATGGTGAGTGCGTTTGTCGGAGAGGTAGTTGAAAAAATGGAGAACGAGGACACCAAGCGTTTTGTAGAGGCACAGCTTCAGCAGTGTTTTGGTTGGGAGTGAATGTGTTAAGATTTAAACAAACGTTCAATCTCGCAAGTGGAGCTCATTTTTTTGATGCAAACAGCCAACATTAGGGAGTGGAATTTTAGTAATATTCGAACAAGACAAATTCAATTAGTCCATCCTCTTTTGTAGATGTGTAAAACAAATTATAGGTTTTATGGCTCAGTTTATTAATTCCGTTCTCTCCCTTTAATTCCGACACCTCATTTGATTTATTGGTTGTGTAATACTGATTCATTGAACAGTATTCTTTTCCTTTTTTTGATATTTCACTCAGTAGTTTGGTGGGATAAATCCAATGAATGCTGTCTAAGTCTGTTCCTGCGCACTCAAAAAGTCTATACACGGCAGAGTCTCCGTCGTTCTCTAGTTTATCCAAAAACCATTCAAGGATACACTCATCTGATTTAGCTCTCCAAGGAATATCAAAACCGTAGTCTTTTTGTGAAATGGAGTTGAAAGAAAACAAACAGTAAACACACAACGGGATGAATGATTTCATAGCATATTGGGTCAAAGGGTAGCGCATTTTATGGTTGATGTAATTTAGGGGAAAACGTAGAATTGAAAACAGAATTAATTGACTTTCGTCACGGTAAACGAATTAAGTTACAGTTTGTAACTGCCTAAAGGTAAAATGTAAACGTGGAATACCTAAAATAAACGGCAACTGAATAAACTATATGGTGAAAATTCAATTATAGTCTTCAATAAATTTCACCTTACCGTCACATCCCCTTATTGAAATTCTTTTATCTTTGGTCTATTGTTTAATCAAAACCGAATAAAATGAGTTTTTTTAAGAAGATGATGGCTACTGTTGGTATTGGCGCTGCGAAGGTGGATACCATTTTGAATGGCATGGTCAGCTCTCCGGGTGGAGTAGTTTCCGGAACTGTACATGTGAAAGGAGGAAGTGTGGATCAGGATATTGAAGATATTTCTGTATCCTTAATGGTTGATGTAAAACGCGAGTTGAATGACACCACCGTATACCAACCGATGGTCATCACCAAACACCGTGTTACAGGGAAGTTTAAAATTGGAAAAGGACAAGTTTTGCAGTTTCCTTTTACCTTCAACGTACCTTTGGAAGTTCCAGTAACTGTTCTTGGACCATACAAATTAGGCAACATCAAATTATACGTTAAAACCGATCTTGACATCGACAATGCATTGGACAAGGCGGACCGTGATTTAATGGAAATTCAACCCCTTCCGAACATGGTTAATTTCTTGAATGCCTTATTGCAAATGGGCTTTACGTTCCATAAAGCGGATGTTGAGTACGGTCGTATCCCTGGAAGTAATTACCAATTTTACGAAGAAATTGAATTCTACGGGCACAAAAGTCAGTTTCCAAAAATCAAAGAATTGGAGGTTACCTTCATTGCAAAGCCGGAAGGCGTTCAGGTTGTGTTGGAAATCGATAAGCGTAGTTTCTTCGGAACGCGCGATCAATACCGTACCGTGATGATTCCTTACGAAGATGCAGGACTAAATTACATCGGTGAGTTGCAACGCGTACTCAGCCAAGTATAAGGACAATTCAACAAAATATTTTACCAAAAGGCTGCCGAATGGCGGCCTTTTTCTATTCGTTGGAATTTAGTATTTCACAAAAACATTCTTGGGTTCGGTAAAAAAGCGTAAAGCTTCCCAGCCGCCTTCTCTTCCCACACCGGAAGATTTTACCCCACCAAAAGGGGTGCGCAAATCTCTAACCAACCACGAATTGATCCATACAATTCCCGCTTGAATGCGATCAGCCACGCGATGCGCACGCTGTAAATCGCTTGTCCAGACGGTGGCGGAAAGGCCATAATTGGTTGAGTTGGCCATGGTGAGTGCTTCCTCCTCGTCCTTAAAGGGAGTTATGGTTACCACCGGACCAAAAATTTCCTCTTGATTGGTTCTGCATCGGTAATCAAGCCCCTCAATCACTGTTGGACGCAGGTAAAAACCATTTTCGTGCGGCGGATCCAACACCACCCGTTCACCTCCTGTAAGGATTCTTCCTCCTTCTTCTTTAGCAAGTTCAACGTAGCTCAATACTTTATTCATGTGTGCCTCCGAAACAACTGCCCCTAGAATGGCCTTAGGGTCATCGGGGAAGGAAACGGTTGTCTTGCTCACGCGTGCCACAAACGCATCTCGAAAGCGTTCGTAAATTGATTCTTCCACGAAAATCCGGGAACCACACAAACAAATCTGACCTTGGTTCGCAAACGATGATCGAAGGGTTGTGCTCAACATTTCGTCAAAATCACAGTCTGCAAAAATGATGTTGGGATTTTTACCTCCAAGTTCTAAGGAAAGTTTTTTGAACATGGGCGCTGCGGTTCGGGCAATATGTTCTCCAGTTGTTGTGCCGCCTGTGAACGAAATAGCCTTGATATGAGGATGTTCCACCATGGCATTTCCAACGGAAGCACCTTCGCCATGCAGGATGTTCAACACTCCGGGTGGAAGTCCAGCCTCTGAAGCGACTTTACCTAAAAGGTAAGCTGTATAAGGGGTAATTTCTGATGGCTTCGCAATAACACAATTCCCAGCTGCCAAAGCCGGAGCAATTTTCCAGGAAAACAAATACAAGGGCAGGTTCCACGGCGAAATACACCCCACAATACCAATCGGTTTTCGGGTGGTGTAATTGATACCCATACCCTCCATAAAATGCGATTCGGAAGCAAAATGTTCAATGGCCGTTGCAAAGAAATGAAAATTTGAAACGGCTCTTGGGATATCGACATGTGCGGCAAGGCTTAACGGCTTTCCGTTGTCGCGTGATTCTGCCGCTACGAATTCAGCCATGTTGGATTCTATTCCTTTCGAAAGGCGAAGCAAAATCGCACTGCGCTCCTCAATAGGCATGTTG
>Ga0315902_10002037_pt1 | contig 32038 bp, 29 predicted proteins | sample LakEriMetagenome_9_FD_203523 | JGI IMG/M metagenome (GOLD analysis project Ga0315902, IMG submission 203523) | Freshwater fungal communities from buoy surface, Lake Erie, Ohio, United States - Buoy 12 MA117 | ecosystem: Environmental > Aquatic > Freshwater > Lake > Lake biofilm | place: USA... | reverse complement strand
CATGAAACACAAGGTTAAACACATACATTTCGTTGGCCAAGCAGCGCGGTCGCGCTGCGGTCGTTCACAGGCAGCGAAGCTGGAGCCGACGGGGATGCACCACTGACATGAAACACAAGGTTAAACATATACATTTCGTTGGCATCGGCGGCTCCGGTATGAGTGGCATCGCCGAGGTGCTGCTGAATCTTGGCTATACCGTGTCCGGTTCCGACCTGTCGAGCAATGCGGCCAGTCGGCGGCTGGCAGAGCTCGGTGCCAGTATACGCATTGGCCATTCACCAGAAAATGTCGATGGTGCAGATGCCATCGTGACCTCGACTGCAGTGCAACCCAATAATCCGGAGGTGATCGCAGCGCGTGCGCGTCAGATTCCCATCGTGCCACGTGCCGTGATGTTGGCTGAATTGATGCGCTTAAAGCGCGGTATCGCCATAGCGGGCACCCATGGCAAGACCACGACCACCAGTCTCGTGGCCAGTATTCTCGCCGAGGGTGGGTTGGATCCGACCTTCGTGATAGGTGGCCGTCTGAACAGCGCGGGTGCGAATGCCAAGCTTGGCACGGGCGAGTTTATCGTGGCCGAAGCTGATGAATCGGATGCGTCTTTCCTGAACTTGTCCCCAGTGATCGAGGTCATTACGAACATCGACGCCGATCATATGGAAACCTATGATCACAGTTTCGCGAAACTGAAACAGGCCTTCATTGAGTTTACCCATCGACTGCCTTTTTATGGCGTCGCGATTTTATGCCTTGATGATCGCAACGTGCGCGAGATCATGCCCTTCATTTCCAAGATGGTGATGACCTATGGCTTTCATGAAGAAGCCAATGTGCGCGCTGTCGATGCGCGCGCGGTCAATAGTCATATGGAATTCACCGTACTTCAGAAAGACTATGAGCCGCTGTCGGTACGGCTTAACCAGCCGGGCATGCACAACGTGCAAAACGCCTGCGCCGCGATCGCGATCGCTCGCGAGCTGGACATCGCCGACGAGCACATACAAAAAGCGCTGCAAAACTTCACCGGTGTCGGGCGTCGCTTTACCAAGTACGGCAAGCTGCCGCTGCCGCAGGGTGGCAGCTTCATGCTGGTCGATGACTATGGTCACCATCCGGTGGAAACCGCGGCCACGATTGCTGCCGCACGCGGCGCATTTCCCGGTCAGCGGCTGGTGCTGGCATTCCAGCCGCATCGCTACACGCGCACACGCGACCTGTTCGAAGATTTCGTGAAAGTGCTATCCACCGTGGACGTGCTGGTGCTGGCGGATGTCTATGCAGCCGGTGAACAGCCTATACCAGCGGCCGATGGTCGCTCGCTTGCGCATGCGTTGCGCGTCGTGGGCAAGACTGAACTGGTATTTGTTGAGGATATGGCAGACATGCCCGAGGTACTGCTGAAGATGGCAAAGGATGGTGATGTGGTGATGACGATGGGAGCGGGCTCGATTTCTGGTGTGCCAGCCGCCTTGCAGCAATTGACGGCGGGTGGCGCTCACAAGGAGGTTGCGTGAGCGCGCATCTGAGCACCGAATTCGGCAAGGTCGGCGTGATCTTTGGCGGCCGTTCTGCGGAGCGCGAGATTTCGCTGATGTCAGGGAGCGGGGTGCTCAAGGCATTGCAATCGCAAGGTGTGAATGCGCATGCATTCGATCCAGCACAGCGCTCACTGGCAGAACTGGCAGCGGAAAAATTTGATCGCGTATTCATTGCGCTGCATGGCCGCTATGGCGAAGATGGCAGCTTCCAGGGCGCGCTGGAGCAGATGGGCATTCCCTACACCGGTCCTGGCGTTCTGGCGTCGGCCATTGCGATGGACAAGGCAATGACCAAGCGTGTGTGGTTGTTCAATGGTCTGTCGACGCCGCGTTTCGACATGCTGTCGGCCACCAGTGACTGGAAAGCCGTGGCAGCCAAGCTGGGTCTGCCACTGATCGTCAAGCCGGCGCATGAGGGCTCAACGCTCGGGCTTACCAAGGTAACGTCCGCCGATCAGCTCCCAGACGCGTATGCGCTGGCTGCAAAGTTCGACAAGGCGGTGATGGCTGAGGAGTTCATCAGTGGCATGGAGCTCACGTGTCCGGTGCTGGGCGCTGGCGAGTCCGCGCGTGCTTTACCGGTTGTACGAATTGTCGCGCCCGATGCGAATTATGACTATCAAAACAAGTATTTTTCCGACGAGACCCAATACCTGTGTCCGAGTCAGCTGCCGGCCGAGCTTGAGAAGCAGGTGCAGCAGCTGGTACTCGACAGTTACCGCGCGATCGGCTGCCGGGGCTGGGCGCGGGCCGATGTGATGATCCGTGAATCGGATGGTCAGCCTTTCCTGCTCGAGATAAACACCTCGCCGGGCATGACAAGTCATTCGCTGGTCCCCATGTCTGCGGCAGCATCGGGCATGCCGTATGAGCAGTTGTGCGTTGAGATATTACGGATGGCTGCACTGGATTTGCGGGCATCGAAGGACTGGGCACCGCCCACCTCGACCTGAGACAACACAGAGAAAAACCTGATCGAACAACACCTGAGACAAAGAGACAAAGAGACCAGAGGAACGAACAGCATGTGGCATGACATCAAGACATTGAACATCATCACCCGGGCGATGCTTGGCGTGCTGGTGCTCTGTCTGCTGTTTGCGGGCTACCGCTGGTTATCGCTTCAGCCTTTTTTTGATTTTCGTGTGGTGAAGGTGCAGGGCACAAACGGTATGCCATTGCGTTATGTCGATGCGGCGACGGTGCGCAGCGCTGCGCTTCCTCGCATGCGGGGCAATTTTTTTACGGCGGATCTGGGTGCGGTGCGCGCTGCATTTGAAACCGTGCCCTGGGTTCAGCGTGCCTCGGTACGCAGAGAGTGGCCAAACAAGCTGATTGTGTCCGTGGATGAGTACGAGGTGCTGGGTACCTGGGGCGAACAGGATGACCGCCTGCTATCAGTCGATGGCTATCTGTTCACCGCCAATATCGATGAAGCGGAATCCGAGGGAAGGCTGCCGCAGCTGGCGGGGCCTGAGAACAGTGCCCATGAGGTAGCAGAGCGGTTGATTGACTTGCGTGTCTGGCTCGCGCCGGTGAAGCTTACGCCGCACACACTCACGCTATCAAAGCGCTACGCATGGACGGCCAAGCTGAACAACGGTGTCACGCTGAAGCTGGGCAGGGTGCCAGATCGCGATGCGCTCAAGCGCCGTATTGATCGATTTGTACTCGCTTATCCGAGGCTCTCGGCGCAGCTTGCAGGAAGAATAGAGAGCGTCGATATGCGCTACCCGAACGGGCTCGCGTATCGGATGCGTGGGCAGCCGCCGGTCAGCACGCCGGCGGTAAGAGAAGAGGATGCTGCATAGCGACGGCCGGGCAGAAAGCAGGAATACCAACTTTGAAAAAACTATGACAAAAGATGCGACAAATCTGATCGTCGGACTCGATATCGGCACGTCGAAAGTCGTGGCCGTCGTCGCCGAGGTGCTACCTAACGGGCGGCACGAGGTGATCGGTCTTGGCCAGCATGACTCCAAGGGTCTGAAAAAAGGTGTGGTGGTGAATATCGAGGCCACAGTCGAATCGATACAGCGCGCCCTCGAAGAGGCCGAGCTGATGGCCGATTGCCAGATCCGGAATGTGTGGACGGGAATTGCCGGCAACCACATTCGCAGCTTCAATTCGAGCGGGATGGTCGCGATCAAGGACAAGGAAGTCACCTCCACCGATGTGGCGCGCGTAATCGAGACAGCCAAGGCAGTCAATATCCCGACCGATCAGCAGCTACTGCATACCGTGCCACAGGAATTCATTGTCGACAATCAGGAAGACGTGCGCGAGCCGATCGGCATGAGCGGTATACGCCTCGAGGTGAAGGTACATATCGTCACGGGCGCGGTGTCGGCGGTGCAGAACATCGTCAAGTGCGTGCGTCGTTGTGGTCTTGAGGTGACCGATCTGATACTGCAGCCGATGGCGTCGGCAGATTCTGTGCTGACAGCGGACGAGAAAGAACTCGGCGTGGTACTGGTCGATATCGGCGGCGGCACAACGGATGTGGCGATCTTCACCGAAGGTGCGATACGTCACACGGCGGTGATACCGATCGCCGGTGATCAGATCACGAATGACATCGCGATGGCGCTGCGTACTCCCACGGCAGAAGCCGAAGAGATCAAGGTGCGTTACGGCATTGCCAAGCAGGTGCTGGCGGACCCCACCGATGTGTTCGATGTGCCCGGTCTCGGTGATCGCGGCGCGCGCACGCTCTCGCGACAGGCGCTGGCTGCAGTGATCGAGCCACGCGTGGAAGAGTTGTTTTCGCTGGTGCATCAAGTCGTGCGCGAGTCTGGCTACGAAGAGGTGCTGTCATCGGGCATCGTACTGACCGGGGGCAGCGCACTGATGCCTGGTATTGCAGAGCTCGCAGAAGATATTTTCTTGAAGCCTGCGCGAGTCGGCACCCCTGAATACAGCGGACAGTTGGCTGATGTCGTGCGCAGCCCAAGGTATTCAACAGTACTGGGTTTGTTGATGGAGGCCAAGCGCCAGTACCTGCGCGGACAAGTCGTAGTGCGTCAGGGTGGTTCCGCAAAGGCGGTATGGCAGCGGATGAAGGAATGGTTCCTTGGGAATTTTTGATCAGTAGTCAGTGAATGAAGCGATGAACAAAGCAGTGAATCAAGCACTTAACAAAGCAATGAATAGAGCAATGAATAAAGCAGCATAGAGCAGTACGGGACAACGCGGCAGGTACCTATCGACCGTACGCCCACAGAGGAGATGAAGTTCTGTATCAACACGCAGTTGTCAGTTGCTAGCCGCCACGCCATGTGATGGCTAACGACTGAAAACTGCATCACCAAGGGAGTAAATTATGGAAATCGATATGCTGGAAACAACAAAAGGCACGATCATCAAAGTGGTCGGCGTCGGTGGTGCGGGCGGTAACGCTGTGCAGCACATGATTAACAAAGGCGTGTCCGGCGTCGAGTTCATCGTCGCCAACACAGATGCGCAGGCCTTGCACAATTCCAAGGCGCATAACGTGATCCAGATTGGTGAATCCGGCCTTGGTGCCGGCATGAAGCCAGCGCTGGGACGTCAACTGGCCGAGGAGACTCGCGACCGCATCGAGGATGCCTTGCGCGGCGCGCACATGGTCTTCATCGCCGCCGGCATGGGTGGTGGCACGGGTACCGGCGCGGCGCCCGTGGTGGCTCAGGTCGCGAAAGAGCTGGGCGCGCTGACCGTCGCGGTCGTGTCCAAGCCGTTCACATACGAAGGCAAGAAGTGCATGGACATCGCCAATGAAGGTCTCGATGAGCTGGGCAAGCATGTCGATTCGCTGATCGTGATTCTCAACGAGAAGCTCGAAGAGATCTATGAAGATGACAGCATGGTCGAGTGGCTGCAGCATGCCGATGATGTGCTCAACAATGCGGTGGCCGGTATTGCCGAGATCATCAATGTCCCGGGTCATATCAACGTCGACTTCAACGATGTCAAGACCATCATGGCTGAGCAAGGCAAGGCCATGATGGGCACGGCGGTGGCATCGGGCGTGGATCGTGCACGCATCGCTGCCGAGCAGGCGATCGCCTCGCCGCTACTCGATGGTATCGATCTGTCCGGTGCGCGTGGCGTACTGGTGAACGTGACCGGCAGCCGTTCGCTGAAGGGCAAAGAAATCAAGGAAGTCATGGCCACCGTGCGCGCTTTCGCTGCCGAAGATGCATCAATCGCTCAGGGCATCGCCTATGATGAGTCGATGGGCGATGAAATCCGCGTCACCGTGGTGGCCACCGGTCTGGGCCGCGCGCGCCGAACACCGCAGCTGGTGTCCAACCCGGTCGCGGTGCAGCGCACCGGCACCTACAACGAGCCCGTTGCCGGTGGCGATGCCGTACCAGGTGCAAACCAGACCTTCGACCCTATCCGCACACCCGCTGTCTGGCGGCGTGAATCGGCTTCCGAGACCGTACGCGCGATGGAGCGCAACGGCACGGAAACCTACGATATTCCGGCGTTTTTGCGACGGCAGGCGGATTAGGGAGAGGCTTGAGAGAACCGCGTTGTATGGCGAGCCAGCGCAGCTGTGCGACGCGGGGATCCGCAAGATCAAGGGGTTGGGCTGACTTTCTTTATCGACAAAGTATCTGTTTTTGCTTTATCGGTACCTCTATAGGGAGAGGCTTGAGAGAACCGCGTTGTATGGCGAGCCAGCGCAGCTGTGCGACGCGGGGATAGGCGGCTTCAAGGGTGGGTTTCAGTTTCTTTATCGACAAAGTATCTGTTTTTGCTTTATCGGTACCTCTATAGGGAGAAGCTTGAGAGAACCGCGTTGTATGGCGAGCCAGCGCAGCTGTGCGACGCGGGGATCCGCAAGATCAAGGGGTTGGGCTGATTTTCTTTGTCAACAAAGTATCCATTCTTGTTGGGTCGGCAGCTTGATCACTCTCGTATGGGGCTGCAAGAAAACCTCAGGCGAGGCATACTAAGCACCAAGAAACCGCGTCCGATGGCGATATCCGGGCGCGGTTTTCTTTCCCCACCTATTCCTATCCCCATTTTCTGTTGAAAGCAAAGGAAGACACTATGAGCATCAAAGCCGGAGACCATCTGCCCGAGGGCAAACTTGCCGAATTCATCGAGACCGAGACCGAAGGTTGTACACTCGGACCCAACACCTTCAATGTGTCGGATCTGGTCAAGGGCAAGACAATTGCTATTTTTGGCCTGCCCGGTGCGTACACGCCGACTTGCTCGGCCCAGCATGTACCCGGTTATGTGCAGCATGCCGATGCGCTCAAGGCCAAGGGTGTCGATGAAATCTGGTGCATCTCCGTTAATGACGCGTTCGTGATGGGCGCCTGGGGCCGCGATCAAAAGGCAACCGGCATCGTTCGCATGATGGCCGATGGCAATGCTGACTTCTCGAAAGCGATTGGTTTGTCTGCCGACTTCAGCCAATTTGGCATGGGCACGCGCTCGCAGCGTTACTCGATGCTGGTAAAAGACGGCGTCGTAAAACAGCTGAATGTCGAGGCGGGCGGCAAGTTCGAGGTATCGAACGCCGAGACCATGCTGGCACAGCTGTAATTCTCATCAAACTTCTGCGCAGGCCGCCATGATCAGACAGCGTACGCTCAGTCAGACCGTCAGCACCACTGGCGTCGGGCTGCATTGCGGCACGCGCGTCGAGCTCACGCTGCGGCCCGCGCCGGTGGACACCGGCATCGTGTTTCGCCGGGTCGATGTGAACCCGCCGGTGGAGATGCCGGCCAATGCGGATGGCGTCGGCGATACGCGCATGGCCTCGGTACTTGAAAAAGACGGCGTGCGGGTGTCTACCGTCGAGCATCTGATGTCGGCCTGCGCCGGCCTCGGTATTGACAATCTGTATGTCGATCTCAACGCCGAAGAGATACCCATCATGGATGGCTCCGCCGCGTCCTTCGTTTTTCTGTTGCAGCAGGCAGGACGCAGCGAGCAGGATGCTGCAAAAAAATTCGTACGCGTGCTGCGTCCCGTCGAGGTGCGTGAAGGCGAGGGCGCGACTGAGAAATGGGCGCGACTGGAACCTTGCCACGGTTTTCGCCTGAAATTCTTCATTGAGTTCAATCACCCGGCGGTCGATGGCAGCGGCCAGACCGCCGAGGTCGACCTGTCTTTCGAGTCATATATCCAGGAAATTGCGCGCGCCCGTACTTTCGGTTTCATGCAGGATGTAGAAACCCTGCGTGGCATGGGCCTCGCCCGCGGCGGCTCGCTGGAAAATGCCATCGTGATGGATGAATTCCGCATTTTGAACACGGGCGGGCTGCGCTACCGGAATGAATTCGTACGCCACAAAATTCTTGATGCGATGGGCGATCTGTATCTGGTGGGTCATCCGCTGCTGGCGAGCTACACTGCGCACAAATCCGGCCACGGTCTGAACAACAAATTGCTGCGCGCTCTGCTGGCCGACAGCACGTCGTATGAGATCGTCACCTTCAGCAATGCGGCTGCAGCGCCTGCTGCGTATTCGTCTCAGCTGGAGCAAGAGTGGGCAGCCGCCTGAGCGCCCGCGTTGCTGACAGCTGAACCCCTCGCATCGTCATCGTCTCAGACTCCGCCTCCTTGAGCGAACCACATACCTCTGATCGCGAGCCCCGGCTGGCGCTGATCTCACTGCTGACTGGCAGCGTGATCTGGGGCTTCACGTGGATGCCACTGAAGTTTTTCGCGGCTGCCGGGCTGGATGGTCATGCCGTGTCGTTGACTGCGTATGTACTGGTCGCGCTGGTGTCTATGCCTTTTATCTGGCGCGAGCGACACGACTGGCACAGCGAAACCCACTGGCTGATCCTGATCGGACTGTGCTTCGGCGTTGCGAATGTCGGCCTGACCATTGCGCTGATGTCCGGGTCGGTGGTGCGTGTGATGCTGCTGTTCTTCTTGTTGCCCGTCTGGGGCGCGCTCGGTGGCGCGCTCTTCCTTGGCGAGTCACTCGATCGTCGTCGCCTCATGGCGGTTGCGCTATCGCTCGTCGGGGTGTTCGTGATCGTCGGCGGACTGCGCGCGCTCGACGAGCCGCCATCGGTGGCGGATCTCGCAGCGCTGATCGCCGGCATCTGCTACACCGCGGCCGGCATTGCGAATCGCAAGGCACGGCGCATACCGATGATCAGTCGCACCTTGTCGTCGTTCGCTGGTTGTGCCGTGCTGGCGCTGGCCGGACTGTTGATCTCCGTGCCGACCATTCCTGATCTTCCTGCACTGACCTGGCTGCTGCTCGCCGGATTTGCCTTTTTCTGGTTGCTTGGAGCAGGCTTGCTGACCACCTATGGCGTCACGCATGTGCAGGCCAGCCGCGCTGCGGTGTTTCAGATCGTCGAGTTGCTGGTGGCAGTTGTGTCGGCAGTACTGATCGGCGGCGAGATGCTGAGTTTTGGCGACTATGTCGGCGGTGCGCTGATTCTTTTGGCCACCATGATCGAGGCGCTGCCGAGGCCTTTGCCCTCTGCAGAGAGTTGATCAGGAAGCGCGTCGTGCCAGCAACTGGCGCAGCGCGTCACGCAGTGCTTCATTGCGTGGATCGGAATCGAGAGCGTTTTCAAGTTCGGAAAACGAGCTCAGTGCCGATGCCGGCAACGAGCGCTTTGCCGGCGCTGGCGGTGCGGGCAGACGTTCTGGCATGACCTGCACTTTCAGCCGGATTTCTTCGACCGGCCAGCCGTTTTCTCTCAGTCCGGCGGCAAGCCGGGGCAGTTGCTGCCTGAGCCGGGTCGCGAGCGCCGCATTCGGTACCGCAATCTGTAGTTGCGCATTGTCCAGATTCACGACGTGACAGGCAGCGAATACCTGCGGTTGCAGACGCGCGCAGGCTTGCTGCAATTGCGCCAGCCGACTGGCCGTGGGCAGCAGGGCGCCGAGCTTTTCCGCAGATTGCAAAAAATCCATCGCCTCGCGCGCATCAGCGCGGGCCTCTGGACGGCGAAAAGGCTTGAAATTATTGGGAAATCTGGACATGAGACAACATTAGCACAGCCGCTTTCGTGTCGGTGGACGTAGTACGGTTGACAAGAGCCTGCGTGATAGAATCGCGCCTTTGGCTGTCAAGCGCACCTCTGCGGCCAGCCTCCTTTTCCCGCAAGCCAAGCATGTCCTTATTGACCAAAATTTTCGGCAGTCGCAACCAGCGGCTGCTCAAGAAGCTGCAGAAGACTGTCCGCGACATCAATGCCATCGAACCCTCGCTGGAGACGCTGTCAGACGATGAACTCAAGGCAAAGACTCCCGAGCTGAAAGCCCGTCTCGCCGCAGGCGCCACGACGGACGACATTCTCCCCGAGGCATTCGCCGTTTGCCGCGAGGCCAGCAAGCGCGTCTTGAAGATGCGCCACTTCGATGTGCAGCTGATCGGCGGCATGGTGCTCCACCAAGGCAAGATCGCCGAGATGGGCACGGGCGAAGGCAAGACACTGATGGCGACACTGCCCGCGTATCTGAATGCGCTGACCGGCAAGGGCGTACACATCGTCACCGTCAATGATTATCTCGCGCAGCGCGATGCCGAGTGGATGGGCAAGCTGTATGGTTGGCTGGGTCTGACCACAGGTGTGAACCTGTCGCAAGCACCGCACGATGTGAAGCAGGCCGCGTATGCGGCCGATATCACCTACGGTACCAACAACGAGTTCGGCTTCGATTATCTGCGCGACAACATGGTGTATGACCTTGCCGATCGTGTCCAGCGCGGGCTGTCATTCGCCATTGTCGACGAGGTTGATTCCATCCTGATCGACGAAGCCAGGACGCCACTGATCATCTCCGGGCAAGCCGAAGACCACACCGAGCTGTACCGAAAGATAAATGCATTGCCGCCACTGCTGACTTTGCAGATCGGCGAAGAGACGCCCGATGGCAAGGGCGTGGTCGAGGTACCCGGCGATTACACCAAAGATGAAAAAGCCAACACGGTACTGCTAACCGAGGCCGGTCATGAAAAGGCCGAGCGTATCCTGACCGAGATGGGTTTGCTGCCCGAGGGCGCGTCGCTCTACGATGCATCACACATCACTCTGATCCATCATCTGTACGCAGCGCTGCGTGCGCACACGCTGTTCCATAAAGACCAGCAATATGTGGTGCAGAACAATGAAGTCGTGATCGTCGATGAATTCACCGGCCGCTTGATGACAGGTCGTCGCTGGTCCGATGGCCTGCACCAGGCAGTGGAAGCCAAAGAAGGCGTGCGCATTCAGAACGAAAACCAGACACTGGCTTCGATCACTTTCCAGAATTACTTCCGCATGTACGGCAAGCTGGCCGGCATGACAGGTACTGCGGATACCGAAGCCTATGAATTTCAGGAGATCTACGGTCTGGAGACCGTGGTCATCCCGCCGAACCGCCCGAGCCAGCGCAAGGACCGACAGGATCAGGTGTTCAAGAATGCCGCTGGCAAGTACCGCGCGGTGCTGGCCGACATTCAGGATTGCCATGAGCGCGGTCAGCCCGTTCTGGTCGGCACGACCTCCATCGAAAATTCCGAGCTGATCGCGCAGATGCTCATGCAGGCCAAGCTGCCGCACAATGTGCTGAATGCCAAGCAGCATGCGCGCGAAGCAGAGATCATCGCGCAGGCCGGTCGCCCGAAGATGATCACGATTGCGACTAACATGGCCGGTCGTGGCACCGATATCGTCTTGGGCGGCAATGTTGACAAGCAGATTCAGCTGATTGAAGCGGACGAAGCAATTTCCGCTGACGATAAAGCCAAGCGCGCGCAGCAGCTGCGCGATGAATGGCAGTCGCTGCACGATGGCGTCGTGGCTGCCGGCGGCTTGCACATCATTGGCACCGAGCGTCATGAATCGCGCCGCATCGATAACCAGTTACGTGGCCGCTCCGGCCGTCAGGGCGATCCCGGTTCCTCGCGTTTCTATTTGTCGCTCGACGACTCCCTGCTGCGTATCTTCGCCGGTGACCGCGTGCGCGCCGTGATGGAACGCCTGAACATGCCGGAAGACGAGCCCATCGAGGCCGGCATCGTTTCACGTTCGATCGAATCTGCTCAGCGCAAGGTGGAGGCGCGCAACTTCGACATCCGCAAGCAACTGCTCGAATACGATGATGTCGCCAATGATCAGCGCAAGGTCATCTACAACCAGCGCAATGAACTGCTCGAAGCTCAGGAAATGACTGAGATCAGTCAGGCGTTGCGCCATGGCGTGTTTACCGATCTCTTCCGCCAGCACGTACCCGAAGAGTCGATGGAAGAGCAATGGGATCTGGAAGGCTTGCAGGCCACGCTCGCCGCCGAGTGGCAGCTGGACATTCCGCTGACCGAGATGCTGAAGAACGAGCCTCAGCTGTCGGATGAGGAGCTGCTTGGGCGCGTGCTGCATGCCGCTGATACGGTGTATCAGGCCAAGGTCGATCTGGTGGGACAGGATTCCTTCGGTGGCTTTGAGCGCAACGTGATGTTGCAGAGCATGGATTCGCACTGGCGCGAGCATCTGGCCGCGCTCGATCATCTGCGTCAGGGTATTCATCTGCGCGGTTATGCGCAAAAGAATCCCAAACAGGAATACAAGCGCGAAGCCTTTACGCTGTTCGCGCAGATGCTGGACCTGATTCGTCACGATGTGGTGCGCATGGTGACGACAGTGCGCGTGCAGTCGCAGGAAGAGATCGCAGCGGCAGAAGAGCGGATGTCGCATCCGCACCTGGAGAATGTGCACTATCAGCATCGTGATTTCAATCCGGCGCTGGCGCCAGAAGAGTTGCTGGCACCGATCGATGACGATCGGCAGGGCGGTGGGTTGGCGAAGGTTGGCCGCAATGATCCTTGCCCTTGCGGCAGTGGCAAGAAATACAAGCAGTGTCACGGCAAGTTGGCGTGATTCGCGGGCCAGTCTTCGCAGATAAACTGCGAAGACGCTGGACCCCGGCCTGTGCCGTGTTGACGTCTTGAGAGCCTTCGCTCTCTGATGGGTCATCCCGGCGCATGCCGGGACCCATGCTCACTCTGGCACCTTGCCAGCGCAGCAAAGTCAGTTCTTCCTTTTGACCCCACAGGCAAGCTTATGGCAGTCAATCTTCCCCTACCGATCGCAAACCAACTCAAACCCGTCAGAGGTATCCAGCTGGGCTATGCCGAAGCGGGCATCAAGAAGCCCGGTCGCAAAGATCTGTTGCTCATGACACTGCCATCTACTGCGACGGTCGCTGGCGTGTTCACGACGAATCGTTTTTGCGCAGCGCCTGTGCAATTGGCCAAGCAGCATCTGGCCAGTGGCCAGCGCATCAGGGCACTGGTGATCAATACCGGCAATGCGAACGCGGGGACCGGCGAGTCCGGCCTTGCGAATGCGAATAACACCTGCGAGGCGGTCGCCAAGTTGCTTGGCTGCGAGGCCGCACAAGTGCTGCCGTTTTCTACTGGCGTGATCCTTGAGCCCTTGCCGGTCGATCGCCTGATTGCCGGTTTGCCGAGTGCGCAGGCGAATCTGAAAGAAGACAACTGGTACAACGCGGCCGAAGCCATCATGACGACGGATACGCAGCCGAAGGCGGCATCGCGCCTGGTCACTATCGCTGGCAAGACGGTCACGTTGACCGGCATTTCCAAAGGTGCCGGCATGATCAAGCCGAATATGGCGACCATGCTCGGTTATGTCGCCTGCGACGCCACGGTGCCGCAGCTTGTGCTGGAGCAGATCGTCCGGCGTGCCGCCGATGCCTCATTCAATTGCATCACGATTGATGGCGACACCTCGACCAATGACTCCTTCATGCTGATCGCGACAGGCGCAGGGGAGCTGGTAGTCACTGATGCGAATTCGCCGGAATGCCGGGCACTGGAAGCGGCGATCACCGGACTCTCGCAGGAACTGGCGCAGATGATCGTGCGCGATGGCGAAGGCGCAACCAAGTTTATTACTGTGCAGATCGAGCAAGGGCGCGATCTTGAAGAGTGCCGCAAGATTGCTTATGCCATCGGTCATTCGCCGCTGGTGAAGACGGCTTTCTTTGCCTCCGATCCGAACCTTGGCCGTATCCTCGCCGCGATCGGCTATGCGGGCGTGACCGATCTCGATGTGGCCAAGCTCGATTTGTATCTGGATGATGTCTGGGTGGCGAAGCAGGGCGGGCGCAATCCGGACTACCGCGAGGAAGATGGTCAGCGGGTGATGAAGCAGAGCGAGATTACGGTGCGGGTTACACTGTCGCGCGGCACCGCGTCGGCGACAATCTGGACCTGCGATCTCTCGCATGACTATGTGTCTATCAATGCGGATTACCGGTCCTGAAAGCGAACCGTCAGCACTGTTTTAAAGTCGCTGGATCCCGGCCTGCGCCGGGATGACCCGTTTGAGGCCGACGCTCTTCACTCCGTCATTCCAGCGCAGGCCGGAATCCAGTGTCGTCTACAACCCAGAAAAACAACGACATGAAAGAACTCGAACAATTCCTTCAGCGTGCAGAATCGGTGCTGGCACGCGTCGAGCAACTACTACCTTCAGCCGCGCCTGAGACCGACTGGAGCGCGACAGCCTTCCGCTGGCGCGTGGCTCGCGATGGCCGGAGTCATCTGCAGGCAGTGCATCATCCTTCGCATATCCGACTCGATGATCTACGGAATATTGGCCCGCAAAAAGAAGCGATCGAGCAGAACACCCGGCAATTCATCACGGGTCGACCAGCCAACAATGTGCTCTTGACCGGCGCGCGTGGCACGGGCAAGTCCTCGCTGATCAAGGCCTGCCTCGCGCAATTCGCCGACCGCGGTCTGCGGCTGATTGAGGTGGACAAGGAGCACCTGGTTGATTTGCCCGATATCGTCGAGCTGATCGAACAGCGCACCGAGCGATTCATTATCTTCTGCGACGATCTGTCATTTGAAGAAGGCGAGTCCGGCTACAAGGCACTGAAAGTGGCGTTAGACGGCAGCCTCTCTGCGCAATCGGACAATGTGCTGATCTATGCCACCTCGAACCGCCGGCATCTTCTGCCGGAAAAAATGTCGGATAACGAAGGCTATCGTCATGTGGATGATGGCGATCTGCATCCGGGCGAGACTGTCGAAGAAAAAATTTCTCTCTCTGAGCGCTTCGGGCTGTGGCTGTCTTTCTATCCGTTCCGCCAGGACGATTATCTCGATATCGTGCATCACTGGCTCGCTCACTTCGGTGTGCCCGCTTCACAGTTTGGCGAGGCTGACGCCGAAGCGCTACGCTGGGCCTTGCAGCGTGGTTCGCGTTCAGGTCGTATCGCATGGCAATTCGCGCGCGACTGGGCGGGCAAGCACGACAACGGCTGAACACGATGGCCGCACCGATCGATGTCGCAGTGGGCATCCTGATGAGACCAAATGGCGATGTGCTGATGGGTCAGCGCCCGGAAGGCAGGCCGTACGCGGGCTACTGGGAATTCCCCGGCGGAAAAGTCGAGACGGGCGAGAGTGTGATCGACGCCCTCAAGCGCGAGTTCGCCGAAGAGATCGGCGTGCGTATTCTGTCAGCCGAGCCCTGGTGCGGCGTCGAGCATGTATACCCTCATGCGCATGTGCGCCTGCATTTTTATATCAGTCGCGAGTGGCAGGGCGAGCCGCGAGGGCTCGAAGGTCAGCAGCTGGCCTGGCAGGGAAGTTTCGAGGTGACGCCGATCTTGCCGGCGACGATACCGCTGCTGCAGGCACTCGCCGAAAGAAGAACGGCCGGGGTCAATGGGGGACGTCAGGATCCTGATCACTGACCGGGGTCGAGCCCGGGATCACATATTTTTCTTCAGCCCACGCACCCAGGTCGATCTGCTTGCAGCGCTCGCTGCAGAAGGGACGAAATTTATTGACCTCAGCCCATTCGACCTTGTTTCCGCAGGTCGGACAATCGACGAGCGTCACCATGATGAAGAATCAGAAATTGCAGAGTGTCAGATCGAAGGGCACATCGCCTTCGTAGGCCTTGGGTTTGTTGTCGCCGCCCTGAGTGGTGAAGCGTATCCACAGTACATATTTGTTGGCAGAGATTTCCGGTATGGCTGCCAACTGAGGATCCAGGCTGACGCGCAGCAATTGATAGGTGCGTCCTTGCAGCATTTGCTGGAAACTGCCGGCAGTCGCCACGATATGTGATGCGCGGCCAGACTCGCGCAGCAAGCGCAAGATGATGGTGATCGCCGAAAACAGGGGTTCCAGCGGCGCGAACCAGCCGCTGATATCAGCGCGGCGCTGGCTGGATGATTGCTGCTGCCAGGCATGATAGGACGGCAGATCGAACTCGCAGGCACCCCCCGGAATGATGGTGCGACCCCGTATGCTCATCAGCCATTCATTGTCGCGTATGTGCTGCCCAGTCTTGCCTTGGACGCTGATCAGTGCGGCGCTGGTGCTCTCGATGTCGGCGAGCACCTCATTGAGACGAGCGCTTTCGACATTGGGGTTGGATTTGAAGCCGACCAGTGTTTGCTTTTGTCGTTCCAATTCTTGCAACAGATCAGACTTCAAGTCAGCGCGGCCCGCGACTTCAAGCATCTCGTAAATCGTGGCAAGTGCCACGTGATGTTGCAAATGATGATCCTGCGCGACGAAGAACCGGTACTTTTCGTACAGGTCTTCAAGCCGCAGCAGAGTGCGAATACGCTCATTGAAAGGGTATTCGTAAGCGGTCAAGGCGGCAGTCCTCGCGAGTTGGCCAAAAATTGATACCGTGATTCTGACCGAAGCAGTCGGAAATTACAAACTTCTTGCCTCTAAAAGACCTTGGGTTTGCACTCAGGGACGCTAGTCGAGGTGGCGGCCAGCGCGAGGTAGCGCTGATGCAGTGCAGCGACCGACTGTTCAAGTGTTTCCAGCGCTCGATCATTGACGATCACATCGTCAGCGACAGCCAGTCGGGCTTCGCGGCTGGCTTGAGCCGCCATGATGGCTCGGACTTGCTCAGCCGATAACCGGCTTCGGCGCATGACTCGCTCAATCTGCAGCGCTTCGCTGCAGTCCACCACCAGCACGCGGTCCACGGTATCCTTCCAGCGGCCCGATTCCACCAGCAGCGGCACCACAAACACCAGGTAACTGCCGGACACACGCTCCGCTTCCACCCGGGTTTGCTGCCTGATCAGCGGATGGAGAATGGTTTCCAGCTGCCGTTTGGCGGCAGCATCCGAGAAAACGCGCTCGCGCATCGCGGCGCGGTCCAGCGCACCGTCTGATGTCAAAAAATTATTACCGAATTGCTCGGCGATAGACGGCATGGCCGCACCGCCGGGGGCGGTCAGCGCGTGCGCGATCTGGTCAGTGTCAATAATGGCGGCGCCCCGCTTGGCGAGCAGGTCGGCGACTGCGGATTTCCCGCTGCCTATACCCCCTGTGAGACCTACAGAAAATCGGTTGAAAGCTTTCTCTGTCATGTTGGCGATTGTCCCTCAGACGCGGTCACTTGCCGAGCGGATTTCAACTGCCTAGCCAAGTGCGAAGCAAGGGCTGTCCGAACAATAGTGCGATCAGCCCGGCGGCTGCGAGAAAGGGCCCGAAAGGAATCGGACGATCACGATGGTGCCCGCGAAATACGATCAGTGACAGTCCGACGATAGCGCCCACGGCGGAAGACAGCAGCACGACCACCGGCAGCATCATCCAGCCCAGCCAAGCGCCCAGCGCGGCCAGCAGTTTAAAGTCACCATAACCAATGCCATCCCGGCCCGTCACGAGCTTGAAGAGCCAGTACACCGTCCATAGCGACAGATAGCCGAGTGCTGCGCCGATCACGGCATCGCGCAAGGGTACGAAGGTGCCGTCGAGGTTCACCAGCAGACCCAGCCACATCAACGGTAGCGTCAGCTCATCAGGCAGCAGCTGCGTGTCGATGTCGATGAAAGTCATGGCGATCAGCATCCATAGCAGCAGCAGCGCCGACAGACCAGCGAACGAGCTGCCCAGATGCCAGATCACCAGGCCTGACAAGACGGCGGTAAGCAACTCGACTGCCGGATAGCGTGCCGAGATAGGTGCATGACAATACCGGCAGCGGCCCTTGAGCCAGACATAACTGATGATCGGTACATTGTCCGCCACAGACAGCGCATGACCGCAGGCTGTGCAGGCGGAGCCGGGTAGTACCAGGTTGTAGCGATCCGTGTATGGCGGCTGGTCGTCATTTTCCATCGCGAGGTAATTGTCAGATTCGCGCTGCATCATGATCGGAAACCGGTAGATCGCGACGTTCAGGAAGCTGCCCACGATCAGTCCCGGCAGCATCCAGAACAGCGCCGCGCTAAAACTTTCTGGTGGGGCCGTCAGCAAGGCAGTCAACAGGGTATCGGTAGATTCCAGCATTGGTACAGGTTATCAGTGCGGTTTAGTGCAGCTCAGCGCGGACTCGGGTCAGACAACCGAACCGAGCTTGAAGATGGGCAGATACATCGCGATCACCAGACCGCCGATCAGCACGCCCAGCACGACCATGATGACCGGTTCCATCAGAGAAGACAATGACGCGACGGCGGTGTCGACTTCTTCCTCGTAGGCTTCTGCGACTTTGCGCAGCATGGACTCGAGCGCACCGGATTCTTCGCCGATCGCGACCATTTGCGTGACCATGGACGGAAACACATTGGTAGATTGCATCGCGACGTTCAGGCTGGTGCCAGTGCGTACTGCGGCAGCGATACGGCGGGTAGCCTCAGCGTACACCGCATTTCCCGAAGCGCCGCCAACAGAATCCAGCGATTCTACCAAGGGCACGCCAGCGGCGAACATGGTTGACAAGGTACTGGTCCAGCGGGCAATCACTGCTTTGCGAATCACGTCGCCGAACAGCGGCAGACGCAGTGCCAGCTTGTCGGTGGCGATTTGCAGCGAAGGCGAGCGCCGCCAAGCTCGATAACTCAGCGCCGAGACCGCCACCAGCGCAATCAGCATCAGAAACCCGTATTTGACAAAACGATCCGACAACGCGATCACCAGTTGCGTCGGCAGCGGCAGCTCGGCGCCAAAACTCTCGAACACCTCTTTGAAGGCAGGCACGACCCACACCATGATCACCGCCGTGACAATGCACGCCACACCCAGTACCGCTGCCGGGTAGAACATCGCCGATCGTACCTTGCCTTTGATCGCCAGGGTTTTTTCTTTGTAGGTGGCCAGTCGCGCGAGCAGTTGTTCAAGAATGCCGCCCTGTTCACCGGCCGCCACCAGGTTGCAGAACAACGCATCGAAGTAGATCGGATAGCGGCGAAAGGCCTGCGACAGACTACTGCCAGTTTCCACATCGGCGCGGATATCGAGTAACAGCCGGGTGACCGATGGGTTTGCATGGCCGCGCGCGACAATATCGAAAGACTGCAGTAGCGGCACACCGGCTTTGAGCATCGTCGACAGCTGCCGCGTGAACACACAGATATCCTTCTCATGAATCTTGCGCCGACGCTCGCGCGGTTTTTTCTTCACTCGAACCTCAGTCAGGCCTTGCCGGCGCAGCGCCGCATCCACGCGCGCCTGCACGCTGGCACGCATTTCACCCTGTACCAACCGTCCGCTCTTGTCCTTGCCTTCCCAGAGATAAATTGTGTCGCTGCTATTGCCCGGACGGGGCTGACCGACAGATGCCATGCGATTTCTCCTGACGAATCATGAACGGGGCCGCACGATGAAGCTGGCGCGGACTGCCTTTGGAACGGTGCTGCGGGTGAGTCCTGCTTATTGGTTGGTGCAACTGAGGATTTCTTCCAGTGATGTCAGTCCATGCCTCACTTTCAGCAAACCGGATTCGCGCAATGTCCTGACACCCTCGCGCCGCGCCTGCGCCTCGATCTCCAGCGCAGTGCCATGCGCGAGAATGATGCTTTCAATAGCTTCGGACACGGGCATCACCTGATAGATACCGACCCTTCCTTTGTAGCCACTGCCGCTGCAGCGCTCGCAGCCGGCGGGGCCATACAGCGGTGTGCCATCAAGGTGCGATTCATCGAATCCCGCGTCGAGCAGGATTTTTTCTGGTAGCGCCACGGGTTGCTTGCAACTACACAGCCGACGCGCAAGTCGCTGTGCCGTGATCAAATTGACGGCGGCACCAATGTTGAACGCGGCTACGCCCATGTTCAAGAGCCGCGTCAGCGTCGACGGCGCGTCATTCGTATGCAGAGTGGAGAACACCATGTGACCGGTCTGCGCTGCCTTGATCGCGATATCGGCGGTCTCCAGATCACGAATCTCGCCGACCATGATGATGTCCGGATCTTGACGAAGGAAGGCGCGCAGTGCGACTGGAAACGTCAGCCCGGCACGTTCGTTGATGTTCACCTGATTGATGCCGGGTAAGTTGATCTCTGCCGGATCTTCTGCGGTGGCGATATTGGTTCCTGGCTGATTAAGCAAATTCAGGCAGGTGTACAGCGATACTGTTTTGCCCGAGCCTGTGGGGCCAGTGACCAATACCATTCCGTAAGGTCGGTGGATAGCATCGAGCAGCAAGGCTTTCTGATCGGGCTCATAGCCCAGCGCATCGATGCCCAGCTGAGCCTGACTGCCATCGAGAATGCGCATCACGATTTTTTCACCGAACAGCGTGGGCAGCGTCGATACACGAAAATCAATGCTACGTGTCGCAGAGACCTGCAGTTTCATTCGCCCGTCTTGTGGCACTCGCTTCTCGGAAATGTCCAGCCGCGAGATCACCTTGATGCGCGAGGCGAGCTTTTCCTTGATGGCCAGCGGTGGCCGCGCAATCTCGCGCAACTCGCCATCGACCCGAAAACGTATGCGATAAAATTTTTCGAATGGTTCGAAATGCAGGTCCGAGGCGCTCATATTGATTGCATCGGTCAGAATTTTCTGCAGAAAACGCACGACTGGTGCATCATCAATGTCGCTCGCGCCGGCCTCGTTGTCGGCGGAGGGCTCGGTATCTTCTGCAAACGACACGCTGTCGAGATCATCGCCGATCAGCTCAGCGAGATTTTGCTCTGCGCTCTGTGAGAGCCGGCCTATCATGTCGATCAGCTGCGGATAGGCGACGACCACCGGTTCCACTGCCAGCCCGGTCTGGAACTTCACCTGCTCGATCGCCCTCTGCTGGCTGGGATCAGCCATCCCCAGCGACAGCTTGCCACCGCGTCGCGACAGCACGATCACGCCATGACTGCTCATCAGGCGTGGATCGATCATTTTCTGCGGTAGTGCGTCCGGATTGACCGCCGACAGGTCCAGCAGGGGATAGCCAAAGGTGGTGGAGCAGAAATGCGCGAGCGCATCGGCCCCGATCGCGCCGCCACGTATCAATGTCTCGATGAAGGGCAGCTTTTCTTCCGCGCTGCTGCGCTGAGCAGATTCCAGCTGCTGTACGTTCAGCAGCTGTGCCTGCAGCAACATGCGCGGCAGCCCGGAGGAATTCGCGGCTGAGCCGGCGGGTGCGGGTACGGTCATGGGAATGATGGATCGGTGGTGACACTCAAGGCGGCTGATCATGCGCGATGAATGACCCAAATCCGTCCGGATCGCTGGCCGTGATTATCAGTCTTGGGTAGTCCGCCGTGTCTGATCAGGGCAGTTGACGTTAAGCTGCAACATCCTCACGACCAAGGCTTCAATTACCTTGCAGATGTGCGTTCAAATTTGAGGTCGGTAGAGCTTGACCATGCGTATCGCCTGCTCCTGCACTTGCACGATTTCGATCACGACATTCGCAATCTTCAGGCTGACGCTGGCTTCGGGAATATCTTGCAGAGTTTCCAGTAACAATCCATTAATGGTCTTTGGACCATCCAGCGGCAGATCAAGCCCGAGACGCTTATTGACATCGCGCAGAGAGATGCTGCCTTCGAGCAGACATTCGCCTCGGCTATCCCAGTCAAATTGCTCGGCGCGCGTCGCGCTCGGCGTGGAGGTGGTGAATTCACCGACCATCTCTTCAATGATGTCATCCAGCGTGACCAGCCCCTGCACCTCGCCATACTCATCGACAATGATGCCAAGGCGCTCGTGATTTTCCTGAAAATACTGAAGTTGCGTAAACAAATCGGTTTCGGCCGGAATGAAATAGGCCGGAGTCAGCAGTTCACGAAAATGATCCACGCTTAGTTCGTCTTCCCGATTCAGTAAAGCCATGGCTTTTCGCACGTGCAGGATACCGGCGATCTGATTGATCTCTCCATCATGCACGAGCAGCTTGTTGTGATAGCAGGTCGTCAGCTGATGCTTGATCTCATCGACCGGAACCGACAGGTTCAGCGCCTCGATTTGCGCGCGCGGTGTCATGACATCTTCCACCGTCACCTGCTCCAGGTCGAACAGATTCAGCAAAATGCTCTTGTGCTTCACCGGGATGAAATTGCCGCCTTCCAGCACCATCGAGCGCAATTCTTCAGGCGAGAGCCGCACATCGCGCGCTTCTCTGCCGGTGCGTATCCCCATCAAGCGCAGCAGTGCGCGCACAAACAGGTTGACGAACCAGATTGCTGGTCTTGCCAGCAGGATCAGCGGTTTGATGATCAGCGAGGCAGGCAGCGCGATGCGCTCAGGGTAGGTCGCGCCGACGACCTTGGGTGTGATCTCCGCAAAAACAATCAGGAAAAAGGCCACGACCGCAGTAGCGATGGTGATCACTTCCTGATTGTTACCGAATGCTGAAATCGCGATCGAGGTGACCAGCGCTGTGATCAGCGCATTGATCAGTGTGTTGGCGATCAGAATCAGCGACAGCATGCGGTCGGTATGATCCAGCAGCCAGAGCGTCTTTTGCGCCAGTCTCGAGCCACGGCGCGCCAGATGTTTCACGCGATGCCGGTTCAGCGCCATCAGCGCCGTTTCGGAGATGGAGAAAAAAGCCGAGGTGCAGGTCAGTACGGCCAGCGACAGCAATTGCACCCACAAGGGCACGGAGTCCATGAATTAGCGTCGAGAGTGTGCGCAGCTAAGCGCGAAAGAGGAGTACCGAGTATAGCGCAGGACGCTGGTTTTACTCGGTCTGCGGACATCAAGGGTGTTTGCTAAAATTTAAAGGCATTAAAACCATTTTTATAATCTATCAGATTGTCGACGCACGTGCCGTTTCTTTCTCGACTTGCCCTGGTTCCGTTGATAGCGGTCGTCTCAGCACTGATTTTGCTGGCGTCTTGCCAAAAGTCGGATCCTCCCTCATCGGCCGGCGCTAGCGCGCCAGTGGCCTCTGACGCGGTCGAGCTCGGCGAACTGATCTTTCATGATGCGTCACTGTCGGCCTCCGGCAAACAATCCTGTGCGAGCTGCCACTCACCCGAGCATGCCCATGCGCAGCCCAATGCGCTCGCGGTGCAACCGGGCGGCCCGAATCTCGATCAGTCCGGCACACGAGCGGTGCCATCCCTTCGCTATCTGGCGCAAACGCCGGCGTTCGCTTTTAATGAAGAGGGCACGCCTGTCGGAGGCTTCAATCAAGACGGCAGTGCCAAGACACTGGCGGCGCAGGCAGAGCGTCCGCTGCTTGCGCCCAATGAGATGGCCAATCTCACGCGCGCGGCCGTTGTTGAAAAACTGCGTCGCACAGCCTATGCGCCGGCCTTTCGCAAAATTTACGGTGAAAACAGCCTCAACGATGTCGAGATAGCCTTTGCCGGATTGAGCGATGCGCTGCAGCGCTTCCAGCTCGAGGCGCCTGAGTTTCATCCTTTCGATTCCAAATACGATGCCTACCTTGCCGGCAAAGCAACGCTCTCAGATGCCGAGATGCGGGGGCTGAATATCTTCAATGATGAAAAGCGCGGCAATTGCGCGGCCTGTCATCCCAGTGCGAAGCGCGAAGACGGCAGCCCGCCGCTGTTCACCGACTTCACCTATGACGCGCTCGGTGTCGCGCGCAACAAGGCCATACCGGCGAATGCCGATCCGGCGCATCTCGATATGGGCCTGTGCAAGTCGGGCCGCAGCGGCCGCGCGGCCCAGCCCTCCGAATGCGGCAAGTTCAAGGTGCCCACCTTGCGCAACGTGGCTACGCGCCAGGTGTTCTTCCACAACGGACAAGTGACCAGTCTGCGCGATGCGGTCGCTTTCTATGTCAGCCGCGATACGCATCCCGAGAAGTGGTACCCGACGGTGAATGGCAAGCTGAAAAAATTCGATGACCTGCCAGCTGCCCATCATCGCAATGTGAACGTGGAAGAAGTGCCCTATGATCGCAAGCGCGGAGAGAAGCCCGCGCTGTCAGACAAGGAAGTCGATGATGTAGTGGCCTTCCTTCGTACGCTCAATGATGGCTACCGCGCACCGCAGAACCCGCCCGGCAAGTAGCGCCTCGCCGAGTGACATCCTGCTGTCAGCATCGCTCGGTACACTGCACGGATCGACTCTCTGGATTCAAGTGAACGGCCATGCCCAACTGGAGCTACCTGATCGCCCGCCTTGTCAGTGCCATGGGTTCATGGCTGGACGCGAGCAACCTTCGCAATCGCGTCTATCAGCTGCAGCAAGAGAACGAGCTGCTGCGGGTGGCGCTCGACGACATTCGGCGCATGGATCCGGAAGGCCGTCTCGGCTGGTACGCACGGCAGGCGCTGGAACGGGCCGATCTGCGCGAATGACGCTGCACCGCAAGTCGGAGCGACGCCGGCTTCAGCGCTGGCGTGAGGTGCTGCGAGGCGAGGCGGTCGCTTTGCCTTTGCTTTTGCTTTTGGTAACCCGACCGGCTCTGTCGGACCAGCGCTGAGACTGTTCCAGCAGGTGCGCATTGAACACGCGGGCAATCGGTGAGAGCTGCTTGCCTTTCGGGTACACCACGTGCCATTGCGAGGCAATCGGAAAGCCCTCTGCGTCGAGCACCGCGACATCATCATCTTCGAGTCGCTCATACAGCGCATGGCGAGAGACCACCGAAATACCGAGACCGCCAGCGACGGCTTGCTTGATGGCCTCGTTGCTGCCGAGCTCAAGCCTGAGCAGTGGCGAGAAGCGTAGTTTCCTGAACTGTGCATCGACCGCCATGCGTGTTCCCGAACCTCGCTCGCGCAGTATGAAGCGCTCGGTTGAGAGCTGCTGTACGGTGATTTTTTTTCGGTGCGCCAGCGGATGCGACAGCGATGCGATCATCAGCAGCGGGTTGGGCATGAACACCTGATCTTCCAGATCGATGTCAGTGGGCGGCATGGACATAATGTACAGATCATCGAGATTCTCTCTCAGTCGCTGCACCACGCCATCCCGGTTGAGCACCTCCAGTGAGATATCAATCTCCGGATGCGCTGCGCAAAAACTTCCCAACAGTCGCGGCACGAAGTACTTGGCGGTGCTGACCACGGCCACCCGCAACCGCCCACGCGTCAGTCCTTTCATCGCATCGATTTTCTGCCCGAAGAGTTCCCACTCGCCCGCGATCGCGCGCGCGGTGCGGGCCAGCTCTCGGCCTGCCTCCGTCAGGTGAACACGGCGCGAGATCACCTCATATAGCGGCAGGCCCACGGAGTCGGCAATCTCGCGCAGCTGCATCGAGGCAGTCGGCTGCGTGACATGCAGCAGCCGCGCCGCCGCGCTGACGCTTCCGGTGTCGGCCAGCGCGAGAAATAGCCTCAGCTGGCGGAAGGTGACATTCATGGTCATAGATGTAAATCTATGGGTGATGTTATTAAAATCGATTATACCTGATGGGGTTAGAAGAGTAAACTTCGCGCCAAAGGAGTACATATCAATGCAAAACTTTCTCGATCCCGCAATTCTTTTCTTTGTTTTTGGTGTCGTGGCCGGCCTGCTGAAATCCGACCTCGAAGTGCCCCAACCGATCGCCAAATTTCTTTCACTCTATCTGCTGATGGCCATTGGCCTCAAAGGCGGCTTTGCGCTGGCTGCCTCGGGGCTGGAGCCGTCGATCGCGTTGAGCCTCGGTGCGGCACTGACGATGGCATTTTTGGTGCCGGTGCTCGGCTACAGTTTTCTGAAGACACGTGTCTCGCGCTTCGACGCCGCTGCGGTGGCGGCATCGTATGGATCGGTCAGCGCGGTGACCTTCGTGGCAGCGATGCAGTACCTTGACGGTAAAGGCCTCGCGCCCGGCGGTCACATGGCCGTGGCGATGGTGCTGATGGAATCACCGGCAGTGGTTGTCGCGGTCACTCTGGCCAACATGCTCAGACAGCGTCAAGGCGCGAGCGTCGCGGTGGGCGGATCGGGCGTCGCCGTCATGAGCGGTGGACACGGCACCTCAGTGGGCAAGATCTTGCACGAATCGCTCACCAACGGTGTGCATATGCTGCTGATTGCATCGCTGCTGATCGGTTACCTGAGCGGGGAGGCGGGCAAGGCGATGATGCATCCTTTCTCCTTCGATCTGTTCAAAGGCATGCTCGCCTTTTTCCTGCTCGACATGGGTCTGACGGTGGCCAAGAGTCTGGGCTCGGTACGCGACAAGTCGCCGGTACTGATCGCCTATGCGGCGCTGGCACCTTTGGTACATGCCAGTATTGCGCTGCTGCTCTCTGCTGCGCTTGGTTTGCCGGTGCCGGATGCGACGCTGCTGATGGTGCTATCGGCCAGTGCGTCGTACATCGTGGTGCCTGCCGTGCTGCGGTACGCGATACCGGAGGCGAATCCGTCGATGTATTTGGGCCTTGCGTTGGGCATCACCTTCCCGCTGAACATACTGATCGGCATACCGCTCTACACCTACGCCGCACTGACCGCGCTGACGTGACAAGGATCAGGGGATGCGATTGAGTACGCGGCAGCGCTGAATGTCGCAGGCCGTCGGTAGTGATGATCGGTACTCGGGGAAGGCTTTGAGCAGCCCCGGGTTGCGTGTGAAGCACTGTCCACCCTTGCCGTCGTGGTAGTACGACAGCACATCCACGCAGCGACGAGAGTGTGCCATCAAGCCGTAGAAATGACCCATCTCGTGCGACAGCACCATTTGCAAGGTGTCGAGCGCATTGTGAGCAGGATTGCGCTGATTCAGCAGATGAAAGGCTTGCGCCCCAAGCGATAACTGGTGGTTGCCCAGATTCGCCAGCCCGAAATGCCCGCCACTTCCTGCGGCATCCCACTGCACGATGATATTGCCGCGGCTTGATTGCAAGCTCGGCGCCGCCACCACGACTTGCGCGGGTATGCCGCAACGAGACCACTCGGCCGCTGATTTTTGCAGCAGGCTCAGTACTTGCTGCTCCTTGAACCAGCTGGGCGCACCTGCATGACGATAACTGAAGGTGAATGCACCGGCGGCAGCCATGCGATCCTGACCATCGCCCCAGGTGGCAAGCTCGCCATCAGCGCACTGCGCGATTTCCAAATTACGCAGTAAGGCATCGGCGCTGGCCGGCGCGACAAGCATCGCCAGCAGCAGGCAAACGAGGTGACGGGAGAACAGAGAACGCAGCGGTGAGAGGATCAGAGGCAGGGTGCGATGCCTCAATTCAGCGTACAGCGGCAAGGCGGCGAAATGTTTACGCAGGCTCTGCTGCCGCATCTGCGTCAGCACCGGATTCACCGGCTGCGTCACGGGTTACGATGGGCTGTTCGATGGCAGCACCGGTCTCGGGGGTGACGACAGTCTCTGCGGTCTGGGTGGTGGTCGGTTGCGGCGGACCATCAAGGTTCGTGCCCAAGCATCGGCCCATCAGCGCATTCGCAGTCTTGTAACCCAGTTCAGTCAGCGCGAGCACGCCGCCGCCCGGGCGCAGGATACCCATGCGGATCAGCTTGTCCATCTGCTTTTCATGGCGCACGAACTCGCTGGGCAATTTGTCATTATTGACCAACGCGATCATCAAATCGATGTCTTCAACGGATAGCACGTACATGATGCGGCTCCCGACCTTAACTTGACCGAAAGACTAGCCTATTTAACGCAATCGGGCAAAGCGGGGCGCGATTAAACAGTGAAAAGCCAATGGGAATTGCCCGGAAATCGATGTAAACCCAGTCAATCGACTCCTTTACATTCCAGAGTTAATAAAAAATTAATTGGTCTGAAGCGCTGAGTCGCTGAAGCGGTGCAGCGCCGGATCAGCGTTGGAGAAATGATCAGCACGCAGCATGCGCCCCGGCCGCGGCACACCCAGGGTATCGATCTTCGCTTCGCGCACGCGCCAATCCAGCGATCCATCGCCGGCCAGCGTGATGCGCAGCAGCCAGCCGGTGCGCGTATCGTCGTCACTGAAACCATCAAACACAAAGTTACCCAGACTGTAGAAAATCGGCTTGCCTTTGTAGACTTCGATATCCTGAGTCACATGAGGATGCCCCCCGACTACCGCATCGGCGCCGTTGTCGATCATGATCCGCGCCAAGGCTCTTTGCCGCGCCGAGGCCAGCTTTTGATATTCCCAGCCCCAGTGCGGATACACCACCAGAAAATCCACGTGTAGCTGTTGTTTCGCCTGTCGTATGCCTTGAATCACAAAGTCTTCATCGAGCCATGCACTGCCGGCCACATTGTCCAAGGCCTCAAAGCTTCTGGGAAAAAAACCGTTATAGCCCAAAATCCCAATCCGCTTGCCCTTGATCTCGCGAATGAAGGGTTGGTGCGCCTCGCGCAAATCGCGACCGCCACCGAAATAGGGAATCGACTGTTTATCGAGCGAGCTCAGCATGTCGACAAAGGCGGCTTTGCCAAAGTCTCCCGTGTGATTGTTTGCCACCGACACCGCGCTGAAATATTTCTTCAGCAGCGGCAGCGCCTGCTTTGGCGCACGGAAGGTGTAGGGTTTGTCAATAGGCTTGCCCTTGGCAGAGATCACGCACTCCAGATTGCCGATGGTCAGATCGGCATGGCGCAGCTCATGCGCAAAATGTCGGAACGGATCTTTCCCAGCGCGTATCAGCTTGCCAGGTGTATCGGCCAGCATCACATCGCCGACAAATACCAGTTGAATATCCTCCGTGGCACTGCTCGACGACGAGATGAACAGTAGCGCGAGTGGCCACGCAAGCCAATGAAAAGCGATCCTCATGATCTACTCACAGCTCACAAAACACTGAAAAAACATTTCGCGCTCCAGGTCCGATGAATACACCTTGTTCAGCCCCAGGCTGGCGGGAGGCGTCGCACAGCGCTGTGGCGAGAGGAGATGCTCACTGGCGTGAATCAGTGTCGGTGAATGCGACCTCAGCTCATAGACATAGGTCTTGAGCTTGGCGCGTTCTTGCAGCAGCTGCGCCTTGAACAGGAAGCGGTCGCCCAGACTCACTGACTGGAAAGCGAAGACGTCGGCGCTCGCGGCGAGATGGAGTGTCTCCGTGCTCAGACCGTACTCGGCGTGGCAGGTCGCCGTCATGGGCGCTGCGGCCGTGGCCATCAAGGGCACCAGCGGCCAGTACACGAAGAACAGAGTGAGCACGAGGCGTTTCATGTGCTAGGGAGATCCGGAGTGCGGCGATATTGCCAGCCATGACTCTATCCCATCTGCAGCGACGTACCGGATAAAATCCGGACAAGCCGCGATCCCTGCCGCCAGAGGACGCGGGCCGCCTACAATAAACTCAGCGATAACCACAGCACTCACCGGACAATCCATGTACCTGCCGCCGCATTTTGCCGAGACCTGCCCACAAGAACTGCATCGCATCATCCGGGAGCATCCGCTGGGCGTCTTGGTGACCCACTCGGGCAGTGGCCTCGATGCCAATCACATTCCTTTCGAATTCGATCCAGAGCAAGGCCCGCAGGGCACACTGCTCGCGCATATCGCGCGCGCCAATCCGCTGTGGACAGATTGTCCTACGGGCGCAGAGGTGATGGTGGTGTTCAGGGGAGTGGAAGGCTATATCTCGCCCAACTGGTACCCGAGCAAGCACGAGACACACCGGCAAGTACCGACCTGGAATTACGAGGTCGTGCATGTCCATGGTCGCTTACGCATCATGGATGATGAAAAATTCATCCGTGGTGTCGTGGCGAGACTGACCCGTGAGCACGAAGCCTCCGAACCCCGACCCTGGAAAATGGGCGACGCACCGAAGGACTACATGGACGACATGGTCAGCAAGGTCGTCGGTATCGAGATCGAGATCGCGCGTCTCGAGGGTAAGCGCAAGCTGAGCCAGAATCGCGAGAGCCGCGATATTCATAACGCCGTCAACGAACTGGCGCGACGCGATCAGCACGCGTTGGCTGCCACCATGTCAGCGGCGATGCCATCGCGAGATGAATAAACCCGGCGTATCCCTGTTGCTGAACCTGGCGCATGCGCTGGACCATATGTTTCTGCTGATCTTCGCGACGGCCGTTGGCAGCATCGCCACGGACATGGGCATGCAACGCTGGGAAGATCTGATGCCTTATGGCGCCGCCGCGTTTTTTTTCTTTGGTGTCGGTTCCCTACCTGCGGGCAGGCTGGGCGACCTGTGGGGACGGCGCAAGATGATGAGCGTGTTTTTCATTGGTATCGGCGTCTCATCGCTGCTGGTCAGTCAGGCACAGACCCCCATACAGCTGGCCGTGCTGCTGGCAGTGATGGGCTGTTTCGCGTCGATTTATCATCCAGTCGGCATACCGATGCTCATGCAGTTCACCGACAAGCCGGGAAGGGCGATCGGATTCAATGGCCTCATGGGCAATTTGGGCATCGCCGTCGCCGCCGTGCTCACCGGATGGCTAGTGACGCTCAGCGGCTGGCGCGCCGCGTTCTGGTGGCCCGGTTGCCTGAGCATCGCGCTAGGCCTCTTGTTTTGGTGGGCGACTCGCGGCGACGATGTCGCTCCCTCAAAAAAACCCCGCTCAGGCCCGGTCGCTCCGCACCACCAGCAATCGACACTTTTTTTTGTCATGACGCTCGCTGCAACAACAGGCAGCTTGCTGTTTAATTTTTCGACCAACAGCAATGGCGAGGTACTGACAGACCGGCTGAGTGGCCTGATCAACGACCCCGCCGCAATCGGCACGCTGCTCGCCGGTGTGTACGTGCTGGCTTCGTTTAGCCAGCTCGTCATAGGACACCTGCTCGACCGCATACCCTTGAAAAAACTCTACCTGACCGTGCTGGGAATTCAGCTACTGACCCTGTTGGCTGCTACCCAGACTCAAGGATGGATGTTCTACCTCGCGCAAATCGCCTTCATGTGCGCGATCTTTGCGGCCATCCCTTTTACCGACGCGATGATCGTGAAGTATGTAGACGATTCCATGCGCAGCAGGATTTCTGGTGCACGCTTCGCCGTCTCATTCGGCGCCAGCTCAGTCGCTGTCTGGCTGATCGGCCCCATCGTGAAGTCAGGCGGTATGGCGTCGTTCTTGTGGACCATGGTGGCCACCTCCGCCGCCACGCTCGCCGTCATCAGTTTCTTGCCATCGACTGAAACAATGCCTGACGGATAAAAACAAAGAAAAACAAAGTGAGTGTCCCTTTCTTTCTTGTGGACCATGGTGGCCACCTCCGCCGCCACGCTCGCCGTTATCAGCTTCTTGCCCTCGACGGAAGAGGTGCCGGAGGGATAAGTTGCACACTGAGCCGTTCCACTGCCCTACAAAGGGACACTCACTTTGTAGGACCCATTGCGCTACTGCTACGTTTGCTCTGCAGCAGCCCAATATTCATCTCGGCCGTCAGATGCGAGGCATAAAATTCTTCGATCATTTGCACTGATGTACGAGCATTTCTAGCCAGCGTGAGCAAGTCGATACCCTTTCCGTAAAGCAGACGAAACGTGATGGCCGTATGCCGCAGGCTGTAGAGACTGCGTTCTTGGCCTAGGTCGCCGTGCTTAAGGCCGGTTGCGACAAGAATCTTGTTGAAATGCTGTGACAGCACAACGACCGCCGCATCTCGGTCGTCGACGTGTGGCATGAATAGATAGTCATCCGCCCGCGCTTTACCTATCGACACCGCATGAGCGAGCAGATGCCGATAGATACGGACCGCAGGATGCAGCGTCACGATGGGAGTGCTGTGCCGTTTGGTCTCGGGCAGACTGAGTCGCAGATAAAGATGCTCACCCTGGATGATATCGACGTGTTTGTGCTGAATGTATTTCAGGTCCGTCGGACGTATGAAGCTGTTGACCATAAAACCAATCACCCAGGGAATCTCGCGCGGCACGGACTCAGTACGCGTAAAAATACCGCCTGCCCGGTAGCGATGACAGGCGGGTTTTTCCGGTTCGCTCAGGCGGCTCATGCGTTTTGCGGTACGCAAGAGCAGAAGGTACTCTGGTAGCGTAAAACTCCCTCTGGGCTGGAATTTCAGCCTTATCTTCGGGAAGCTAGGGATGGCACTGATCAGATCTGCTGCTTGCGCATATTTGAATACCAGTCGTATCGATTGCAGATACTGAATGATGGTCACCGACGACAATTCTTTTTTTTGGAGCACATTCACAAATTCGGACAAATTCCCCTGATTGAGCGAGCGAATATCCTTGTCCATGAAGTAGGGCGTAATCATTTTGGTCATTCGATTACGTAAAGCTTTAAAAAACTGCAAAGAGAGCTCTCCGCGCAGCATCCGCCCACGCTCAAGCTCCAATGCCTTCCCTACTAAATTCTGAAACCGATAATGTGAATCGGATTCTTTTTTCTGAAGCAGATCAAGATTCGCCAGATCTCCTTGTCCCGACTGTCGAAAACGGATTAACAGGCTCTCATAAAAATGCTTGGCCGCTTCGA